>JAABUW010001458.1_pt1 | contig 39451 bp, 63 predicted proteins | sample 5560081 | NCBI WGS metagenome assembly JAABUW01 (sample SAMN10711882, study PRJNA513363) | rock metagenome | isolation source: Antarctica rocks | place: Antarctica: Victoria Land, Knobhead sud | reverse complement strand
TTGGCTTCTGAGTGGTGCGTGATTGTGAATGCAGTGTAAGTATGCTGTCGGAAGCCACCCATCAGTCATGCTTTGAACCCGGCTGGTGCCAGGAGCCTCATGCTCCTGGAGCATGAATGCATGTTTCACATCTGTAGATGAATTGTTCTTCACAACAGCAGACGTCTGAGCTGTGACGTCCGGACCAACACGCGCTCCACTTGTGCTGTGCGGTGACCATGACAAGCCACCGAAGCAGTCCGCGCATAGAGCGCGCGGCGAAAGAATTATTTGCCAGCATCTAGAATTAACAGCAGCAATCAATCCGTGATACAAACTGCAGCATCCTGCTGCAATTAGACAGACACACCAGAGGACGCGGTTATTGGACGAAGGACGCAAACGTGCTGTGCCATGTTGCCGCTGCATCTGCGGCACTGGTATCAATCCCGGCACAGCCACATCGCGCTACCGCGCCGGCGGCGGCGGCGGTCCGCCGAAGTCGGCAAACATCTGCTGCAACCACGCCGGCGGCGGCATGCTGCCGCGCCCAAAAAGAATCTGCGACAGCTCCGCCTGAGTTCGGTCGCCTAGCGCCGCCGGCGCCGCCGCTGTCATGAAGTTGGTCTCCGGTACATATGCATCCTCTGGCCGCGACAGGCTCTCCTGCGCGATTCGCGCAGCGATGCGCGACACCAGACGCTGGAAGAACAGCTGGCCTGCAACATATGAAAGTGTGCTGGTTTGAGGTGTCACTCGTGTAAAGCATAGTATGGTCGATCTTGACCTGTCGCAAGAGCGCTGTGTTCCCTCACCAGAAGCGGCTGATGAATGCGTTGCAAGTAGGCCCCAATTGAGCGGCACGGCGCCTTGCCCATGAAGCAGTGACACAGCCTAGCAGATGCAGCCATTGGCTGCATGGCTGCTTGCCTCATTCCACAGCAATAAATAAAACATCACCTGAAAGCCCTTCCCAGAAGGGTTTGTGTGCCACAAGATTCTACATGGTAGAACCTGTGAACAGCCCGAACCGCAGCTATGGCAGCAGCGGCGCCAGCTGCCGCGCCTACTGCAGCGAGCTCTGCCTCGCCGCTCATAAAGGAGACTAACAAAGGGAAATCGGGCAGTTCGAAAGGCATTCTAAAAGGCACCTGTGAACAGCAGCCCGGGCCACAGCTCGGGCAGCAGTGGCGCCAGCTCTTGCGCCAGGCGTAGTGACCGCCGCGTCATCGCGCCGCTCGGCTGCGGCACCGATGCCGCCCGCAGCAGCTCCGCCACGCCGCGCACCGTCGCCAGGGTGTCTTCATCCTCTGCCGTGGGCGCCACCACCGGCTGCAGCCTGCAAGTCAACACGAGGAATCATTCTATAGATTCGCAGATGTGGGTGTTGTCGTCAGAGTGTCTTCGTCCTTCGCCTTTGGTAACACCACCGGCTGCAGCCTGCGTACCATTTGAGGGTGTTCATAACAACAGGAAACCAGCCTGCGACACCCCGCACCGTGGCCAGCGTGTCTTCAGCCTCTGCTGTGGGCGCCACCACCGGCTGCAGCCTGTTTGAGACCAGTGAAAATTCATCAGGAGTGAGTAGGATGCTCCTGCGTGCCCAGGGCGCTGCTCTACATGACCGTCAACCGCTTAATCCCTGCACCTCGCAGGACTCACGGACTGCCCCCCTGTTCCGACTGTTCCAAGTATGACATTTGATCGCCGGAGCGATTTGCTGCTGAGCAATTGCGCTGCAGCGGCGCCGGCATGCCACAGAGGTAATTCACAAGTTGCAACACCATGGCATTGCAACTGCAAACGACACACTCGCCGCTGAGGAATTGCACGACGCACGGCGTCGGCTGCGCGAGCAGCTGCAGCGGCGCGCTGCAGGGCGCCAGCATACGAATGTTCCCAACAACTACAACTACGGCACTCGTAATTGCAGCAGAGCACTCGCCTGCTGAGAAATTGGCGGAGCCCGGCGTTGGCGGCGCGAACAGCTGCAGCGGCGCCAGCATCCATACAAAAGTTTCTCGACAGATAAAATGGATATTCCATCTGCAGCAGAGCACTCACCTGCTGAGGAATTGCACGACGCCCGGCGTTGGCGGGGCAAGCAGCTGCAGCGGCGCCGGCAGGCTGGCGCGCAGGCTGAGCGCAAAGGCGACCGGGATGCTGCCCAGCACCGCTTGGCACGCCGCAAAGGCTCCCGCCCGTCCCAGCGCATCTGCTGCCGCCGCTGCTTCCTGCAGTGAAATGCGGGCTTGGGGTTTGAAATGTGCAGTATACCTGCTGCCGAGCACCGCCTGGCACGCCGCAACGGCGCCCGCCCTTCCCAGCGCGTCCGCCGCCACCGCTGCTTCCTGCCGTGAAACATGATGTTGGGATTTTGAGTGTGCATCAAGAGCAGTGTTTCATGCTGCCGAGCACCGCAAGGCAGGCCGCAAAGGCGCCCGCCCAACCCAGCGCGTCTGCTGTTGCCGCCGTTTCCGCCGCTTCCTGCAGCACCGGGTATGGGTGTGAGTGCGCACAATGCAAACAAGCAGCTTTGGCGACCACTGGTGCTCGTGGTAACAATTGCCATGCAATGCATGTCTGCAGATACATATTGTGTTGTGTTTCTGGCATCCAAGATTGCAGACTGATGCCCATGCAGACCATGTCCGTACACCATGTAGATGGTGTGCAAAATGATCCATCGCATGCAACATTGCAAGCTGCGCACCTCTGCCAAGAGCTCTGCCGCATAGGAGCCAGTGGGAGCGAACACTAGGCGCAGCGCGTCCTTCGCTTTGCCGTCCAGTAATGGCGGCTCCTCTGCGGGCGCGCCTGACGCCAGCCGTTGCTGCAATGACAAAAGAGACATGGTCGGTCAGCTGCCTAGGCAGACCAGGGGACAACTCTGACGACACGTGCATTCGGGAGGGCTAGTGCATTTTCACAGCTTACTACTTGCGCAACTGATCACAGCCTACTTTTGTGACACACAGCACTACATACAAATCTGACAAAGGGCTACCACCTTGCCAAGGCAGAAAGTACTGGCGGTAACAGGTCAGCAGCAAGAGTGGCGCATCCGGGCCAGCGGCGCCACCTGCTGCGCCTCAGCGGCGGGGCTATTTGCTGCGAGGCCGTCCACTGTGAAGCGGTTGAAGCCCGACGCCAGCCGCTGCAGCCGCGCAATGTCGATGCGGTTCTTGCCGCCGTACAGCGTCGCCCGCAGCGCTGCCTGTGGCGACAAAATGCAAACGGCTCGGGCATGCTTCAAGTAAGGTCTTGCAGCATGTTTGCAAAGACTGAATGCCACTGGGCTACAACAAAACAGGCTCGCTGTCGATGGCCAGGCAGCGTACCAGGTACGCTTCATGCGCAATGGTGAACAGAAGCGCGCTGGGATCGGCAGGATCAACACAAGGTGGAGAAGCAAGCGAACCAGGATGCGGGGTTCGTTGTCGACGAGCAGGCGCCGCGCCAGGCACGGGGAGCAGTGTGGAAACAGCAGGCGCTGGTTCCTTGGGTCTTGGTTTTCTCTCGAAAATCACAGAATGGCACCTGGATGCGGGGGTCGTTGTCGACGAGGAGGCGGCGCGCCAGGTAAGGGAAGCACTCCTGCACGATGGAGTAGGAGGGGTCCACGCGCAGCGCGATACCCTCGATCACCGAGAAGCACCGCAGTATGAGCGCAAAGTCTGCGGAACAGAACGGAATGCTGCATCAGGGTGTCATGCGTTGCACTGCTGACTGCCGGAGACATGTGGCATGTCAAAGGGACCACAGGCAAGAGGTGCTTACAGCGAGATCAAGGGAGTGAGTTGATGAAGTGCAGCGATTGGGCAGAATGCAAGCCGAAGACGCTGGGCCAGCAGAACTCACAGCTAGGGATCTCGAAGGGGTACGACTCGGACAGCGTCTCGATGTCCCTCGTGATCTGCAGCCACACGCTGCGGGTTCAGTTGTCATACACCACCTGCACGACCACACAATCTGGCACACAAGCTTTGGCTGTGCAATATGAGCACAGACTGCCATCGAAATGAGCGCGGCAACATCAGAGGCCTGGTCGATGTTCACGCCTTGACGCCGGCGCTGACAGACAGCTGCAAACGCATGTGGCCACTTCACACGTACATGGAGATTGATACGAAAGGCTGACCTGTTCGATGTTGACGCCCTTGGCGCCGCCGCCCGCAGACAGCTGCGTGAGGATGCGTCCCAGCGGCTCTGCGATGACACTGCAGAGCAAAACAACCTAGAATGAGGGGAGATACATTGGCCGCTGCTAAGGCACTGCTACACCATGAATATGATTAGTCGTGTGGCCATCCTCAGCGGGCGCACCTGCTGTCAGGGGCGTCGGCGCTGATGAAGCCCAGCTTTCGCAGGTCCTCCGGCACCGATGCCCAGTCCTGACGCAGGAGATCGATGGGGGTCAGGCCTCTAAATACTGCGACTCGTCAGGCGCTGTTCCATTCGATTCAGCGGTGCCCGAAGCTTCGAGAGATCCAGAACGAAATGACGCAACGGTAACTGACAACCTACAGGGCCCAGGGCGCACTTTGACGCTGAGGTGGGAGATGTACTCCACCAGGGCCATGGACTGCTGCGGGGTGACCTCCGTCTGCGGACAGTCAAAAGCACAGCATGGTTTTGGGAAGTGACAGCGCAGCATTTCGGAACAGGCTCTGCACTGCGCATGTGTTGAAACACCGCACCAGAATCTGGCTGGAGGCTTCGCTAACGGCCGCGAGTCAAGACATCGGATTTCAGATGATGAAAGGTGCACCATGAGGCCGAAGTCCAGGATGCAGATGCGGCCGTCAGGCGTACGCATTAGGTTGCCCGGGTGCGGGTCCGCGTGCAGCAGCCCCGTCTCCAGCAGCTGGCGGCACAAAGCACAAAATGCAGTTGATCACGTGATGGAATCGACAGTACCAAGCAAAACACGGCACATGTGCATGAGGTTGCCCGGGTGCGAGTCCACACGCCGCAGCCCCGTCTCCGACAGCTGCGACACAAACATGCCGTTCGTGCTTCCATGGGCATGATTCAAGGGCATTGTGAGACTGTACACTGCAAGAGGATTTCGAAGACGAAGGTGTTGACGTCAGTCAGCATGACGTATTCAGTAGATGTGTATTTGCGAGCCTCTGCTGCGTAGATTTTGGCGGTGGGCGCAGCACCTGGGTGAGGTAGCAGTTGAGCAGCGTGTTGCATAGCTCCCGCACGTCGCCCGCGTTGCTCTCGCTCAGTTTCTCGCCTGCAGCAACATATTCCTGATTGGAACCAGCACTGAACGTGTGCTGGGCAATTGAACACAAAGGGAAAGGAACAGAAAAAGGGATAAAGGAAAAGGGAAAGGGAAAGGGACAAAGAGAAAGGGACAAGCAAAGGGAAAGGTCCCATTCGACATGGCATTAGACCTAATCGCAGCGCTCGATATGCACAAAGCTAGCCCGCTGCTGGCCGCAGATATCACTGTCGCACCTTCGATCCACTCGGTGACGAGGACCTCGTGATTTGTCAGGTTTTCGTACACGCCGGGCACCATAATACCCGGCAGCTGTGACATTTGACTTTCGAACAGCTGCGCAGACGCTGCTTCCGCGACATAGTCCATTTCAGCGAAAAATCGCTTGCCCCACTCCTCTATGAGGCTCGCCCAGTCGGTGCGCACCTGCGACAAGGTTTGGTTTCAATGTTAGCTGGTTTGCACAACGCGTCAAGAGTGACTTGTGCAGATGACGGCATGCCGCCACTGGATTACAGCCCAGAGCAAGCGGATTTTTGCTGCTGGTAATTTCGGCATCAGTGACTGATCACGGAAGGAATCATGACCCGGAAGGTAAGAGTGCGTTCACAGCCAGGGACTTGGCGGGCAGGCGCAGAAGGAGGAGGGCCGGGCTGCACCTCAGGTCACAGGTCCAGCTCGATGGCCGCTTCGCCTGGAAATCCCTATATCTTGGCTCTGGTCAGTCAAGCTCTAGGTTTTTGATGATTCCAACCCATTCACTCACCGCCGGCAGGCGCTGGACGAGGAGGGCCAGTGTGCGCATGAGGTACAGGTCCAGCGCGACCGCCGCAAGCACCTCGGGCCGCTGCACCTTGATGGCCACCTCACCGCCGCCCAGCCCTGCCAGCCGCCCGCGGTACACCTGCCGGATGCCAGATCGCGTTTATTCTACTTTGATCAAACGCTCCCTGGAAACGTTGGCGCAAGGTGCGTGTCCACTTGACAAAACACACTGGTGGCGCTATGCGCTGCTTTGCGCTGCAGCTGGCAATAAGAAAGGTGAAGCAACAGCCCGGCGCCAGGTGCATGAGCGTACCACCGCGGCCATGCAAATGATTCCATATCCTATGTTCTGCGCTCATGCGATAGGAACGGAAGGGCAGACTCACCTGACCCAGGCTAGCCGCCGCCACGGGCTGGTCCGAGATCTTGGATAGCACCGCCTCCACGGGCAGCTGCCATGCTGCAGCAGGCGGCCCGACACAATACTCAAAGCACGGCTCTCAGATAGGAGCCATGATAGGGCAATGCACACATCTGCACCAAAGACACATGCTTCACGCCAACAGTGCACCGTTCTGCATGACGAGCAGCGCGTCCTCCGTTGGAAACGGCGGCACACGATCCTGCATACCAAAAATGCGTCGCTCAGGAGCACGTAATCTACCAAGCTGCATGTAATTCCAGCGATACTTCACATGCCTTTTCAGCACTTCACCCTAAGTGCTTGTACTTTCAGGATTCCCGGGTGGTGCAGCCGCACACCTGCAGCAGCTCAATCTGGGTGAGGTAGTTGGCGTCGAGGATGTCAACACGCGTGGACAGCGCCTGTGCCACTTTCACATACGCCGGCCCAAGCCGCTCGATGTTGCCCCGCAGCTGCCTCGACCGCAGCGCACTGTTTGTCTTCAGCTGGCCTGCCGATTCAAAACAGTGCAGCAGCGTCAGACAGCGCACAGTCGCTGCATTTGACGTTCCGCCGCTGTAAGCGTGCAGAAGATGAGCTGCGGCCCAGCTGCCCTGATCGCAGCCCGCTATTGGTCTTCAGCCGGCCTGCGCTTTGCGGGCAGTCGGGCTGCATTGATTAATACTTAAATTCAAATGTGTTACAAGAAATGCGCAGCAGAGTTGAAAAAGAATGTTCGGTGTACCTCGGAGCTGGTCGATGGCGAGGCTGCTGCCGAAGCGGGCCGCCGCCCACAGCACCCGCAGCGTGCGCCGCGCCACCATTACCGGCCGCGACGCGTAATACTGCAGAGCAACAGTGTGCAATAGGTTACAGCCGTGCACTGCTTCAAAGTGATGCCACTATCCTTGTCAGCAATAAGTTCGGTTGCTGCATGCATTCTTGCGCGTTCTGACTGACAAGCAGAAAAATCACACCCTTTTGACGTGCAAGACATCAACTGACAGCTTGGCAAGCAGAAAAGCTGACCTGCTCCACTCAATTATGACAAGCCATCGAAGGGTATGAATATCGAGCAATCCACTTCTGCTCCAGGTGCGCTGTCGTATACTGCGGGCACCTGCTGGCCCTCGACGCAGCCGTTGTAAACCTCAAGATGGCAAGATGCGGATAGCAGAAGGCAGGATACCTGCTCAAGGATGCGCTGGTCGTATATCGCAGGCACCTCCTGGTGCTCCACCCAGCCGTTGGAGGGGTCGTAGTCGCGGCCTGGCACCGTCGCTACGATGACAAAGCCCACCAATATGGCCACCGACATAATAAAGCCCGCGCTGTAGCCCGCTACACCTGCCGCACGGCGAAAGCAATACCGCTGAATTTGCTGGCCAGGGCTTGGCCACAGTTGTGACAGCAGTGCAGTCCTTGATATACAGCCAGTTCGCGCTGTTGACGTGAGTGCAGATGCCGGTCTAGGCACTGTGCTGTGAGGTTGGAGCAAGATGAGCGAGATGCAGGTCGATATATGTTCACCATTTTGCTCGAAGGCGTTCAGGGCAGCGCCCAGGTTCCCAGCGGCCCGGGCGAGGCTGCCCTCCGCGCTGCGGGCTGCCGCGCTGCTTTCCAGCGCGGCCGCCAACCCGTGGATCACGCTCTGCAAGTGCAGATGGCGCCAAGTTTGAGATCCTGGGTCGGATACCGGCATTGGCAACTTGTCGGTTCTGCCAGTGCGGGCGAAGGTGCACTGCAGCATCATGCGCCCCCTGTGCGAAAAGTTGCCTTCCATGCCTGGCTCCGGATACTGTAGCGTGCTCTCAGCCAGCGCGCAGGGGAGATTGTCCGCTCGTGGACAGTGACTCTGGGAGCCAAAGGCCAAATACGAACACAGCCGACCTCCAGGGAGTGCGCGCCGCTCTGTAGGACCGCGCCCGCCACCTGCCGCAGCCAGGCGGTGTCACCGCCGGCCACCGCCGACAGGTCACCGCTAAAGTCGAGGCCTTGACGCCCTGCCCATGCGCGCAGCGGCTGCAGCGCCTCCGCAACCGCAGCGGTGCCGAAATGCGGGTGCAGGTTCCCAGGGTCCCGCTCCAGCACCTAAACCAGAGGCACCAACGCTATCGTTGCCAAGGAAGGTTCGGGCTCTCTTTGGGTGTTGAATTTGCTTCTCTCAATGCTTCTCAGCATGCTGCGCATTTCCCGTACCTCAATGCGATTATACCCACAGAAGAGATGTGACAATAAGGGAATGTTGCATGTTGCGTATTGCAGTCACCGCATCACTGCAGTGTGTCTGCAGCGTTCCAACCAGCCCACCGCTACTCCGTGCTCGATGCTGCTCTCCAGGCTGGCGGTAAACTCCGCCAGACCGCTGCCGGCGCTGCGGGCAGAGTCCAGTGCTGCCTGCAAGGTGCCCTCTGGCCCCCCTGTATCAGGGTCAACAACACCGTCGATGTTGAGAACTCTGTGTAGTGATCACCGTGCTGTATGATGAGATGCGTGCTCAACACACATCCTAGCCCAACCAGGGTGGTGGTTTTATAGCGCACCTCGGAAGCCTGTTGGCTTGAGGCCGGCGAGCCTGTCCGCCAGGCTCTGCAGCCGGCTGCTGAGCTGCTGAGCGAGGTCATGCGGCGCGCCCTGCGAAACCTGCGGCGACACCGCCTGCGTCACGCTGTCCCACGCCGACTGCGCTGCGTCCCGACCAAAGTGCGCCTGCGGGGCTGCGCCCGTACTGCCGCCAATGTCTTCGCCGCTGCCTCGCGCCTGGAGTGCAGATAGGGGCCGGCATGGAGGACGGTAGTGCAGCAGCTGAAAGACGCAACAAAGAAAATGGTGCATAAGCTATCTCACTGTCTTACCTGATGCTGCAGCGCCGTCACTTGCTGCTGGATGTTGGACAGCAGCTGGCTAAGGGGCTTGCTGACGCTGTCGCCTGACCCCGTCAGAGCTCCTGCAGCGGAGCTCGCTCGCTCCGACAGAGCTTGCTCCGCCGCTGAGACTGCGCGCCGAACGAGAAGGGCCGTCAGAGCGCCCAACATGGTGTTCATGCGCATGAAAGGGGACGCGCAGCGATTGCCGTGCATCTTCAATGCGGGCAGACACACCTCCCGCTGCGGCCGTGGCATAGCTGTTAGCGAGCGCGTCCTTCGCCTGCTGTGGGGCGGCCGTGTCGAGCCAATCGGACGAGATGCTGGCGTGCACATGCTGCCTGTCCCTGCATCGAGGCTGGCGATGTCTATGCCTCTGCCGGCCAGTGAGCCCATGCAGGGGGCTGACGCCATGCAGGCCCGATTGCAGCCCGGCCTGCAACATCCCGATGTGCGCGGAATTGCGATTGTGACGTTTGGCAGGAGCATTTCCAATGTGAGAATGCCGATCCTGGCCACGTAGCTGCTGCAGGGCGGGGTGAAGAATCCGCTGGACTTCGATATCTCATCGGCCCTTATAGGGACTAGCCTGCCGAAACTTGAAACGGCGGACAGCCGGTTCTGGGCACGCGAGGTGCTGTTCCTAAACTCATCCTTCCTGCAGCATGCCATTGTCAAGGAATGGCAACTTCCTTGCAGAAGCCGTTTGCAGCCAGCCAAGTCCATCGGAGACTCCCAACTGTGCGTGGATAGTTTCAGTACTGAAACTAGTTTCAGGTTCTGAACGAACCACCAGTACTAGTACTGCCGTCTCAGGTCCGCCAGCCGATTGCTGCATTCACATTCTTATCTTCGAGCTGGGTACAGATTGAGAAACCGCAAGCACGATCACTGCAATCCACAACAGCATCTTCGTACTTCTTGTTCGAGAGTTTGCTGTTGCTTGCAGGTGGGAAAGTCGTCAAAGAAGAAGAAGAAAGCGAACAGAGGCCAGTGACACCGGAGAGGGTTTGCATCGTTTAAAACAGCGCCAGTGGCCTCCTTTCTTCTATTGTTTTTAAAACGGTGCTCAACCGTTTTCTTTTTGAAACATCATAAAACAGAGGAGGCCAGTGACGCCGGAGAGGGTTTGCATCTTTCAAAACAGCGCCAGTGGCCTCCTTGGTTCCTTTGCTCTTTCAAACAGTGCTCAACAGTTTTCTTTTTGAAACGTCATAAAACAGAGGAGGCCAGTGACGCCGGAGAGGGTTTGCATCTTTTAAAACAGCGCCAGTGGCCTCCTTGGTTCTTTTGCTCTTTTAAACGGTGCTCAACAGTTTCTCCTCAAAAAATAATAAAACAGAGGAGGCCAGTGATGCCGGAGAGGGTTTGCATCGTTTAAAACAGCGCCAGTGGCCTCCTTTGTTTTTTTGCTCTTTCAAATGGTGCTCAACAGTTTTCTTTTTGAAACACCATAAAACAAAAGAGGCCAGTGACACCAGGCCAGTTTTGCTGTTTTTAAAACAGCGCCAATAGCCTCCTTTGTTCTTTCTAATTTTGAAAAGGTGCTCAACAGTTTTCTTTTTGAAACACAATAAAACAGAGGAGGCCAGTGACACGAAAAGACGGGTGGCGCCTATAGGCGCCCATAGGGCCGGCCCTAGCTAGGTGTTTTCAGAAAACGCAAAGGAGGGCCTCCTACTCCATTTTCATAAACCTTGCGTTCATTCCAATGCATGCATATGCTCGGCGTAATTTACGGCGGAAACGCTGGATTCGGAGCTCAATTTCCGAACCAGTGGAAACGAAGACCACTGCATGGGCGAGTTACCATGCACTCAGGCGGGGTCTTGTCATTCGGAGCTCGATTGCAAGCTGACCACAGAGTTCTTGAGCTCTATCTACATCAGCAGTGTGGGGCAATTCATACCTAGATTGCAGCGTGTGGCGCCACGCCATCAGATCTACACGGTCCACTGCACGCTAGCGGCCGCAGCGGAGCGTGTACGCGAGCGGAGCCGCATGTCACACTCCAGCGCATAATCTCATTCAAGAGGATCTCGTGATAACGGTAGGTGACTAGCGTCTAATCGTGCATTTATTGAAGTGTGCCAGTACCAATGCGTATGTACATGTACATACGCATGTGTGATACAGATGGTGACGATGTGTGAGAATGGAGTGAAAAGGCGTTGAACGCATGTATCACCACCATCGCCTTCTGAACGTCACAGACAATCATGCGATGCACATATCAACATGCGCCTCTGAAGCCTCCACCATTCGCTGATATCTGTCCCTGACCGATGGCCATATGTCCCTGCGTGTGGCAACGTCAGCCGTTGTCAATCAGCAAGCCACCAAACGATCACTACATTCATTTGTAGAACTCTGATGTGCGCCGCATTCTAGATTTAGTATGCAGACCACAACTTCGCAAGCCACAACGTCGTCACAAAGTTGTATTTTCTGACGTCTGCGGGTGCATACCTGCTTTCCGCCCGCAGCTGAAGCATTGATCTCGTGCATCGTGGAAAGCTGTGAGGCTCGCTCTGCTTCTGCGCTGCTGCGTGCCACCTGTCCATCAGAATGATCTGCGCGGCCCTGCGGCATTGCTGCGCTCGCGGTTGGCGGCACCATCCACGCCCTCCATGGAACTGCGCAGCGCGGCCGCGTCACCACATTGCCAATCTCTTGGGCGGCGTGCACTGCAAGACGTTTTCGCCTTGTCACCGCAGCGCCAGGTCCTTGAGCCATTGCCGCGCGGCGTGCATTGCGGAACGCTGCCGCGTTACCGCAGCGCCGGCTTCTTGGGCGGTGCGGGACCTGGCCGCATCACCACAGCCCCAATTTCCTATCGGTCCGAAACTGAGCAGCGCGGACGCGTCACCGCAGCGCCAGCTTCTTGGGCGGCGTGCGGTGCGGGACCTTGCCCTCCCGGTCCAGCTGCTGGTATGCCTCCTGGATGTGGTGCATCTGCAGCGGCCCCTTGTCGCCCCGCTGCTCCGCGATCAGCCGGGCTGCAGATTACAAATCACGTGGCTGCATCAGCAAAAGCCATGGACTTGAAGCCCTTGCTCAGTGGTGAGGAAGCTCAGAATGGAAACAGCGTGCACGTTGTTGTCTGCAACTGCGTGCGACCTGATCGCTTCCATCTGCTTGTATCATTCCTCAAAAGAGCAGAGCAGAACTGCTCATGGACGCTTTCATTTCACACATGCGAAACTGGCATGGAAGGGACGCGCACCTGTCTCGACGAGCTCGCCGACGAAGATCTTGGCGATGCCGCACATGACGATCGTCATGTTCAGGTTGACCTGCTGCCCCACAATCGTCTGCTGCAACTGCATCGAAGAGCAGCACGAAAATACAGGTCGCAAAGGTTGAACGACTGGGGTTCATGTCTGAAGCATAGAACGACTGGGGTTCATGTCTGAAGCATGTTTCAGGAAGCACATCAGCAGCTGCGCGCGTCAGATGGCGTACCCGCTTCATGTTTCGCCGGGCCAGCGAGGATCTGCGGAACGCCTCGTACCGGTCCAGCTGCTCCTCCGTCAGCAGCTTCATGACGTTCCTGTATGTGTCTGCCGGCGCCGCTCAGTGACGAAGAGATTTTCATTTTCCACATCAGCAATCTGGAGCTCTGTGATAACTGACCTCAATGTTAATCTGAAATATCACAGGCGATCGGCATCGACAGCAGCTTGGCGAAGCACCTGTGCAGGTTGTCCCGTTCCTCCTTGCTCTGCGGCACGGACGCATCGGTCTTGAGCGGCGCAGCCTGCTCGGCTGCACCCGTTGCCGCGTCATCTGCGCACGATCGCAAGATTCAGATGTGATCGTGCAAATAAAGATGCGCTTGCAGTCTGGGTGTCGCTACGGCAGCACTCACCCATAGGCACGTCTGCCATTCTTGAATGTGTGTTTTCGTGAGACAGCGCCGCAAATTATGGTGGTTGCCGGTCTGAGCAGGACAAGAAACAAGAGCGAAATAGGAGAGTGGCGCAAATGCAGCTTTGTAGCGTAAACGCGATGCGCGTGGCCGAAGAAGCCAGCTACTTCCTGTGCTGCCAGTGCTGCCAGTCGTCACTGCAGCGACCGGGCGGCTTTGTGTTGCCATAAATCTGCTTGCACGAACATGCCAGGGTCCCCGCCGATGGTCTGACCGGTTGAGCCGCTTGCACTGCATGGCCGCGCTGACTTCGCAGCCGTGACTGACCCTGCAAAATCGCGCCTGACACAAAACACATAGACTGACTGCGAAACCTTGGAAAGAGCGCTCATCATGGATGCGGCAGAACAGCGCCGTCGCCGACGGCGCGCTCGCTGGGGCCCAGAAGTGGGCGACGAGCCGGATGCGTCGCCGAGCCCTGCCGCTCCTGAGGCGCCAGCGCCAAGCGAGCCGGCGCCAGGCAAGCTGTGCATAATGCCTTTGTGATGGCAGAGGACGTTGCTGTTATTCAATCCCGTAATGACAGCCCGAACGGCAGTTTGCGTATGTTGTGCCGCTGAGTGTGGACTGCCTCTCCAGCCGGCGCGCGGCATGCAACAGTGCAATTCCTGAGGTGTGGATCGTCATGCTGTAGTGCGACACCTGCAACATGACATGCGTCTGCCAGCTAGGTCGTCGATCAATCCTGAGCTGCTGATACTGGCGCGTGCAGTGGCGCCTGCAGCGCCCAGTGCCATTGTCGAACCGCCATCAGCCGCCGCAGCCGAGCCGCCTGCCGGCACCGCCAGCGTGCTGCCGTCGGCATGGCCGCGCAATGCCAAGAGGCGCGGCCGGCGCACAAGATGGGGACCGGAGGAGGCTGTGGAGGATGCGGCAGCGGCAGCCGGTGAGGAAACATCCCAAACGCGTTTGTGTGCATACAAGACCCACAATCTGCATCTCTATCAAGCGCACGCAGTCGCTTTAACTTTCTTCAAACCTCGCCAACGGCTGTTCTCACCTTTGCGATGCAGAAGCTCGCCCGGACAGCTCTGCCGGCGCTGCGGATCTGAGCACAGCAGCTGCACCACGAGCAGGCGCTGGCACGGCGGCGACAGCAGTTGTGCCTGACGCTGCAGAGCCCAGCAGTAATGGCTGGGTGGCCGTCGATCCCGCTGCTGAGACTGCGGCGCAGCTCCCCAGCTCTGCAGACGCCAAGCCGGAACACAGGTGCACATACAGCTGGTGCTCTGATGCGCCGTGCAATCGTCTTTCGTTGACCTTGCTGATGCTCGACATCCCCAAGCGCTTGTGCGCTTGCATGTTCTGACAGCCAGCGCAATATGGTACATCTGGGTCTACAGGAATGGGCTGACGGGCGCTGGGTCCCCTGCGACTGAGGAAGCGGCTGCTCACAGCCCTGCCGGCAGCCCACCGCCGCCGCCGCCGCCGGACAACCTCCCGATAGCGCCCCCCTCCCCCCCGCCGCAGGCGCTGCCACCGCCGCCCGCTGCGGCCCGCGGCCCCACGGAACGGCGCCTGCGCAGGCGGTTCCAGCGGCGCAGCTCCAGCCCGCCGGCGCCGCTGCGCCGCGGTTCCAGCCCTGCGCGGCCGCCGAGGCAGCGCAGCCGCAGCCCTGTGACGGCACGCGGGCCCAGCGCTGGCCGCCGTCCCAGCGGCGGCCTCAGACCCAAGCGCCACGGCAGCAGGAGCCTCTCAGTCGAGCGGCCAACACAGCCCCGTGCCCACAGCCCAGTGCCAAAGCGGCGCGCCAACAGGAGCCCTGAAGTCGAGCCGCGGCAGCCCCACCGGCACAGCAGTCCCGCCCGCTGCAGCCGCAGCCCGCTGCCGCACCTGCCCAAGCGGCGCAGTCTGGGCGAGCGGCGGCGCAACAGCGGCAGCCCGCCGCCGCGCCGGCCTCCGCCGCCGCCGTTGCGCACCAAGCGAAGCCCTGAGCGCGAGCGCAGCGAGGGGGAGCTGTCAGAGGAGGGCGAGATTCCGGGCGGCGCTGCCGAGTGGCCGCTGGCGGCCTCGCCGGCGGCGCCGGCGACGACGATGCGGGATGCTGCTCGCCCCGCCCAGCCGCCAGGCCCTGTCAGAGCGCCGGGCTCTGCTCGCGCCGGGCCTGCACGCACAAGCAGCTGGCACAGCGGTGAATTGCGGCCTGAAATGCGGCCGCGGCCACCGCCGCCGGGCCCGCGGCCGCCACTGGGCCCGCCACCGCCGGACCTGGGCTACTCTCAGCATGATGACAGGACGCAGCTGTCACGCGCGCCAGGACAGCAGCCTGGGCGCGGGCGCGGCGGGCCGCAGCGGCCGAACCAGTGGCACCGCGGCCAGCAGCAGCAGCAGCACAGTCCGCACATCGCCGGCAACGGCTTCCTGCCGGATGGGGCCATGTCAGGCGGCTTCCCTGTCCTCCTGGCGGGCGGGCTTCCGCTGCCGCTGCCGGTGCAGGTGATGCCCATGTCGCACAGGCCGCTCGGCGGCGGTGGCCGCGGGGTGTCGCCGGGCATGGCTGCTATGGGCGGCTTTGGGGGCAGACGCGGCAGGCAACATTGGCAGGGATAGGCTCAATCTGTCGTGTAGTAGGATTGTGCGCGGCAGCAGGCGTGACTGGAACAGAGGCTCTGGCGAAGGAGGCGTCTGGTGAATAATCTGGAAAAACCTTGCGACAAATCATCATGCGATGTTATTCCCGCCATTCTGTCCAACAGGCAATCATGCAAACTCACTGCGCACAAATCCAACACACTGCATCGACAGCACTACAATTTCCAATCGCCTATCGTTGTCTGACACGTGGAGCAAACGCGCCATGGGCGAGCCCGAGAGGAAGGCACTCAAGATCAAGACAGGCAGCGTGAAGCGTCTCGCAAAGGAGCTTGTGCTATATGGCAAGGAGCAGGAGAAAGAGGAGCAGCGAGTAGCGGAAATGCGGGCATCCGGCGCAGATTCGCACGACATAAAACACGCAGTGAGTGAGGGCTGCGCTGCGAATCAACTGGAGGTGCATTCGATCTGCAATCCACGTGTAGCTCTAAAATACACTCAGCTGCTCAACATTGATCATGAATAACGCAGGAGAACGTGCTGGCAGAGGCCACGATGATCATACCAGACACGCGGCAACGCCTGGATGCGGCATTTGAGGACCTGCAGGCCGCACTGGTAATGCAGAACTATATATAAGCACCCCTGAGTCGTGAATCGTGGCGTATCTGAGCTGCGTATCCGAGCTGAGTACGTCGTTTGGAGTCTGATTTTCTGGTGTCACCCACAGGCAGAGGCAGACGAGGAGCTCAAGCAGAGCGCAGAGGGCGTTTCGGCACAGGAGACGGTGTCAGAAGTTGCAGTCCTAGTGGAGGGCGCCTGAATGCAGATAGTAGGTAGCAGTTCTGGTTTGCAGCAATGGAATACATCGGCCAATCAACATTGAGGCGCATGCGCGTCAGCAGTTCAGTTTTGTTCTCAGGCAGGGCAGCGCGATCTGTGATACTCTACAATCTTACAATCAGCGCGGCGTACTGGATCATTTCCACCCGGCGGCCGCTTGTTCCAGTGTATAGTCTGTAAGCTGTTGGATCTCCTCGTCGAGCAGTCTCGGTCCGAAGGTGCACTTGCCCTGTAAGCAGCATGAAGTCATCTGTGCAGTGCAGACGAATGGCAACTCGCACGGCAATACATCTGATGCAACTTGAGCCAGCACTGTACGACTCGTCCCGCGCTTAAGCATACCGTCAAATTTAAAATTGCGCTGATGGGTATGCCCGCATGAGCACACGCAATCCTGGTGCGCACCCGTGGAGCGCAGTCCTTCCCGTAGCCGGGCATTTTGCCCTTGCCGCTGTAGACGAGGTCATACAGCGCCTTGGCGTCCGCCACCCCGTTCTTCTTCAGGTCGCCAGTGCTGAGGGAGGCCCCTGCCTGGACGACGTTTCCCCCTCCAGCGTGACACCCTGTGCACAAGCAAGCATCATATATCAGGTGGTACCTCAGCGTCTCCTGGACATGCGGCTGCAGTGCGCATGCGATTGGACCTCTGAAGTGTCGATCCTTACCAGCGCAGTTGCGAGTGAAGGAGGCTGACACATCAGCGCAGGCCGGCTGCGCCGTCAGCGCCACCGCCAGTGCAATTGCGGCGGCGCCGCTGCAGAGCCTTGCTGCACCGGTTCTGGCACCGGCTGGCAAGTGGCTACCGGACTGTCTTTGTGCATGGCATGGCTCGTGGCTGCGCGCAGCGGCACATGGCCGCCGTGCAGCGGCTCGGCAGCGGCTTTCTCTGGGCGCGCTGCACCCAAAGCTCGTGAAGGTTGTGCCTAGCCTGCACTGTAATTGTTGAGTGAGTGACATTACGGCCATTGCTGTGCTGTTCAACCCTGTGAGGTTAGCCGTGCCGCGCGCAGGTGGATGTGACTTGTCTCACTTCAAAACTCCGCGAGCTGGCCGAGCGCAGAGTGGTGAAGCGGGGCGATGCAGAGTGATCAGCAAGCATGAGATTCGCAAGCAACAAGTGACGCACTGCTTTTTTGCCGAGCTTGCAGAGTCAGCGAGATCCTTGTGAGGATTTCAGTCAGATTGTCGACAAAGTTTGCTCTCGGGTCAACATCCACCTTGCAAAGCCACATCAGTGTCAGCCAGTGGTTCACACCCGCAGCAACGCGCGATACCAAGCAGCAGATCGTCATGCGGCTTTGGCACTAGTCGTCGAGCATCATAAACACGACTCACAGCCCAGTCTGAAGGAGGACCAGCATGCACAGCAGCTCGCCAGTGCCTTTGCATGGCAGGGCAATCACAGCTTGTGACAGGAGCGGCCTGCACCTGCAATGCCGGCCGCTGCCTGCTGCCCTGAGCTTCAGAGGGCTCAGCCACACGGCAGCGCGGCAGCAACGGCTTCGATTGCAGACGACCTGCAGCGCGGCTTCCGCAGCCCGTGCCAGCAGCCCGCCAGAAAATAGAGGGTGCTGGTGCTCAAGCGCGCCTGTGAATGCAGTTTCAGCAATGGCGCATTTGCGGCAATGCTGGTTTGCACAGCAGGCAATTGACGCAATTGCGACTGTCGTTCCCGTGACATCAACGACACAATGCGCATTCCAGACGTTCTTCTCTGCTGCAAACGCAGGAACGGAGCAGTTTCGGGTTCAGATTCAGAATGTGCCGTGGCGCCGCAGTACACGCCTGCAAAGCGCGGCCCACTGGATGACCTGTACATACGGCAGCTCATCCTGCAGCAGCGGAAGCACCTGGCCATGGCAGGTGCCCGCGCAATATGCACGCCGTGCTGGCAAGACGAATCAAATGTCGCCGTGCTGCTGCCACAACAGAGCCGGCAAACCAGGACGCTCCTTGCATGTGTATCAAGTGCTGATGAGCTGCTGCTTCTCTGGTGCAGCGGTGTCCCTGGTCATCTGCACCGCCTGCAACCTGTCGTCGCCGATCATCACGGGCTTCCTGTTCGAGATGCTTGTGGGCAAGAGCCAGTACACCCTGGCGCAGTACCCCGCGTTCTTTGGGCTCTTCGCGGCGGTCTACATCATCGAGCCGCTGCTCACGCGGGTGTACATAAAGCACATGTGCGCCGCCGGCGAGAAGGTGAGGACTTCTGGCTGACGACTTGCAGGGCAGCTCTTTGATGTGGACCACCCGGCAGGATGCTCTGAATGGGCTCTGTCACATGCATGGTGTTGCTGCTCCATGCGTTGTGGCTGCACAATTCGACACTGGCAGCAAGGCCAGCAACTCGGCAGCGTCTTGGCGACGCAGGTGCTGGCGACGATCAGGCGGGAGCTGTTCCGCACGCTGCTGCTGCAGCGCATAGATTTCTTCGACCGGCACGACTCCGCAGAGCTCACCTCCCTCATATCCAACGAGCTGGACTCGCTGCGCACCCTGGTCTTCAAGTGCGCCCTCATGAAACGCTTCGGCTTTCATTCTTGACCCCTTGCAGTTGCATCTTGGACGCATCTCTCAGGATCTGTGCCATCATTCATCCCAACGAATCGGACTCTCCAATGAGCCCACTCGCCCGCGCACCCTGGGTTTCAAGTGCGGCGGCTTGGATAAAATCCATGGCATGCCAAAATTGTGGACAAGTGCAGATGTGCTATGCCAGCCGAAGATCGTGACTCCCGCCATCGCTTCTTAACTCCATCGTAAGTTGCGTTCATGTCCCGCTCTGTTGCTGATGTCCAGCTGTTGATCAGCATTTGCGGCCTGCTGCTGCAGCAATGTGTCGCGGGATCGGGGGCCACGCGCGATGCTGGAGGCGTCCGGCGCGGTGGTGGTGCTGTTCGCCCTATCCTGGCGGCTGGGGCCGGTGCTAGCGGGTGAGCTTGATTGGCAGACTGCCGACGCCCTCTCTGCATGATTGGTCCATACTTTTGTACGCAGCGTCAGGCACTGCAACTGCCATTGGGGGGTCGGAGCCAGTGGCACAGCCTTGTCGCTGGGACTTCTTCGCCTCGGGATGCCTCCGGCACAGACGCCAAGCACTGTTTAAAATCGCATTTGCCGCGGCACTGCAGGTGTGATTGTGGCGCGGCCTTCACGGCGTCGCTGTACAAGCAGCAGACCAAGGCGCAGGCCGCGTCACAGAATGACGAGGAAAGCAAGAAGGCGCTGTTGTATAATGTGATGCCTGCCGCCCCCGCAGGCGTGACAGTGGGCGCGGCCTTCACGGCGTCGCTGTACAAGCAGCAGACCCAGGCGGGGCAGGCCGCATCACGAAAAGTTAGGACAAGCGAGAAAGTGATGTGCGAATCTGCTGCAGGCGTGATAGTGGGCGCGGCCTTCACAGCTTCGCTGTACAAGCAGCAGACCAAGGCGGTGGAGCGCAGCAACAGCGACGCGCTGGCGCGCATGTCCTCCGTTGCCGCGCAGGCCTTCTCCGGCATCCGCACCGTCAGGTGGGTTGTACCAGACGGTTGATAAATTCAGGAGGCATGTGAATATGAGCAATCTACTGCCTCTGCATCGCTGGCGCGCATGTCATCCATTGCCGCGCAGGCCTTCTCCGGCATCCGCACAGTTGGGTGCACATGTTGCTCCCGAGCTCGGGAGGTCGTCGTGTTCATAGTGTGTTTGTGAATCGACAAGTTCTCGGATGGGCTGAAGACTTGATGCCGCCAAGATGCCCCAATTCACAACACCACAGCGCAATGTGCATTGCTCTGCCTTGCTGACGCAGCAACACATCTGCGATCCTGTAGGTCGTCTGCGGGGGAGGCTCTGGAGCGGGAGCGCTTTGGGCAGTACGTGACCGCCTCCTACCACAGCCTCTTCTTTGCTGATGTCGCTTTGCTGATGCCACTCTGCGCCCGCCGTCCCCGCAGGTCGTTTGCGGGGGAGGCCCTGGAGCGGGAGCGCTTTGGGCAGTACGTGACCGCCTCCTACCACAGCGGCCTGGGCTTTGCGCGCGCCAAGGCCAACCTGGAGTCCATCAACAGGTGGAAGTCGAAGTGTCGTAGGCTTGAAAAGTTGATTCATGGGCCCGTAAAGGCCCTACAGCAGCAGGATTTAGAAATGTACGGCAGGCGCCTGGCGCGAACCCAGGAGCTAGGGCAAAGAGCCGCTCTGGGAAGCGGCTTGCTGGACAGTGCAGCCGCAGCACCGCTGTATCAGGCACGGATGAACATGTGTGCTGTGCTCGGCAATTGAACACGGGCGTGATGCACGCCAGGCTGTTGGCAGTTTCAGAGCTGGGGCGGGTGGCCGGTGGCGATGGGGCTGACTGCCGGTGCGGCTGCTGCTGTCTGCAATCGGCTACTTGGCTTCATACAAAATAGTTTTGCAATTGCTGATCATATCTCCCCTGCAACAGGGGCGCGGTGCACGCCAGCCTGCTTGCGGTCTACAGTTGGGGCGGGTGGCTGGTGGCGCACGGACTGCTGCCGGTGCGGCTGCTGCTGTCGGCGATCGGCTACACCTTTGCGCTCATCTTCAGCACCCAGGGCGCCATCCAGACCACCGCCGACCTGCGCAAGGCCACCGCCGCCGTGCGCCGGTAAGGGGCCTCGAGACAAACAAGATGGAATGAGCGCTTATGAAGATCCATAAGTTGCCCAAGTGTTGCACGCAGCGGACTTATTGTGGAATCCCTGTGCTGAATCTTGAAAGGTACAGAGCTGAACAGTGTTTCCTCCCTGGCTGCGATGGGACACAAGTGTCGAGCTCGCCTAAAGTTCCATTTGTGTTCTCTTGCGCAAACAGGATACAGGATCTGCTGGAGGCGGCGTCGCCGGACCCGAGCATGGCGGGCGCGCTGCCGCCGGGCGCTTGGTGGGAGTACGCCAACACCAACTCCGCAATGCCCATCGACCGACAACCCTACGGTCCCGATGCAGGTGGGCAAGCCAGAAAGTCATGCACGCTGGCTTTTGCCTTGCGCTTATTTGCTTGCCCGTGAGCGGCTTGCAGAACTGTGATTGGAATCTTGTGTGTCCGCATGTTGTTAACGTGCCTGGTTTGCTTGTGCAGGCGATGGGGCGGTGGAGGCAGCCAGGGCCGGCAACCTGCGGCTGGAGAATGTGTCCTTTGCCTACCCGCTGCGGCCGAACTCCGGAGGTGTTGTCCTCTGCTATGCTTTGCCTAGTCGATCCATTGGCAAGTGCACTTATCTCAGTACCCCGGTTTCCGTCTCCCCAAGTCCTGCTGCTTTTGCATGTTCGTACGCCACCCCAGGCGCACGTCATTTCGCTGGTGGGCTGCAATATGCGCCGTTCGCTCTCGACGACCCCACCGCATGCACCAACGGACTTGCCTCCTTGCAGTACTCAGGAATTGAACATGGAGCCGGACTGAGGCATGTCCATATATGTGATGGGGCGCTCCTGCACAAATTTTGCATTTCAAGTCAGAATTCATGCGTTGTTTTGACACGCTGCGCAGTGCTCAAGGGCCTGAACCTGGAGCTAAAACGGGGCACCTCGACCGCGGTGGTGGGCCGCTCAGGCGCCGGCAAGTCCACCATCGCCTCTCTGCTGTCCCGCTTCTACGAGCCCGACGAAGGTGCGGGGAGGACCAAAGTTTCCTGTGCTAGCTCGGGAACCGGCAGATGTTTGAGCAATGCACCATGCCGGCGGCAGCCCTGCATTGCCTCCCGGCTGTCCCGTCAAGCTGACAAAGGTGGTGCGTCGGAGAACAGCGCTGCTCGTCTCAACGCTGTCAAATGAATTCATGATTCGATGTGGATGCTCGAGTGCCACAGCGGCATGCAATGGTGTGTCAGCGCCAGGAGTAGCAATTGCCTGTGGGCATTCGTCAATCCCGCATTGAAATTCGTGCATATTGACCGTCAGCAAACAACCTGTTAGCAGGTGTCTGTTATACCGTACTGGCCTCAGAGATTGGCGGCTCGCCTGATTTGGAGTTGCTGCTGGACACAAAATACGGCGCGCGCAGCGTCACCAATTCGGCTCGTGGAAACTCTGAAAATGGCACACATTTCAAAATTTCCAGCGGACACGCAGTTGGCCTCCAGTGGAGGCTTCTAGCTGCCAAATGCATCACAAAGTAGGCCTGCAGTGATGCAGTGGAGCGCCTCTGCGAAGTCTGTGCAAGATTACGTCACCTTGGCGATATAGGGTGGGACCTGGATTTTGGCTCACCAGCCGCCGATAATTTGCAAAAAGACAACAAAACGGCTCGACAATTTGACCATTAATTATTCGCTAGCCCTTTTTTGAGGCCAGTACGGTACCCATCCAGGCGGCATCTTTTTGGGGTCGACGCCTGCGGAGAAGTTTACGCGCGGGGAGTGGGCGAAGGCCGTCGCGCTCGTCAGCCAGGAACCCGTCCTCTTCGCCGGTGCGCCTGAGAATGTCCTCCATTGGTACAAGGCTACAGGCCATGCACAGGTCCCCCGACACTTCTGAAGCTGGTGAGCAGGAGAAGCACTCGAGCCTTGTGGAGATGAGTAAGCCGCATGGTCGGTGCTAGATGGAGTGGACCTCAGATCCAGTACGAGCTCCTCTGCACCGGCAACCGCAGGCACCATCGCAGACAACATAGCGTATGGGCGGTACGGCCGGTGCACCCAGGCGGAGGTGGAAGAGGCAGCCCGCGCCGCTAATGCCCACGAGTTCATCACAGGTGCACATTGCAACTGCTCTTTGCTCTCCGTTTCCTGTTTTGGACCGCACACGTCTCATACCTGCAAGGCATGTGCAACCACAAACATGAATATGCGACAGGAGGCGGCGGGCGCCCATCCTTGGTTCACACAGCCATGCAGACGTTGTGGACGCAAAGGTCAATCTACATGTGTATGCATGGCTCTGCTTCCTGCAGCGAGCCTCAGTACGAGTCTCGCACCCTGCAGAGCTGCCGGAAGAAAATGACACGCCAGTGGGCGGCCGCGACCTGCATATCTCTTCCAGATCAAACGCATGCGCATGCATTCTTTCCAATGATATGGCATCTCAGAAGTGCCGTTTGTGCACATTCCTTCAGAGCTGCCCGAGGGGTATGACACGCCGGTGGGCGACCGCGGCGGCCTGCTGTCCGGCGGCCAGCGCCAGCGCATCGCCATCGCGCGCGCCCTCATCAAGGTGCCTGCTCCGTCTCAAAACTGCCTTGCAAAGCTGTTATGGCGACATGTGCATACAGCTGTCATGGCTGACCTCGTTGAGGAGTGCTGAAGACAGAACAGCTGATCGTGATCTCCTACCTTCCCCGCAGGATTCCCCCATCCTGATCCTTGACGAGGCCACCAGCGGTGTGTACCCTTTGCGATGGCTTGCCACAGCATGTTAAAGAGCAACAAAACGCACAGACCCCGCCTGCGGTGTCGTCAACTGCATCGCTGCTGGGTGAAAAGCAAGGTGCGTGCGAATACAAGCACAATCAATGGTGTGCGTGGCTGCAGCGCTGGACGCAATGAGCGAGCGGCTGGTGCAGTCGGCAGTGGAGCGGCTAGTGACTGGTCGCACTGTGCTCATCGTCGCGCACCGCCTCTCCACAGTCCAGGTGTGCAGAGTAAGAAGATTTTCAGTGCAGATCCTGATATCGCTTCATGCCAATGTTAGCACAGTGCTCATCGCGCCGCACCGGCCTTCCACTGTCCAGGTGTGCCGAGTGAAAACAAGTCGCGTGTGCGGTTCGAGTTTCAACCGCTGATAAATCTGCAATTGTTGGATGTCCGCATCGGTTGATTCGCGCGTCCAGCCCTGCCTGGAAGGGCAAATCGTATGCGTTTCGCCAGAGCACGGTGCACAGCCACTAGCAGGCAGGGTCCTCACGGGAACGGTGTCAGAACAATACGTCTCAGACACTTGTGCACTGAGATCATGACACTGCGGCGCGCGCAGGCGGTGGTCGTGGAGCTTGAGACATGTCAGAGCTGAAGCTCTCAACTCATGGTTCCAAATCCCGTTTGTGTTGGTGTTTGCAGTCGGCAGACCAGATCGCGGTGCTGGATGCTGGCAAGGTTGTGGAGCTGGGGACGCACGACGACTTGATGCAACAGGGTGGCTTCTACAAGCGGCTCATCAGCTCGCAGAGCCTGTCGCTGGCTCGGTGATGTGGCTACAGGTGCAGCCGAAAGAGTTGACATTGAGAATGCCGGCGTGCGCTGTGCTGCTTGCGGCTGCAGTTTTCGTTGGACTGCTGGTGATTCGACACTGGGAAGTCTGATGACGACGTTCCTGTCGTGTCGCTTGTGCTTTCGTCATAGACGGATGTATCACCTACACATGTTCCTAATCCTGGCTAGCTCGTCATGAAGCGCCAGCGAGTGCATCACCCATTGCATCCATCAGAGAATGAATCTGACATTCTCTATGAACAGCACATCACCCTCAATTTGCAGCGCATACAGCCCATCACTCTGTCAATTCGTTGTGTCCTCCTGTGGCTTGCCGCTTCTTCATTTCCTTCCCGCTTCCTCCGCCGCTCCAGTTTCTGTTTTTGCCGCTCCGTCGCTGTCACAGCCGCGACTGCCGCGCCCAGGATGGCTGCAGGAATCTTGACGCTCAGCACACCGATGGCAGCCATGAGGCAGCCTGCATGCCGACAAATGACCCTTGTTAACTCAGTTCATGATGCACACTTGTATCACTTTCTTCCAGGCAGGCAGTGAAGAGCTGTTGGCCTGCAGGTGCAGATAAACGCACCAGCATTGCCACCTCCTTGCCTGTCGCTGCTCTCGATGCTGGAGTCACTGCCATCAGCGTCCGCCTGCACAACAGCAATCTGTCGTGCGCGCTCGCCAGCAAGCGTCCAGCGTGATGACAACGTCATCACGCGTGATGACGTTGTTCACGACACAGTATAATCATCACACTGCACTGCGTGAAAGCCGTGCATGTTGTGAAGAGCCATCCCATCACCTGCTCGCACGCCGGCGCTATGTCTGGTTGCACATCCGGCAGCGGCGAGGCAGGAGCTGCTGCGGGCTGTGCTGGCGGCAACAACACCGTCGCAGCCGCAACGTCCACGTTGTTCTTGCTCTCGTGAAAACCCTGTCCAACATATCACCAATGCCTGTCGGTTTGGCAGTGGTATACAATGCCATTTTGATGAAGCCACGTCGCAAAACCTGGGAAGGGCAGGAACAGGGGATGTCTCTCTGCCAAGCGGAACCCGCCCAGGCTTACAGCTCCCAGCATATAAACCTCTTACCTGACAGCGGTAAAGATCGAGGGAGCCCTGCCCGCAGCACAATCTGCCACAGGTCGAGCAGTAGACCACAGACGCATTTCCTTTGGCTCTTTTAGAGTTTTAAGGCTGTGTTCCTTGGCCGACAGGCACAAGCGCCCCTTGTTCATGTGAGCGCGACTGTTCACACACTTCCCTGCAGCTGCACAGGATATTCTTGGGAACTTCTCGTAGTGTGGTCGCTGCTGCTCGGCTATGCTTCGGAACTCTGATGGCCAGAGCTGGCGAAAGTGCAGCGGCGGATTAGAAGGCGCACACAACACCGAGGTGCAGATCCTTGCATGGATCTGCTGCCACAAAGAGCTGCAGATATGGCGCTGGCTACAAGGAATGACAATCCTAGCACTCTGCCCGTTCAGCAGTTGAACCAGCAGCTTGGGACACAGGAAGGCGTTGAAGGAAGGCAACTGATCGTGTTTCAGATGCTGCTCAAGAGAGAAATTTGGCCAACACAGAGCAGGGTTGTTTCGACGAGGGATGATCTGGTAACCTAGACAGAGAACGGTGTAAGACTTGAGGCCAAAATACTTGCAATACATGCACTCTTGTATCTAGAGAAGACAAGTTCTCTGCACGAATGTGCAGACGCTCGTTCGTTATCCAGTACGTACCTATGCTGATCGGATAGCTGCCGTGTACAGACCCCGTAATGATCTATGATGTCAAGCGCCGAATCGCAGCGCAGCAATCAGATTTGCAAAATGTCAAGCAGCAGCCCCCTGGCGGCTGCTCCTGAGCTGCACCCATATGTAGAACGTGACAGACATGCAAACTATGACGCATCCCACAGCTTCCACGACGCTGTGTATCGTTTCGCCGAGAATCCAATATGATCCTGTGCGCAATGCCAGGCAATGTCAGATGGAGATCCGCGACGACCAGGTTGACATGCGCTGCTGCGGCTGCGCAGCGTTGCTGACCACCTATCATTTCCAATAGAGACTGCTCACCTGCTATTGCGAAAATTAGCCGCAACGAGATGAACATTGCATAGATGCCGGCACCTGCAGGTTTGGACAAATTTCGATGAGCTCATACTTGCAGGATTGGCCAGGCAGATTGCACCAACGACAGCACACACATTTCCAGACAGACGGCACTCACTCAGCCGCCGGATGATGAGCTGCTGTGTGAATTTCGCAAACACTGCATGGCAACGACAGCAGTCATTAAAGGCAGATGTAGGGGCGCATCAAGTGCATTCCAGGCAGCATGAGTGGTTTAGTGAAAGCTCCATGATTGTTCAGGTGCAAGAAGATTGCCTCATGACGCACCATACACCCCCACGGCCTCATAAAGCAGCGCCATCCAGTCAAAAGCGCTCCACCTCAGAATGCTGCCCCAACGGCCGCCCTCGAACAGCACTGCGCGTGACATAGCGGGGTTTCAGGCAACACAACAGCGCAACAAAACATACGCACTGTGAAACTGAGGCTTGACTCCAAGGCAGTAGGCGGCATGCACAGCACCGGGTGTGGCATGCATCTACACACGGCTGCACCTGAGCACAGGGGCGCAAAAGCAAAGACCGTCGCGTAATTTATGTACAGAATGTTGTCCTCGCTCAGCCAATTTTCACTCTTTTTGACATACACAAAGTAAACACTGATTCCGAGTGTGGCTGCCAGTGCGACCTGCAGTATCAAAGCATCGTCGAGGTTTCGTCAAAGCATGCACAGCAATGATCAAGTGCCAGCAGGTCGTCAAACAACAGCTCTCCATCGAGCAGCAGCAGCAGCATCTGCGCCGAATCTCACCGCAATACCGAGAGGGTCCCGCCAGGTCAGCACATGGTCACTGGACCGCAGGCCGCCCCAGACCACCAGTACTGCAGCCAGCGGTCGCAAAATCGCGATCAAAAATGAGATGATACGCGTCCCTTTCAGTGCAAGCTCGGACTGCAGCTGCTGCATGCTCGTGGTACAGGCCTTCTTATCAGCAGCTATATGCCTGACGCTCGTCAGAGCGAGAGATGCCATCATGGAAAGGAATCCTTCCGTCTGCAGGGGTGCAAGCAGAATGGTGAAATACTGCAGCGGGGGGCCACCTGAGCCAACAAGCGTCAGGCCCAACGTCTCCCACAGCTTCGGCGGCCACGGCTCGTCCATGATGACGCTGCCAACCACTGCTGTGATGAGCGGAGAGCTGGTGAAGATCAGCTGCACCTGCAGTTCGCAATCGCTCGCAGCGCATCAGTGAAGCTGCAGACGCCATCCCAGGCACGCCCTCCCAGACATCAGCGGCCTTGCATGGAGACATGCACATCAGATTCTCGAAGCAAGCGCTGATGAAATCACACTGAAAGAAGAAATCGCACCAGGAATGCGGAAGTGAGGCGCGACGCAAAGACTGCACCGGCCGCCAGCACGCCCAGCGAGACTGCAAGCACTGCGATGTCCGCCGCTACCTCACGCCGCGTGGGACGCTGCATGTTGCAAAGCAACGGCCTCAGCACATGTGATCATGCAGCAGTCACCGCTTGGGGGAGATAAGAGACTGTCAAACAGCTGCGGCAGCTCCAGCAATTTGACCGGACCTGTGCCAGCTGCATTCGAACGCTATCGCCGTTGCCCGCCATGATGGGCTTTGTCTCGTCTGACGTCAAGGCTGAGCCGGCGCCGCGCTGCCGTCGGAGGAGCGCCCGCGGCAGGCTCACGAAGGTAGCCAGCGTGACGCAGGCAAAGGCGTTGATGTAGAATGTGAGCCGCAGCGCTGGCAGCGGCTCGGCCGGCTGGGTCTGCAGCCAGCGCGCCACGACCGGGTACAGTCCCCACATGGCGTGAATTATGACGATCCACGACAGCCACCACGCCCTGACGAGCAGTGAGTCCTGCGGCGCTGCCGCAGCGGCCTGACGCTGCCCGCTGTCTGAGAAACCTGCGTGTGTGCACATTCAGGGTGGTTCTCTCGAGCCTCGTTAGGATAGAGATACACGTCAATGATGCTTCCACACACTCATGTCTGCAGCAGCACCTTCCACATCTTCAAAATGGTCTGCCGCCGAGTCCGCCGCGCGCTCGCCAGTGGTCGAGGCCATCTCGAGCTCTGCTCTGGTCATACGAGGCGCTTGCACATCGTGACAATTCAGAGATTCAGATATTCGATACAGCTAGAACGACCTCCGATGCGTCGAACACACGATGCTTTTGTGGAGTGCAATTTGATTCGATGCACTATTTGACATTCAGCTGCGAAAGCCCGCGTGAGCCGTGCAGCTTCAGCACAGAGTCGGAACTAGCACTTGCGGTGGTGAAGCCACGGAATTCAGTCGGGACTGAGACCGATGCGAGAGTTGCACCCGTGCCTTGAAATTGTGTGTGTACGGGACTCGGCCTGCGCTAGGGTCCTGCTGTGCAGATGCTGGACCGTGCAGCATTGCTTTCTTCACTGCTTCTTCCTTTCAAATACAAAAGCCGGGTGTACCTAGGAGCGCATCTGACTACACCTTTGATCGGCAACACCTTGTTCATCTGCCGCGGTCGTGCCAATGGCAGCGTCATCGCAGCGTCGTTTTCCAGTCCCTCATGGAACCTCAAAACACTGCTTCAGGACTTGCTGCGGGAGCGGCTCGCAGACTTGACGGGGGCAGGGCTGGCGCTGCGGCTCTTGGCCGGCGAGGGCGACCGCGACGCCGGCGTGCGGCTGTGGGATTTGCTCACGCTGCGGCCGCGGCTCACGCTGCGGTCACGGCCGCGGCTCACGCTGCGGGCACGGCCGCGGCTCACGCTGCGGGCACGGCCGCGGCTGGCCGAGCGCTCCCGGCTGCGGTCACAATCGTTCAACACTAAATCGATAAATAAATAGGGAGTTTGTATATCGACAACAGGCAGAGCAGTGGCAGGAGCCACTGAATATTATGTTGGACCATATGGTTGGCAGGTGCATTCGAGCAGGCAGCACCGCACAGCAAAGGAAGCCCACCTGTTGGGCGAGCGGCGGCGGTCGCGGCTGCGGCTGCGGCTCGGGGTGTAGCGGCGCCGGGAGCGGGAGCGTGAGCGGTAGCGGCCACGGGAGCGGCTGCGCGACCGGCTGTTGCGGCGTCGCGGCGGGCTCCTGCTTTTCACGTCAATGCTAGATGAACACTGTCTTGATAAGAATTTGCAGGATGCCAGGCACATCAAATTTGCATATCAACATGAAACGACTAGGTAGAGACACAGACGAGAACTGACTTCCCGCAGTGCAGCAGGATGGCCGCGTCAGCGAGGACGTTGCTTGTGCTTTTAGATGGTGGTGGGAGGTGGCAGGTGGAGTCATGCGCACCTGCCGCGGCGGTTGGCTTGCAGGTCGCCGAGGATGGCCCTGCAGGATAGCCGCGGTCAGAAAACCAGACTTGATGACAGTTTGACACCGTACAGCTCGGAGGCCTCACAGTCAGGGGCAAACAAGTGTTTCATACTGGCGACTGTACTGAACAGACAGCAAGTTAGGAGATGACGCTGCACATGAAGTCGCACCTGCACTCCCTGGCAAGGTGCCCTGGCAGGCCACAGTTGTAGCATCTGGGAGGGAACAGCGTCAAAGCGTCAGACGGCGCCAACTCGTCGCGTCAGGCCAGCGAGCGGCACGCGAGCGGCGCGTGCAGATGCGCAGCCGCCACAGGAACGTGAAGGAGCGACAGCTGGGGTGCGCGACGCGCCGCGACAGCGCGTGCGCCCGACAATGCGTGGAGAAGCGACAGGGCGGCGAAGCGTGACATGCAGGCCGCGAGCAGCAGCGAGGCGAAGCGCGCGACTCGACAGCGCAGCCGCCTGCTGATTCCACAGGAGCATGTGCACATTGTTGCCTTGGGGCCGGCAGCGCTGAGAAGTAGCATGCTGGGTGCTGTTGCAAGCGCCTGCAAAATTGCAACAGCGGCACACAAGTGTTGCAGCACTTCTCCACAGCTTCTCAAGGTGATGGCTCCAGCAGACAAGAGGAAAGTGACGCACAGCATGTCGCGCTGAGGCGGGCCCCGCATGCCGTAGTAGCTGGGCGGCGGGCCGCCGTAGCCGCCGCCGTAGCCGGGCGGGGGGCCGCCCCACCCGCCGCCCCCGCCGCCGCCGTAGCCGCCACCCGGCGGACCCCCAGCGCTGCGCGGGCCGGCGCGTGTGAACTCCACCCGCCACCCGTTGTGGCCTGTGCAGCGTGAACGGTGCAAGAGATGTCAGAACTGTATGCTGACGAAGACGCCTCTACGCTCAACCTTTAATATCATACACTGCAGACGATCTTGCAAACGCACGACGAACACACAGACACGCACCGTCCATCTTGCGCACGGCATCCTCTGCGTCTCGAGTGTCTTCATACTCGATGAAGGCGAAGCCCGGCGGCTTACGCGCTATCCACACGGATCGCAGCGGCCCATAGCGATCGAAATCTTCACGCAAGTCGCGCTCGGTCATCGATTCGCTCAATCCTCCTGGACGGGCATGGGTGCTGGGTTCACAGTGGATTTGAAGCGTAGGTTTGCCCTCATCAAACGTTGCAGATGGCCAGGCGCACTCGACTTTGCATACAACAAGGGATGCGACTGGATGTGCAAGAGGAGTCTTCTTGAGCTGTGCTTGACAGCAATGTAAAGACGCCTGCGGCAGCAAGAAGGCTGCTTGTGCAACAGAGGCAGACAGCGAGCCCTCGCCGAAGCCTCTGCACTCAACTTACCTACGTAAAGTCTGGTCTGGCTAGCCATGCCGGGCACACAGAGTAGCCTTTTGACTCTTGAAGTCGCAAACACAAAATGGCCGCTGGACCGCTGACGAGGAAGAAGAAGAAGAGGAAGAATTTTAACCCTTCTCGACATTACATCGTACATGAACACTAGTAGGGGTAGCTATAAGGCTGAGGGAAGGCGGCTAACGGCGGTAATGCTGCGGCGCTATACAGCCCAAAGGCCAAGGGTCCGGGTCCAAGCTGAATCGCTGTATGCGCAAGGGGCACTGTGCGGAACACTGACCGTGAGCATCGGCCAGTATTGCTCACGGGCAGAAAAGAGGACCGCGGTGTGGCGGTGTTAGGTGGTTCTGAGGCTTGGTTAACTCCAAGTCTTACACCTGGCTAGTTACCAGATTTTTCCTCGTCATGAACCCTTCTCTCTCCTAGTTCCCCTCGCCCTATTAGGAAAATTTAGGCCTTCTAATTGGGATCCACCAGGAGCCCGGAAGCATTCGATGTACTGTCGGGTCCAAGCTTGCGGTGGCATTGGCACATTTGGCGCATTTCAGGCCGTGCATCTAAATTCGCCTATCTCATCCTCCCTAATCCGTTTTGCAGATGCCGGAAGGCCATCTAACCTTGCTGTACTTCGGTGCCGTCCGCGTGCGTACGCACTAGAGACGGAGGTCCTGCTGACGACAAAGCGCAGTCTCTTGGAGGCCCAAGCCACGGATGTGGCATCCCTACGGCGCTTGTTTGTCTGAGCGGGGGACATATTATCAGTCTCAGCCGGCAAGGGCGCTGCATCCGCCGCCGTTGCGGCTGCGGACGTGGCGGCGGCTTGAAACTTTCTTCTCTTGTGCGCACTGGTGACCATGTGGTTCTGATAGAGTAACTCAGTCGCGCCTTCGAGGGAGCAGCAGGGTACACCCCAGTCGCCATCGACGTGGTCCCTGGGCATGCGCCGCGCCCGCTTCAACTCCGCCCGTTCCGCCCGCACATCCGCACGCGTGCGCGCGGCCTGTCTCTCTTCCCTGATTTCCCGACGAGAGCGGAGAGCTGTAGGTTGTTGAGCTCTCGTATCGTCGTTTGTGAAGTCAATAATGTCAGTATAGAGTTCCTTGAGCAAGGCGTTCGCCGCTTCGGGCTCAATGCCCAGCATGTACAGGTAGCCCTTGGTGTTGGTGCGCATCGTTCCCCAGCTCCCGATGATGATTGGCAGGGCCACCACGCTCCAGCCAGCACCCCGTAGCGCATCGCGCAGGGCGGCGTTCCCGGGCGCGGTCCAGCGCCACACCATGCACCCTGCCATCCAACGTGATCTCTACCAGGTAGATGATAGGGGCAGCGCTTTGCGCAGCGGTGCCGCATGGCGCACCTTTGGCGTCTCTAACAACGATGAGAGCGATGTCTGGCCTCGATGTCTGGGCAATCCGGCCCCGGATGGCGGTCAGGAGGCCCCGTGACGGAGTGCCATCGGGTTCTGTCAGCTTCTGTACATCATCGTGGTCAGCTTGGAGACAGAAAGCTTTGTGTTTGCCTCTGGCAATCGCCTGGCAAATCAGCAAGGTGTCATTGCCGTGTCGCTGGTTCCTGATGAGCACCCTCGCCGGCAGCGCCGCGCAGACATTGCGCAAGTGCATCTTCCTCCTCCTGTCCGCAGTGGGGAGTTGCAGTGGGGAGTTGCAGTGGCCGGGGCATTTGGCTGCTTTTGTAGTATCAGGTGCTTTCTGCTTTGGTGGAGCATCCTGTTCACCTGACACTTGAGAATTTGCCGCCGCATCGGGCGCAGGCACTGCACCGCGATTCGGCTCCCGCACTTCCCGCTTCCCGCTTCCATTCAGTCACGTGACTCTTGTGTTCTTGCTCGTGACCGCCAGCGCAGCATTCATTATCACTCTTTCGCACCGTGCGCAAACGATTGTGCCGACAGCGTACATTGTGTTTAAACCGGCTGGCTGCCTTTGCGCGCTCCTCACCCAGCATCTTGCACAAATTGATTCAGTGAGGTGCAGGAGCACAATCCACGCTCAATGGCCTGCTGCGACCATCGTATAAATGTAGATGACCTCAGGGATGCGGCAAATGACCCCGCCCTCGAAGACTGCTGCAGGTGTGGCTTTGCATCCACAAACATTCACGCGGCAGTGCCTGCGGCCGTCCCGACAATCATCCGTGTGCGTCGCACATGCAGGCGGGACCTCCTGCAGCAGGCTAAGTCTGCAAGAATTGCGTTTCAGCTGCGACAACACGACAGGACGACAGAGCGCACAGATGTGGCGCAGCGCGTGTTGGACACCGATGCCGCTCCCGCTGACCCGTATGACATGTGTTGCGAGCGCCACGGCACCGACGCCTGCTGCCAGACCTCAGGTGGGTCAGGCGGTCGACCAGCACGATGTGGAGCCCAATGTCACTCTGCATGCAGCCGGAGAGCACCTGCGCAATGCTGGTACATCGTGCCTGTTGCAGAGCTGCATCAGCTGCGGGAGCAGCGCATGCGCCAGCTGCGCCACGCAGCCGCGCAGCAGCGGGACGCGGCAGCGCTGCAGTACGGCGTTCTGCACCAGGTTCCCGAGACAGACGCGCTGGTGCGGCTCGCCTTAATGAGCTTTGGAGCGCGGCCGTTGCTTGAAGCCTGTGCCATGCATGCTGCAGATGCAACATGTGCCGCTCCAGTGTTAGGACCAGCGAAGGCTCACATTGCTTCCTGCAGGCGCTGGTGAAGCTGGCCAAGCTGTGCGTCTGCCACCTGCAGGAGGGCTCTTCACAGGTGATGAACGGTCTGCATGTTTGCGCTGGCGGTGAAGTGTGTTGGATTTCTTGGCCGTTTGGACGCTTCTGTCACAACCATCATCTCTACAATAGCGTCTGACCTCCTTTGACATTCCCACAGGCAGCGGCGGCGGTCGACCAGCTGCTGCAGACGCTGGCTCATGCCCACACGCAGACACTGTTCATGCGGGCGCCCTTTGACATCCGCTCGCCGCTGGCGCAGCACTGCCGCATGCCCGGCCCAGGTCAGCTGCGGATATGTCCATACTTTCACCTTGTGAATGATCTTTCCGAGAATATAGGCATTACGACGTGTCACCGCCGTTCACTGCAGGGCTAGTGTGCCTGCGCGGCAGCAAGCCCATAGCGGCAGGGCCGCACGAGGCGTTTGCGGGTGCCGGCGGCCGCCTGGACAGCGAGGCAGTCGTCGCCTGGCTCGTGCAAGCTGGGGTGCTACCAGCTGACGGCAAGGGCAGTCTCCCACAGCCAGCAGCAGAGCAACAGGACAGTGAGGTGAGCAGGTGTTCCTCTCGTGCATGTGTTCTGACTCTTCCTACCCGGCAAGCATGTCACTTGCGAGGTCTCATGCTTCCAAATCAGAACCTGCCCCAGCTCAACGACATGACAAACTTTCTGGCTGCAGGACAGCGAGGCAGAGGACTGGGACGAGCCGTGCACGCTGTGCGGGCGACGCTACAAGCACGAGCATGTGCAGGCGGCTGCGGCCCCTGCTCAGCCAGATGGCAGCGACGAGGACAGCGATTTCTGACTGGGTAATACTGATTTACGGAGGGTGCTTTCAAGAGTTCAGTGTGGTCCTTGTGGTCCTTGACTTTGGTGGTCATCTCGATCTGGTTTTGGTTTGCCAGCCGGCAGTGTACGTGTTGTCGAAACCACGACGGCATTGCAAGCCATCGATGTACACCAAAGCAACACGGCCCAGACAACAGACACCGCATGCCTACTGCAAGGCTGCATCCATCAGTCTGGGATTTAGGGTATCAGGCCTTCCAAAGCTGCAGCATGCCCTCGTCGGCGTATGTGGCCAGCTGGTTGCGGTGTGGGTGGTGCGCCAGCCCGATGGCGCCCACCTGCACGGCAAAACAACGCCTTTCATTCACGAATCTATGCACATGATTGTACGTATAGCGACGTGGTCACTACATGCAGAGTATGTGAATACCTTAGATGTTCGGAGATTTGTGCAAGCGTACCTCTGCGACGGGCATCAGGTGCTCCAGCTTGCCGGAGGTCATGCTGAAGCAGTACAGCGTGTTGTCCTCGCCCAGGCAGTACAGCCACTCGCCGCGCGGCGACAGCGTCGCGGCGACAAAGTTGCCACCCTCCCGCTTGCCTGTGGCACGGGAACACCATGTTGTTTGGATGCAGTTTACGGGGGCGGCGAGGAAGCAAAGTCCTGACCGCGAATTGAGATCCTTGCAGCTGGCAGCTGAAGTGGCGGCTGGACCACTGCGAGTTGGGCATGAGCTTGCCGATTGTGCGTATGGTTGCCTCCATGCACAGGCATTCTCTGCAACACCACAAGTCTGACCGCGTGAAATTACTCCATCTCACACACCAGAGGCGCCCACCTGACTGGAAGGTCTTGACGACCTGGCCCTGCAGCGTCATGACGTGCGCGGTGGGGGCGCGGCTGCACACCACCATCTGGTCTGCGTTCTGCGGGTTCACGTGCACGCTGTTGACCGACTGCTCCGAGCCGCTCGCCACCTGCGGCGGCCTGCGCGGCAGAGTACAGGGCGGTTTGAGTCCTCACTCTTGGGTGTGCATTGTTCCTTTTCGAACTGTAGCGACATGTACAGTGCATGATAATGCGTTGGCATGACCGTATCGAATAGGCCGCGCACTTGAAGATGGTAATGCAGTCGCAGCTCTTTGCGTCCCAAACGCGCACTGTGGCGTCTGAAGATGCGGTGATGACCTGCAGTATCCACAGACACCGCCCTCAGCAGCGACTTGTGGATTGATCGATGAAATCTGGAGGAATGGGAAGCACAAAACAAGCTGCAGCAGGAGCCTATGTGACACTGACAAGCTTGCAAAACGAAAGGTCCTGGCACTGCGAGAACCAAGAGTGCAGTCCAAACCCCCGACCTGGCTGCCGTCGGCGGAGTAGATGGCATCATTCACGTACGAGGTGTGCCCCCGGAACTCCTTCAGCATCTTCCCCGACTTCAGGCCGTGCACCCTGCAGCGTATGCCGTACATGTTAAAAGACAGGTTTGATTGTCACTCCAGGACTGCCCGCTGTGGAACGACCCACTAATGCGATGAGGGGTGGCCGAAATTTCATTTCTCCGTCAAAGTGTGCACTGAGTTATGCGAGACGGTCTCAGAGATATGCAGAGGCAGCAGAGTGAAAGTGCACAGGATTTGTATTACTCGCCGGACGAGGCCGTCATAGGAGGCGGACAGGATGTGGGAGCCGTCGCGGGAGAAGGCGAGGCTGGTGATGCCCTGCGTGTGTGGCTTCTCGTATCGCCGCAGGCACTGCCCCGTCCGCACCTTCCACACCTGCGCCACAGTTCACCAAAGTCACTCGTGACACCCGTCACCCTCGGTTCTTCCCTGATACACCTGCAGCTACACCGAATGAATGCTGCGGCGGCATCGTTCCTCGTGCATTGCTGTCATAGGATCGAAGATACGTGTAACCCAGACACCCGAAAGGTGATTTCCTGTTCAAAATTGCAAAAGTCGAGGCGTACCTTGATCTTGCCGTCCTGGGAGGCGGAGGCGAGGACCTCGGAGTCGCGGGAGAGCGCGAGCGCCAGCACCGCGGTGTCGTGCATCATGAACGCCTCGTCCGCCTGGTACAGCAGGTCCTTCTTCAGCTTCCCCGTCAGTGGGTCCCACACCTGCGCTCGCCAGCAACGCACTTGTGGCGATGTATTGAGCAGGTCATTTGATCAAGGCAGCTAGGATCTGTCCGTGTACCTCGGCGGAGACCTTGACGCAACAGATTTGCAAATCTGTTATGTGAGACAGCTTCCACAGCAGGCCGCACAGCGGGCGCACCTCGATGAAGCCGTCGACGCTGCCGGTCACCAGCATCTGCCCGTCCGGCGAGAACCTCGCCACCTGCAGCGTGGCAGTTTGTTTTGGAAGGCATGCAGGATTGAGAAATCCATATGACATGAATTCCTCCCACAAGGTGCAAGACCGGATGCCCCCCACGCAATGCAACCCAGCCGGCGATTTTGCGCACCTCGGAGTGGCTCTTCTTGCCGAACTTGAGGCTGCGGTCCAGTGCTGTGGGGTACCGCTCCACCTCGTCCCGCTTGCCCGCCGCCGTGCCCCGGAACAGGTCGAACGCGGTGCCCGGCGGCAGCAGCCCCTGGTGCTGCTGCCTGCGGCGGCAAACAGGGCCGCTCCAAACTATGGCATGTGCAAGGCTTGACCACAGAAAGGCTGACGCAAGCTCGGCTGCCATATGTCAGCTAATCTGCAGTAGGCGCAAAGTGCAACACATACACATATGCAGATGCTGCATGGGGCGGCGGGAGCGGCGGCGCACCATTTCAGCGCCTGGCCGATGAGGGCCATGAGGCGGGAGGGCGGCACCATGGACACCTCCCCCGACAACGCGTGCGCTATGTGCGCCCGCCGCTTGTCCTTCGGAACCGCGCCATACACCTCCCTGCACGACAGAACAGCAGCCCGGTCTGAGCTGGCTTTCCTTCACGGCCTGGCGCCTACATGTGGCATGAAGCAAGCCGTTCCGCACTGCTCAGCTGATGCCCTTCAACCCAACGATGCTGCGCACTGACCAGCGGCAAGAACATCTGAGTGAGGTGTGCGCGCACTTGACGTCAAAGTAGGTGCGGGTGCACAAGGACTCTAGCCGGTTGCAGCGCTCCGGGTCCTCCGCCTTCATGCGTGTGAACACCTGCGTCTGCTTCAGCATCGCGCGCGCCGTGTCGATCTCCCGCAGCTCTATCATCTCCAGCACCACCTACAAATTGGCATGAGGTCAGATACAGACTGTAGCGGGACATGCACGACCGCAGAGGTTGTGCTCATCAGGGCGCCCGCCCAGCGCCCTCCAGACACCTCCAGCACCCACTGCATGCGAGCAAGCAGGCTGGCAGCTTGAAGCAAGCGTCCGGGCTGCCAGGCGCATGGCTCCGAAGAGTGCACGCCGTGTGGCGACTGCTCAGAGTTCGCCCCTCTTGACAACATGTCCACGACGGCGTGCATCAGGCAGGGTGCCGCGCACGTCACATTGACACCAGTCGTGTGCTCAGAACACTCTGGGGTCGCCTTCAGCATCCTAATCACGCCTCACCTGCTCGTAGAGCTCCTCCAGCACATTGCGCGGCAGCTTGAGGTTCGCCACTTGCGGCAGCACCACGTCCCAGCGGCCATGATTGATGTCCGAGGTGAAGCCCTCGATGCTGTCCACCGTGTTCAGCGACACCTGGCACTCATTCTACATAACAGACAGACCGGCAAGTCAGCCGCCATGCAGAGGTGTTGTTGGGCAGTGACAACATGCAACCGCGGCCTGCGCTCACTTGGATGGTGTTGAAGGAATCCAGCAGCGCGTTCTCCTTGCAGAACTGCAGAATGATCTTGATGACACTGCGAGGAAGGGGTTCCCACAGCGTCAAAGTCGTCTTGGTTGCGACTGGTATGTGTTGCAGGCATGATCATAACTTCGACATCAGTGTTCAGCAGACTCACTCGGTAGCCTCGATCTCCAGGCTCATCTTGTCAAATCACTGCCACGTAGCTGTAAGCGCTCTCACATCGCCATGCACGCTAATTGTTTTTCGCAAAATTGGCGGAAGCAGACTGCCAGTTGCAAACGATGGCAATACAGTCTGCGAACAGTGCATGCGCCGTCTGTCACTTTGAGCGTGTTCCGACCCTACGCAACAGGCACAGAGATCAGCTCGACACAGAGTGACTTCTGCTGGCTCGGGCTGAGCTGCCAGTGTGGAAACGCCACAGGGCGGGCAAGATTTGGATCAAGTGGGAACTGCAGGTCTGGGAGCAAGTGCTCACTTCTTACAGTCGAGTTCGAGGACGCATGTTGTAAATAAGCTTGCAATAAAAAGGATGCCAGTGACGCAATTATCGACAAGAATGTTACAGTGACGTCCTTGTAAGAGAGTCGTCACTGGATCCTTTTTATTGCAAACTCTCTTACAAGGGGCGTCACTGGCACCCTTTTTATTGCAAGCTTTCTTACAGCATGC
>JAABUW010001457.1_pt1 | contig 39481 bp, 40 predicted proteins | sample 5560081 | NCBI WGS metagenome assembly JAABUW01 (sample SAMN10711882, study PRJNA513363) | rock metagenome | isolation source: Antarctica rocks | place: Antarctica: Victoria Land, Knobhead sud | reverse complement strand
GCCTAGGACTACCTCGAGTTAAGTAGCCTATACGTAGGCTACTAAGACCCCTAATAATAATATTCCTCTAATATATAGCCTTCTATAAGTACTCGCTAGAGCTATTATACTCTAAGGCCTAATGTTACTAAAATTATAATAATAGATTTAGGCGATTAAGGTAAAGTTCTCGCGGGGGTATATACCTAATATCCTCTACTAATATATATTAGGGCGTACGTAGGTATATAATATATAATATATAGCGTATAATTATAATAAGTCCCTTACTAACTTAATCTAATTAAGTCTAATATAAACTAACTTAGCCTAACTAGCCTAAGAAGCCTAAGGCTATTTAATAATAGCCTGACTAGCCTAGAGCTTACTAGGACTAAGATATATATAGATTAGCCCTAGGAGCCCTAAGCCGCCTACTAGACTTAGGGCTAGCTCTCCTAATTTACTAATAAAGCTTTTAGTAAAGGCTCTTATTATAATTAATATCCTAAAGCCTAAGTAAATAATTATTAACATTAGTAATAATATTATAAAATTAGGATTTTATTAGAATATTAAGGTACTAGTTATTATTATAATATATAATACTTATATTAATACCTTAGTATTTATTAAGGTATAAATTATAATATTATTATATATAAATTTTACTATACCTATTATTAGTACTTATTATCATTTATTATAACTACCTTAGAATTATAATTTTATCTTTAAATCTAAAGTATTAGATATACTATTACCTTATACTTATATTATTAATATTAGTATATCTTATATATTTATTAGAAATAATACTAATTTACCTATTATACTTACTCGTTATTAGGTACTTAGGAAAGTTACTAAGTACAAGCTTACTAGCTACTTCCTAGTAAATCCTGATAATAAGATACTAGTAAGTAAACCCCCTACTAAAACAGCTTATCTAATAAGTATTAGAATATATATTATACTTACTATTATAGTAGCCTTTACTACTATTATAACTACTCTAATAACTTTTAAAGTAGGTAATAAGGACCTTAGTACGCCTATTAAAATAACTTACCTTATAGGTATTACTATCTATAGAAGCCTATTATAATTAATAGCCTTAACTACTATAACTACCTTAATTACTACTATAATAAACGAATTTCCTAATCTTTAGAAAGATACTAATAATATAATAAGAATACTTAAAGAATAGTATATAAAGATCCTATTACTTAATAATTAGGAGGATCTATATAAGCTAGGCTAGGTACGCGTATATCCGCTTAATTAATAAGCTTTATATATAAAATAGACTAGAATAAATAACTACCTTTACTTTATTCTTATTTCCTTATTTCATTATTTAGAAGAATATGCCTAACGTTAATCTTAAGGATAGAATTATTATAGATATTTATACCTTAAATAAGATTATTATATTAAACGCCTACTTAATCCTATTATAATCTAAGATACTTACCTTACTATAGGATATTATATATCTCTATAATAGATATTATAAGCTTCTTCTACTAATAGTAGGTTAAGTAAGACTATTAATATTACCTTACTATAGCCTTATATAAAGGCTAAGAGATATTTAAGGTCCTTATTATAGGCTTTTATAACTTACTAGCTTATATTTAATATATAATTAATACTATATTAAGAGACTTCTACTACTTCTATTAAACTTATATTAATAATATTATAATCTTCTTTATATTACTTAAAAAGTATCTTAAGTACTTTTAATAAGTCTTCAAGGCGCTTAATAAAAGTAATATCTATCTATTACCTAAGAAGTCTTTTCTAGGTAATCCTTTAATCTATTTACTTAAATAAAGGATAGATACCCTTAATCTATCTACTATAATTAAGAAGCTTACTATAATTACTATAATTACTATATTAATATTTCTAGATATTCTTACTACGTTAGAGAAATATCTAGGTATAATAGGTTATAGTTAGTAATATATAACCTTTTATACTACTATTATAAAGCCTTTACTATAATATAAAACTTTACTTAAGAAGTTAATAGTTAATATTAAGGGTAATATATATAAGAAAGCGGCGGGTAGATTATATATAATAGTACTTATACTAAAAGAATTAAATACCTTTAATTAATTATAGAAAGTATTTACCTTATTAAGTATTCTTTATTATTTTAATAAATAGCGGTAATTATTTATAAACTTAGATATAAGTAAGGAATTTAGTTATAAAGCTATTATATATTATATTAAAAAAGATTAATAAGGCTTTAATTCTATATTAGCGTTATTTATAAAAGATTTCCCTAAGTAAAAATCCTAGTAACTTATCTTATTCCTTAACTATTTACTTACTAATATTAAGACTAGGTACTAGCTAACTAAACTTAAGGTAGCGGGCCTTATCTAGGTTATTAAAAAAATATACTATATAATTAAAGCTACCTATAGGCTAATAATTATTATATATACTAATTACTTAATAATAGTCTTAATTATTAGGTAAATAAGCCTAAATATAGTCTTAATTAAAAAGCTTAATTTCTAACTTATTAGGATATTTGGAATCTATAATAGTTTTATCTTAATATACGTTATAAACCTAGTAAAGTAAATATTATATTAGATACCTTATTAAGGCTAGTAAGTTATAAATACTATCTTAATTAAGATTTCAAAGGTAAGCTAGATACCTTATTTATAAGATACTTCCTAGTTAATTTAATAGAAATAAGTTAAGCTTTTTATAAATACCTTATTAATAGGTATTAAAAGTCTTAATAAATCTGAGTTATAAAGATAATTAAGGAAAATAAAGATCTTAATAAGAATATTATAAAGCTAGTATATAAGATTATTAATAAAATTCTATATTTTAAGGATAATAAGTTTAGCTTATATCTTTATATACTATTTATTATAAAAGTAGAAGTATTTAAGCTTATATATAATAAGATAGGATATCTAGGTTATACCTATATATATAAGAGGCTAATAGAAGGTCTATATATTTATAATATATTTAAGAAGCTATATAAGTTTATTTAATATTATCCTTACTATTAGCTAAACTAGATACTATAATATTAATTATATAGCTTATTATAACCTATCCTAATACTAGCTCGCCTATTTTATATAATTATTATTGATTTTATCCTAGTACTCCCCGTGACTATTAAAGGCTTTAATAGTATTATATTAATTATATATAAGATATCTAAGGTAGTTATCCTTATTTTAGGTAAATTAATATAGGTAGTTAAAGACTAGGTAATTAAGTTACTTAATAAACTTATTAAAATTAACTAGGATTTACTATAAATAATAATATTAGATAGGGATAGAAAGTTTATTAGTAAAATATAATAATAAATCTTCTATTACTTAATAGTTAATTTACTCTATTTAATAGCCTAGTACTCTTAGACTAATAATTAGTTAGAGCGGTTAAATTAAATAGCTAAAATCGCCCTACAATATTATATTACTCCTATTAAGTAGGAGAACTAGTAACTATTAATCCTCCTAAGGATAATAGCTACCTTAAATAATTCTACTAAATATAGCTTAATAAATAAGACTCTAACAGAGGTCTTATATAACTTTAGGATAAGGGAGATATTAGATCTACTAAAGCCTTCTAATAATAATATTAAGGTAGATAATATATAAGTAAATATCTTAATAAGATAGTAAATAAGGGCATGCCTTACTATATATCGTACATTCGTGGATGATCATGGGCGCGGAAGGTGGATTCCCATATCGGAAAGAAGAGAGAAAAGCAAAGCGCCGGCTTGCGCGTCTTACCCCTAGCGGAATAAACAGCTGAACAAATCAGCGAAGAGCTTGCGGTACTTCGATTTCACGCTTTCGGAAGTTTTCTCTAAGCATCGAGTAATCTGATAAACATTGGAGCGGTTGCTGAATGGGTGCGTTGCGTGATCAAGCTGGGAAGCTGAAGAAGGTGCTGATGACATTCTTACTGAATGAAGATGTTGAACAAGAAGCGGATGCTTTAGGCTCTAATGGTTTCTTGAATGATAAGAGTGTTGGAAACATGGAGTTGCTGGACATCCACACCACCTGAGTTTAGGTGTAATAGCTAGAAACAATCCACCCTTCTTTGGCTGGCAAGCAAACTGATCCCAATAAACCCGTCATCACCTCTCTTCCCACCTTATTGCTCCAAGTCGTAGGGATTGGTGCTCACCACTTTATTTGTCTGTCTTCCATGTTACCGCCAATTTTCTGAAACGTAGGTCCAAATGCTCGGCCAGCTGCCGAGCTGTCGGAAGCTTTAAGTGTCTCGGTTCTAATGCGTTTTCGTGTTGTTGCTGGCAGTCTTTGACGACTAATCGCTGATGAATGACTCTGAAAGAATTGTCATGTATGATCGTTCTCGCCCTTGTGGTTATATTGTTGAATAGAGCTATGCCGACCCTGCAGACCTGAAGACCACTTGTGTAATTGATATCAAAGGTCACGTGGCTCTTGCCTCGGTGGATTGATGAGTGTTGCTCCTGGTTTATTAATCTCAGCCATCGTGTTAGCGGCAGATGGTGATAAGGTCAGGTTGATTGTGATCCTCAATTGCTCGATGGACCAGTGCCTTGAGCACAGCGGGAGACTTGGCGACCCAGAACTCATCTTATCGAGTCAGCAAGGTAGGAGCTAGGGTCCGCCTAAGGGATAGCAAGCCGATACTATTGGGGCCTCCGCCATCGGTTTAGTAGTTTTTATACACTCTATACGTTAGTCACCCCAAGCCAACCAAACCCCAGAATCTTTGCAGACCCCTGTTGGCCCACGAGAAATCCAGTGTCCACATGTTCGTAGGAACTAGTGAAACCTTTTAACCCTCCCAGCGCATCGAACCACTCGCGCCACGTCATATCTCCGGCTGACAGTGCGTATAATCTGAGGCTATCGTCATCGTAGTATTGGTATATCTGAGGCACGAGGGGCATCGCCGCGTCCAAATCACGGGGAGTCCGTATGATGTCTCGGATGGCTTGCTGAAGAATCTTGGAGACTAAGCTTTCGTCTCGCGAGGGAACAATATTATGGTTCCAGAATGTGACGATGGTGCTTGTATGTGGGATTTGGCGAAAGGTAGGGTCTTGGAGAGGGAGTGCGCTTATGAGGATTTAGCAGATCTTTGTGATCCCGCTTTGTGGTTTCTGGAGAGGCTTACGTCAGGTTGCTGATCGGTTGAATCAAAGCTCCACCAATGTTATTGAGGATGCTTGTATTTGATGGAGTGATAGGTGGTGCTGCAAGGGTAAAAGCGTACAGAGAGAGAGATACAGCCAGCGATAGTACGGCCATCTTCGACCTGAAGTGTAACGACACCTTCTACTAGCTATAGCATTGGGCGTCTCTAAGACCCCTAACATAGTCATATAAGGTCGCATAGCGCAAAGGCGCTATGACTGAGCACAGCCTCGGCCGATCAGTGATTGCAGCCGTCCGCGCCCCTGAAACCGATGCAGAAACATAAAAATTACGGCTTATCACGCATCTTGCCGTGCCATTCCGTCCGGGACTATAAGACATCCTTGGCCTGTCTCATGTGTAGTTCTTCTCGCGATATCTCGTGGCATCTCACTATGGTTGCTAACAATTCACCCTCGGGGTGTTGGGGCTTGCGTTGACTTCGACGTCATATAGATAAATCGATATGGCCTCCCAGCCAACGTTGCTGGATGTTTCCACGCGTCTCTCGAAGCTGAGCATACGTGTTGTCCGGGCCTCGCACCGGTAATTGCACCCTCGTCACGTGATAGAGCTATCGGCTTGGCACTCTTGGCCGAAGTTGTCAGTATCTACTCCTGATGAAATGCATCTTCGGTAACCTCGTGAGCTGAATGGTAGAAGATAGGAGGGCTCTGAAAAGCCGGCTCTCGTGGAAGATGACTATTGTTGCAATCATCATAACTCAAGGAAGACCGTTGAATCCAAAAACATTGGCCGGCGCCGCTGAGGCACCTGCACAATTGGATCTCAGTCGTGGTCCATGGAACAATGGTAACAATTGCAAGTCTCTGGAGGATACTGGTAGACGAAGCCACCCTGTGATCGCTCCTTTGACAGCGTCTCTGGATTTGTCTAATGTCCTGGCAATTTGGGAGGCCTCGGCAGACACCCCAGGATTTGGGATCAGAACCCTACGACAAGGTATCAGAGACGATGTGGAGTTCTGCACGAGCACAGCCTCCTCTGGCTATAATGTATATTGTTCCAGCGGCTGCATTTCTATGCGTGGATGCGATAACCGTACTCGCGCAGCACTTCCACACCATACTTACCTTAAGGCCGGGAGATCTTCTATAACGATGTTTGCTCGATTTGAAGCCATCAAACCTCTTATTTCTGCCTACACAGTTCAGCTTGCTGCTAGTGCTTGAGGTCTTCTTACAATGATTGCATTCTGGAGCTTGACCTTTGGTGCTTTGGCTGCCATAACGCTCGTACCCAGGAGCACACAATTCCCTGCCCAAAACGTCGACTCAACACCATCATTGAATAGTGCAAATGCATTGACTCTACCACTGCAAGTAGCAGGACTGAAACCACTTAATACCTCAACTTCCTTAGGAGTCGAGAACTTCTGCGTTGGACGGGGGCTCGGCTACGGTCTCCTGCCGGCTAGCTGTCAGAACATCATTCCAAATTCATTATTGGATCCACACGACGAGGAACCAAAGACGTGGGGTACCAGCGTATCTCTGACTTCGTACGACTTCCCAATGCCCCAGCGATTTGTCAGTCGTGAGTACCTTCCCACCCGCACCCACCGAATTAGCTTACTCATCTGAACGATAGGCGATGGTAGATGCTTTATCGACACGAATTTGATTATCTCGAAGACCCAGTCGTACTTGAGCCAGTATGACTTTGTACGCGGCGCCACGTCGCTCATAAACGCGTGCGTTGTCAATAACCCACGTCCCCAGGCTGGAATCGGTAAAAGGCTTGGTGAGTATCTTTCTATCGCGTTTCCGCTTGGTTTGGAAAAGGCTCGTTGGGCAGTGGGACTAACCGTAAACTAGGCGGTGACAACCGTTTGGAGATCACAGTACTCAGTAGGGAACCGACCGTACGCTGTTACGGTAGCGCCGACGTACCAGGCATTTTTGAATCTTGCGTAAATCTGATGAACAATATGGACTGGGAGCCCAACTACCAAAAGTTTGGTACTGGCCCAGGCGTTAATGTACCACTTCCGTACACGAAGCAGTCAGGTGAGGTTTCGAGCTACTGCAAAGGTCGCTTTGACGGCTAACAGGCGACAATTCTAGCGGACGGAAAATGTTACCTTACTGTCAGATCAGATGGTGTCGATGACGAAGAATCGTGGGCGACGATTCGGACTGAAGCTGTTGCGTTTATCACCTATATGTGTGCTGCGCAGGGCAAGAAGGGTATACTTGATCGATTGGGTAAGTCGTCTCTCGCTGCTTGGATTCTGAGTTCCGTACTAAGAAGTTTGTAATGCAGGCATGGGCAGACACCTTTCGCTTGAGATGGGCGCTATACACCCTCCAAATGTCGCCACATCGTGAGTGCCGAATTCTCGACATAGACCATCTAAGTTTTGCTCATTACGACGTATCATACGGTGGGAGCTCTAGATGCCGTCGCATAGAGCGTGGATTGGTATCGTCGAATCTATGAAGTACGGTGCTATCGGTGATTCGTCACCGAAAGCAAGATGTGGAAACGCAAATTGATGATTGGAGAACCGTTGCAGGAACGTATAAGAAGCCACGAAGGTATTCGCGTTCAAACCCTGGTCGTTGCCCACAGTTCGAGCATTTACTACAACATAACGTCGAAGTGGAACTGACGCTCCGAACAAATTACACATGACGTCTCAAACGATGGGTAAAAACATTTTGTTCAGAGATGTAGCATGATGATCATACCACGTCTCGTTTATCTCACAGTATTAGAAATCGTGAGCAAGATCTGGCTGATCGGTAATCGAGGAGTATGTCATTGTGCCTTGCCGTAAGCAAGGATGTGAAAGTTCCTTACTCCATAGTTTCATCGGGCTTTGCAGTGGAAATGTGTCCGCACAAGATATTTCCAAGCACACAATCTCGCCGTTTTTACATGATTACAGTACGGAATTCATCTTTCGACACCTCTAGTTTATGTTTAATCTTCGGTAGAAGAGCAACTGTCATCCGCACGTTGACGCGAAGCTGTTGGTGCTCCTCCCTAGAAAATTCGTTGCGCGGAAGCTTTATGTTCCAACCCTTTCCAGTCAATAGGTTTTGTGCGCGTGTAAGAACATTACTGCCATCAACCTACGTTCACTTTACCGTATATCATCGCAACGCAGCTGTGACATCGCTCACTCTTTCCTGGCGTGAATTGCATTTCCCAGAAATGAAGCAGTAGGCTGTTTCATTCGCCTGCGATCGCTGCTTGGTATATACTCAAACAGATCCATGCCCTCTTTCCTCCCTCTTCTTTCCCTCAAGAATCAATATCGATCACCAGTCTAAATGTTGAGTAGGTGGGAGCCATAGGCTATGGAGGATGAGCGAGTCGAGCGGGGACTCTGGGTGGCTTGAGAGGGTGCATAATTTTCGTCCAGAATGGATATACGAACTCCGTGTCACCATTGTCATGTGAAGTCCGATGGTGAGATCACCCGAAGAGAATTCAGGCGGGTGAAGATTCTAGGTATCATTCTTCATTCATGCAAAGTTTGGAATCTCCTCTCTAAGCTTCGAACTGGGAAGGTGAAGGAAATGAAGGCCTTGCCATGATAGGAAACACGGTGGTGAAGCTTTTCGTGGTGGATAAAGGTTACGATAGACAGCGTTCACCCAGGTCTTTGCCAAATGCTACGGTTGATGCAGTGAAGCGGTGCAGAAACGGCTGTAACGGATGTGAATCTCAACAGCGTCTTCCACAATAGAATATTGAATGACTTGAACTGAGAAGGTGATGGGAATGAAGGGCTTGCCATGGTTGGGAATTTCGTTTTGTTGGATGAAGCTTATGATGACAGCGTCCTACCAAAGTCTTTGCCTACCGCTACTCTTAATGTAACAAAGCGGAGCAAACAACGATCTCAGACGAAGCTGAATCCACTCCACAAGCAGCTATAACGGACGTGAACCTAACAGCGTCTTTCACAATAGAACATTGAATGAATTCATCACGTCAAGAGACGATTCACCCCTCGCCCCTGATGAAGCGGCCACTGTTGTGAAAGGCGTCTCCGTCGCCGTCTATCGTGACAGTGGAGTGAACGGCGTTCGAAACGTGAAGTCAGCGCTGGGCGTTAGGTCCAGTGCTTAAATGTCAATGCGAGCACCGTCATACTACATGTCGGAGGGTGGACAGATCGGTTCATCTCCATCCGAGAGACTTGGAGGGCCATGTCAAGTGCTGGAGTAGGGAGAACAGGTTTTGACTTCGTTTGACAAGTGGTATGCACAAGCTTGACTCAAGAAGAAGCAGATGGAAAAATGCAAGAATACTCCCTCTGATGGTTGAGATATTTTCCAGTTTGTGGGGTGGTACCAACTTGCTGCATCTAGCCTTTTCCCTGCAGGTGTCTCTCTGTTGCCTGATATATATATAGCCACTGACATTTCAGCCTCATCATTCCGTTTTCGTTAAACCACTCGGTGCTTCTGGACTTTTCTTGTTTGCTGCACTTGACGTTGCAGTGCCTCTTTGTGACACCTCAGCCTTATGTGTCATCATAAAAGCCTTCCCTCCTGCACACTTCCTATGATATTATTTAAATTCAGCATCATGCCTAAACACAGCATCCGTAAATCAGTCCATACATGAGTTCATAACCACAATGGCCGCCATCCACAAGTCAAATACACTGCAAGCAGTCGAGACCATCCTCAATTACCATTTCAACAACCCCGAGCTGCTCTGGGAAGCGCTACAAGCTGCCGGATCTCTCTACCCGGGCGAAGGACTACAAGCCGAAGGCAACAAAAGACTCGCGCTCGTGGGAGACGAGGTGCTTGGTCTTGTGCTGAAGGAACACTGGTACCATACTGGCGCCTGTTTAGGCAACCTCAATCGTACAATGCCCATCCTTCCTGGTGACTGACCATTGCAGAGCGAGCGGATGATATCATACAGGAGGTTGCCGTAAATCCGAATTTGGATCCGGTCGGCAAATTTCTAGGACTTGACCAGCATGTCAACCGCCGTGGTACAGGCGCTGTGGGAATGGTCCCTTGGAGAACGATGTCCGCCACCATGGAAGCCATACTTGGGGCCGTATATCTCGACGATGGCGTGGGTTCTGTCAGGCTGGTCATGACAACTTTGGGTCTGGTCCCTACTTGAGGAGCGGCGATCTGGCAAGGGCGATGTTGGGAGCCAATGCCATTTGATGCTAGCAAGTTGTCAGTCTTTCGCTTACACAGATGACCCGAGGATGCAAGACCCTAAGATTCATAAGGTTGAATTACCATATGTCGTAGTCTGGGCCTTATTTTTCTCCTAAGGATGTTTGCTTCAAGTGACCAAGGATCACAAGGCTTGATTCACACAATTTTATCTGTCCTGTTTGCCCTGCATATCAAATATGAGGTGACTTCTACTTACCCGCAATTCCAAGAAGATATCTCTCAAGTCTGCATGGACCCTGAAAGGATGGCGTCGATCCCGTTCCCCTCCGCCACCGGCGATGCGCATACGCACGTGGACGCTCTATTCAGGCGTGGGGAGTTGAGCAGTGCAGTCCCTGACGGGGCTGTCGAGGGCATGACAGTGCTGCTTCCCGCAGGAGGGAAGGCCATTTTTCTCTGGCATATTTGAAGCGAAGAGTAGGTCATGCGACAGTAGAGATGACGAAACGAGACACGTATTTGGTACTTGGCAGCGGCCAGTCACTGTTTTAAAAGACCACTAGCGGCTGACTGCAGATCTGCGAGAAGACCACGCTGTAGTCCAAGGGATGAATGTAGTCCGCAGGGACAAGGGAAGAGATCGACTTTAAGGTGAGAAAAGGCGTGTACTTAAAGAGTCTAGTTGGCTCAGGACTATCGGACCTGCTGGAATTTGTGTCATTATTGAAGTCTGCGACAGGGTTTATAGTTTTGAGCTGATCGAATTCGTTGAAAGGAGTCAGATTAAGTCGGTCTTCTCAGTTTCCATACGGAGTATTCCATTCACCGTTCCTCAGTCACTCGACCACCATAATACACCAATGCTATCGACCCATATGGCTTCGCCCAGTGCCCACCATCTTTGATAAAGACCCAAGCGTCTAGACGTCTAGAATTCGCCTCCCTCTTTTCTACGAATTCTAGCAAACCAACTAACGCCCAGCTCAGCTGCTGCCAGGTGAGCCAATTTAAGTCTATGAAGCCTATGTATTCGATGGCCACTCCACTCGTTCTGTCCCGGTAGCTGAATCTGTTGTCCGGAATGGGTCCAGCAGGTTCGGCTGTGACGTTGGGAGCAATTCTTCGAAGAATGGCGGTAACGCAGGCGCTGATATAGATCTGGGGGATGAGAGGGCCCTTGAGGGTAATATCAAGGGCGATAGGCGTACCCTTGATGGGGAAATTGATTCCTCCGAATGAAAGCGATGTCGAGCTGGGAGAGGAGAAATTTGACTTCGCTGTGTACTTCGATTGGTTGAGTGACTCCAATGTAGACGGCAGTCCGGGTACCACTCTCTTGGCTGGGTCGTTCCCCTGCAAGTCAAACGATGTTGACGGTGCTTTGGGACGTGCAAGAATAAGAAGAGGAAACAGGAGAAAGATGAATTGTTGGACCGAGCAAATTCGCATTGTGATGATAGGGGGTGAAGTAGGAAGTTTACAATAACTTCAATTGGTTGATGTTGCTTGGCGATTACAGTAGGAGCGTGGGGGTATTAATATATTCGTACAGTTGGCCGGCGGAAGGAGGCAATTTCGCGATCCACCGGCGAAGGAGTTGTCTCAGGCGCGTGATGCGATAGTAGAACCCGGCACGGCCTGAAAGGCGACGATAGCGTGATTTCAGATTCTTGCTTTGGAACATCATACGTGCTGTGAACTGTCGCCTGATATCCAACTCGATTTGACCCCAGCCAGACGGGAAGTAATTTGTACCTAAGCTTTTGCATATATATCGCCGATCCCAATGGGTCTCTCATTACATATTCTTTGAGTTCAGCTTAATTTTTCCACAATAGTGACAGATAGCACCATTTTTTATGAGCGCACTCCGGGGCGTCAAGGCTACAAACCAGGTGATAGACATCATATACAATTACCCACAATCAATGATCAAGCTGCTTTTGATCTGTCATGGAAGGGACCCGTTTGTTCAAAAATGCATCGATCGTGGAGATATATTGACGGTCCAGTCGATGTCGATGGTGACTGCCAGATGGAGTGAGCATTCTTGAAAGAAGAGCATAGGCAGAGACTTCAAAGAACTTGGAAATGCTGCCGTCAATGGTGCTTCATGTTCGCTTCGTTCACTTGATGAGGGTGCAGGATTGCCAGTGGCAGTAAAACGTGTTCGCAGCCATATATTTGGTCAACGGTAGAAATCCAGCTTTGGTCGCGAGCGTAGTACTCTGGCCTCTTCCAGCACGGCACTCGAAAGTCCATGATATGCGAGTTCCGCAATGCTCTGCCCTAGGAGGGCGGCTGATGGATGATGAGTATCATTATTAACGCATCTTAAGAGCTACTCTAAGCAGGATTCACACAGTCCGTCAATAGGTATACGCCAGATGAACGCCAGTAGATGCGATCCCCATCTCGTGCTTCGTCTCACCCATCATGCATTCATTCTCATCATAGCCAAGGCTCTTATTTCCCTTCACATAACCATCTCAAACCCTGATCACACTGACAGAGCTCGCACCCCACCGCAGCCTTCGCAATCCTTTCCCAACCTCTTTCCCGCAAACAATACCATCCTTCCCATTCAAAGTGCCTGTCTCGACTCTGCCAACCTCTTTCCCAACCGCATATCCGGCTGAGAAGCTGATGACGCTGAACAGCACTACGACGCCGGCACCCACAACCCAAGTCAGCAGCGTAGGTGCGATTTGAGGTGCATTCGGGTCCTGACTAGGACTATTTCCCCGCCGTTTCTTACTCCGCGAGTCCCTATTCCTCTCTTTTGATGCCGAAGCCTTCCTCTTACCCTTATCGTTACTGGACAGAGACGTAGCTGAGGCACGGTGGCGGACACATGGTCTGGGTGGCAACGCCGGCGGACCTGCTTCGCCTGTGATGACGGATTCGGGAACCAGGCGCAGTGAAGAAGCTTCGACGTGGTTAGAATGCCTGATTGGTCTGTGTTGTGTAGACGAGCTCTCCCGTTTCGGAAGGCCCCGGGCAGCTGCAGCGCAAGATAGGAGGGTGGAAAGGCTAGCTCGTAGGGCAGCGTCGTGGTCCGCGGTATGGGAGGGAGCGATCATGTTGTAAGGAGTGTGACTGGTTCTTGCTCGACTTGGGTAGGAATGTGCAGCTGGTCTTCGATGTGGGGATGTCCTCAGGGCTGGGAAGTAAGACGTCCTCTCCTCAACTGAGCGAGTGTGACGGGTGGAGCGTGGTTGTGGGGGGTGTGAGAAAGCATTCGGCTGCGGAGTAAAGCTCGCCTCGTTGGTCAATACCCCCAGCGCGGTAGAGTTTTCATCATCATCGTCTTCTTCGGCGTTATTGGAAGCTGTCTCTTCAGATAGCGAGGACTTAGGGACAGGTGGGCTGATGTCTTCGGAGGTATTTTGTTCCAGAGCCTCATTTGAGCTCGTCATGATACGGTCTGACTCGCTCTCGCTCTCCTCATATTCTTCTTGGCTGCTGTTCGCGGCGCTCAACGTGCGCACTGGTACCCCGGGTGGTAGAGGCTCGTTCCTTTTCAGCCTCCTTCGCCTGCGCCCATGCTGATCATAGTATACCCTTAGCCCATCCGTTTGTATATCATCTGCGCCTGCGGAGGAGAGGGAGGAAGAGGACGGTTGAGAAGAGACTTCGATCCATGATTCTGTAAAACGGTTGAATGAGTATATTGTATCTGAAGCCATGGCTGCAAGCAAGGATAATCTACGCCTCTGATGCAATGGTGCTGGAATGTAATGGGAGAGAGATCGATCGATGCTGTGTGGTGAGAATGAACGTACCATCTGATCGTAGTCTCCTGATACCGGAGAGTGATCGAGACGGCGCATGGTGCATTGGGCGAGGATTGGACGATTCTCGTGCAAGGGCATGACGATTAAAGTTAGGCTGCATGATGGTCATCCAGTCACTATGTATATTGAGTTATGCAGGCTCCACAAGAACTGTCCCGTTGTCGAATGTGGTTCTTCAAGCGTTGGTGAGGGATAGTGTATGGCATGAGGTTGCCTACTCTCCATACCGCCCTTTGTCGCCTAAGTCATCATTCGCCGCGCAATAATTATTTCGACTTGCTTCAGGGTCGCAGTCGCTATCACCACAGCAATTGTCAACGTCGCATTGATGATAGGGATAGGGATGAGAGGGGTCATCGTCGTGGGGTGATGGTTTCGCAGATGACGCCAAGACCTTGAGATCGGCCACTGCTGCGCTGTCACCTGAACCAGCCAGTTTGCCCTGGACCCTGCATAAAGTAAAGTAAGGATATCGCTGCAAACGCAACTCGATGGTTACCATATGCTGTGAGCAGTACGGTGCTGTGGTCTTGGTCTCCATTTGTGAAAATTGGCAGCATATGTGCAGTACTTGTATTACACTATCTAACTGAAAAGTATCCCCACAGCACCTTCTTGACCGTCTGATATCCTAGCCATTTCGTAAGTTAGGAGCGAGTACCCGAGGTACTGTAGTTATAGCGACCATAATCAATCGAGTATGAAACAAGGAACTTTTGTAGAGCCGTGATACAACAAAGGAAATTGTCGAGTTGAGGCCAAGTGCCAGGGAAGGACCATCAAGCCTCACGTCAGGCAGCACTCACCGACCAATCAATCAATCTAAAAGGTCTTCTTTTGACCCTTGAAATCACCGAAACCCCCACGATTGGTTGAGCCGCCACGTCCTCCACGGCCTCCTCCACGATCGAAGCCGCCACGACCACGGCCTCCACCGCGTCCGCCACGGTCAAAGCCACCACGGCCACCACGGCCCCCACGGGCTCCGCCACGTCCACCGGGAGAGTCGTTATTGCGCGGTGGGCGAGGAGTGGAATAGTCAAGACGAATAGGACGACCGAGGATCATGGCACCAGTCATTTTGCCAAATACATCCTTTGACTCCTCAACACTGCCGAACTGCACGTATCCAAAACCCTTAGGGTTACCAGTCTCCATGTCAGTGGGAAGACGAACGCCAAGAACGGTACCGTGCTGACCGAAAGCTTCGCCAACGATGTCTTCAGACACCTCGAAGGGAAGGTTGGCGACGAAGATGGTGTCGCTAGGGGGGCTGGTGTTGTCTCCGTAAGATTTGGCACGGTCTGGACGAGGTGTTGCGGCGTCTGGTTTTGGCTTTGAGAAGTCAACATTGATGGCACGCCCATCAAGTTCCTTCTCGTGCATTGCTGCTTGTGCCTTCAAGCCATCCGCAGCATTGACATATTCCACGTAGGCAAATCTTGAGTGATGTCAGCGAACAGTACTTGTGCGGAGAGGCAACTTCTTAACTCACCCTCGAGATTGGCCAGACTCTCTGTCGAGCACGACCTTAACGCGGGACAATTCTCCGAACTCCTCGAACTCCCTCGTAAGCCATTCCTCGTCGATGTTGTATGACAAATGTCCAACAAAAAGGTTTTTCTTGGTTTCATCGTCATTTCCGGGTTCGGTCTTGGCCTTTTTGGTGACGGGGGTAGCTTCGGCCTCGGCCTTGCGCTTCTTCGGTGGAGGAGCTGTCTCTTCGGCGCTCTCCTCGTCGGACTCGGAATCAGAGGTCCCAGACGAGGTTCCGGCGCTGTCGGACTCTTCTTCATCAGACGACACCTACTATTGTTAGATACTGATTTGTTTCGCTCAATTTGGAAAACTAGCACACACCTCTTTGGACGCCACGGCCTCAAGCTTACCATTCAAAGCCTTAGCATTAACGGGACCTTTGGCCTCTTCGTCACTCTCATCTTCGCCAGAGTCCTCGCTGTCCTCCTCACTCTCGGAATCGTCATTTGCACCTGCGACGGCTTTCGCAGTAGCTGCTTTAACAGGTTCGGGAGCAGCAGGCTCATCCTCCGAGGAAGAGGAAGAGTCGGAACTCTCATTGTCAGACACGGCCGCTGCTTTGGCAGCACCGTTGACCTTGGAACCGTTGGTTTTAGCACCTTGCTTGGGAGCAGGAGCTTCGACCTCGGAGTCGTTGTCGCTGTTTGATGAGCTTGCGTTGCTCGCGACCATTTCGTCATCGTCACTGTCACTCTCTGGAATGGGTGTAGGCTCCTTCTTGGCCTTCTTAGACTTCTTGTCGACCTTGTCAGCCTTCACAGCAGTTTGCTTGCCCATCTCTTTGCTCTTGGAATTAGGTGTCTGGGATGATTTAGTGAAAGCGCCTTTTTGAAGGATGTGAGGAATCTGACCTGAATGTCTTTGCTAGACTTGATGGCCTTATCGGCTTGTGCGGATTTGTTCTTTGCCATTGCGAAAAACCCTCGTGCGTCTGCAATTGAGCAAAGCTTATCAATGATGGTCGAGGGACAGCGAAGCACAGCTACGAAGGATCAAGAGAGAGGGAATCACATACGTATGATACTTGAGTATCGGTCAATGTTTCCCTCGATATACTGTGACCCCTCAGATGCAAATTCAAGTCAGAATTTGAGATCGTGCGGCAACCCTCTGATATGCTCAAAAGCCCACAGATAGAACCCCTCAGCTCAGACGCAGAATGCGAATGCTTTAGTCTCTTCGTGCGTGTATCTCAAGTCCACGGTATCGACGGAAGTCGATATGCCCACAGATGATCAACCCTCGATCACAGTCAAAGAACCCACAGAGTTGTGATCCCTCTGAATGATGTGCTGAAGCTGAAGTAGAACGTATGTCAAAGTAGAAGTGTGATACCCTCTGAATGGAAAATCGATGTTGGTGTAAAAGAACTGAAGGTGGGAGGGGCATCGAAGCTTTTAAGCTCCGAAAAATTTCGTGGCGGGCAGAGCTTGCTAGCGGGGAGCTACTGCAGCCGAAGACGCTAGTGTTTGCGTTGGTGAGATCGCGACTCTGACGCGCCAGGTCTCGACTTCGTAAGGTATATCAATAGCTCGACAGAACAAAAACGTGCGCTTATCAGCAAGTGACTACTAATATGGCGGCCTCTGCCCCGCCATACAAGGCAAGGAGGAAAAAGAAGCTACCGCCCCCTACCACCAGCAACGAGATCGCCTTATCAGACTCAGGATCTGATACGCAAAGTCCGGCATTTCCTTTGGTCGCATTCCTTTGGCCTGCGAGGAAGAACACTTCGCAATGGGTAATCCTACCCTTGGTCCTCATGATTGTAGGCCTTTACAGGTGGTGTGCAGGAATGTGGGGTTACTCTGGCTTCCAAACGGCCCCAATGCATGGTGACTACGAAGCCCAGAGACACTGGATGGAGATTACAACGCACCTGCCGATATCACAGTGGTACTTCTACGATCTCGAGTATTGGGGCTTGGACTACCCGCCATTGACGGCATATCACAGCTGGATATTGGGGCAAGTAGGATCAGTCTTCAATCCGGCCTGGTTCGCTCTGGACACCTCTCGGGGGATTGAAGAGCAGCTCCTCAAAGTCTACATGCGCGCGACGGTCCTTGTATCCGAATATCTCGCATACACACCTGCTGTCATCATACTAAATCGAAAGCTTGCGCAGCAACGAGGTGTGAACAAGTGGGAGAGCTCGATCGCTTTAGTGGCCATCCTAATGCAGCCTGCGATCATCCTTATCGACCATGCACACTTTCAATATAACACCATCATGCTTGGCTTTGTGCTTGCGAGTATGTCGAGTCTTCTCTCGAATCGCTATATGTGGGCTTGTGTCTTCTTCGTTGCAGCTTTATGCTTCAAGCAAATGGCCCTCTACTTCGCCCCGGCAATGTTCGCCTACCTTGTCGGCGTCTGTCTCCTCCCTGAACCACGAATCGGCCGATTGCTCGGTGTAGCAGTTGTCACACTTTTCTCCTTCGCAGCCATGTTCGCTCCACTGCTCCTGGGCTCCCTTTATGATCAGTATCGGGGTATATCCATACCGCTTTCCATCAACGACCGCATAGTCAACTCTCTCTTTTCCCAACTTCTGCCATACATCGACCCGCAATCAGTACTTTATCCTACCCTTCTACAATTCACCCAGGCCATCCACCGCATCTTTCCCTTCGCTCGCGGTTTGTTCGAAGACAAAGTCGCAAACCTCTGGTGCGCCTTCCACACCATTCACAAGCTCCACACATACCCAATACCGCTCCTCCAGCGGATCTCGCTATTCGCTACGCTCACCACCATACTACCGGCATGCATGACCATTTCGCTCTTTCCGCGGAAGGATTTGTTGCCGTGGGCTATGGCAAGCACTGCCTGGGGTTTCTTTCTATGCAGCTTTCAAGTGCACGAGAAAAGTGTACTGCTGCCCTTGCTTCCCATGACCATCTTACTAGGCGGAGATGGGGGCCTCGCTATCGAGATGAGAGCATGGGTCGGTTGGGCCAACATGCTAGGCGTATGGACCATGTTTCCGCTTTTGAAAAGAGACGAGTTGCGAGTGCCGTACTACGTCCTCTCGCTGTTGTGGGCGTACTTATTAGGCCTACCTCCCACGAGTCTGGATCTGTATTTTGGCAAACAAGCGAGGAACAGCGATATCCGTTCATCGACCGCTGTTCTGCATATGGGCTTCTACATTATGATGGGAATATGGCACGTTTTAGAGGCATTTGTGGACACACCGCAAGGCAAACCAGATCTTTGGGTGGTACTGAACGTTCTCATTGGCGCTGCTGGATTTGGCATCTGCTATCTTTGGTGCACATGGCAGCTACTAGTGAGAAGTGGCGTTTTGGAGGAGTGGTTCGGCTTCCAAGCTGAGATGCAAGAGAAGCTGAAATCTGGAGCCGGAGACAAGACATCGCTTGTGGCTGGTCAGAAGGGAACGCGAGCCACGCCGCCGAGGGACGCAAAGAAATCGGGCAGTAATAGAGGGCCGAGAAAGGCTTGACTTTATATCTGGAGCGCTGGAGGCTGATTGGTGTGAGATACCCGAATTTGCTAGACTTCATCGCTTCGGTTTTCTGATAGTGTATCATATATCATCGAGCTCATATTATATCCATATCTTAGCTAGCATGGCATTATTCCATGGTGGCTTTAAGCTTGACGAAGTGATTCTTCGTCTTTCCAAGCCAGGTAGGGCATGATCTCTAATTTGGCCTGTGGAACGAATCGCTTTAGCATGACTCGCTTTGGCTTGGGCGACTTTGAAGGCATTCCTCCAGCACCTCGCTTCAAGCAACCCTCGATTAGCACCTCAACCACAACCCAAATTAAACCATGTAGAGTAGAGTAGAATCTTCCATTCTCACACCTACCTTATAAATGCAACAAAACGCTCCATACCATGCAACCCCAAACCCCATCCATAAATATATCCCCATCATTATACATCCCCCACCCCGCCTCCCCCAGGAACCCCCTTCCCAACCTCCCCTCTCACGCAATATTGAACCCAAAACCCCGCATACAACTCCTATACTTCTCCACCGTCCCCTGACACGCCTCTTGCGGATCCGCCGCGTTGCTAAAAAGCATGCATTCGTCCCTCGATGCTTTTTCATCTTTGCATACGCAGCAGGGCTGTTGTGGATGGGGGGTCAGTATATGTATGGTTCTTGATTCGATAGTGGTGGATGATTGATGTTAGGGTATGGGGGATAGATGTGGGAGAGATCCGAGGTTTGTGGTGGTTGGGATTGGGATTGGCGGCGGAAGGGTGGAGGGATGGGGTGGTGTACCTTTACGGCAGTGGCGGCTTGGCCGGGGGGTTTGAGATCTGAGGACATGTTTGCTGCTGTGGGTGGTGCTGGGGAAAGAGAGGTGGGTTAGCTTGTGGTTCTTGTGGCGGTGGGCGAGAGTTATGGGTGTAGTTGGGGGTTGGGAGGTGGGTGGGATGAAATACTGGTTGAGGTGGGTGCGAGCGCTGTTTGTGACATGGTGACGGCGCTGTACGTGTAGGATTGAGAACGACGAGCGTGGCAGTGAGATGTTGGTGCTGCGTTTCGAAAGATGTGCTGGGCTTAGCAGCGATGGATGGAATGTCAGTGCTTGTTGCCGAGGATCGCGGCAGGTGCGGCCCGGTGGGCAAACCGCCCCGAGGCGCCCCTAACGCCCGGGTGCGGGCACGCCGGGGTTCCCAGACGAGTCCACCACCTTGCACCTCACAACATTGCAGGTTACAGAATTAACGTCCACTTCTCTATCATTTGCAAAAATGCTCTTACAGACAATACTGGGGCTCTACGTTCAGCTGAATACACACGAAACTGGGTATGCTGAATCTCGAGTGGGTATCTCCCGACCATTCACATGGAATGAAATATGCGAGTCGCCGCTCGTTGGACGGAGTGGTCTGAACACCTGAAACATGGAATCCTTCATCCCAGCGGATAGTGCGACACCAATAGCTATCAGTGACCGTTATGCCATTGAAGCATGCTGGGTGACGCGTGGCTATGCTACTACCCCAGCGCGGCTGAGGCATTCCCTAGCATGCCAGCCTTCATAGCTCCGATGTAGGCGTTGACATTGCAACAGTGTGTGTGCTGCCTTGCTCCGTCCATCCTCCAATTTACATCGATCCCTTCTGAGTGCGCAGGCTATGGCTTTTCTCATGCCTTAGCGAATTTGAGACAGTCCACTTTGTCACCGGCAAAGCATGATCGTCGAAGGAGCTCGTCCCAGAAAGCCCGCGCATGGTTTTCACGTCCTATGAAACGTACATTGCATAGTTCAATATGTCTTCCATGTTGTCATTATCTCATAACATGGTGAATCGGGCTCCTGTATCCTCTCTTAGGAGCATTGAATTATAACATGCAGACGAGTGTTTCGTCCGCGCACTGGCCATTGATCTATCTATCATGGTATCCGAATCCGTTCCTTGGAGGCACAGATATCATAAGATGAAACGTATGTATGAGCTCTCATTAGGATCTCTGCTTCGCCACTGAGGCTTAATGACTTTGCAAGTGTCGTGTCTTCTTCCATTTCATAGATAGAGAGCTGCTTTGGTTAACCTTCCGTTTCCAATGATTTCACCATAGACTTCCATTTCCAACTTCATCGCAGGTCAAGTCACGCGTCATGGCTCGCCCACTTCTTCGTGTCCTTGGCATCCTTGGACTTTCAAGCTGTATTGAGGCAGATGTTCAGAATGCTGCTACAAGAATCCCTACAGCAAATATACCTTTCCCAACTGGAAGCGGAGGACAATGGCTGTCTGGCACAGCCATTGGAAGTCAAGCACCACCGTTTCCTACGGCAAGTGGATCAAGCAGTGGGCAACTGCAACCTATGAATGCGAATGAACCTCTCACAGTGACTGGGCAATTTCCATGGTTAGTAGGCCTATAGTCGTCCGAGCCTTACAGGACTCTGAACATCAGCAGTTTGACAGCCAACTCGTACGTCATCTTCACCGACTCGCAAAGCTCGTCAGCTACGTATCCTGTCTGGACATGTACCACTAGCTGCGGCAGTCATGTCGCAGGAGTAGGTTTCATGGTACGTTACCCTATGCCAGAGATCCATATTACGGTAGACTGAACCATGGCAGGTCTTCCCCACATCTACAACAACTGGGACCTATGAAATATTGAACCCACCGTCCGGATATCCGGCTCTCGCAGTCTCAAACCTTGCACTCTCCACAGCGTCAACATTTGGTAGCTCCACGTTTCACAAGATTGAGTAAGCCCCTCGATCATGCGATCTATGTGTATTATCCAAGTACTTGCTGACTATGATGCTGTACAGCAGTTCATCTCATGTTCAAGCCGTTACCCTGACTTATGCGGCGTTTCCTGGTCTCTCCCTGACAGTCACGACTACAACGCCGGTTCCAGCTATACAAGCTACTCCGATATCATTTCCTATGACTTGTGGAGTTAGCGGCACTGGTGGGGAGTTTATATCAGCTGAAACAACAACCTCTCTCGGGACCATTGTCTCCAGTATCTCGCCAATCTTTACCAATGGCAGCGCATCCCCAGCCAGACTCGGCGACCCATCGAATCTCATACCTGGAATGAACTCGTCTCCATACCCCACTGCGTTACCAGCCCCGAATGGACCACTCAATACCCCATCTTCACTCAGCAGTTCTTTGCCCGCTGTCAACTCTGCTTCAATGTTTGCATCGTATCTTACAACTGGAGCGATAGCAGACACCAGTCCTACGGCGGCCAAGCCTCCTTTAGACAAAGCCAGCGCACTCACTTCCTTTACACCCTCCAAAGCGCAGTCGTCTTCGGCCATCCAATCAGGCTCGATACCACCATATCCGACCTCCGACGCGCAGTCGAATCAACCCAGCGGTTCAGAGTCACCTTCCGTGCCGAATGCCGACCCTATGTCCTTTTTAACGTACTCATCCAGCAGGTTTATGTCTATACCATCAGTCTCCAATACGCTCTCTAACCAAGCATATGGATCAAACTCGGTACCTCCATACCCTATTCCGAATTCGTATTCGAGCCAACCCAGTGGTTCATTTGTATCTGCTTCCCTTCACGCGTCATGGAATCCGAGTGGCGTTCTAGTTCAACAGTCGTCCAGTGCTAATGGACAAGTGGCTGGGCTTAACCCAACCTCGGTCTCTAACGCGGCTCGGCTCAGTATCCAGGCGCTTCCAGTGGGTGCGACAACGATCACATCTACTATTAACGCGGCTCGGCTCAGTATCCAGGCGCTTCCAGTGGGTGCGACAACGATCACATCTACTATTGCCGCTTCTGGTTCTATCAGTACACCTCAGGTGGTGATAGAGCCTTTTGGCTTAACCACGGACGTCGCTGGAGGTTTAGCAGGGCAAGCTCCTAGCGTGGGCCCTGGAACGCCCGTCTTTTCGCCTCCGACAGGACTGCCACAATCCTTGTTCCAGCCTGAACCGACTAGCCTCATCACTCTTCCCACAACAAGGTCCAGAAATAGTGAATTACCAGCACTTGAGTCCCCTCTACTGACGAACCCCATCGCCTCAACTGCAACTGCGGCATTTGTCACATTCTCGGGCACGACGACACCAGGTTTTATCGAGATCAGTACTGGTGTCTCGAGCGATGGCCATACACAAGCTACAGGAGGTGCTAAACCACACCCAATCTTCCATGGTCATAGTCACTTCTGCCTTGTGAGTGTTCTGCTGTGTCCGAACTCCGGCCTGATAGTATTGACCAATGCCTGTAGTTATTCTGTCCGCCGCACCTCCGCTGTGATGTCTGTGGTTACTCCCTTGATTTACTACCTGGGCGCGTCTATCCGCCGGGCACCATCAAGCCGCCGCCTGGTGTGAGATCCATAGATATCACAATCTCTGTTGATAAAGATGGCAATCCGATTTATGATGAGAATGCCGAGCCAGATGACGAAAAGAAATCGATTTCAAACCCCTCGCGAGACTGGAATAGCGCCACGGCATCGCAGACAAAAACATCGAGCTCCTCCACTAGCTCAATGCCAAGTGCCTCGTCATCATCTTGTAGCACTTCAGCGATTGTCAGCGATTGCAATGTCATCTGCTCCTCCGCCGCAAGCTCGACAGCTTCCTGCAGTACCAGTTGCTCCGCGACCTCTATAGGGTGTAGTGCTTATGGCAGAACCACCACGAGTACAGCAAGTGCATCGGCTTGTGAGATCCTCCAGCCTTTCAGTTCTATCATCACCGGCGACATACCATCAAGCTACGACGTCAATTCCTTTTCCCCTATCACGATTGGCATTTCGACGTCTTCCGGAGGACTGACTACTATGGCAATTCCCAGCACGGCAGCTTCTACTACAGACTATAGTACACTGAATCTATCTTCGAGCTTACGAACGGCTTCTCGTGGAACTATATCTTTGACAACTACCCCTTCCCCAGGAACGACTCATACTGTGACCGCTCCATCCTCTCTAAAGACCACGCTACCAACACCAAATACCCAGTCAACAACTTCTAGCGATGCCTCTTCCGTAAGCGCTGCAGGCAGCTCGAAGTGCTACTCTGGTTTCCAAGGACCGGATAACAAAGATTACGATGAGAACTGCAATGGCATGTGTCAGACGGGGACATGTCTGGCAGAGACCCGTTCCGGTCCTACTATATATTATCAGTGTGTATGCTCTCCCAATGAAGTTGAGTGCGTGCTAGGCAATTATGATTGTGTCCATTCAACCACTACAACCCCAGCTTCCAATCCCACAAAGAGAAGTTACCATGAGATTCCCGATGAACTGGAGGGAATCACAGCCAAGAACATTAGGCGCGCAATTGTCTCAGATGGAAAAATTGCCACTAGGACTCTCGTCCGGCGTACCCCCGACCCAACGTGGGACACATATGGACCTAGTGGTACGAGATATTGGCAAGAATTTCAAGCGCGAGACGTTCACCAGCCCGATGAGGCTTTGTGCAACTTCGATGCAGAGTACGACCTCAGGCCTAGGATGGGCAAACTCAACTCAGCTACGATCAAAATCCTCGACAAAATTGGAATCAACTCTGACAAGGATTTCTACTCCACGACGGTCGAATATCCACGGAAGGATGTTAGAGAAGGGGATAGCACCGCATTGTTCATCAATCAATTCGGCCCTAGCAGCAAGACCATCATCGCCGCGGATAACCATAGAGGCAAGCCGCCAGGACAAGCACCGGACCATTGGTCCACCATCGCTTGGTACCTTTGGCGAAGGGCACATCTTTCAGCCAACCCAGGCACGGACGCCCTCACGGCGGATTTCTCAAGCTTGCAATACATATTACGCAAGGAAATCAAGAATCCACAAACGGCGAAAATCATCGACTTGGCTATGGCGGGGAAAGAACTAGGTACCATCGAATATTTCTACCCCAACAATCCAACTCAATGGCAGGACACCTCCAACGCTTTCTGGGCGCTTCTGGGTTCGCCTAATGGTCAAGGGATTATCAACTTGCTTAAGGGTAATAAAAGGGCTCTGCATTCGAAGACCATCATGAGAATTGGTGTCTTCCAGGATCCTAATTTTGTTCTGGAGAATGGTTACGGGGGACATATGTGGGCCGAATTACAGTGAGAATGGTTAAAGGGCTCTTGCGACCTGGTTGTTTCTAGTACACAGCTGTAGGAGCTTCATTGCTTAGAAGGATAAGGTTTAGGGCTGCTTTTCGCTTTTGAGAAATTTCGGACGGCCTTGACGGACATAGATCTAGTTGAGCTCTTTGTGGGGGCTATCTATTTCGATTTCGACTTGATGACCAACCCGAAGAGCTTCTGAGTGTTGATATGGTACGTGATATATGGATTACTTAGAAAGTCGAATTGCAGCTAGCACGCTCGCAGGCTAGCTTTCAGGAATGCCAAGCCACTAGAACAGACAGAACTATGTATTTAAAGTGTGCAAGACACTCGCCGCAACTGGTGTCTTAATGCATGAATTCGAAAAGCGCCGGTGCAGATCATCATTGAATACATCTCATACTTACGCAATCTGAAACCACGAGGCAGTGCTTGCACAGCCTTCGGGTCTTCCTGAATGGGTCTGACTGACGTGTACAGTATAATCCGTGCCACAAAAATCCCTTCATAAAACCCTCCCATACTTCAAAATGCCAAAGCCTCTCAGCTCTGGCCACCATTCCGCAGCATCAACCTATGCTGTCGACGAAATCTCTTACTCTGCCAGCTAATCATGGAGAACGTAAGCAGTGCCAGCACATCCCCCACCCACATCGAAACCCTCATAGGCCACGAGATGTATCCATCCTGGAAACGCGAGATGGAAGACACACTCTACCCATCCCAACTGGCTTCGATAATCCAAGAAGTCAATACCGCCCAATGGCTGCGCCCTCTCACCCAGCTCCAAACTTGGCACATCGACCCTTCCCACTGGCGGGCCTGCGCGCAATCGTATCACCATACAACACTCGAGAAATCGTTCTTGTGGTCGGTACATATCCATCGAAACGCTTCCGGTGCAAAAACGCTCGACATCCCCTTGCAATTCCACGAACGCGTGACGAAACCAATTGCAGACATGGACGGTGATGATGCGCGCCAATTCTGCTACAAAGACTGCGCGATCTATCAGAATGTCTCTTTTGGCAAACCGTTCGTGGAGATGGACATTTTTGAGAAGGTCTATGCGAAGTGGTGGCCTGGAAGGTTTAAGGGTGAAGACGTAATACGTGTGGGGCCTACGGGCGTCAACAGGCACAGCTTCTGGGGCAAGTATATGAATTTCTCGCCGCCAGGAGTGGAGTTGACGGAAGTGGTGGCCTTTCATGCGGAGTTGGCGCAGAAGTTGAAGGAGCTTGCGCCGGAGGTTTTGGCGCCCAAGGTGCTCGCGTTCGATCCAAGGTATGGGATGGAGAGGGAGAGGGGGCTTTATAGCATGATGGGCACTTTCGAGGAGGTTTTTGTGGTGCTGGATCGGGTGGAGTGGGAGACGGAGGGGGTCTCATGTGTTTTCCGAGATGGAGAGACGGCAGGGAGATTTGGTCTAGATGATGGGGAGAGAGATGCGATGATTGAGATGCCGGAGCAGGAAATGGGGCAATTGGAGAGTGGAAATTGGAGCAAACCGAGTCTACTCAGGGTGAGCCTTGAGAGGGCGGTGGAAATCGTTGCAGGGAGGGATGAGGAGAGGAGGAAGAGAGGAAAGCGGAGCGAGTGGAACGATATGAAAGAGCAGTTCTTGGGTGGTGAGGGTGAAGGTGAGAGCTGATACTGCTTCAAATTCGATTGGCAGGCCATGGAAATAGTACTTGTATCAATTGCCGTTTCTACAAGTGATATACCAATGACTTCAAATTAGGTATGAATCTCCTTATTGAATCGCAAGTTGACCTCTAACGCTGGACGGTAGCTACGACGGTGTACTACTCGTTGCAAAATGAATAATGTAGTACGGGGAAAATAGTAGAGGAACCTAGAGCAATACGTAGGTTTTTATGTACTAAATTTCAGGCTGCGGAGATAGATAGACGGAGTTAGGGAACAACCTGACTACAGATTCCAAACCTGACTCGGCACCAAAGACTGAGAATCTGCTTCTACATCAATGCAGAGAGTCCTCCTGCTATAGCGTTACTGGATCCTTTGAGCCATTCATTACTAGCCAGTATTCATCATGCCACCCACTCGCCCTTATCCTCCTCCATCTCATTATCCCCCTCATTCTTCTCATCTTCTCATTTCTATCCTCGCCTCATCCCCCTCGTCCCCCTCGTCCTCCTTATCCTCCTCATCCCTCTCGTCCTCCTTATCCTCCTCAATCTCCCCATCTCCCTTAACTTTCTCATTTTCCCATCCCTTCCTCTCCCTCTTCCTCATCCTCCTCATCCTCCTCCCTATGTCCCAATGTGCCATGGATGGCTCTACCAGAGGCAACCAGTGTTGTGGAGTCAATACCGTTGTCCTCAGCTGTCTCGTCAATAGCACTTTCCAACAGATCCTCATAATCATGGCCCATCTCCTCCACGAATGCCATCAGCATACCCTTCTCCATAAATTGTCCTTTCGTACCCCAATAGCCTCGTTGGAACTCCCTTTTCAACGCATGATTACGGCGCGCTTTGGGCAATCTTCAGGCAAGTCGTAACATTGATGTACAATACTGCCAGTATAGGTACCTCGCCCGTGGCTGGTGGTCGATCACAAATTGGATCGATTGCCCATCAATGTCCTTCCATCGCTGTTCATTTCCCTCCAGCTCACCAGGATAGTACTTATCCATGCCTTTCGCATCAAAGTCCAGGAGGCGGACTTTGTAGGATTTTGGTTTCAGGAGGTGCCAGCCCTTGACGTCCGGCACGATTGCTAACAAGAGGGCGGAAATCTTTGCTCCAACGAATGAGGATAACATCAGTCCGTTTTCGATCTCGTTGAGCTCGTCTCGCTCTGCCAGTCCAATGATGCTCCGCGTCCTAGGGAAAAATGTGAGCCGCTCTCGGTGAATTTTTGTCGTCGAAGTCGAGCCACGAATGCAATGGCGGTCCTCTCGGGCTCAACCTGAGTATGAATTGCCTGTCTTGAAACCCACGTTGACCGTTGAGGTGGCTGTACGGCAGCTATGACGGTGTGTCGCTTGTTGCGAAGTCGAGTGGTTGTAATCGGCTTCAGGCAAGGAAATGATTCTCCGGTTCGAGAATACGCCTACATTGGGAGTCTGTGGGTGCGTTCATTATCTCTAATTTGGCTTGTGTTGAGATCGGACACCTCCCCTGGGGACGCGGGTTATGTACAAAACTTGGCAAAAACATTTCTGCGTAGATGAGAGTGCCGTGCTGAGCCAAAAGATTAGTCGGGCTTGCTAATGAGAGCAGGTGATACGAGCTGTGGGAGCGTTCATTATCTCTAATATGAGATTAGATACCTCCCCTAGGGACGCGGGCTATGTTTAAATCATGGCAAAACCAGTTCTGTGAAGCTAAGGACGCCGAGCTGAGCTAAAATTTCAGTCGGGCTTGCCAATGAGAGCAGGTAGTACGAGCTGACCATGCTAATTAGAGAAGGTGCTTTGTTATTCCGTCAGGACAAAGTACGCGGCAAAGAGAGTTCAACCTCCAGCTTTCCTTCCAAAAAAGATTGTCATGATCAGGGTTCCTGCGAGTCAATTTTCTGGAACGGGAATCTCGAGCAGGTGAGAAGCACCAATGCGAGTATTACGCACTTTTAGATCTACGGCCGTTAGGTGAATTCAGCTAAGTTAGTGAAGGTACGTGCAAAGTGAACCAGGCATCAGAATACCAAAATAGGTCCGTATTCTATTCATGGTTGCTGCTTCAAGTGATGTACCTGCTGACCATACGCAGTTGGACGTTATTTTGGACGTTGGTAGTACTAGCGTCTCTCCAATTTTGAACAACTCGTGGCACAAATTGGGAGGTTACCCGAAGTGGCACAAATCACAAATCACATTGACTAGTTGTGTGAAGTATTACGCGCGGAATGGGCCAAGATAAATTTAGTGTCCCAGGGTAATGGTCCTTTGTTCGATAGTCTATATTCGTCCATTCCAACTTGTACCATTCTCAGTGTTACATCGCTGACATCGTTGATAGCATTCCTAATAGCATTCCTACATAAGGACAGTGTTCCTTGGCTATTTAGTGTCTACAATCAAGTTTTGCAACCCAATCCACACTTCATTGAGACATTCAAAGTCATAGAACAAGACCCTATCAGCAAATCATGTCTCATCACGCTCCCACTGGCAGCAAAGCGCCAGCTCAGCCTCCAGGTAGAGTTGGCCGCACTCCCTTTTCCGCAGCGTTCTGACAACCGGATACCTTAGGTAACCAAGCGCCAGTAGCCACTGGGTCGATTTTGTCGGAGTCATCATCCAAGCTTGAGAAATCTAAAGAACGTTAGTATCACCTCCCCACCCCTAAGTGTCAAGCAAGCTGACGATGACCTCATTTATCACTAAAGAAGTCTTGTCTGACGCGCTAGACGTGCGCAACGACCTCCTAGTTCGAGACCACTTTTAACGCTTTTAGAAAGCTCGGCACTCTGGAAATTCCTGAGCAAGACCTTATCAAGTTCTTGATCAAGCAACCCAAGTTCCATCAATGGCTCAAGGCTCCCACCTCTCAGGTACTCCTAATCAACGCCAATGCGGACGGGTTGGAGGCGACTTCTCCAGTTACATGTCTGTCCGCACTACTGCTACGTGACCTTCGGCACACAACATCCGTCTTCACCCTTCACTTCTTCTGCTCCCGATCCATACGATCGCCTCAGAACATCACCGACGACGCTGCCGGCATGCTTAGGGTTTTCATGGCTCAGCTTTTGCACACGGTCCCGGATCTATCGTTTCTGAACGACAAACAGATTGAGAATATCAAGGAGGGCAGGGACATTGATGTGCTGTTCGACGTCTTCGAAAATATGCTTCTACAGCTACCAAGCAAGAAATATGTGATCTGTGTCATTGATAACATCGCGTTGTATGAGAGCAGTGACCAATCTCATGATTTTGAGCGTGTCGTTCAGAGATTATGCGGATTGACCAAGGATAAGAGTCGGGTCATAAAGGTCTTGTTTACTTGTCATCGTCAAAGCCAGTTTGTGGATCATCTCGTTGATGATGAGGACAAGTTGTCGGGATATGGCGCTCATCAAGAGGACCATCAAGGCTTGAGCGAACGTGACTGGAAGTCATACACGAAAGAACCCCTCGAGGAGCTTGAGTACGGGGCCATGGGCATATACGATTGAAGCGGGGCAATGGAGGAAACTTCATGGATGATGATCAGGAATGAAGCAATATACAGTGGTCGATAGTATGATAGCAAACCAAATCTACTATCATCCACGTCTATGTCCGCTACATGCATACATATGTGTCTGCGAATCTACCTTGAGCTCTGCGCTTTGAATCAATCCTCTGACCATAATACTTCGAACGGGCACTACACAAATGCTTGCCCCACAGATATGAGTTGACACATAGATGCATAAGGAGGCTAAACTTGGGGGAAAGAGGTGGCGTGGGCGATGAATGACGGGTCTGCGAATCGGTATTCTGAACCCAGTATGGAGCTACTTCGACGTCCTGAACACATGAAAAGAATTCGATTGGAAGTCAACACTGTGCACACGCGAGCTACAAGCATGGGGTAATTGCCGTAATTCGGACTCAAATGGCACAGCTGCCGCGCACCCCATTCCTTTTCCGTTTTCTAATGACCAAACGCTAACTTGGAAGGAAGCCGATATCAAACAACCTCTATCACCGGGAACAATACTCCTTTAATCCGAGACCCGATCTTAGCATCAAAGATCCTAGTGTCGACACGACCTCCTGTTGTGTGGCAACGTTCAGAGAGTGAATTCTAAAGGCCTTTACGCATAGCAAATCATGCGTCAAGAAAATCTCCCTCGTTTCTGAACAATATGACTTCAATTCTCGGAAAGTTTGCGCAGAGTGTAGGATACTTTCTCGGCAAGACCCACATTGTCTTGCTTAGCCTACCTATAATCGAGCGTAGGTGGCTCGTGCGAATAGCCATCCTCAACGTGACTGCTGTTGTGGAGCGGTCGATCCCTTCGAATGCTCTAATGATATTGACATGATTTGAACTTTTGACTTATCACAGAATAACAACTCACTCACATGTGAATACCAATTGAGGTTTATTCTGAAATAACAGCAACCACGCACTAAGGTCGTATTGACGTCCATTGGAGATGACAGCTTCTTTCATGAACTACAACATGACGCAAATGCATCTACAAATGTCAACAGCTATGAACGAATACTTCGACCTTTGATATTTGAATGATCCTATGGCCTGTCCGAAGTACCCTGTGGAGGTATTTCGCTGAAGAAATGCTCGCCCATTGCACCCTTTCGGATATAGACTTTTCTGAAGACATCGTCCCATCGAGCAATATTTCCAGCTGAAAAGTCATGAATTGCGTCAGTTCTTGTTAGGTTGAGGGGGTTTTCCGGTGAATTAAGACATTGAGGAAGGAGAATGGAACATGACTACAGGAAATCGCTCAGTCGACGTCCAAAGAATTGCCTGCGCCGAGTGAAAGTCGCTGATGGAATCTAAATGAGTCTAATTGAATGGCCCGTGGTTGTCTTAAGGATTCTATTGATGTGTGAGGAAGCACTGACTTTTGCTAGATGTGTGGTACGAACGTTGACCAATGAACGGAATCATAAGCGCTGGAAGGCAGGGATCGCAAGCTGAGAAAGACCTCCACGAGCATATACACCCTGACGATGAAATATACCCACAAGGTTATGGGAAGCAACCAATCCCCTGGACCTGTCCATGCCATCTTGTTTTCCAACAGAAAGAGAGCAATATGTATCAGATTCAGAATTAAACCGAAAAGTAGACAATAGAGAGAGCTTGCTCTCCATAGCCACAGCTCTAAATCCGAAGGCAGTGCTATGTTCCAAGATGCAACATGTATTGCTCCATATGTAGCCCCGAAAACCATAAAGAGCGCAACTTCTGAACCCCATCTTCCCAATCGGCTATCGAGACTTATTGCCCATTCGGATAAGCCCCAGAACTCAATTGAATTTCTTTCGAGACCCGTGGTTTCCCGATGAGATGGTTTCTCCTCTTCTGTGCAGCTAAATACAACAGGATCAGTACAGCCTTGGGGCTTCTTCCACCAAGCAGCATAAGCAGTCACGGCGCAAAAGACGTACGCCAAGGTACTGACTTCCAGGAGAGTGATGGCGCGATGCTGACAAAGTCGGGTTATGACCTGGGTTGCAAACCATAATGCTTGCATACATGTGATCATCTTTGTCAAAGTGTCGCTTTTCGCAGAATTGTTGACTTGTTCCTGAGATATCAACTTCAACTCATCAAACCATCTTGGGTGTGACATTCTTGGCACAACTCCTCCACCAGAGTTCACCGCGCTCTCATTTGAGGAGCTAGACGCCACCGCCACGTCCTGGCCATGTCCAGCAGCATGTGCCTCGACGCATCTCCAGGGATCTGAGGCTAGCCCGGTTGGGTACATGAGGACATCTCTTATTTGGGGCGGCTCTGGGCCGAGTGGAGCGTCCGCCGCTCTTATTATGTCATTGCCACTAATTTGGAGATACTCCTCAGCTGGCAACCGCAGGCAAAAACCACCCATGTCCAGGAAAAATCCATGAGCAAGAGACATTTTCTCGTCAATCGTACGGCGCAAGATGGCCCTATTTCTCCTGGCTTTGAGTAAACCAATGACCGCTACAAAAGCCAAGCTCTCCGGAGCTATCACACTTATAAAAGCAGGCAACACGTTACTTCTGCCGAATTTGGCCCGCTTCGATAATTGCCAATTACCCGAGTAGGGCGGTACTGGAAGATGTATGGCTGTCCAAACGCAAAGAAAAATGGTTCCAAGACAGCTCCAGACAATATCAATGGTCCCGCGGCCACAGTCAGCTGACCTCCATCCATGAACGAAGTCCGTTCGATTTTGCATCCTGAGGGGAGGGCCTCCAAGCAACCAGTTGTCAAGTCTAAGGCGGGGATCCCACTGTTGGCAGTCTGGGGTCGTGAGTCGGTATATACACACATACAGCGTGCAACAGTCACCTTGTCAAGAAGCGGTGAAGAAAAAAAGAATTGACAATCAGTCGATATCACTGGGCCAGACGGGTGTGACCCGCAAGACTTCGTAGCGTGGAGTAGTGGAAAGGCAGAAATCGCAGACAGTAAAACAGGAGAGTGGAAATTTTGATATTGCGCTTTTGAAAGGCCAATACGAAATACACTTTAACCCAAATGCACGACGAAAACGACATCAACAGAAAAAGCATGATGACGACAATCGCGGCCCGCGACATGATGGCAGTGATGCAGATGCATCTGCATAGCTGCCTCGTGGACTTGATAAGTACGCTGCGATTGATGACCTATCACCATCCTAGTCACCTGTATGATGGTAGCCTGAGTGGGAAAAGGTATTTGAGGAGACGGTATTCTTGTGTGGAGACGTTGCATCGTAGGGAGGGGTAAATCGACCATCCTTCCATAATGGATGCGGTGTATGGAATGTAGAGCAGGAGTCTAAATTCGACCACCCTTCGAGGATGGACGAGTAGTAATCCAATGGACGGAGTACTTTAGGAGTCAGGATTCGATCTTTTCGCGGTCACTAGCGACTACCCGATCGGTTGGCGGCGGCTATCCCTAGCCCGAGCTCTAGCGCTTGCATAATGGATCTGAGGGCATCTGCGATCTTGGTCACAGTATCGATTATTCGTCCCATGGGTCAAGAGCCAAAATGGTGGCACCATGACCCAAGCGATTGTGGGCAAACATTTGCGGCTCGTGAGCTCTGTCCAACGAATGTATGATCAATAGCTTGGGTTTCTATGATGCGGCTGGTAGGCTGAGTCCCTCAATAGATGGTACCAATGTCGGTTTGGTCGGCTTCCTTTGGGCTCGAAACCTTTCAGGTAGTCCGAGCTCGAAAGGGATGAATTGGTCAGGCCACTGCTTAGTACTGACTACGCCTGGTTTTACCCCAGCATGTCTCGATTAAGGATTCGTTCGTGCCGGCCTTCGAACACTTCAGGTACAATAGCGCCAGGCAAATCAACCTTGGCCAACCAGGAATCAAGTCAAGGGAGATTTGATGTACCTGCGCTGATCCTGAGCAGCTGGCGCTCTTTTAGATGTTCCAATCAGGCTAGAAGTGAACGAATTGATAAACTCGCTTGTCAGCCCTAAGCTATCAAATGCCATTGCAGAGTGTGAGCCTCTAGGCAATTCTAGTGGTCATTAACATCATCGTAGCACGTTATGGTTGGTAGCAACGAGATAGCTACATCCTAAATAAGGTCAGCAGCGTTACGGTATCCCTCATCGCGTAGATCATCGCCCCGATAATCTTCAACGTCCTCGGGAACGTCTTCAACCTCTTGTACCTAACATAGCTATTAGCGACTCCCGTATCATGTAGTAGGAGTGTCAACCTACTTCCTCCCCAGTCCAGCGCGAAGCGTCGTCGACAAAGCTATCATCCTGCCTGTACTCTTCTCTACCATAGCCCGAGTCGCCGCCATAATCATCTCGCACAACTGTCTCATCAACAACAGTTGTCTCGTTGTAGTTGTCGTAGCCCCGGCGATCTCCATATCCATTATCCTCGATAATAGTCTCGTTATTGACTATGGTCTCAGGCTGAGGCCGATATCCCCCACCGTAACGATCGTCTTCAACATATGTGTTGTTTTCAATGATGGTTTCACCACCAGGGCCACCACCATATCCACCTCGACCATATTCTTCCTGGCGCTCGTAATCGCGACGTTCGTCATCTCCATATCTGCGACCTTCAAAGTCCTCTTTCCATTTATGCTCGTCTCTCTCCCAGTGCTCCTCTGTACTCCCAAACGAACATTAGTCACGACCCTCACGACACAAGCACACAAGAGGTGAGATAGATAGCACTCACTGACTTTGTCGCCTTCGTGCATTAACAAGGCGCCTGCAGCCAATCCAGCCACTGCTCCTCCAGCTCCATATGCCAGATTATGGTTCTTCTGTTGAGGAGCCTGAGAAAGTGGTTGCGATTGCTGGTAGGGCTGCCCCATCGGAGCCCGTCCAGTGGCATTTGCGTATTGCCCAGGGGGGCCGCCTGGCGGAGGTCCGGGAGGATGGCTGCCAGGGCGGTCCCACGTCCGCTCGCCCGTCCTCTGGTTCACGTAAAACCAACGGTTGTCAGGGGCATCCTGCAGATTCTAATGTCAGCCTCCTCTAAATGATAACTTGAGATCTGAGGTGATTCGTTGGTGGGGAAAGGGCTTACCCATTCAGCGATCCAGTCCGGAGGCAGGCCATGATTTGGGTTCTGAGGTGGATAACCCTGACCTTGGGCTGGTCCTTGGTGGGGAGGCCCATATTGCTGAGGCGGGCCATAGCCCTGAGACTGAGGAGGACCGTAGTTCTGGGCCTGAGGGGGACCGTAACCCCCATAACTCATATTCGCAGAGGTTACAAGTAAGTGAGAAGAGGCTGAAGGATTTGTAGGATGTGTTGCAGGTTCTTCGAAGTCGCAAGTCGTTGAAGGCACGCTGAGGGTAAGCACTAGTCCTCGTCTAGCGAATTAGGTTGCTGTTTATTGCTTCGATACCCTCGCCTTGCACGACGGGATTATTGTTGCCAGATTGGACTCAGACAAGGTCTGCGTGTGTACGAATGATTACCTAGATGTGCAGCTCTTTGGCATCGATATTCCTTCAAGTCTTAGAGTAATCATTTAGGTATGGTCTCCCCCATCACAGTCGCTAGCCACAATTATGGTTGCAAATATGTTTGTAGGTGCAGTGGGCTAGAGGGACTGTGGTGGCCGACCAGGCGATCAGTGCTCCATAAAATTATAAATCTAACCGTGCTACCCAACAACATCCCTGCCCTTTTCTGGTCCTTGAGCACCATTTCGATAGATGTCCCTCCACTAGCATCAAGGTAAGATTCACACTCCTTTTGACTTCTCCTATGATTGACTGTTTCAATTCGAAGACCTTTTCTCTACTGGCCTAGCACGTCCAGTAAAGTCGCTACTGCAAGCCGTCCAGCAATCTCGTTTACCTCCACAGGGTTCAATGAAAACCCCATTCAATTTTTGCCCCCGTTAACGTGGATATAGAATTGAGGACTTCATTCTCCCATCCCATCAAGCATGCCTGAGGTAGCTGGGTCACTACTGCAAGTACTCATTGCCAACCAAATTATTGATGTGGTTCAGTGGTGAGCCGGAAATTGCATGTTCAAAGGAAGACCCTCTGCCGCAACCAGGCTTAGCATCGAGGAGAATGGTAGTAATGGCGGTGATATGCCCGTATTGCCAAACTTTCTAGCGCTGGTAGAGCACCGAATTGCCCAGAAATGGGTGACAAGGGTTTGAAAATGCGTCTGTAGGAATTCTACTCAGTACTGGAAATACCGTAGCTGCGCCATTATGGACTGTTCTGTAATATGGGGGTCTTTGGGAGCATACCCTCTGGCTACTACCTGTCCTGCTTACCGGCCACTTGATCAAATTCCTAAACTCCATCATGCCATGTAGGCGAGAGCTGTATCAATCCTACTGTCTTCAGTAAGTCCAGGTCCAATCTCCTCTGCCGCCCGCATCATGATGGTGTAATAAGCTGCTCGTAAAATGCTCAAGCGAGCATATATGGGAACCCAACGTTCAAAGTCAACGCCACGCTCATAGGCAATCATGACTTCAGGCTGAGCGCTCAATATCTTATTACATGCAGCGGGAAACCTTTCCCACCAGAAATTCTCAATGTCTTGAACAGGAATTCCCCAGGACGGAGCTCCTGTCTCTGATAATGATGATATCGCTGTGACAACGATTTTTTCAACTAGCGCTGTAAATCGGGGGTAGGTATCCCTTTGCATTCAAGATAAATAAGGCGCATGCACTGGTCAGCACGCAGAATAACTTCCCACGCTGTATTCATAGGTATATAGGTACTTGGGTCGTGGTTGTCGAAGGCTACACCACCGGAATCACCAGAGTGCTTTTGCCAGCCGCCGCTCAGGCCAGTGATCAAATAATGGACTGCAAGCACATCTGTCTTTTCAACATGACGCAACAGTTCTCGGGCGACTGGCGAATCAAGGTCTCGTTTCTCAGAAGCAGGCTCTCTATTCGTCTGGCGATCGAATGACTCCCAGGGCAGATAAGGTGACGAGCAGCCATGTTTGTTAATAAAATACTGTCTGGTTCGAAAGAGTTCAGGCGAGAATGTAAAGGCGTCTTTACCTTCTAGTTCCTTTTTTAAGATCTCCACATGATGTGCTTTAACGATGGTCTCGGCAAAATGTGCACACCAGTGTCCTACCACAGACGGTGGGACAGCTTCGTATGCCTAGTACACGTTCTTGTTAGCACGTCCCTCGTATCAGAAGACTGGGAAGAGGTAGGTAAGCAGAAGAAGAAGGTAGACTTGATCGAGTTTGCGTATCTATATATGTTCTTATCGAGGGTTCGAAGCTTGGATACCAACTCACATCGACATGAGCAAAGGCCATAAAGCATGCAGCTCCACTGATCGTATCGGTGATGCTATCTTCTGGCCAGCCGTGGGCTCTTAGAACAGGTAAGTTTCGCTCCCGTAGGATTTCGAGCGAAACGAGCTCGGGAGAGAATGAACGATGCTTGAACCTTCCGAAAACAGTGTTGGCCCAGACGCCATTTTCCTGGCGAAGTGCACGACCGTGCCTTCTGGTAGCTTCGAAACCGATGCTCGGCTCGTTTGAGAAGACGCTATAGTGTAACAAACAACCAAGTACTGGATGAGTGGACGATGAGATACTACCAACACCTCCACCTAGGGCAATCTCTCCTGTAGTGGGCGAGTATCGGAATACTTGCATTCCCATGGCAATACATGTCAGCATGACTGAGATGGCGTCCACACGAGTTGGTGCCACGGTGAGATCATCTGGTATTCGATCTCCGCTTTCATCCATGACAGACATATCCTCTGGACGGATGCAATTGACATAACCAGGTCTTGCACGAAAGAGATGCAGCAGCTTTGTGTAGAATGGGATCGAGATTCTCTCAATTTCATGGCTTTCATCCATAGTTGCGGAGAAGGTGTGACGAGTCGAACAGTGGGACTGATACCAAGTGCGGAGTAAATGGAAGCAGGAAGAGCAAAGACGATAGATTGGTAATTGACTGTGAAACGAAATTGCCGCCAATGCCATCGACGAACCCCACCCTTGGTTAGGCCGCCGGTCACGATACCGTCGCATTTCCGGATCGTGTATGCTGTGGCCATCAATGCCTGTGTGAGCTGAGCAGTTGCAACGATGAGCGCAACGACGGCGATCACAAGGGCTGCCAATGCAGCAGTGTCAGTAGGCATGGCTGCACGGGTGTTGTACTTGTAAGTGGAAATGGTTCGTGATATGGTTTCTGTCGTTGGAGAATGGGCGAAATCGTGGTTGCATGTAAGAACGCGGACAAAGTTTACAAAGGACCTAAAGATCGTCAGGCTGGAGCACTGGCAATAGCCCGACACAAGGCCGGCCCAGACTCTGGCTCAACCTGAGCTCCCTTAATAGCCTTGCATAACCCGCCGAAGTACCAGGACAGTTCTGGACAGCAGCTCAACTTCGTCAGCACGGAAGCTTGGAGGCTTGCAAGATTCGGCTGACTCGGTCCTGTGACTGAGAATCTTTTGAATAGGACCGCTGTCGGAGAATCTTGTCCCCGTGTATAATCGTCCAGCCACTGCCAAAGGTACCTGCGATTGTCTACATTGCAGCCATGGCAGGAGGTAACAAAAAGAAGCGCAACCGCGCTCAGTATGAGAAAGACATAGCCGATGGGGAATCGAGCACCAGCATTGGAGCAACACCAGCAAAATTGCGGGGTGAGGATTCAACAACGCCAATGCAAGATCGAAAAGAGAAAGACTCGGGCTCCGAGGAATGGACGACCGTTGGAAGGGGAGGGAAGAAGCAGAAAAAGTCTAATTATCCTAGCTTAGGCTACAGTGAGCTGCACAAATTGAACTCGAGTGTCAATATCAACCATTTGCAAGGACTCGTGCTATACTGTCTGGCAGACGGCAATATGGCGCCAAACTGGGTCTCTGTGAGACACCACAACATGATCAGGAAAGCCGTTGTTCTTTTCGTACCTGGTCTGGAGAGGGGCATGTTTGATGGCAGCATTGAGCTTGAGTGTCCCGAAGAAGACCTGATTGACTTCTCTGATCCAGCTAGTGGAGCTGATGTAGTACTTGCCAATGTGGACGATCTGATTGATATTTCCGAGGCACCTAAAATTGCTAATCCGTTCAC
>JAABUW010001450.1_pt1 | contig 39664 bp, 41 predicted proteins | sample 5560081 | NCBI WGS metagenome assembly JAABUW01 (sample SAMN10711882, study PRJNA513363) | rock metagenome | isolation source: Antarctica rocks | place: Antarctica: Victoria Land, Knobhead sud | reverse complement strand
CTTAAGGAAAAAGCTCAGCTCAAAAACACAGACACTATATTGACACTGTTCATCACCAAAATTGAAAGAATCGCAACACTAGAGTATTTGAAAAATACTCGAATTGCGACGAGAAAATGACTATTAGGAACGAAAGAGTAGAACGCGAAGGATGCGAAAGAACAAAGGAAAACGAAAGTACGATGGCGAGGGTTGAGGAAGAGCGCTTGTATGCGCAAACTATCGATGTGATTGATCAACGAAAAGATATAAAGCAGCGACTTTGGTCAGATTACATGTAACTTAGCATACATACAGCGCCTAGACAGTGTCATAGCCATAGGCTGCATGCACTTAATGAAGAAATAAAAAAAAAAAAAAAAAAAAGTAGCTTTTTGATTAAACGTGATTTAGTGAACTTGTATGTTTGAAACACTTCTTTTTCTTCGACGTTGTTTAAAAAATTGATTCAGAATTGGTTTTTAATCAGCTTTATTGCATCATGATATAAATTTCGCATTTGCACTATCTCTGCTCATGCGTCGTCATTTCTGCATCTTTTTCAGATTCGCTTTTTTGACAACAGCGTCTTTCGCATTTCAATGAACTCATTGTTTCACCAGAGTTTTGATTTTGCGCATATTCGCTGTTTAAATACGAATAATTTCACTGTATTCTTGATGCATTCAGTCAAGTAAATGACTTTTGCTTTTAAACTTGTAATTTTTTGCATCTTAACAATTATTTTGTCTTTCGTCTTTTGCAAATGCTCATCAAAGTCTTTTCAGTCGACTTTTTGCAGATTGTATGATGCGTTCAACAAATTTTCAACCAACTTCACTTTTTTCGTAATTATTGTAAATAGAATTACTTCATGATCGAATTCTGTGTCTGCATTCTTCTCTATATGTTAATTCTTGATGTGATTGCGCATATTCTTTCATGCAAATACTAAATCAAGTATTGAGCTTGACTGATCTGAATAGCTGTGATATGTGTTTATATCAGAAGTGTTAATCAGGTTGCACTTATGTAAATTTACTCACTTTATTAACGCTTTCGTTCTAATAAAGTTTGAAATTTTTGCGTTTCATCAGCTATGATGTGCATTAAAGTCTTCGACGATAATAACTTTTTGCTCAGAATTTAGCATAACTTTTGCTAATTCTCGCTTAATCGTGTATAATTGCTCATCATCTGCGTTTTGTGACTTTTCGTTATAAATATTGAATAATAAAATTTTCTTCTAAATTTTATTATTCGCTATTAATATCGCTTGCATATCTTCGTTATTGACTATGTCTGATCTTGATGTGCATGTAAATTTCTTTGCGTTTTTCGCAACAAATATCAATACTCTGACACAAGTATTCTGAACATTTGATTTGATGCAGATAAACGATGAATGCGAAATTGTTATATTTTCGTCTCTCATTCATGATTCTTGTAATATAACAATATCTGTCTTGTTTTTCGCAAATTTCATGCATGCATGCATAATTTACGTTGACCTTGCGCAATTGTGTTGTAGAATTTGAATATTCAACATGTTTGCAAAGCTTTTGTCATTTGCGTTGTTTTGTGACATTTCAAATGCAATACTCATTACAATTTCGTGACTAGATGATCTTTTTGTGAGCTAATAGACTGAGCTGCCTGATATGTCTCGCACATTACGCTATTTGCAAAGTGCGCATTTTGACAGTTGCAGCATCTAGAAATTATGTGATTGCATGATTGCTTGTCTTTGCATGTAGATAATTGACATTTATGATTTCAGATCTGATGATTTCGCTCACAGTACAAGCATCTTGATGATCTGTTACATTTGTTCTGTAAATGCTCAAATGTTTAACATTTTTGACATTGATCATTTGATCAATAGTCTCAATATTCAACTGTTTGATATGTTGATTTCGCAGCTAAGAGTTGTTTTTTCAGATATCTTTGCACTTCTGCTTCAATTCTAAATGCTAAGATCATCGATGCATGTTTGTTTCGTGATCGGTTTTCGCTCTTTGATAATCATATAAAGTTGATTATTAGTTTCAATTCGAAATTATACAACTTTAACTCAGTTTTTAGATTTTTCATTTCAGTTTTCGTGTTGAAGATTTTGATTTTCAGACTGTGTATGACTATTTTGTGTCATTTCTCGTCTTTCTTAATGCTTTTAACCTCAAAAACGTGCTTTCATATTGCTCTTTGTGCTAGTAAGACATCTGCGATGTATTTTTTCAAGATCATCAGAGCAATGTTGTTTTTCTTTTGCATTTTGACTATCATCGCGACTATTAGATCGATTTTCGCCTTTTTCAACGTGTTATTCATCGAATCTCGCATTTTCATCGTCTTTAAAGTTCAGTTCTCATTTTTGAGATTAACAATAAGTCTTCTTTCGCGATACAATATTTCTTGTGATTTTGATGAGAATTTCTTGATGATCAGATTTCATTCGCCTGCATTTACGTTCACATTTGCATTTACGCTTGTGTCTTGAGCTGCTTTTTGCACATATGTGAGCTTCTGCGTTGGTTTTTGCAAATTTTACCTGACTTGCAACGTTTGCGAATTCTGCGTCTTCTGCAAGATTTGCGAATTCTCTGTTCTTTGCTTTGCATTGATTTTTCTTTTTGATGTTTTCAGCATTTTGTTGAATCAATTGTAGAATGATCTTTAGTTTGTTGTTTGTTTGACTTTGAAGTCGATCAATTTGCTTCTGAATCGAGTTTTCTATGCTTTCGTTGCATGCTCTTCAAATGTAGATTAAGCTATGATTTATAGTCTCTTTCTGTTCTGATAGCGCTTGTCTTAGCTGATTGACTGCGAATTCAATTTTTTCGCGCAGTCTCTTTATCTGTATCTCTTTAGATATGACATCGTAGCACTTGCTAGTACAAACTTCGATTCTAGCTTCTTTTTATGAACTTTTCATCGCTTTTCGCTTTTTCATTCCTTTGAATTTCACAATCGCTCATGTTTGCTCTTTTTGCTGCGAATTTGCATTTTGCAGATTGATTGTATTCTTGTTGTTATGTGCATTTGCATGTGAATTTAGCATCAATGCATCAAGTGAATTAAACATGTATTACGTTTTTCTATTTGCTGATGTGAGCGATTTTTGTTGACTGCGAAATAACTCGACAATGTCGTTCTGCAGTTGTTTACTTGTTGATGAACTCATGCTAAGTTCGTTTCATAAATCTGTTTCAATCTTTAACGTTGACTTTTTGAATTCTATCGTTGACATTTTGAGTTCTGACGTTGAGCTATTGCTTTCGCTGAGTTTCGCGTTAATGTCTGCGAAATGAGAGAAAGAAAAGCGCATGAAGCGACTCTTTATATTTCTTTTCATAGAGGGTTTTTTCGAGTTTTGAGCTTCGAACTTCTAGAAAATTCACTTGACATCACTTAAATATTTCTTTAATCTCTTACTCAGAGCGTTTCACGTAGACAGTAACTCTAGTGTAGAGATTTCCCAATTTCTATTTCGAAATCTGCAATAGATTGTCTTCTATTATCGACTTATGTCAGACGAAAATGATATAAATCTAGTCTGCAAGAATCTAGATTACTCTTTTTGATAGAAAATGCTTGACGCAATTGCTTTATATCTCATGTATCGAAGTAGTTGCATTATTTCGCTCAGAATAGTAACGACTGATCTTGACTTATTGTCTTGCACGTCAAGAAAAGGTAAAACAGATAGTGAATTGATAAGAAACATTGTACTTCTTTGAAACAACGTTGTTCTCTGTGCAATCTTCGAGTGCAAAAGAGTTCAATTTCGATTTTTGCGTCAGTATGCAGTCTTCTGTGCTGTTCTGAAGTCGATTGATGACTTGTTCTTTTCATGTAAGTTTGCTCTTCGATTTATCAATCAAGTTATTGTCTGAATTGATGATTCTTTCTTCTGCGTTGATGAACTCTCGTTTTGTCGCCGATTTTGACCTGCGTGAGCGCGAAAAATTTCGATTTTCACTTTTTGACTTGCGACGCAATCATCTATGAAGTTATTGAGTCGAATAAGAACTTGTTTTGATTGTACAATTGTGCTCTATAACTTGTCGATCGATTTGATGTATTATATGCTTCTGCTTTCGTTCTAATAGAGTTTGAAATTTTTGCGTTTCATCAGCTATTTTGAATTCAATGAAAAGTGCAAGACATTTCTGAAAGCAATGTACTCATCATCTTTGAAAATTCAAATCAATGAAGAATTACTATTGAACGAAAGTATACAGTAATCAAGAGTTATCGAAGGGAAAATCAAGCACGCTATTAACTTTTCAGCACTCAGAAAAGCACTTGAATCAAATAATATGTCATTTGCAATCATACAGCAAGCATACAAAACTATATTGAAAATCTTCAATTTAGTGTACTCAGATTTGATTGAAAATGACTATCATTCAAAGATATGACGCAAAGACACGAGAATTATTCTGAAAAAATTAAACAAGTTGAATTATTCAATTTTGAAGACATACAAAATTATTACACTACTAAACTGTTTAGACAAAGTAGCAGAAAAAATAATAGCAGTGCAACTGTCTTACACAGCTGAACTTAATGACAAGCTGCTGAACTTTGATTAAATGAAAGACAGAAAACAAAGATCAGCTATAAACGCAGTACTAAACCTAGTACATGATGCACAAATGACAAAAAGTCATGAAAATACACTTATCTATCTACTTCTAAATGTCAAAGAAGCTTTTGATCATGTTGCGTTGAAACAGCTGGTCAAAATATTGATTAAATTGAAAATATTGATCAATTAAAAATATTGATCAATTTAATCAATTGAGTAAAATGCTTCTTACAAAATTGAGTTATTGACTTGACATTTGATGACAAACGTCAGAAATTAAAGAAAATAATCATAGAAATATTGCAAGATTTATCTATTTCGCTCATTCTATTTCTAATTTATATTCAATATTTATTTTCGAAGATTCACGCAAAGATTGAAAATCTACAGTCACTCAGCTACATTGACGATATAACACTATACGTGAAGAAAAAGAACATTGATAAGAATGTAAAAACACTGAAAAATGCAGCAAAAATCGCTTTTACATGAGCAAAGAAAAACGCAGTGCAATTCAATGACTCAAAATCTGAATTAATTCATTTTGAAAGTCACAAAGCAGCGCTCAATCAAACAATCATTCTGCTCAATAATATGATCATAAAATCAAAGATCTGCGTACGATGACTAGAAGTTTGACTGAATCGAAAGCTCAATTTCAGAGTTCATGTGCAAATGAAAATAGCTGCAGTTACAAGAACGTTGCACTCGCTGTTTAAACTAATGAATAGTGAGTGAAAACTAAATGTTAAATCAGAAAAACAGCTATATCTGACATGCATTACGTTTATTAGCGATTACGACGTCGAAATCTGATGAAATAATCAAAAAAGTCACGCAATCAAACTTTGCAAACTGCAAAACACAGCATTACGAAAAATACTGAAAGCGTTTTGAACATTGTTTATAGACGTCATGCAAATAGAAGTTGAAATTTCGTCGATGAAAGTACAATTAAATCAAAAATGCAAGAATTATGCAATTAAAGTAGTTGAATTATCAGAAAAACATTCTATCAGAAAAAGAATGCTTATTTCATACTCATCTCAATACGCTACTGAATTGAATCTAAATCTGAATGCATCAAAATACCTGAATTAAAATGAGTTGATGTCAAATTTATCTCAAAAAGTCAAAAATTGCGAAGATAAACTTACGCAAATATATCAAATATTAAACAAAGTGCATAAAACACTGAATTCAATACAGAAAATCAAAATATCTCACTTTAAAGAATCATGAGATCAAGAAATTGAATATCTGACGAAATTGCAAATCGAATTTGCAAAAAGTGAAACTCATAAAACGATCAATATGCACTACAGAAAATTAGAAAGAATTATCAAAAAGGCGAAAAACATAGTGATATATATTGACGCATCGCAAATTCGAAAAAAGATAGCAGAGATTGAAACAGAAATCGAAACAACAGTGATATTCACGCATGAACTCATCAGATTCAGCAAAGCAACAAATGTTTCTGACAAAATAATCACAACAAAAGCGAAACTGTAAGCTATTAGTGATGCAATTGCAATATGCAGCGAAAAAGCACTCAAAAACAGCGAAATTTGAGTGTACATGAACAGTCAAATAACTTTGCAAAGACTAAATGCAAAAAGTAATGTTAATTCAAGATTATTTAATGACATACAACAAAACTTGATTAATTTGCATCAAAATCAGTGTCAAATTTGCATACAGTGAATATCAAGTTGTAAAGACATCATTAAGAACGAAAAAGAAAATCAATTGATCAAAATTGCTGCTTAAGAAGTATCAGTTATCAATAACATGAAAATAATCATCATAAGCTTCGTCAAAAAGCAAATTTGCAAAAAGATGAAATTATAATGATTAAAGATCTGAAAAAGCAGTATCAAAAAGGAAAATCAGTATTGAAAGAACATATCGAATGTGAATCTAAGTCATAAATCACTAAAAGAGTTTAGAAAAATCAATAGATTAACGTTTTCAATCTTTATTCAGCTGAAAATAAAACATGACTATTTCAAGAGCTATTTGCATCGATTATCAGAGAATAATTCGAACAAATGCTATGAAATATGCAATGCAAGATAAACATTGAAGCATTTATTGCTGAACTGCAGACATTATAGAGCAGAGCAGATAAAGCTTAAGAAAAAAGCTCAGTTCAAAAACATAAACATTAACTATATTAACACTGTTCATCATCAAGATTGAAAGAATTGCAACACTAAAGTATTTGAAAAATACTTGAATTGCAACGAGAAAATGACTATTAGAAACGAAAGAGTAGAACGCGAAAAGTGCGAAGAGACAAAAGAAAACGAAAGTACGATAATGAAAGTTTGAGCGAGAGCGCTTGTATGTGCAAACTATTGATGTGATTGATCAACGAGAAGATATAAAGCAGCGACTTTGGTCAAATTATATGTAACTTAGCATACATACAATGTCTAGACAGTGTCATAGTCATAGACGGCATGCACTTAATGAAGAAAAAAAAATTAAAAAAAATAATGACATTTCAAACTCATTTATATTATTAATGATGTCATTTAATTTAATCATCTTACAAGATGAAATAAAGCAGATAATTTAATAAGTAAAAGCAAACAAAGCATTAAGCATGTTTGAAATTTCAAACAAAGCACTTTAAGCAAGTTTAACAAAACTGATCTCAATGTTAACAAGTTTATTCAATGCATGCATGATACAAGAATATTATTTGAAGCAGTTTAAAAAAACTTAAAAAATAGTTTTATACAAGTCAAAGAAAAGTAATTACATTGATTTAAAAACATATTGATTTATTGCTTTGTTAAACATTATAAGTAAAGCTTTGAAGTCAATCATAATCAAAAGATTAAGCAATCTCGCTGAGATTCATCATATGCTTTCAGATGCTTAAATGAAATCAAGATGCAAGCACTTTGTAATTTCAGTGCTGAATTTATTGATAAATGATAGATTAAATACATGTTGTGCAAGATTGCAAAACTAAATACATAATCTTCATGTTTAATTTAAACATCATTGAAGCATTTAATTACATTTTGCATACTAAACTTCTGCATACTCTAAAAACGAAAAAAGCATCATTTTATATGATTTAATTTGATTTGATTTGAATTCATACATTCTTGTGACATTGATTTAAGTTCAACTCATGAGAAAAACTATGTTATATGTATCAAATGAACAAAATTCTCTGAGAAAGAAAATCGCTCATCAACTACATGATGATTACACATCATTGAAACAATGAATTTGAAACAATGTTATCAATAATGAATCTATAGCTTTTATTCAGCACATGATGCTTAAGTAAACTCTTAATGAGTGTTTATACTGTTTGATTGTGACGCATTGTCTTTGCTCTGCTCTTCATTAATGATATTTTATATAAACAATGTTTCGATTTTCAATCTTCAATCATGAACATCAAAGATAATTTCTTTGCACTCATGATGCTTATGATTATAATGTTGAAAACTGCGTTCTCTTGCTCAATGATTGTCATTCATTGAGTCAAGAAATATGTGATGAAAGAGAAATGTACATGATGAGAAGATAAAGTATGATTGTATTAAATAATTCTTTTCTTCTCTTGATTTGACTTATGTCACATAAATGTTAAATAAATTGTTAATATAGATGTGCAATTGCAATCATTCAATGCTTAGTTGATCAATAGTAAAAATACATTCTGATCTGATTCAGAAATGTTCATTAAAGATATTCTGATTAAAGTATTGACTTTAGTGTTCATTTTGCCTGATTTAAAGATGATCTGAAAGTTGAACTTTGATAGAATGTTCAGATAATTGACTTGTCATCGACTCAACTATTTGTTTTTCATGAAGATCTTCAAAGTCTGATGATCAATGAACATCTGAATGAGTAGTTCAGTGCATTTCAGCTTGAGTCATCAATGTTTGAAGCATCAAATAATGATTAGCAATTTCTTGTTATAAATGTGGTAATTGATTTCAGCAAAGATCATGCTTTTGCTATAGAAGATCATCGAATAAAGAACTTTCTCATCATTGTACTGAAATAATATTTCACCTTTTACATAGTTTGAAGCATCAATCTTCAGAATAGCTTGTTGTTTAAGATCAAAGTGATGAAGTATTGAGATTGAGCTGACTTATTTCTTTAGATTGTTAAAGACTTGAACACAGATCTTGTTTTAAACAAAAGATGTATTTTTTCTAGTCAGTTGAGTGAATGATTTGACTAGTTTCAAGAAGTTCTTAATGAAACAATGATAAAAGTTAATAAATTTCACAAAGTTCTAAATTTCTTTTAGATTGATTGAAGTGATTCAGCTGATTATGACTGTCACTTTGCTGAGATTCATACGAAGATTCTGTTCTGATATGATGACTTCTAGAAAAACAGTCTCTTCTACATTGAATTTGCACTTTCAAATATTCATCTGCAGTTCAGCTTCATGTAGTCAACTTAATACTAGTTTGATGTGATCTCTATGTTTCTTTCTCATTTTGCTATAAATGAGAATGTCATCTAGATAAGCTTGACAAAAGTCGTTCAGAAAGTCTCATAAAATGTCATTCATATATTGCTGAAAGAAGATTGATTCATTAGTCAGTTCAAATGATAGCATCTTGTATTTATATGCTTTTAAAGCAGTGATAAATGTAATTCTTGCTATCAAGATGCATTTAAAGTTTGTTGAATGCTGATATGATGTTCAATCTAGTCAGATGCTTGCAACTCATTATTTTATCAATGATCTTATTTATCAGCAATAAAGAGTATTTATTTCTTTTGAAAATGACATTTAGCTTTCAATAGTTTACGCAGAATCGAAAATCTTTATTTGCTTTGAGAGTGAATAGAATGAGAAAGAAATAGAGAGTTTGACTAAAAGTGATAAATTTCTTCAACAAATTCTTGTTTAAGTACTTCTTTACTTTCAGAAGTTTGATAAAGAACATTTGATAAACTCAACAGCAAGAAGACATTAAATCATTGATGAGTTCAATTTTATGATCATAAAAGTGATGAAAAAGTAGTTTATTTGATTGAGTTTAATCAAAAACATCTAGAAACTCATAATATCTTTCAAATTCTGAGTCGTTTTATTGATTGAAGAGACGTTTAAAGCGTTCAAATTGCATCGAGTATTGTACGCGATTTTTCTATTGATGTTCATCATGAATAAAGCAAAAACTTTGATCTTGTTCTTCTTTAAATGATTCAATAGTATTTTGAACGAAGCTGCATTTATGCTTCAAATCGAGAGTAACTTTTCTTGAATGAGTTGTTTGAGCATCATAAAAGTTTTAGTCTGAGTGATTAAAGAAAACGAAGTTGATTGCAATCAATTTGAGTGCTTTGAATTGAGAGAAATTGAAAAAATCGAAATAGAAGTATTCAATTGATTTGAAAAAACAATGATGTTTTTTTGCATATTCAATAATATTTCGTTTTTATTCATTCAAAGCTTACTCAATATAACTTCATGATGATCAATATCAGCTATCAGCATTGATACAGTCAATTTCTTATGACTTTCAATGATGAGATTGAATAGAATTTTATGAGTGATGATCTTCTTAGATATCTTTTCATCATAATCTTTTATTAGCTTCTTTTTTATCAATTATATAAATTAAATTCTTAGTTTCTTGCATACTTTATTGACTAGATTAAAATGTATGATCATGTAAATAATTGAATCATTGTTTATTAAAGAACAAAGATTGAAAGATTGATTTTAAAAAATGAGATGAACATCAATAATAATAATAATAATAATAATAATAATTCATACATTCTTATGACGTTGATTAGATTGACTCATGGGAAAAATCTATGCTATGTGTGTTGAGTGAACAAAATTCTCTGAGATAGAAAATCGCTCGCTGTTTATATGACTGCTACACATAGTCGAGACGATAAAACTGAGACTATGTATCAAATTTGTTCGCGATGATCACTCGTTAAAGAATGAATGTTCTTGTCATTCTAAACTGCTTCAGCAGCTTCATTTTCATCATCATTCTTGCTGTTGCCTTGAGATTATTCGTGATTGAGATGATGATTCAATAGTTCGTGAAGTTGATGTCTTGTAGCATATTCAATCGAAGATGCGTTTAATTCAAGCAGTGCATCAGAATATGCTTGACTGTTTGATGACTTCATTCGCAGTTGCATCAAGAGCTATTCACGCTCGACACATTTCTTGAGTGCAGATAAACATTCAGCTTTATGCGTTTGATTCTGATGTAAGTTGCAAGAATGCTTTTGATCTTCTGAAAATCATTATGCATTCTTACTGACTTCTTGAATAAATGAGATCTCTGAGCGAGAAATGCATTAATATCTGCGATGCGTTTTTTGTAGTTTTCTCATCGAAGATCTTATGAAACTGTGCAATTGCACGTTTACTCATTTGAGTCAATGTTAAGAGATTGAGTCGTTCACGTCTAAACTATATCTTTGCTTCTTCGCGAATTGAAATGTTCAGAAACGTCATTTTTTTGAAGGTTGAAAAGCAAGAAATGAGTCTATTAGTTTTTATCAAATGAGCATGTATGATCTTGCATGCTCATTGAGTTTTCTGTGTTCTGTCATCAATTCAACTGCGTAGTGTGACTTGATTCTGTAGCTTGTTCAAATGAACATGTAGCAAGAATGTATATGTTTCGACTTTCAGCGTTTCAATGTTCACTTTTCTGAAAACATTGATCACATGATGCAGCACTTGATTCTGAAGAGTTTCTAGCCTTCGTTTCGTACTCGACAATTTCTCTTCTTTATCACGTTGATGTCATATTGATGCTTCAAACGTCATTTTCAATCTTATCATCATTGAGTATATTTGTCTTGCTTTTGCGAATGTAGCTTCTCAGATGAAGATTTCAAGTCAACTAAGCATCAGCATCTTGATGACGTGATCTGCTTCTATTTAACGAAGATGCAAATCTCATCGTAGTTTCATGTTCAGTTGCACTTCAAGAACTTATACATTTAATTTCAACTTTATTATTGAGTTTTCTATGCATAAACTGACTGTCATGTTGAATCTTTTTGACTTATGAGTGAAGTGTATGAGTTTATATTTCTCTGAAGTGAACGTAGCATCATGAGTTCAAGCTCACTTCGCACAGACATCATGTGCTCAACTCAGCAATTTGCAGATTAATTCTGTGATTTTGTCATAGATCAGAATATTGATGTCATTTATGAAGTTAAGCACTTCGATTTTAATTTCTAGAGCTTTGCATTTTTCGATTAAGCTTGCGTTAAAGAATAGAAAAAGAATTGATGATATGAGAAATCTCTGCAATATGTCAGCGTTTACTCGTTGCATCACGCTGATTTATTCATTGAACATCAGCGATAATTCTCTGTTCTTCAGAAAGCTGCGAGTTCATTCAACTATGTAGTTTGATGTTTTTCTCATTCTCAAAGTATGCAGAAGTCTAGTGTGCAAGACATGATTGAATGTTTCAATGATGTTTAAACTAAGCATGAAGATCACGTACTTGATTTTGCAGTCTCATACTGCATGTACTTGATCTACTAGTAGATTCAGCGCTGAGATCATGAATTACTTGCATCTCGCTCTCATTTGAGCGTTCGAAAGCATGTGATGAGTCTCAGTAATGTCACTTAATCTTTTGATCATGATTGATTTCAATGCTTTATTCATGATGTCTAGCAAAGCAATGAGTTAATACGTCTTTAAGTCGATGTAATTGCTCTTTTTTGATTTACATAGTACTATTGTCTGAGCTTTTTTGAATTGCTTCGAATGATATTTGTGAGTTACATATGCATTGAATAAACTAATTAGTATCAAAGTCAATTCTATTAAACTTGCTTGAAGCACTTTATTTGAAATTTTGAATGCGTCTGATGCTTTGTTGACTTTTACTCGTTGAATCATCTGTCTCATTTCATCTTGCAATAAGACTAAATTGAACAACATTGTCAGCAATATAAATGATCTTGAAATGTTGCTGATGTTTGCTTGAGACAATGATGAAAAGAACTTCTTTCGTAGCATCTTTGTTTTTTCTTCGAATGAATCTGCTATGTAATCGAAATCATCACTCTTTAATGATGAAAACTGCGAAAGTTTCTTAAGTAACTGACTTTCGATTCTGACTCATTTTGCAAAGCGTTAAATCGATTTTGATTCATTGCTCAGCTCATGCATCTGTGATTTAAAATGTGAATGTTTTATTTCTTTAATGATCTTGTTTTTGTGATCATTGTATTTCAGATAGTCGTTTCATGTCTCTAAAGTACTTTGCAATTTTCATACAACTCATAGTCATCATGATTTTGTCATGACTTTCAAGCAGATTTGATTTCAAAAGTCTCATGCTTAATTCAACAACTTTGCTCAAGAAGTAAACTTCTTGATGACTTCTTGTAACACATGAGTGATCTCAGTTACTCTGTCATCTATCGCTGTCTTGTTGTTGAGAAAATGATCAACGGGAAAATGTATTCTTAAATGAGCATTTAGTGCTTCTGTGTTCATTTTCTTTCATAATCAATGAGTCGTGAACTGCATGAAAGATGTGCGTAGACACAACTTCATGACAATCGAAAAATGATCAGATTCTTGATGTAAATCAGTTCTCATCTTGCATTTGTATATTATGAATTGTATTTTCTCGCTGTCAAACGCTAAATCTATTGTTGTAAGCTGATTGTGAGTCTCTCTAGTAATTGTGTCTGATTCAAGCAGTAGCTTTAGTCTTACGTTCATAATGATGTTTAGTAGAGCATCAGTCGCTGTGTGACAAGTAAAGCATCTTCTGTCTCTTCAGTGTGAATGATGCAGATTGAAATCTTCTACAATTAGCTGTTTGCAGTTATTTTTAATTAGTTCATTCAGACGAGAAATAGTAGATGATTTTTCTGTAAAGATGATAAACAGTAAGCATGAATTGTAAATGTTTATAAGTTGTAGCGTCTGTATCTCGTCTTTTAAGTTGCTAGTTTGTAGCTTGATTAAGCAGATGTTCAATTCAATGATTTTTATTACTCATTGATTGAGTTTTAGATGCTTGTTGACATAAATGCATGTTCTTGCTTGAAATGATGAGTCTCTCATTAGATGAAAGAAGTTGTGAGTCGAGCTAAACGTTTGTAAAACGTTAATGTTGCAACCTTGTTTCTGAATGACTATTATGTTGAATTTACGAACTTTTCTGTTTATCAAAAATGATTTCTGAATTTTCAATGACTTTCTAATGTTGTACTGTAGAATTTGCAGAAAGATTTAATTTGTCATAAAGATATTTGTAACTGCTGTTAACTTTGTACAGAGACAGCTTTTTGTATGCTTTTAGTCATTGAGAGTTTTTCGCATTTTCTGATTTGATGTTTCTGTATCTGTTCAGACATCATATTTTCTGAGTTATTAATCACATATGAAGAGTGATTGACTTGTCTCTTCTTGACTTTCATCACTTGTCATGTTGACTCGTCGACGTTTTGACTGTCTGTCGTTGTCGAGACGTTCATTGAACTTGATGAATTCATTGAACTCTTGAGATTCATTGAACTCAAGAAGTTCAAAGAGAAAGAAGAGAATGAGCAATTATCTTTTGATGCTTTGAGATATTTGATTAATCTGTTTCAAAAGATTTCTTCTGATTGCTTTATCTGTAGTTTTCACTTGAGACATGAGCATCTTCAGAGTTCGTGACTATTATTGCAGTTCACGCATCGTCTTTTATTTGTTGACACAACGCATTCTTTGATATGATGTTTGTCTGCGCATTTAAAGCAACGCTTTTCGTTTTTGCAGAATTTAATTATATGATCAAAATCAAAGCATTTATAGCACTGTGTGATACAACAGTTTCTTTCAAACAACTTGCATAAGCATTCTTGATACAAGTTCAGCATGCTCACATCTAGCAGTTAATTCATCATCATTTCGATCGTGATCTCTACAATGAGTGATGAGTGAATCTTCTCACTTTCAACTATCTTTTTGAATCAAGCTATTCTCAGCATCTTTAAATCTTCATGAAGTCTTGCATTGTTTTTCATCAATCTTTTAATGATTGTCTTCTGATTGCTTATGTTCAATGTGATGTGTACATCATGTGTCAGTATCACGAAGCTTCAATGCATTACATGCGCTGAGCTTGCGATTTTCTTCACTCATGTCTGAGACTTTTCTAAAGCGGCTCGAGCTTTTGAGCTCATTGCATGAAGTGCAATGTCTTCGCTTTTAAGCTTGCAAAGCGACACTATTAGATTTCATTGCGTTGTCAACATGCTTGCGATTTCTTGAAAGATCTGATTGATCAATCTCTTTTGTATCTCTTTCACTTCTTTTCTCTTCACTATTTTCATTAGAATCTCATGTTTCTTGCAAAGCAATGATAAATTATCTTTGAATTGCTGCTTTCTTATTGTCGCTTCTTCTCTTGCTACATTGACTCATGATGATGTTTTGAATGTGAAACGCATATTTTCTTATGTTTGTAGTTGTTTATTAAGAAGTTGAATGAATGTCTTCAACTTTTGTACATTCTTCGCAATGAATGCATCTTGACTTTCAATCTTTCTTTCTGAGATGTTTCAAAGACGTTGAATCAACTCTAAAATCACTTCTTTTCATGAGTGATCTTTGCTCTTCTCTTTCTCTAACGTCGATGTCTGTGTTAGTAGATTGATGATGCTGATAACTTTCATCTCATTATTGTGTAAATGTTTAAACCTTGCGTCGCTGTCTCTCTGCAACGAGTCAACGCTGCTTGCAATCATTATTAAATCAGCATTACTGCTACTTATGCAATTTGTCATCGTTTATTCATTTACTTAATCTTTTCTTTCTCATTTATAATGCTCTTTTCAAAAGTTCATTTTGCGCGCGTTGTGATTGTTTTTAATGAGCATTAATTAAAAACAACTTTTCAAAGTAATTTTCTTTTGATAAAATTTCATCTAGTTTGTACAAAGATATAATCTTTATTTCTTTGATGACTTTTAAAAAGATGACTAGTTTTTTGAATTAAAATTAAAATTAAAATTAAAATAATTATATTCATTATTCACTGCATTGATTCTAGTAGATTGATTCAAGCACTCTTTAGAGCTATGATTTGATTTATGATATATAAAACAGATTTCAATTAGAAGATTTATTTCTTTAACGTTAGTTAAAATTACTTCATGCAACTTTAAATGATCAGACTTTGAATGATCAAATGATTGCTGAGTGACAATAATCATTCTATGAAAGATAGTTTTTGAAATATTATTAATGCGTTTGATCTTGTTCTTGATCTTTTAAATGACTCGCTGATTATTATTTAAATGAATCAAATAGAAATAAATATTCTTTAAAGAATCAGATTGAACTAATTGATCTATTCAAATGAATCAAAGATGAGAATGTATTTTATCTTTCAAATCAGCAATCAGTTACTTCTTGTGATAGTCTAGATAGAAAAATAAACGTTGAAACTGAATATAAAATTCATTAAATTTCTTGAATTCTTGAATCAAGTTGTAATATTCTTTATGAAAGTTGACTTTCTTGTTCAAGTCATTGAACAACTGAGCTAGCTCTTTCAAAAGATCATCAACAATTTTATAAAGATTGATACAGTCACGTTTGCATCTAGCTTGAGTAATCTCAGCTGCGTCATTGAATAATCTAGAATGTATATAGCTCAATTTGACTCGTTCATTAGAAAAGAGATTGACGTTGATCTCTAGTTTATTCTGAGTTTTTTCGTATCAATTCTTTCAAGTAGAGTTCTTTTCATCAGTAAACAGCGAAGAATCAGGTATTTTTTGAGATCTAGAATGCTCAGAGTAAATGAAATCAGAAGAAGTAATTTTTTAGCTTGAAGTCTAGTCTTCAACTTTTTGATTTCATCTTCTTGTTGTTTATTTAACTTGTAAAGTTGATTTGTTTTCTCATCAAGAACTAAACTTTGAGTCTTTCAAATTTCATAGAACACAAGAAATATTATTGTTTCAATGAATGATTCATCATTTTCATAAATGAATGATGCAGCACTTGATGATTTCATTCGTGATTTCAATGAATCAGCATCAGAAATTTGAAAGAAATGATTTCAAAATTCTTCAAAATACTCTTCAGTAAATGAATGATTAAACATGATGAAATTTGTTTGAAAGAGAATTGAATGAATAATGATGCTTAATGATTGAAGAAGAAAGACATAAGATAAGATTTAATCTTCAACAAAGAAGATGAAATTTGTTTGTTAATTGATTTAATTGATTCTCTAGCAAACAATGAAGATTCTTTATCATTGAATCTATTAATTGATTTGATTCTTAAGCAATTCATGAAGATTCTTTATCATGATTCTTGTAATTGAGTTAACTTTGCATACTTAATGAGTAATAAGTAGTTTAGCAATTCAAACAGTCTCATCATTGATTTTATTCAATTCTCTAGTGTTGTTCTATCTTTTAATTATTATTAATCATCAGATAAATGAATTTCTTTAAACTTGTTCTGTCTAAATTAGTATGTTGAATGAGTAATAAGATCAGTATCATGTGATTAACAAATTCTTAATATAATGTCAGAATCATGTTTAAATGATACAATCAATGAAGATCAGAATTGATAGTGCTTGATCTTTAAAAATAGCTATAACTAAATATTAAGAATATAGAAGAAGATTGATACAAAAGCTTTTATTTATGTAATGTTCAAAGACTGTGTAAAACTTGAAAGAAATGTGTTTGTGACAGAAAAAGAATGTGATGTAAATGAACAAGATGTTGATGAAAGAAAAGAATGTTGAGAAAGAAAAAAAGATTGAGTCATATCTGAGTCAAATCTGAGTTAAACCTGACTAGCTCATTAATTAGCTTTAATCTTGTTCAGTCTTATCAGTCTTGATATGCTTGTAACAGAATAAGCATTTACGAAGCAAATGATATCATTGTCTTTATTAAGTACATGTATCAACAGCATGACATCAAAATAAAGATTCACAATGACATGATTCAGATGTTAAAAAATGTCAATGAAATAAACATTATGTTGAAAGAACAGTTAAAAACTCAGCAGACTAGTCTGCAGAAAGAAATAAAAAACAAGAATGTAATTATACATCATTTGAAAATCATCTTAAATCAACAGAACTTCTTTGCTTTCAAAAATTGAACTTTGAAGTCAATTAAGCTTTCAAACTCTCTTCTGTTTGAAGATTCAATGCAGAATGTAAATAATTGACTATCATGAATGCAAAATAAGTTGAAGACAAACAAGAATCACTTTTCTATCAAAAAATTGAAAATAGTTTACATTAAAAGTTGAGTCAGTGAAGCTACAATCAAACACATAGCATTGCAAATGAGAAACATGTCTCTGAATTTCTTTCTAGAAGTTGAAGAAGTACTATTGATCATTAATAAGATGTATGATGATTTCAATCATCATCATACAACTTAATGATAATACTTGAAGCTGTATCAGAACAAGATCTTCTTTCATGAATTTTGAATGAAATTTCAGAAATTTAATGCAGAACTAAAATACAATAATGAGATTTTACTAAATGATTTTCAGCATAAGATCAGCTCAGATCTTCAATGAGCAACATTCAATGAACAAATCACGAATTTGAATGAGTTTATTAACATCTGCATGCAAGCTGATGTTAAACTAACTGAATTGAATGTTCAATCAATTGTTAAAGCATCAGTAATTTAAACTGCTTGCTTTGTTACTAACACATCATCTGCTCAATTCACGTCATCAATTTCTGCGTGAAAGAAACTTAGAATATTGAATCTTGATTTCAGCAAGAAAAAGTTATTGAAGAAAGAACTTTGCTTCAAATGCAAGAAGATAAAACATAGAACATATAAATGTCTTGAAATGACTTAAGTGCATAAGATCATTGCAAATTCAAAAAATGATTTACTTTCATCAAAGTAGTGATTAAAAACAATATACTTATATTCTGTTTCATCAGCATGTTTGATGATTCATTTAATTTCAAGTCGTTTACTGTTGATATCATCTTGAGTAGTTTAGAAAAGATATTCAAATTTCTTACTTTGATAAATATTGAAGTCATTGACATGACTTTCATTGATGAATCTTTGATGTCAAAGCTATGTGAATGCTTTGATATTCAGTCAATATTGTTGTCAAAATCAAAGTTAATTCAATTGTATAATAAAATTTTTGATCAAAAGTTGATTACATGTGCTTTGTATACATCAATCATGATATAAGAACATAAGAATGAAATGATGAATTTATTGATAACTCATTTAAATCAGCACAAGATAATCATTGAAAATCTTTGATTGAAAAGAAATCAAATTTTGATAAACTTTGTAAATGATTAATTAATATTCTTGTTGAATATTTAAACATTGAAATTTGTTGTTTCAAAGACAAGCAGTCAATCAGAATTTCACAGATCTGAATTAAGTGAAATCTGCAAAATGAAATGAAAGAACTTGAACTTGATTGTTACATCAACAATCATTTTAAAGAGACTCATGAATCAGAAATCAATGAATCAATTTATTGAATTTGTTCAATTCATTGAATCTGTATTCATATGAAAGCAAAGCACTTAAGTTGATCTCAATCAACTTGAACTTTTTCAGTCAATTGAAGTAAAGAAAATCATCAATATTGTCATGATTGAAGTTGCTGTATATCAAACTTTAGTCAAGAATAAGAAGATTAAGATCTTTTTATTAATCATTAATGAAATCAATAAAGCGCTTAGTTTAGTTGAAGATTTTGCAAAACTGAATGAAATGACATCAATCATGTTATTGATTGAACTGAAGAAGAAGTTTTCAATCGTTTATCATGATTTCTAAATGTTTTCAATAAAGAAAAGACAACGCAGTTGCTTTTGCATCAATCATATGATCACAAGATTGAGTTAAAAGATGAGAATTGTTGCAATTATGCACTTCAAGTTAGTCTAACATAAATCGTGTCAAACTATCATAGACTAGTATAGAACTGATGTTGACACGCTAGCAACCTAGCGTGTCTTCGTGAGTAAAACTCACGACGTGTTGCATCTTCTTTCTTCTTCAGCTTTGAACTTCTAGTTAGAATACACTTATATGATTCGCTTTATGCAGACTCATAACATTAGTTCAAAGCTCATCAACCTTGCTATCAACGTGTAGACGATATAAAAACAAGCTACATCACTCAAATCAGAATCGAAACTCGAAAATCGAGCTCAGAAGACTCGTTAGAAACCAAGAAATTTCTAGAACAGAACAGAAAAACATGAACATGTTGCTCTAGACTAACTCTTTACTGAGCTCGTTGTCAGAACAGAAGAACAAGAACGCGTTGTTCTAGAACTGAAATCAGAAATTTCAGTTGAATTTCAACCAGCAATTTTCTACTCACACAATGACTAGAAGCACAGAATTAGAATCAAAATCAGTGAGCATTGCTCGTTATGAACTTCAAAATGCTGAAAGAGAATCACTTCTATCACAAAATCAAACAGCATCAGAAGAAGAAGACATGAATGCGTCGTTGAATATTGAAGAAGAGAACACGAACGCGTTGCTTTTCAATCACGAAATGATCAAGATCAGCATCAGCACTGAACTGAATGCTTGAATAAGCACTCATGAAGCAGACGATCTCGTTGCGTTTATCAAGTACATATGTCAACAGCATGACATCGAAATCAAGACTTACAATGACATGATTCAGATGTTGAATGACATCAACAAGATCAACATCGAATTAAAAGCTATCAACATTGAGTTAAAAGCTACGCAAGTAACGTTGAACGCTGTTTAAACGCGTCTACAGAAAGAGATGAAGAAAAAGAACGTAATTATACGTCATCTAGAAGCAACATTAAGTTGACTAAGCACTTTGATTTTGAAAGATCGATTCTCAAAGACGATCAAGCTATCTGACTCGCTTCTGTTCGAAGATTCAAGACAGAATGTGAATAATTGATTGTTTCAAATGTGAAACAAGCTGAAGATGAACAAGAATCATTTTTCTATCGAAGAAATGAAGATTGCATATGTGAAAAGTCGAGTCAGTGAAACGATGATCAAACACATAGCATTCAGAATGAGAAACATGATCACGAACTTGTTTCTTAAAGCAGAAAAGATACTGTTGATCATAAATAAGATGTACAATGATCTCAATCAACGTTACACAACTCAATGACAGTTCTTGAAGCTGTATCAAAACAAGATCTTCTTTCATGAATTTTGAATGAAATTTCAGAGACTTAGTGCGAAACTAAAGTACAATAACGAAACTCTACTAAATGATCTTCAGCATAAAATTAGCTCAGACCTTCAGCGAGTCATGATCAATGAACAAACTATGAATTTGAATGAATTCATCAACATCTGCATGCAAGTCGACGTTCGATTGACGAAATTGAATGCTCAATCAGTCTTCAAGACATCAACGACTCAAGTCGCTCGCTTTATTGCTAGCATCTTGACGACGATTACTACTGCAATCTCAGCTTCAATCTTTGCATGAAAGAAACTCAGAATATTGAACGTTGATTCTGCTAGAGAGAAGTTGTTTAAAAAAGAACTCTGCTTCAAATGCAAGAAGTCAGAACATAGAGCACGCAACTGTCTCAAGTCAGCTCAGATGCACGAAATCGCAGTGAATTTGAAAAACGACTTGCCTTCATGAAAGTAGTGACTGAGAGCGATATACTCATATTCTGCTTCATCAGCATGCCTGATGATTCATTTGATTTCAAGTCGTTCACTGTTGATGTCATCTTGAATAGTCTAGAAAAGATATTCAGATCTCTCGCTCTGATAAATACTGAAGTCATTGACATGACTTTCATTGATGAATCTTTGATGTCAAAGCTATGTGAACGCTTTGATATTCAGTCAATATCGCTGTCAAAATCAAAGTTGATTCGATTGTATGATGAAACTTCTGATTGAAAGTTGATTACACATGCTTTTTATACATCGATCATGATTCAAGAACATAAGAATGAAATGATGCTTCTATTAATAACTTGTCTAGATCAGCATAAGATAATCATTGAAAATCTCTGGTTGAAAAGAAATCAAATTTTGATAAATTCTGCAAATGATTGATTAATATCATCATTGAAGATTTGAACATTGAAATCTGTTGTTTCAAAAGCAAGCAGTTAATCAGCATTTTACAGGTCTGAGTCAAACAAGATCTGCGAAATGAAACGAAAGAACTTGAACTCAATTGTTACATCAATGATCATCTTGAAGAGATCTTCGAATCAGAAATCAGTGAATAGATTCATTGAATCTGCTCTCATAGCAAAGCAAAGCACTCAAGTTGATCTCGATCAACTTCGCTTCTTTCAGCCAACTGAGAAAAAGAAACTCGTTAATATTGTCATGATCGAAGTCGCTGTGTATCAAACTCTAGTCAAGAATAAGAAGATCAAGATCTTCTTCTTGATCATTAGTGAAATCAACAAAGCGCTTAGCTCAGTCAAAGATTTCGCGAAACTGAATGAAATGATCTCTGTCATGTCATTAAATGAACTAAAGAAGAAGCTTTCGCTAGTTTATCACGACTTTCTGAATGTTTTTGATAGAGAAAAGGCAACGCAGTTGCCTTTGTATCAATCATACAATTATAAGATTGAATTAGAAGATAAGAGTCAGTCTTCTAGAAGTCAATTGTATCTCATGTCGAGTCACAAGTTGCAGAAGATCAAGAAGTATCTAGAAGAGAACTTGAAGAAGAAGTTTATTACACTCAGCAAAGCTCTCTTCGCTTCGTCAATACTATTTGTCGAAAAGAAAGATGATAGTCTTCGCTTTTGCGTAGACTATCGAAAACTGAATGCTCTGATCAAAAGAAATCGTTATTCAATACTCTTGATAAACGAAGTACTAGCTTGAATTCAAGACAGTAAGTATCTGACTCGACTCAACATTATCGCTGCGTTCAATAAACTGCAAATGAGTTCAGAAAGCGAGAATTTAACTACTTTTGTTACTTTCTTTGATGTCTACAAGTATAGAGTAATGCTTTTCAAATTGATCAATGAATCTGCGTTCTTTCAGCACTATATCAACGATGTATTGTTTGAATGTCTGCATAAATTCTGTCAGACATATTTGAATGATATTCTTATCTACAGTAAGATTTTGAAGAAACATAGAACTCATGTGAAAGAAGTGCTAAACAAGCTTTGCGAAGTTGACTTGCAGATAGACATTGACAAGTGCGAATTCAAGATTCAGAAAACCTCGTTTCTTAAACTACTGATATTCATCAATGATCTACGAATGAACTCTCGAAAAGTAGATGTGATTCGAAGCTGAAAAGTGTCGCGATCGTTGACTCATGTGCAGATCTTCATTGACTTCTGCAATTTCTATCGACGATTCATAAAAAACTTCTCAAAAATCATTCAACTCATGATAAAGCTGACTTGAAAAGATCATCTCTTTGAATGAACAAAGATCTGTCAGATGATTTTTGAAGAATTAAAGCAACAGATGATGACAGTTCTTGTTCTGAAGCATTTCAACTCGATCAGAGAAGCTATTCTGAAAACGAACTTCTTGAACTATGTGAACGACGAAGTATTGTCTTAATATGATGATGAAGACATTCTACATTCAGTGATCTTCTATAGCAAGAACATGATTCTCGCAGAATGCAACTACGAGATCTATGACAAAGAACTGCTGATCATTATTCGCTGTTTGAAACATTGACATCTTGAATTAAAATGTACGAATATTTCAATCAAGATCTTCATCGATCATCTGAATTTGAAGTACTTCATGATCATCAAAGAACTGACTCAACGACAAGCTAAATGAGCTGAGAAGTTATCTGAATATAACTTCAAGATCATATATCAGTCAAGAAAACAGAATCTGAAAGTCAACGTGCTGATCAGAATGTCAGACGTCAAGTCAGTTGAAGCAAATGATGATCGAAAGCTATATCAGCATCAGATGCTATTGTCGAAAGGCAAATTTGAGCTGCAGTCAATAAAAGCTGATCAAGAAGATGATCAGAAAGCTGATCAAGATCTGACTTAGATCTTGCTCAGATCTGACTCAGATTCGAAACAAGAATCGAACGCTAACGAAAATTTGATCGAAGAGATGATTTCTATTCAGAATCAAATTATAGTTGAAAATCAAACGAATCAACTGTGCTTTGATATTCAAATAGTTATGAAACAGAACAGAAGAACTTGTCAAGATATTGATCTAGACAATTGCAAAGTACTTGATGAAGTACTCTGAAAAGATGATAGACTATGAATTTTCCAGTCAATGATCACTCAATTAATAAGAGAAGTATATGATCTTTCAATCAGTGATCATTCTGACATGAATTGAACATTGAACTTGCTGAGACGATCATATTGCTGATCAAAGATGAGAATGATGATCAAGTACTACATTTAAAACTGTTACGTTTGTCGTAGATCAAAAGCATCGAGAGATCGAATCAATGAACTGCTGAAGTCATTGCTCATACTTGAACAGCAATGACAGAACATATCATTAAACTTCATTATTGATCTATCAGAAAGTGATGAAAACAACGCGATTTTGACAGTCATAGATCGATTGTTTAAGAAACGACATTATATATTGTGTTGATCAAGTGACGAAGAAATCTTCGCAGAACAAACAGTCAAGCTACTGTTGATATGAATTTTCAGAACTCATGAACTATCAAGATTAATAGTGTTCAATCGTGATTTACAATTCATATTGATTGTCTGAAAGTCTCTATGTCTGAGACTCAACATCAAGGTGAAACTATTCACAGACTATCATTCGCAGATCAATGATCAAACAGAAAGAGCGAATCAAGATGTGAAACGATATCTATGAAGCTATTGCTCGTATATGCAAGATGATTGATTCGCCTGATTATCTATGGTTGAATTCGTTGATAACAATGCTATTTCGTCGTCAATTGAACAGTCAACGTTCTTTCTGAATAAGAACTTTCACTCTCATATGAGCTTTGATTCAAACTCAATTGAATATGAGATCACTCGAGCTAGAATTGAAGCAGGCAAAGCAGAGAATATATTTGAACACATGAAACAGTCACTAGCATTGATCAAGCAAGTCTTAGCAAGAGTCAGAGTCACAATAAAGAAACAGACTGACAAGCATCGAAAGAAAATGATCTACAAGGTAAATGACATGATGTTTCTGAATTCTAGAAACATAATGATCTTACGATCATCAAAGAAGTTAAACGATAAGATGCTAGAACTCTTCAAGATTCTGATCAAGATTGAACATGCATATCAACTGAAACTGTCATTAACTATGAAGATTCATTCGAAGTTTGCGTCAAATCTGCTGCAACTAGATTCAAAAGACGCTTTAAAAGAACAATGAAATGAGTCATCTGATTCTATAGTGGTTGAAAACGAAGATGAATGAAAAGTGAAGCACATATTGAACTTCAGACACTACGAACGAGATACACAACTACAATATCATGTCAATTGAAAAGAATACAACGTCGATCTACATTGATACAACGTCGATGAAAGTGAATTCGAAGATTGCTTGAAAGTCATCAATGACTTTCATAAATGTTATTTGAACAAGTCAAGATAGAAATCAACTCAAGAAAGATCAACTGAACTGCAGCAATGAGAACATTGCTAAATGAGAAGAAAGAGTAATGTTGTGATCATGCACTTCAAGTTAGTCTAACATAAATCATGTCAGACTATCATAGACTAGTATAGAACTGATGTTGACACGCTAGCGATCTAGCGTGCCTTCGTGAGTAAAACTCACGACGTGTTGCATCTTCTTTCTTCTTCAGCTTTGAACTTCTAGTTAGAATACACTCATATGATTCGCTCTATGCAGACTCATAACAAGAATTAATTATTTAAAAATCAATTGTATTTTATGTTGAGTCACAAGCTGCAGAAGATCAAAGAGTATTTAAAAGAGAATTTGAAGAAGAAGTTCATTATATTCAGCAAAGCTTCTTTTGCTTCATCAATACTATTTGTTGAAAAGAAAGATGATAGTTTTCGCTTTTGCATGAACTATTGAAAATTGAATGCTCTGATCAAAAGAGATCATTATTCAATTCTCTTAATAAATGAAGTACTAGCTCAAATTCAAGGCAGTAAGTATTTGATTCAATTCAACATTATCATCATGTTCAATAAACTGCACATGAGTTCAAAAAGCAAAGATTTAACTATTTTTATTACTTTCTTCAACATTTATAAATATAAAGTAATGTTCTTTGAATTAATTAATAAATCTGCATTCTTTCAACATTATATCAATGATGTGCTGTGCAACTATTTGCATAAATTTTGTCAGATATACTTGAATGATATTCTCATTTACAGTAAGACATTGAAAGAACATAAAACTCATATGAAAGAAATGCTAAACAAGTTTTATAAAGTTGATCTACAGATAAACATTGACAAGTATGAATTCAAGATTCAGAAAATCTCATTTCTTAAACTATTAATATTCATTAATGATTTGCAAATAAATTCTTGAAAGATAAATGTGATTTGAAACTGAGAAGTGCTGCATTTGTTGATGCATATGCAGATCTTTATTGACTTTTGCAATTTCTATTAAACTGATTGCATTGAGTTGAATCATCAAGATCAAGTCAAGTTCTCAACTCATCAAGACTCAATTTGAGTCAAAATTCTTAACTGAAGTATTTGAATTGAGTTGAGATGTTCAACTTAAGTATTTAAGTTGAGTTGAAATGTTCAACTTGAATATTCAAATTGAGTCAGAATGTAGATATGAAAACTTAACTTAATGATCAGTTTAATTTCTATCAATGATTCATAAAGAAATTTTCAAAGATCATTTAATTTATGATGAAGCTGACTCAGAAAGATCATTTCTTTAAATAAACAGAGATTTGTCAAATGATTTTTGAAGATTTAAAGCAACAAGTGATGATAGCTTTCATCTTAAAGCATTTCAATTCAACTAAAGAAGTTATTCTGAAAACTAACTTTTTAAATTATATGAATGATAATGTATTGTTTTAATACGATGATAAATCAGCAATGAAACTCATCTGTACACAATGCTGACTACAAATTTACTGTTTAACTACAGTAAAGTTTAAAAATTATCAAAAGTTTGAATAATATTAAGATGCTGCGTGATGATGAAGTGTTGTGCATTGATTGCATGCAAAGTTTTCATAATCATGCAAACTTTAATAATCTTAATGCACATGTTACAAAGCAATCTGCATGCAGATGAGAAAGTCAAATAGAATGCAGAACTACGAGAAAAATCACTTATGAAAATCATTCAATTCAGTATCTTGTCATTGTGATAACAAGAACTGAAACAGAACATTCTCATGTTTAATTTGTTGAGAATGATTAGCAGAAAGAACTTGAATCATGAACATTCTTTAAATTTATATGCTAACTATGTATAAATCTTGTTAAGACTGCGTGTCTGTTACTACAACATAAGCAACTCACAAAACTCATTAAGTTCAACATGAGTAAACTCAAGAGTTTCATTAATATTATTTAACAGACATTCAGACACAGACATTCTATATGTAAATGATACGCTGATGAGAAGACTTTGTTAAAAGAAGAGAAACACAAGTGAGTTAGTAAAGAATAATCAAACTATGTTGTCTGATTAAAAGTATAACATATGAACATTTCTGCAAAACATGATCAATCTACATGAGAAAGATCTTTACAGATAATGCAAAACAGATGAGTTGCACACTTTACAAGCGAAGTGAGTGTCTGCAAGATGTGATATACAATGATAACAATTGTTGATCTTAAGAATCTTATTTCTTCACTGAACTTTGACTCTTGAATGTCTTGATGATAAAATTAATCTCTAGTTAAAGATATCATCTGTATAGTTTAAAAGAACAGTAATGCATGTCAATGTGATTAAAGAAGAAATTGACTGCAATATGCATGCATATCACAGATGAAACGTCTGCAATTCATGCTTAAGAAGTAAACTGTTGAAATCTGAGCAGTGAAAGATCTCATTCATCTTGAATTATGAATCTGTCGTGAGAAAACTCTTTGAGTAATCTCTTGAGTTTAAAAAGAAAATTAGCATAGAGATCATGCTTTATGTATGTTGCATGCAATGTATATAATATATTTTCAATAAACACTGCTTGAATTGAACGCATTTTTAATTAAATATGCTACAAAACGTTGACTTCACGAACTATTGAATCATCATCTCAATTACGAATAATCTCAAGACAACAGCGAGAATGATGATGAAAATGAAGCTGCTAAAGCAGTTTAAAATGACAAGAACATTCATTCTTTAACATGCAATCATTGCGAATGAATTTAATACATAGTCTCAGTTTTATTGTCTCGACTGCGTGTAGCAGTTGCATAGACAGCGAGCGATTTTATACCTCAGAGAATTTTGTTCACTTGATACACATAGCATAGATTTTTCTCATGAGTCAATCTAATCAATGTCACAAAGATGTATGAATTTATTATTATTATTATTAATACGACGATGAAGAAATTCTGCATTTAGTGATCTTTTATAGCAAGAATATGATTCTTGCAAAATGCAACTACGAAATTTATGATAAAGAACTGCTGATCATTATTTGCTACTTGAAACATTAATGTTTCAAATTAAAATGTATGAATATTTCAATTAAGATCTTTATCAATCATTTAAATTTAAAGTACTTCATGACAAGCTAAATGAACTGAGAAGTTATTTAAATATAACTTCAAGATCATATATTAGTCAGAAAAACAGAATCTGAAAGTTAACATGCTGATCAGAATGTTTAACATTAAGTCAGTTGAAATGAATGATGATTAAAAGTTATATCAGCATCAGATGCTATTGTCAGAATGCAAATTCATGTTACGAATGTATCAAGACTGATAAGACTGAACAAGACTGAAGTTTTAATCAATTTGCAGTGAACGCTAGCAAGTTCTTTGTGTAATAATTAGAGCTAGTCAACGATTTAGTTGAGATTTGACCTAGATCTGACTCAGGTTTGACTCAAATATGACTTAATTTCTTTTTCTTTCTCAACATTCTTTTCTTTCATCAACATCTTGTTCATCTACATCACATTCTTCTCATGTCACAAACACATTTCTTTCAAGTTTAGTGCAGTCTCTGAACATTACATAAATAGAAGCTTTTGTATTAATCTTCTTCTGTATTCTTAATATTCAGTTATAACTATCTTTAAAGATCAAGCACTATCAATTCTGATCTTCATTGATTGTATCATCTAGACATGATTCTGACATTATATTAAGAATTTGTTAATCACATGATACTAATCTCATTACTCATTCAACATACTCATTTAAACAGAATGAGTCTAAAGAAATTCATTTATCTGATGATTGATGACAATCAAAAGACAGAACAACACTAAAGAATTAAATAAAATCAACAACAAGACTGTTTGAATTGCTAGACTACTTATCACTCATTAAGTATGCAAAGTTCACTCGATTACAAGAATCATGATAAAGAATCTTCGTGAATTGCTCAAGAATTAAATCGATCGATAGATTCAATGATAAAGAATCTTCGTTGTTTGCTAGAGAATTAATCAAATCAATCAATAAACAAATCTCATCTTCTTTGTTGAAGATTGAATCTCATTTCATACATCTTTCTTCTTCAATCATCAAGCATCATCATTGATTCAATTCTCTTTTAAACAAATTTTATCATGTTTAGTTGTTCATTTACTGAAGAGCATTTCGAAGAATTTCGAAATCGTTTCTCTCAAATCTCTGATGCTGATTCATTGAAATCACGAACGAAATCATCAAGTGCTGCATCATTCATTCATGAAGATGACGAATCATTCACTGAAACAATAATATTTCTTGTGTTCTATGAAATCTGAAAGGCTCGAAGTTTAGCTCTTAATGAAGAAACAGATTAACTCTACAAGTTAGATAAATAACAAGAAGACGAAATCAAAGAGTTAAAGACTAGACTTCAAGCTAAAGAAAACATTTCTTCTGATTTCATTTACTCTGAGCGTTCTAGATCTTAAAAATATTCAATTTTTCGCTGTTTACTGATGAAAAGAATTCTACTTGAAAGAATTGATACGGAAAAATTCAGAATAAACTAAAGATCAACGTTGATTTCTTTTTTAATGAATGAGTCAAATTGAGCTATGTACATTCTAGATTATTCAATGATGCAGCTGAGATCATTCAGACTAGATGCAAACGTAACTATGTCAACTTTTATAAGATTGTCAATGATCTTTTGAAAGAGTTAGCTCAGTTGTTCAATGATTCAAATAAGAAAGTCAACTTTCATAGAAAATACTACAACTTGATTCAAAAATTCAAGAAATTCAGTGAATTCTATACTCAGTTTCAACATCTATCTTTTTATCTAGACTATCACGAAAAGCAACTGATCGTTGATTTGAAAGATAAAATCAATTCTTGTCTTCGATTCATTTAAGTAATTGTAATTGTAATTCATACATTCTTGTGACATTGATTTAGACTCGACTCATGAGAAACTTTATGCTATTTATATTGAGTGAACAAAACTCTCTGAGAAAGAAAATCACTCGTCATTTATATGACTGCTTCACGCAGTCGAAACAATAAGATTGACACTGTGTTATCAAGTAATGAATCTATAGCTTTTATTCAGCGTGTGACGCTCGAGTAAACTCTTAATGAATGTCTGTGTTGTTCATTTATGACGCATCGTCTTTGCTCTGCTCTTCACTGATGATATTTTATACAATGATGTTTCGATTCAATTCTCAATTCAAAGACGAAAGATGTTTTCTTTGCACTCATGATGCTCATGATTGTAACGTATGTAAAGCTGCGTTCTCTTGCTCAATGATTGTCATTCATTGCGCAGAGAAATATGTGATGAAAGAGAGATGCACACGATGAAAAGATAAAGTGTGATTGTACTGAGTAATTCTTTTCTTCTCTTGATTTGACTTATGTCACGTAGACGTTGAATGAATTGTTAGTATAAACGTGCAATCGCAATCGTTCAATGTTTGACTCTGATCAATGAAAGAGAATGTGTTCTGATTATTCTCTTGAACTCTCGATTTTTCACGTAGACAGATATATGACTTGACGTCAAGTAAAGAAGATGAGTTCAAGTCTTCTCAGTATATCAGCGTGATCAATGAGTCACTACTTCTTCGAGCATTGTAATCATGACTCTCAGACTGAGGTTGACTATTTTACCTGATATCTTTTCATCAATTACTCGATGACATTGTTGATGTGATGAAGATGTTTCAGTATATTGACGTAATCAACAAGTTGCAAATTCTTCAATCACTTGTAATCACGACTCTCATACTGAGATCAACTTTTTCACTAGATATCTTTTCATCTTTTACTGACATCGACATGTCATTAATCTTCTTCATAGATCGATTGTGACTGTTAGAAAAAGTGTTGTTGCGTAGATGAAAACTCTGCATGATCAACTTTCTCGTTCACGCAACATTTTAACATCGTTCAAATTGCGTTGAATTGAGATCTCTTGACTCTTCTGACTTCTATTCAAACACAGTTCATTTAAGTAAATCAACTAGTTCAATTCAATTTTCTAAAAGAAATTTGTTTCTATCTAATTCATTTGAATAATGATCAGTGAGTCATTCAAGAGATCAAGAACAAGCTCAAACACGTCAATGATCTTTCAAAGACTATCTTTCATAAAGTGACTGTTATCACTTCATCAGTCAATTATTTGAAGTCTGATCAGCTAAAGTCGTGCGACGTGATTTTAACTAGCGTCAAAGAAGCAGACATTCTAGTTGAAAGCTGTTTCATATGTCATAAATCAGATCATAGTTCTAAAGAGTGCTTCAATCGACTTACTAGAATTAATGCAGTGAACAATGAATATGATTGCTTCAATTTCAATTCGAATTTCGATTCAAAAAACTAGTCATTTCTTCAAAAGTCATTAAAGAAATAGAAATTATATCTTTGTGCAAACTAGACGAAATTCTATTGAAAGAAAATTACTTTGAAAAGTCATTTTTAATTGATGCTCATCTCATCTTTCAGAATTGATCTTTCAGTCTTCGTTCTTTAATAGACAGTGATTCAGTCATTTACATGATCATACATTCTAATTTAGTCAATAAAGTATGCAAGAAACTGAAAATTCAACCTATATCACTGATAAAAGAGAAGCTAATAAGAGATTATGATGAAAAAATATCTAAGAAAATCATCACTCATAAAATTCTATGCAATCTCATCATCGAAAGTCATAAGAAATTGACTGTATCAATGTTGATAGCTGATATCAATCATCATGAAGTCATATTGAGTAAGTTCTGAATGAACAAAAACGAAATATTATTGAATATGCAAAATGATGTCATTGTTTTTTCAAATTAATTGAATACTTCTATTTCGATTTTTTCAATTTTCTTCAATTCAAAGCACTTAAGTTGATCATGACCAACTTCGTCTTCTTTAATCACTCAGACTAAAATCTTTATGATGCTTAAACAACTTGTTCGAGAAAAGTCATTCTTGATTCAAAGCATAAACGCAGCTTTGTTTAAAACATTGTTGAATCATTTAAAGAAGAACAAGATTAAAGTCTTTGCTCTATTTATAATGAACATCAATAGAAAAATCGCGTACAATACTCAGTGTGATTTGAACGCTTTAAACGTCTTTTCAATCAATAAAATGACTCAGAATTTGAAAGATATTAAAGCGAAGCTGTCATCAAAATATCATAAGTTTCTAGATGTTTTTGATCAAGCTCAATTGAATAAACTATCTTTTCATTGCTTCTACGATCATAAAATTGAACTCATCAATGATTCAATGCTCTCTTGCTGTCGAGTCTATTGAATGTTCTTTATCAAACTTCTGAAAGTAAAGAAGTACTTAAACGAGAATCTGTCGAAGAGATTCATCACTTCTAGTCAGACTCTCTATTTCTTCTTCGTTCTATTCATTCTTAAGGCAAATGAAAATCTTTAATTCTGCGTGAACTATTAAAAGCTAAATGTCATTTTCAAGATTGACAACAAGATTCATCTGTACGTGATGTTGACTATGAATCTTTTGATTCTATTCTGTGTTCAAATAGAAGTCAAAAGAGTCAAGAGATCTCAATTCAACGCAGTTTAAATGATGTTAGAACATTGCATGATCAGAAAAGTCATCATGCAGAGTTTTCACTCATGCAACAACATCTTCTCTAACAGTCACAATCAATCTACGAAGAAGATTAATGACATGTTGATGTCAGTAAAAGATGAGAAGATACTACTAGTGAAAAAGACAATTCAGATGAAGAGTCTGCAAGTTGTGACTACAAGTGATCAAAGAATTTGCGACTCGTCAACTGCGTTGATATCGAAACATCTTCATCACATCGACAATGTCATCAAGTAATTGATGAAAAGATATCAGGTAGAATAGTCATTTCAAGTATTGAAAGACGTGACTACAGTGCTTGAAGAAGTAGTGACTCGTTGATCATGCTGATATACTGAAGAGACTTGAACTCATCTTCTTTACTTGACGTCAAGTTATTCATCTATTCACATGAAAAATCGAGAGCTCAAGAGAATGATCAGAACGCATTCTCTTTCATTGATCAGAGTCAAACATCAAATGATTGCGATTGCACGTCTATACTAACAATTCATTCAACGTCTACGTGACACAAGTCAAATCAAGAGAAGAAAAGAGTTACTCAGTACAATCACACTTTATCTTCTCATCGTGTGCATCTCTCTTTCATCACATATTTCTCTGCTCAATGAATGACAATCATTGAGTAAGAGAACACAGCTTTACGTATATTACAATCATGAGCATCACAAGTGCAAAGAAAACGTCTTTCGTCTTTGAATCGAAAATCGAATCGAAACATCGTTATATAGAATATCGTCAATGAAGAGCAAAGCAAAGACGATGCATCATAATCAAACAGCACAGACACTCTCATCAAAAGTTTACTCGAGCGTCACGCGCTGAATAGAAGCTATAGATTCATTACTTGGTAACACAGTGTCAATCTCATTGTTTCAACTGCATGAAGCAGTTGTATAGACGACGAGTGATTTTCTTTCTCAGAGAGTTTTATTCACTCGATATAAATAGTATAGAGTTTTTCATGAGTTGAGTCTAAATCGATGTCACAAAAGTGTATGAATTACAATTACAATTACAATGTCATTTTCAAAAGAAATAGATATTCTCTATCGCTGATAAATGAGATCATTGATAAAATAATGAGTTGCAAGCATCTGACTAGATTGAACATCATATCAACGTTCAACAAACTTCAAATGCATTTTGATAGCGAGAATTACATAACTTTTATCACTGCTTTAGAAGCATATAAATACAAGATGCTATCATTCAAACTGACTAACAAATCGATCTTCTTTCAGCAATATATGAATGACGTTCTATGAAACTTTCTGAACGACTTTTGCCAAGTCTATCTAGATGACATTCTCATCTATAGCAAAATGAGAAAGAAACATAAAGATCACGTCAAACTAGTATTGAGTTGACTACGCGAAGCTGAACTGCAAATGAATATTTGAAAGTGCGAATTCAATGTGAAAGAGACTGTCTTTCTAAAAGTCATTGTATCAGAACTAAATCTTCATATGAACTTCAGCAAGATGACAGTCATAGTCAGCTGAATCACTTCAATCAATCTAAAAGAAATTTAAAACTTCGTGAGATTTGTTAACTTCTATCATCGTTTCATTAAGAACTTCTCGAAGCTAGTCAAATCATTCACTCAGCTGACTAAAAAGAACATGTCTTTTGTTTGAAACAAGATCTGTGTTCAAGTCTTTGACAATTTAAAGAAACAAGTTAACTCAATCTCAATACTTCATCACTTCAATTCTAAACAACAAGCTATTCTGAAGATCGATGCTTTGAACTATGTAAAAGATAAAATACTATCTCAGTACAATAATGAGAAAGTTCTTCATTCAATGATCTTCTACAGCAAAAGCATGATCTTCATTGAAATCAATTATCACATTTATGACAAGAAATTGCTAGTCATTATTCAATGTTTCAAACACTGACGACTCAAGCTGAAATGCATTGAACTATTCATTCAGATGTTCATCAATCATCAGACTTTGAAGATCTTCATGAAAAATAAACAGTTGAGTCAATGACAAGTCAACTATCTGAACATTTTATTGAAGTTCAACTTTCAGATTATTTTTAAATCAGGCAAAATAAACACTAAAGTCGATGCTTTAATCAGAATGCTTCTAGCGAACATCTCTGAATCAGCTCAGCATCTTGAAGATCATTTTCAGACTATTCTGATTCTTGATAGAGTTGATGTTTTATCTATTAAATTGAAAGCAAATCTCTATCAATGAGTACAAATGATCAATCAAACAGATGAGCTCTGCAGTGAATATAAACAAGCTATGAACGAAAACAAGCTCAAATTTCATATCACTAAACTGAAGAACTGCGAAATCATTGACGACGTTCTATTTAGAAAAGATCTACTGTGAGTCTCTGAGAACATGCATACGAAATTACTACAAGAAGTGCATGATCAATCTTCAATCTTTCATCTTGACAATAAATGAATCATCAATCTAGTTCAGCGTTTCTACTATTGATCAGATCATCAAGCTACTATTTGATAATACATTTGAAACTATCATGCTTATCAGCGAAGCAAAGTCTCTAGAAATAACATCAATGAACTTCATCATTCTCTTTCAATTTCATAGAAACGCTGAAAAGATATAGCTATGAACTTCATTACTGAACTATCTCTGTCAGAAAGCTATAACGTCATTTGCACAATCATATATCATCTCATTAAAGAACGTCACTATGTTTTCTGTCATTGAGAAAACGATGACATCTCAGTTGAAGAAACGATTTGAATCATGCTATGAAACGTCTATCAACTGCATGATCTACTCAGTTCTATTGTTTCAAACAAAGACTCTCAATTCATATCAACTATGTGAAAAAGTCTTTGCAAGCGACTGAGAATCACAGCTAGTCTATTCACAGTTTATCATTCTAAGATCAATGATCAATTGAAAAGAGTCAATCAAGATGTTGAACGCGAACTTAGAATCTACTGCAATTACATGCAGAATGACTGAGTCAAATGAATATCTATGATGAAATTCAGCAACAATTCAAATATCTTCTTGATCACTTCAATGATTTTCTTCTACTTTAATAAAGAATTTCACTCTTAAATGAGTTTCAATTCAGATATGACTGACTACAAAACAACTTGTGAATGACTTGAAGTTAGAAAAGCAGATGATATTATCATTCAAATGAAAAAGCTACTAAACTTCAATTGTTAACAATTGAAAAAGATGAAGCTGATCATTGAAGTTCAGATTAATAAACATAGACGAAACGTCACATATGAAGTAGATGACTGAGTTTGACTATCTTTCAGAAACGTTAAGACAACAAAACTCTGCAAAGATTTGAAAGATAAACAGCTAAATCTCTATCAAATCACTGTCAAAGTGAATATCTTTTATCATCTTCATTTATCAATCAGCATGAAGCATCTGCATTCAATGTTCAGCTTGAAGCTACTGCAATCATATTCAGAAGACTTTCTATCAGAACAGTATTCAGAATCACTCAGATCAATCACTATCAAAGATGATGAATATTGAAAGATAGATGATATATTGAACTTCAGACGTTATTGAGGTCAAATACAGTACAAAGTCAAATAAACAGATCTAGATAAAGATGATGAATGATACTATGTTGATAAAGAAAAATTCAATGACTCAGAGAAAGTTTTGAACGAATTTTATAAGCTATATTCAAACAAATCGCGCTAAATATTGAAATAACTATCAACAAAAGCGAACAAATGAACTACATTCATGCAAACATGAATTTTCGAAGAAAGAAGTAATGTTACGAGCGTATCAAGACTGATAAGACTGAACAAGACTGAAGCTCTAATTAATTCGCAGTGAACACTAGCGAGTTCTCTGTGTAATGATTAGAGCTAGTTAACGATCTAGTTAAGATCTGACCTAAATCTGGCTTGAATTTGACTCAGATATGACTTAATCTCTTTTTCTTTTGAAACATTCTTTTCTTTCACCAACATTTTGTTTATCTACATCACATTCTTCTCGTGTCACAAACACATCTCTTTCAAGTCTAGCGCAGTCTTTGAACATTACATAAATAGAAGCTTTTGTATTAATCTTCTTCTGTATTCTTAATATTCAGTTATAGCTATTTCTAAAGATCAAGCACTATCAACTCTGATCTTCATTGATTGTATTATTTAAACATGATTCTGACAATTCAATCTGCAATCAATTAAAGTTGATTAAGAATTTAACTCAGAATTTGACTCAGATTTGAAATTCAAATTGAAAGTTAATAAAGATTTGATCAAAAAGATGATTTTTATTCAGAATCAGATTATAGTTGAAAATCAAATGAATGAACTATGTATTAATATTCAAATAATCATGAAACAGAACAGAAAAACTTGTCAAGATATTGATTTAAACAACTGTTAAGTACTTAATGAGATACTTTGAAAAAATAATAAACTGTAAGTTTCTCAGTCAATGATCACTTAATTGATAAAAGAAGCACATAATCTTTCAATCAATGATCACTTTGACATGAATTGAACGTTGAACTTGCTAAAATGATTATATTACTGATCAAAGATGAGAACTACGATCAAATGCTACATTTAAAACTGTTATGTTTGTCATAAATTAAAGACATTGAAAGATAGAATCAATGATCTATTGAAGTTATTGTTCATACTTAAGCAATAATGAAAAAACATATTTTTTAACTTCATTATTAATCTATCAGAAAGTGAAGAAAGCAATGCAATTCTGACAGTATTGAACAGATTGTTCAAAGAACATCACTATATTTCATGTTAATCAGATGATGAAGAAATCACAGCAGAGTAAACAGTCAAGCTGCTGTTAGTATGAGTCTTTTGTACTCATAAACTATCAAGATCAATAATATTCAATTATGATTTACAATTCATATCAATTGTCTGAAAGTCTCTATGTTTAAAACTTGATATCAAGATGAAATTATTCACAAACTATCATTTACAAATTGATGATCAGACAGAAAGAGTGAATCAAGATGTGAAATGATACTTACAAAGTTATTGTTTATACATGCAAGATGATTGAAGTGTTTAATTATTTATAACTGAATTTATTGATAACAATACTATCTTATTGTTAATTAAACAATCAACATTCTTTCTGAATAAAAGCTTTCATTCTCATATAAACTTCAACTTTGATTCAACAGAATATGAAATTACTCATGCTAGAATTAAAGTGAGTAAAGTGAAAAATATCTTCAAGCATATAAAATGATTATTAACATTGATTAAGTAAGCACTAGCAAAAGTCAGAGTTACAATGAAGAAATAAATTAACAAGCATTGAAAGAAAATGATTTATAAGATAAATGACATGATGTTTCTGAATTTAAGAAACATCACTACTTCAAGATTTTTCAAGAAGTTGAATGACAAGATGCTGAAATCTTTTAAAATTCTCATCATGATAGAAGAAGCATATTGATTGAAACTATTATTGACAATGAAGATTTACAATGAATTTTCATTGAATTTGTTACAATTGAACTCTGAAGATTCATTAGAAGAACAACGTAATGAGTCATTAAACTTTATAGTTGTTGAAAACAAAGATGAATGAAAAGTGAAAAACATATTAAACTTCAGACACTATGAATGAAATAAATGACTTCAATATCATGTTAATTGAAAAGAATATAATGTTGATTTACATTGATACAACGTTGATGAAAGTGAATTTGAAGAATGCTCAGAAGTCATGAATAACTTTCATGAATGATATTTTAACAAGTTAAGATAGATAGAAATTGATTCAAAAGATGAAAGATTAATTGAATTGTAGCAATAAAAACATTGTTTGATAAAGAAAGAGAGTAATGTTGCAAGCATGCATCTCAAGTTAATCTAACATAAATCATGTTAAACTATCATAAATTAGTATAAAGCTGAAATTGATAAATCGAAGAGCAAACTCACACGAAAAGAACAAGTCGTCAAGCGACTTTAGAACAACACAGAAGACTGCGTACTGACGCAAAAATCGAAATCGAATCTCTTTGCGCTCGAAGATCGCGCAGAGAACAACGTTGTTTCAGAGAAGTAGAGTGTTTCTTATCAAATCACTATCTGTTTTACCTTTTCTTGATGCGCAAGACAATAAGTCGAGATCAGTCGTTACTATTCTGAGCGAGATAACGCAACTACTTCGATACCTGAGATATAAAGCAATTGCGTCAAGCATTTTCTATCAAAAAGAGTAATCTAGATTCTTGCAGACTAGATTTATACCATTTTCGTCTGGCATAAGTCGTTAATAGAAGACGATCTATTGCAGGTTTCGGGATAGAAATTGAAGAATCTCTACACTAAAGTTATTGTCTACGTGAAACGCTCTGAGTAAGAGGTTAAAGAAATATTTAAGTGATGTCAAGTGAATTTTCTAGAAGTTCGAAGCTTGAAACTCGGAAAAACCCTCTATGAAAAGAAATATAAAGAGTCGCTTTATGCACTCTTTCTCGTCTCGTTTCGCGAATAGTAACGCGAAACTCAGTAGAAGCAATAGCTCAGCGTCAGAATTCAAAACGTCGACGATAGAAATCAAAAAGTCAACGATAGAGGTTGAAACAGATTTATGAAACGAACTTAGCATGAGTTCGTCAACAAGCAAACAACTGCAGAACGACATTGTCGATTTATTTTGCAGTCAACAAAAATCGCTCACATCAGTAAATAGAAAAACGCAATACATGTTTAGTTCACTCGATGCATTGATGCTAAATTCACATGCAAACGCGCATAATGACAAGAATACAATCAATCTGCGAAATGCAAACTTGCAGCAAAAAGAGCAAACACGAGCGATTGTGAAATTCAAAGGAATGAAAAAGCGAAAAGCGATGAAAAGTTCGCAAAAAGAAGCTAGCATCG
>JAABUW010001444.1_pt1 | contig 39768 bp, 44 predicted proteins | sample 5560081 | NCBI WGS metagenome assembly JAABUW01 (sample SAMN10711882, study PRJNA513363) | rock metagenome | isolation source: Antarctica rocks | place: Antarctica: Victoria Land, Knobhead sud | reverse complement strand
CAAAAGAGGCGCCAAGGAACGGTGGTGAATAGTTTGCGTATTCTTGGGCATTAAAAGTACCATCAGCGTTCATAATCCGAGTAACATTGTACGCTAAGCCGGTATTGTCGTAGACATCTGCTGTCATGAGCGGAAGGTAGGCGGTAAACCAGATGTTGGAATACTACAGAACAATCTTGGGTTAGCATTTCGCGTCTGATAGTGAATCAAGGCTATGAAATATATCTCAGATATGATAAGTTCAGAGAACTGTCTCGTAATGACATTGCTGGATTGGGAAGCGCTGGGTTGAACCACGTACGTATATGCCAGGCACCACGATCCAAAAGAAGAGAGCAAACCCCGCAATGACGTTGAGTGCTTACTTGGGTCAGCTCGACAACTACAAGAAGACATTCTCGTACCTGCCCATGATGGGGAGAGGAGGGGATTGGTGTTATAAGCAACCTGGCTCCAGTCAAAGGTGATAGGACTCAAGCCCAATCCAGTAACCATTCCGAAGAGATGGTTCGCAACCAGGTTATTTGGTACAATCCAGCAAACCCAGGTAAAGTAGCTCAGGCCAACAAATATTAAGCCTGGGAAGAAATACCATACAAATGCCCCGGCCATGCCATACATGAAAAAGCGCAGCCTAGATATTTTCCATCCATTCGCCACCGCATTAGCTCGAGAGTGAAGGGAACTTAGGAGTGCACAATTAGAAAGCACGCCAGGCCATATGATGCCCGCCGGCTCAACAAGCCATGGTGAGGCTAGGCCTGCAACACCGAATCCAAGAAGCTGGCAACATAGGACGACCAGGATGGAGAAGCCAGGATACAAGTGGAAGCCGTAGAACTTGCCATATGATTGAATGATAGCAGTTGAGTCAGCACTACCGTATCCGAAGGAAACGTTGCTCATTATTGTGATGATGGCATGTTCCTTTATGTTGAAGTGATGATCCGGATTAATGCACCAGACCCCAAGGAGTCCTAGATTGACGTAATAGACAGGCAGAATGTTGGCAAGAAATACTCCGCACGGATAGGCAACAAGCTCAGCTACTAAAGAAACAATGTGCACAGAAGGGTAGCGCAGGGAGAAGAACTGATTGACGCCAGATCCAAGCTTTGTTGTATCAGCCACATGGTAAAGAGGTGATTAGTGGGAGCGCACGTACAATCGTGAACACAATCCCAAGTATCCACATTCGAAGGGTATTAATTGGAATCTCTGGGTCGTCAACACTTGGTATCACAGCGCGTACTGTAGCAACAGTCAGAGGCAGAATTCCATTGGCATCACAAGTCTAGGTTGAAAACATACCCTCAGGGAATGGCGATTGGTCAGACTCAAAGTCAAATTCTCCTTCTTCTAGCAATACTGTGCTTACATCCACCTCCAGTTCCTGTAGATGTTGCTCCCCGTTTTGCACGTTCGCTTTGCCGTCGTCGAAGACGACAGTCTCGCTCTTCTCCATGTCCATAGCGCTTTTGCCATTCCTTAAAGACATGATTGACAACAGATGGTACGGCACTGCCAATGCCAACTGCGGGGAGTGCCATCCTCAATATGTAGTAACGCACCGATCCCACCGTCCAATCAATTCCCTAGTCCCTATCAAAGTGATGATGAAGCAGGACAATCGGCAGGTAGCCCGAATGGTCTCTGCGACATCGTGCTTATGATGTCTTACTCGATACGGCAGGCCGTTGGAATCTGAAGAGAGGTTGATTATGCCAGATAAGGAAAAAAACGTTACCTAAGCAACGATCAATGCAGATAAGTTCAAGATTCGCCCTTGTCTTCCGCCTAGGATCCTTACAACCAAAAAATACACTCTACGGGGATTGTTCCTTTACTGTTTCATCCGTGGCTGACCGTGATGAAAGGAACAATGGCTCTTCACGACTCCGATACCCTTCTCAATACGTCTTAAGCCATCCTGATTAGAACTTCCGTGACCATTACCACCAGGCCTCTTCTCATGACGCAAAGCACTTCTACGGAACATCCTACAATCTTTCGCTCGAAGGACCGGCCTTGTGTATACGCGTGATAGACAGTATAGGAGCTTATATCTTTAGCGGATTTTACGCGTACCGTGCCTTAAAAGCGGCGGGCTCAATCCTACAGTTAGCCTCAATGCAGTGCACCGGCCGATTGAGCGGATTTCAGACACCCCACGGCATCGGCATGAGCATGGCCATGGATACGAAAGATAAGGGCTTGGTGATAACGCTGTTGCACTCTAGCTACGTGAAAGCCGGCATGGAGACATCTGGGGAGACTTATAAGCATAAGGAACAGGTCGAGCCGACAGCAGTAGCCGAGAAGTTACGAGCGGTGCTGCTGAAGAAGGGTATTGATGACACAGGAAGGTTCTGCCACACAGGGGCAGGGGTTGTCTTGATAACAATTTAACGGAAGGGAAGGCCGAGCACGTTACTAATGCGGCATAGCGTACAACATACACCCCTTTGAAGAGGTAATGTCGATCTATGTACCAAGCCTGATGGTATAAAATAGTTCTGATGTAAGAGCACGGGTTGCTCGGCTAGCTTTGCTGGGTGGACTGAGGTTGTCTAACCATTCCATAAGGAAGACCGAAACCCCATTGCCTAGAGCAAATGACTAGGAGTTTATGCTGGAAGCCTGCCTTTTTACAGGACTTCTCTCCGGTTCCTGTTGGCGAACCTGAAATTGGATTCAGACTTTCTCTTCACGTCAACGTTTAAGTAGAAAATCTCGAAAGAGCTTAGACAAAGAGTCCAGACCTAGAAACAATACGGTATTGGGAACGGTAATGCGAACAATGTGAGTGGAATACCCAGGATAAACTGTAAGGGAGGTTATCGTCGACCAGCGAAGATCTAGCGACGTGCTTTACCAGAGTCAGAAATATTATCAAAATACGAGGAGTGATTAAGACACCGTCCTCTTAAATTCGCCATCGGAAAATCCCTCAAATGGCGCTAACATAGTTGTCATTTTGATCTACGCAAGCTTTTATATAAGCATCATATCCGTCCTGCGCCACTTTTACAACTATGTGTGAATAATTGACGACACCTTCGGCATCTTCATCCTAGGAGCTAACGGTACCATACGCTTCCGACTCCAGCTTTGGAAGACTCCCCAGTCAATACAAGACCGTCTCGCGTTAGACTTTGTGGCAGGCTTTTCTTGGGGCGGATCTTGCCAACGAAAAGTGTATACGCTGGTATCCGCCGTACACATGAGCGATACTCGAAGGGATTCAATGCAATGATCTAAGTTATAAAGGTTGTTAAGGTTCAGCCTATTAGATACTCGAACCGCTTCCAAGGGGAGAATGCATTACCTAGATGGCCATGAAGGTACTCGAGCTGCGGGTGAGTGAGATTGGGGTAATAAATCTCTTTATATAGAAATAGTCTCAATTGCCTCTGCTATCGTGAGCTTCCAACGCAGGCAGGGGAAAAGAATCTCTGATGCTTACCAGGCAGTGTAAGTCGTGATACACCCCGAGCGCGGCTAAGTAGCCCCCTTCGACGAGTTCCGCGGAGACTTCCACGGATTCACCGGCAGATATCATATCCCCCTTGGATGCACTGAAGAATAATGCTGTCAAGTACTCTCAGTATTCAACAGAGGATACCCATCGAGTGTGAGGTGTGATTATACGTCTGACCAATGCATCCCATGCACGATTATTCTCAGGTGAAGGTGGACCGGAGAATTCGGTATAGTTTCCATGACTTGTTGGATGTTGATCGTGCATCTCATAGTGAACGGCTTCCAATGCTGGAGCTAAAGTATTGTCAGACCACCACAGTCAGTACAAAAGCCATCATATTTCTTACAATATGACTTGTTGCTCAGCGCATTCAACGGGTACGGTTCGCGGGACCGCACGATGGCTAAATATGTGAGGGCAAATGCGACGTGTACCAAGATGAAGTATGAGTATATCCAACGCCGATATCGCCAGAATTTGTGCTCAGTCCGAGAGATTTGGGATGAATAGCCGACATTTTCGGTGAAAAGACAAGAGTCGTGAGACAGTGCTTCGTAAGCCAAGGGAATTCTGCTTTCGTCATTTGGAAGATTTCCTGCTCCCTTCGACATTTTGACAAGGGCTGAGTAAATAATATGAGCGAAACCGAGAGACCGGCTTCCTTATAATGGCGGTACATAGCCTAGAACCGCCATGAGACGCATCAGTGTCCCTACATCCGGATACTCTAGGAAAAGACAGAAAGAAAGCGTCCTTAGTCTATTATGCATGGACTACTAACCTGTGCTACGTAATCTCCCTTTAGATCTATCAACGAATTCTCAGAGGACCCACTAGACGTACACCCCTTCTTCTATGTGTACACCCCCGGCTGAAAAAGGAAAGACGGGGATTTCTGATAGGCAAAATCGAGATTCCACCAAAATTGGGTGATTACATGAATGTAATCACTTGACTTTCACCTACTGTCTCAGCTCGCGCTTTCTAAACTACACGGGTGAGCTGGAAATAGTGATCTTTGACGATGCGGTGTATTATCATGGTGGTGACGTCCACCTCGCTCCCCCGCCTCATCCTCACTGCCCCCTTCGTGCTCACCGAAGTTCCAACAAGCAGCTCCGGTGATGCGTTATGGTCTCCTCCGAGTGATGGTGGGGCCAAAGGTATGACGGCAATTATGTAAATAATGAGGGAAGATGGAGGAGGGAAGGGATCGGTAGCGGAGTTTAAACTTTGGTGCGTGTGGCTACGGTTACGAAGCCTCAGCGGATCTATTCGGAGTGGTGTGCGTTTAGTGGGTCTCATTCCTGGTGATTGCGGATCGCCGATGGCTCCTCGAGCAGCTCTGGCCTTCCTAAAGTATATGAATAGGCCGCTGCTGCACTTCCTTGGAGCAACAATACCAGAAGATTGAATATCCCTCTCATCAAATCAAAGCAACCTTATCATCAAAGCTCAAAGACTAAATCATGCGCTTCATCGGAGTAATTCTCGCCGTTCTATATGGTGCCATCAGCTTTACTAGAGCTATTCCGGTTCCAGCGAGTAAGTTGGAACAGCTACAATTGTCTTTAGGTCGGTATTAACAACTTCTTAGTCGAGGAATGGCGTTGGGATGATCCAGTCTCAGAGACTCGACCGGCGGCTATAGGGGTGGATGAGGCGGGTCGAGCGTTTTGATCTGGTTGTAAACTGTGGGCGCCAGATTTTCGAGGTTGTGGAAACTTAGGAAAGGCCGCCCTGCTTGCGGCAAAGGAAGGGTTCGGTCTAGGGTGTCGATGGAAGCTCTTTGGATTCAAGCTTCTGCAATCGTTGAAAACGTTCAAACTGGCTAGCCACTACCCATTATTGTGCAGGGAGAAAGTCATCGCCAAACAACAGTCTTTTCAAATCTTTATGAAATTTTAGGGAAACTGCAATATATGCTGCTCAGATATGGTCCTATGTCGATACCTAATCGGAGAAATGCGAAAAGCGCTCGCTCGAATTGGGCACATCTTTGAAATTTCGTGAACAGAATAGAAGCAATGCTACTTAGATGTGGTTGTCTCGAAAGCTTGTGAAAGAATATGAAGAGTGTTATTCAGCTGTGGTTACAGTTCGAGAACATGTGGAAGACCTAAAGCTCCTTGTTCACGTGTGGGTTGGTTGAACAACTCGAATGGTAGCGCGGTATGTGCTGCAGAGGTGAATTGTCACACGAATGACAAGTCCTTTGTCTCGGCCCATTTTGGCAGTCGGCAGCACCGACACCCAAACAGACTGGAACAACCAGGGGAGTTAATGGTCGATATTGCTACTTCAGTTGTTGTGAGTCTGAGACTACTGCGTTGATGTCTAGTCTCTATCTATCTGCAAGCTGTTCTTTGTGCAACCTTCGCCACATGAAGCAAATCGAATTTGGACGGTATCTGGAAGTTCCAGCATATACTCATACTATTGTTTTGTCACCTACCGTTTTGGGACAGGCTCTTCGTGCTTTTTGGTTACCTATTTCTTCCTATTGAAGGGGCTCGGCCGAGGACCCCTTTTGATCTTTTAAGGCGTTAGCAATAGATTTCCATTGGTTACCCGATCTTCATTGTAGGTAACACCAAAATTCTCTTCGGATCTGTTCCCGACGTCGTACCACGTCAATTCCGTGTGGCAGCCACAGCAAGAAGCATTGACCTGAGAGTTGAACGTAGATCGTTCAAGACTTGTCCGCAACTCCACGCATCAACAGCTTGCTGTGAGCCTATCACTTCTAGAAGCCCGCGGACGTTCATCATTCGTCTTACTAACCCCAACATCTTGTTTGTTCTACTTGACTCGGGAGACTAAAGAAAGACATGGAGGCCTTTGACTGAGAGTGATAAAGCGTATAATTACGTTATGGACCGAATGGTTTCTACTTAGATGGCTTTGCGTGTCCCTTACAAGCAGCTCCACCACACAATGACACTGTGATCTTTGATAAGAGATTTTGGAAGGGGCATATCCTCCTTGGCTACGCATCAAGACCACGGCACTGAATATTTCGTCCTTTGGGACCAATCGAGGGCTGCGCTTGCTTAGATGCTTTGAGTAACGATGCTGTGGTACCCGATCCAGCTACTTTCCCAGCCCTATCGCTGCTTTACTCAGCTTACAGAGAATGCTATGTCTCGGCTACGCCAAATCGCACTAATGTATGAAAAGCTGGGCGAAACAGAAGAGACATCGTCGTACATGGAGATGACACTAGCCCAAGAAGAAGGCCCTCGTAACGATGATGATGAAGATAGCCAAGGTCAAGGGACTGGAGTCACGACGAAAACCTCGAAGCCAGGATGTGGCTTGCGAGATGGAAGTTCGCTAGAGGGGGGCTTGCAAGATCAATGGAGCTGGCTAACGAACTTTTTCAAGATGGAGTAGAGGTTGACGAGGCGAAGGCGCTGATTAGGGATCTGAGGGCCAGGATGGAGAGCGCCAAGACTTAAGATCGGAGTGCTGAAGTTTCTGAGAAATTTACGCTAGGCCACGATGCCGCGAAACCCCATGTATAATAGTCCCGCCACCGCTGCAGTGCTATCGATTGCAATGAGCTAGACTGCAGCCTCCTAAGTTGATGATACCACGAAAACACTAAATGAGTGGCGGATCGTGGTGCTCTGGCTGCCTGTATGACGCAACACCCGCCAGTAAGGAATGACAGAACATTTCCGACGTGAAAGCTAGATGTATCCGAGTCGCAGTTCGAGCTTGCAGTTTCCTGATCCAGTCGCTTGCACAGATCATCTCACCCATCTGCTCGGTTCTTCCTCAGCCTATGATATTTGAAGACTTACTGAACATGACATGTATGAACCTATGTACTCTTGTTTTCCCAATATAACGCAGCGATGAGTAATATTCTCTCCACCTACTAAAATTCGGTTGATTCCCTCACTCCGTCTCCAAATCGGTTCCAAAGTAGAGCCTAGAAACCATGCATCTCCTAACCAGGAGTTATCACGCTACCAACCCAGAACCACATTGACACCCTCCAACCCCTCGCCCTCATCCCTACTCTCCTTCCCCCCCTTACCACCGCCGCCATAACCGCAACCCTTCAACCCTACCAACTCTACCAATGCAATCTCGGCACCGTCCCTTTCCAACCAAACATCACCCTCAAACCCGGCGTCTGCAACAGTTTCTCCCCTGCCGCGCCCTTGCCTTCATCCCGGGGTATTAAGGCTACAAAGCCGTCCTGGATCCCCCGGGTGCGCCAGCAGAAGTCAGGTGCACATTGGTGTTTTATGAATCGAGTATTTGTGGGACGTTGGGGCAGACGACGAATGCAGTGGATGTGCCGAATAGTTTTGATGAGTGCAAGCCTATTATTGGTATATGAGGGTCAGAGCGAATATGTGCATGTAGGTAAATTGACTATCTAGTAGGTAGAGCATATATCGTAGAGCATACAGATGAAGAAAGAAGTGAGAGGAAGAATAAATACCCCTAGCGCCAAGTCGCTTCGGCCGGAGCGGAAATAACTAACCGCCGAAGTATATGTATGAGCATACGTATGTGCATACGTATTTCGTTTCCAACACTCCCTCTTAGAAATTGAAGCTTCATGTGAAGCTATTCAGATCTTCTATATATATCGTGCTCTTTTACTCGTCAACATCATGCTTGATGAAGTAGTCTCATTTCTTGAAGCTAGTCTCATAACTGATCTGAATCTTAGAAATTTGTCAGAGTTCAGAGATTTGATTAAATCATTAATCATCATTTGATCAATGAGTATGTATTTCAATCTGATTGCTTTCTCTTCTATCTTATTTCGAACATAGTGATATGATGTATCAATGTGCTTAGCTTGAAGATGATTGACGAGATTGCTATTCATTTTTATAGTCACTTGATTGTCAGCTAAAATGATAGTTGAATTTGTATTTAAATCATCATATTTCATCTCTTTCAATGCTTGAATCAGAAAGATCAATTCTTTAATTGCATTACATTTATTAACATATTCAACTTCAGCAGATGATGTACTAACACATTATTGATGTTTGAAGCTTCAGCTAATTGATTCATTTCATAGAAAAAACATATAGTTGAAGATAAATCTTTAAGAATTCAAGCAATTTGCATGAGCTGAATTAATATATTCAAAGAATTCAGCTTTCTCAACTCTCTTCACTTTGAAAAATTCATAATGAAGTTTCAGCTCAGCAGTATCAACTAAATACTGAATGATTTGTTTGACAGCTAAATCATGATTGAAGATAAAATTCATTACATATCTGCTGTATTTACTCATAAACTGATCATCAAGTTGAGTTTCAAGTTGACATTTTGAATTCAACTCGATTTGAAGTTGAGTTGCTCACATTTTCAATTCAATTCAAGTCAAGTTGAGCATATTTTCAATTCAACGTGACTTAACTTGACTAGAAATTAAGTCAACTTGACTTGATTCATCAAGAACTCAAGCTTGACATCAAGAGAGTTAACTGCTAAATAAAAAAATTTTTCCGATTTTTTGCTTTTGCATTATCTTTTTAATAGAAAGTCATGACAAAAAACATGAAGACTATTTGATAAAGAATCATGAAGAAAAGTCATAATAAAGAGTCATGATAGAAAGTCATGAAGAAAAGTCATGAAGAGAAAACATGAAGATTATTTGATAGAAAGATTTGATAAAGAGGTTTGATAAAAAGATTTGATAGAAAGTCATGATGAGAAATCATGAAGACTGTTCAATTAAGCTATTTACATCTATTTATCTACTTCTTGTTGAGTTAAGTCGAGTTGTTGAATCAAATTGTCGAGTTCAGCTTTTCAACTCAACTTGAGTTCTTGAGTTCAACTTTTCAACTTGACGTGACTTGAATTCAAAAATCTTTCAACTTGACTCAACATTTTTTGAGTTGAGTACTTAACTTGAACTTAAGTATTCAACTTAACATGATCAATTTATTTACTCACTGCATAAATTATGTCTGATCATGTTTGACAAATTATTAACATCAATGTTTCAATAATTAATTGATAATCTTTTATTTCTTCAAAGATAGCTTAATACTTAACTCACTTTTTTGACTTTCAATAAACGTTTTTCTTGAGTTGACATTTATGATGCATTGATGTTTTAGTTAAGTTGCAATTGCTCATGCTCAGAAGCTTAATGACTCACTTAATATAAATGCTTATTTGATTAATTTAAAAAGTTCATTCAACTTTATTACAAGTTATGTGCATTTTTAAATATTACTTGATTGAGTCAAAATCTTTCATTTGAAAGCATTTTGCAAATTGCAGCTTCAGAGCTTGAATATCAAGTATATTTGATTCTAGAATAAGCAGATCATTCATATAAATGATGATAATAATATCATTATTATAAATGAACATTGAATGATCAATTTCTATTCTTTGATAGTTGATGAAGATGAAATAAACTTTCAGAGTTGTATATCATTCTTAAGATATTTGTTTTAATTCATATAAAGTTTTGTTTAAATAATAAATTAAAAAGATTTCATTTAATTCTTTTTATGACTGACAATGAGATTCATCTGTACATGATGTCAACTATGAATCTTTTGATTCTATTCTGTGTTCGAATAGAAGTCAAAAGAGTCAAGAGATCTCAATTCAACGCAGTTCAAACAATGTTAAAACGTTGCGTGATCAGAAAAGTCATCATGCAGAGTTTTCACTCATGCAACAACACTCTTTCTAACAGTCACAATTGATCTACAAAGAAGATTAATGATATGTCAATGTCAGTAAGAGATGAAAAGATACTACTAGTGAAAAAGACAACTCAGGTGAAGAGTCTGCAAATTGTGACTACAAGTGATCGAAGAATTTGCAACTTGTCGACTGCGTTGATATCAAAACATCTTCATTACATCGACAGTGTTGTCGAGTAATTGATGAAAAGATATCAGGTAGAATAGTCATTTCAAGTATTGAGAGACGTGACTACAGTGCTTGAAGAAGTAGTGACTCGTTGATCATGCTGATATACTGAAAGAACTTGAGCTCATCTTCTTTACTTGATGTCAAGTCATTCATCTATTCACGTGAAAAATCGAGAGCTCAAGAGAATGATCAGAACGCATTCTCTTTCATTGATCAAAGTCAAACATTGAACGATTGTGATCACATGTCTATACTAACAATTCATTCAACGTCTACGTGACATAAGTCAAATCAAGAGAAGAAAAGAATTACTCAGTACAATCACACTCTATCTTCTCATCGTGTGCGTCTCTCTTTCATCACATATTTCTCTGCTCAATGAATGATAATCATTGAGTAAGAGAACACAACTTTACGTACGTTACAATCATGAGCATCATGAGTGCAAAGAAAACATCTTTCATCTTTGAATCGAGAATTGAATCGAGACATCATTGTATAGAATATCGTCAATGAAGAGCAGAGCAAAGACGATGCGTCATAATCAAACAGCACAGACACTTTCATCAAGAGTTTACTCAAGCATCATGCGCTGAATAAAAGCTATAGATTCATTACTTGATAACACAGTGTCAATCTCATTGTTTTGACTGCATGAAGCAGTTGTATAAACGACAAGTGATTTTCTTTCTCAGAGAGTTTTGTTCACTCGATATAAATAGCATAGAGTTTCTCATGAGTTGAGTCTAAATCAATGTCATAAGAATGTATGAATTACAATTACAATTACAATTAATTCTTTTTATAATCAGTGATGAAACTCATCTGTATGCAATGCTGATTACAAATATATTGTTTAGCTACAGTAAAGTTTAAAGATTATCAAAAGTTTAAATGATATTGAGATGCTGCATGATGATGAAGTGTTGTGCATTGATTGCATGCAAAGTTTTCGTGATCACACAGACTTTGATAATCTCAATGTATATGTTACAAGCAATTTACATGCAGATGAGAAAGTCAAATAGAATACAGAACTACAAGAAAAATCGCTTATGAAAATTATTCAATTCAATATCTTGTTATCATGATAATGAGAATTGAGACAAAACACTTTTACATTTGATCTGTTGAAAGTGATTAGCAGAAAAAACTTAAATCATGAACATTTTTTAAATTTATGTGTTAACTACGTATAAATCTTGTTAAGACTGCATGTCTGTTACTACAACATAAGTAACTCACAAGACTTGTTAAATTTGACATGAATAAATTTGACATGAATAAATTTAAGAATTTTGTTAATATCATTTAACAGACAATTCAGATATAAACATTCTATACATGAATGATATGTTGATGAGAAAACTTCATTAAAAGAAGAGAAACACAAGCGAGTTAGTAAAGAATGATTGAACTATGCTGTTTGATTAAAAGTGTAACATATGAACATTTCTGTAAAACACAATTGATCTGCATGAGAAAAATCTTTACAAATAACATGAAATAAATGAGTTGCACATTTTACAAGTGAAGTGAGCATCTGCAAAACATGATATACAATGATGACAATTATTAATTTCAAGAATCTTATTTTTTCATTAAGCTTTGACTCTTGAATGTCTTGATGATAAAGTCAATCTTTAGTTGAAGACATTATTTATATAATTTGAAAGAACAGTAATGCATGTTGATGTGATTAAAGAAGAAATTGACTGCAATATACATATGTATTGCAGATGAAACATTTACAATTCATGCTTAAAAAGTAAATTGTCAAAATTTGAACAGTGAAAGATCTCATTCATTTTAAACTGTGAATCTGTTGTAAAAAGACTTTTTAAGTAACTTCTTGAGTCTAAGAGAAAAATTAGTATAGAAGTTATGCTTTATGTATGTTGCATGCAACGTATACAACATATTTTTGATAAATGAACTAATACATGCTCATTTGACAAAAGTTAATCACGTCATTTCTCACTCATTCATCATCAAGAAAATAGTACTTTTGAATGTTTTCATTCAAGAAGATGCAAAGATACAGTTAAAATGTAATCAATGCATTCTTTTCTTCACAATGATTTCAACAAGCAATAGCATCGCAATAATGCAGTATCATAAAGATCAATGAAATCAATGATGAGAAAAGTACAGAAAATGCGTTGCAAATATTAATGCAATTTCAGTACAAAGATTGCATTTAAGTAATAAGATGATAAAGATGCATGATGATTTTCAGAAAGCAGAAAGCATTTTTGCAATGCACATTAAAATTGAACGCATAAATCTGAATGTTTATCTGCACTCTAGAAACATTTCAAACATGAATAATTCATGATATGACTGCAAATGAAGTTATCAGATGATGAAGCATGTACTCATGCATTGCTTGAACTGATTGCATCTGCGATCAAGAATTAGACTGATTACATCAAGTCAAGTACTTAAGTTTGAGTCAAGTACTCAATTTATCAAGACTTGATTTGAATCAGAATTCTTAATTTGAGTATTCAAGTTGAATCAAGATGTTCAATTCAAGTATTTAAGTCGAGTCAGAGAATTAAAATCAAGTATCAACTTGAAATTCTCGACTCAACTCGTCAAAACATGAAGATAGATAAATAGATATTTTATTATGACTTTCTATTATGACTTTCTATCATAGCTTCTCTTCATGACTCTTTTTCATGACTTTTCTTCATGACTCTCTATCAAACAATCTTCATAGTTTCTCGTCATGACTTTCTATCATAGCTTTCTATCAAAGCTTTTTATCAAATGATCTTCATGTTTTTCTTCATGTTTTTCTTTATGACTTTCTATCAAAAAGATAATGCAAAAAGATAATGCAAAGACGAAAAATCGGAAAAATTTCTATATTTAGTTTTTTTGATGTCATATTCGATTTCTTGATGAGTTAAGTTGAGAATTCAAATCAAGTATCAACTTGAAATCAATATTAAATTGAGTCAGAATGTTGAAATTGAGTATTCAAGTTAAGTCAGAAGATTGATATCAAGTACTTAAGTTGAGTCAGAAGATTGATATCAAAACTCAACTTGATGATCAGTTTATCAAGAATATTACAAGATGTTGACTTTTTAAACTATTGAATAATTATCATCATCATGAAAAGTCTTAAAGCAGTAGCAAAAATGATAATGAAAATAAAGCTCTTAAAGCAATTTAAAGTAATTAAAACACTCATTCTTTAACATGTGATCAACGTGAACAAATTTGATACATAGTTTCAAAACTCATTGTTTCAACTGCGTGAAACAATCATGTAGACTGCAAGTGATTTTCTATCTCAAAGAGTTTTGTTCACTTGATACAGATAGCATAAAGTTTCTCATGAGTCAATTTAATTAATGTTACAAAAGTGTATAAATTTATTATTATTATTATTATTATTATTAATTTTTTTTGTTCAAATCTTGATGATTGTTGTACTCAGATTTTCTCTTTTAAATGTGCTTTTAGAAAAGTGATGATGATATTTATTTATTTAACTTCATAATCATATTTAATCATTAATGTTAAAAGCATTTTAATGATTATGACTTCAATCATCAAAGCAAAGATCTCATTATAGTTAATTCTTTACTTCTGATGAAACTTCTTACACATTCATTTAGCTTTGTATTTGATCATCTCTTCTTTGAGTTCTCGCTTAATGATAATTACTCAATGCATCAACAATATTCATCAATTCAGTGTTAGAATCATGTCTAGAGCAAGTCATAAAAATACAGGTAAATGAAGAGTAAATCAGGTAAATGAGAATTCAAAGCTAAAGAGTGAGATCTATCTAGATGCGAAGACTATATGTACAGAAGAAAGAATGAGCGTTAAACTTGATAAAGTCTAGGCTCGCTCAAAAAACATGCGTTTCAGTAGAAGACTGAGCATGCTCGTAACATTACTTTCTTTTCTTCAGTCAAGCAATGATTTCATTGCTTCAATCAGCTTCTTTCTTTCTTATTTGTTTTGTTATCGTTCTATTTGAGTGTTTCAAGCTCATTTCATCAAGTGTTTCAAGCTCATTTCATTGAGCATTTCAAGCTCGTTTCATCAAGCGTTTTAAGCTCATTTCATCAGATGTTTCAAGTCTATTTCTTCTTGACATCATAAAGTGTTTCAAGCTCATTTCATCAGACGTTTCAAGTCTATTTCTTCTTGATATCTGATGTCATTAAAGCAGACTCACTATTGATTCATGTCTATTACACGCATGTAGCAAAGCTTGTTCTGTTCATGTCTACTACATGCATGTAGTAGAGCTTGTTTCGTTCATGTCTACTACATATATGTAGTAGAGCTTGTTCTGTTCATGTCTATCGCGTTTGATAGAACTTGTTCTGTTCGATGATGAGCTCAGTCAAGAGATCAACTATCAACTTTGTCATTGTAGCAAACTCACTTCAAGTGACAAGCTCAATGACAAGATCAATCGTTATCTGCTTTTGTAGCAGACTCACTATTCTTGTCATTCAAGCAGACTCTTTCTATTCAACTTTAAATATTCAACAATGAACGAGTTTCAGCTCATATCTTTCTGTTTTCAGACATATAGTATATGTTCTATTCTTTCAAGACATATAGTATATGCTACTTTGTTTGCAGTACATATCATCTTTGCTGTTGTCATCAATGTCGTGAATAGAGATAAATTGTAGAAGGTACAAGTAAGAGATTTGTTGCTGAATCAAGTTCTGATGTCATTGTAGCAGACTCACTTCGAGTGTTGTTCAAGCAGACTAGCTATCGAGTGACTGACTCAACGACAAAATCAATTCTTGTTTATCATTGTAGCAAACTCATTATTCTTGTCATTCAAGCAGACTCTTTCTATTCAGCTTCAAATATTCAATGATGAATGAGTTTCAGCTCATATCTTCGTGATTTCAGAAATGTAGTATATGTTCAATTCTCTTGAAACATATAGTACATGTTTCATTCTGTCTGCAGTACATATCATCTTGCTGTTGTTGTCAATGTTGTGAATAGAGATAAATCGTAGAAGGTACGAATAAAGAAAGATTCATGACTGAATTCAATTTCAGATGTTGTTCAAGCAGACTCACTATTGAGTGACAAGCTCAATGACAAGATCAATCATTCTCTTGTCATTGTAGCAGACTCACTTCTGATTCAGACTTACTGCATTTGATAGCACTTGTTTCGTTCATGTCATTAAAGCAAGCTCACTATTGAACGTGTCGTTCAAGCAGACTAGCTATCAAGTGACTGACTCAATCAAAAGATCAATATTGAACGTGTCTTTGAAGCAGACTCACTGTCGATTCGTGTTTTTCAAGCAAACTAGCTATCAAGTGACTGACTCAACGACAAGGTCAATTCTTGTCTGTCATTGTAGCAGACTCACTTCTGATTTCTGTCTGCAACGCGTTGCAAAGCTTGTTCTGTTCATTGATTGTTTCAATGACAAGATCAATATCAGACACGTTCTTGAAGCAAAGCTTGTTCTGATCGCGTCTATTGTATTCAATAGCACTCTCTGTTTCTGTCTATCACATTCAATAGAAGTTGTTTCGATTTCTGCCTACTGCATTTGATAAAGCTTGTTCTGTTCAATGATGAGCTCAGTCAAGAAATTGATCGAGAAATCAATTCATGTCTGCAACGCGTCGCAAAGCTTGTTTAATGATGAGTTCAGTCAAGAACTCAGTCGAGATTTTCTTGTTTGCAACATGTGACAGAGCTTGTTCAATTCAATGACAAGCTCAGTAAAAAGATCAACTGTTGTCTTCATGTTTACTACACATCTGTAGCAAAGCTTCTGCTTTTGATTGTAGAGTTGCAAAAATCGACTCAACTAGAAAGTGAATCACTGTCATGTGATATGTATGAAGCTTTGAATAATGTTAGAATCATGTCTAGAGCAAGTCATAGAAATACAGGTAAACGAAGAGTAAATCAGGTAAATGAGAATTCAAAGCTAAAGAGTGAAATCTATCTAAATGCGAAGACTATATGTACAGAAGAAAGAATGAGCGCTAGGCTCGATAGAGTCTAGACTTGCTCAAAGAACATACGTTTCAGTAGAAGGTTGAGCACGCTTGTAACATTCAGCAAAAATATCTTCAGAGTAAAAATATTATTTTTGATGTGAGTGTTAAACTGATTGCGTCAAGTTGAGTACTTGAGTTCAAGTTGAATACTCAACTCAAAAAGTATCAAGTTGAGTTGAAATTTTTTAAGAAAAGTATTAAGTTGAGTTGAGAAGTTGAACTTAAGCACTCAAGTTGAATTGAAAAGCTTGACTCAATAATTCAACTCAAAAACTCAACTTGATTCAACAAAATATTAAATAAATGTAAATAGCTTGATCAAACAGTCTTCATAATTTTCTTCATGACTTTCTATCATGTTTTCTTATCATGACTTTCTATCAAAGTCAAATGATCTTCATGTTTTTTCTTCATATTTCTCTTCATATTTCTCTTCATGTTTCTCATCATGACTTTCTTCATGTTTCTCTTTATGTTTTTCTTTATGTTTCTCTTCATATTTCTCTTTATGTTTCTCATCATGACTTTCTATCAAATGATTTTCATGTTTCTCTTTATGACTTTTTATTAAAAGATAATGCAAAAAGATAATGCAAAAGTAATAATAATAAATTTATATACTTTTGTAACATTGATTAAGTCAACTCATGAGAAACTCTATGCTATTTATTTTGAGTGAACAAAACTCTCTGAGATAGAAAATCACTCACTGTTTATATGATTGCTTTGCGCATTTGAAACTATCATTATGAGACTATGTATCAAATTAGTTTGCGTTGATTGCATGTTAAAGAATGAGTGATTCAATCACTTTAAATTGCTTCAAAAGCTTCATTTTCATCATCATTCTTGCAGCTGCTTTAAAACTTTTCATGATAATGATGATTATTTAATAGTTTAAGAAGTTAATATTTTGTAACATTCTTGATTGCAAATGCAATCAGTTCAAGCAATGCATAAGTACATGTTTCATCATTTGATGATTTCAGTCGCAGTTGCATCATGCATTATCTGCGTCTGAAATGTTTCTGAAGTGCAGATAAATATTCAGATTTATGCATTTAATTTTAATATAAGTGATGAGAGTGTTTTTAATCTTCTGAAGATTATTTTGCATCTTTATCATCTTGTTGAACAGATGCAATCTTTGTGTTGAGATGACATGAACATCTGCAATGTGTTTTCTATATTTTTTCCATCATTGCTTTCACTGACTTCTGTAATATTGCTTTATTGCAATGCTGTCACTAGTCAAAATCGTTGCAGCGAGAGTTAATTGCTTGCATTTCAACTGTATTTTCACATCTTCTTGAATTAAGTTGTTTAAAAGCATCACTTTCTTGATGATGAAAGAATAAAAGATGATGTGATTAATACTCATCAAATGAGTGCATATCAGTTTGCATGCTTGTCTGATTTTCTGCGTATGATCATTGATTCAACTGTGTAACATGATTTTGTCTTGCAGCATATTCAGATGAACATGCAGCGAGCTTGTGTACATTTTTGCTTTCAAAGTCTCAATGCTTACTTTTTTGAATATCTTTGCAACATGATGCAAAGTCTAATTCTGTAATGTTTCAAGTTTGCATTCTTTATCTGATAATTCTTTCTCTTTTTCTTGCTGATGTCAAACTGATGCTTTGAATGCAATTTCTGATTTTACTACTGCTGAGTATATTTGTCTTGTTTTTATGAAGATTGTTTTTTATATAAAGACTTTGAGTCAATTAAGTGCTAGCATTCATGTGACGTGATTCACTTTGATTTGACGAAAATGCACGTCTCATTGCAATTTCATGTTCAGTTGTACTTTCAGAACTTGCACATCTGATTTCAACTTAATGACTGAACTTTCTATTTATATACTAATTATCATATCAAATCTCTTTGATTTTCTGATGAAGTGTGTAAATTCATACTTTTCTGATGCAAATGTTGTGTCATGAGTGCAAGCTCATTTTGCGCAAACATCATGTGCTTTGCTCAGTATTTTGCAAATTTCTTCAATGAATTTATTGTATGTTAGAATGTTAATGTCATTTACAAAGTTGAGCACTTTGATCTTAATTTTTAATGCTTTGCACTTCTCAATCAGACTTGCGTTGAAGAATAGAAAGAAAATCGATGAAATGAGAAATCTTTGCAATATGTTTGCATTTATCTTGCACATGTCACTCATTTATTCATTGAATTTCAGCGATGTTTCTCAATTCTCAAGAAAGCTGCGTGCTCATTCAACTATATAGTTTGAAGTTCTTTTCATTTTCAGAGTATGCAGAAGTCTGATGTGCAAAACTCAATTAAACGCTTCAACAACATCTAAATTTAGCATGAACATTACATATTTGATTTTGCAGTCTCATATTGTATGAATCTGATTTACTAGTAAATTTAATGTCAAGATCATAAATTGCTTATGTCTCACTTTCATTTGAGCATCAGATAGCATGTGATGAGTCTCAGTTATATCACTCAGTCTTTTAATCATGATTGACTTCAAAGCTTTTTCTATGATATCAAGCAAAGCAATAAGTCAATATGTTTTCAAATCAGTATAATTGCTCTTTTTTGATTTGCATAGTACTATCATTTGAGTCTTTTTGAACAGCTTTGAATGATATTTGTGTATTACATATGCATTGAATAAACTCATCAATATTGAGATCAGTTCTGTGAGATCTGTCTGCAGCATTCTGTTCAAAATGTTTAAGACATTTAATGCTTTGTTTACTTTTATTCTTTTAATTGTCTGTCTTACTTCATCTTCTGAAATGCGTAAGTCAAATGATATTGTTAAAAATATAAATGAGTTTGCAATGTTATTAACATTTGTCTGAAAGAATGAAGAAAAGAATTTTTCTTGCAATATTTCAATCTTTTTCTTGAACATCATTGTTATTTAATCAGTGTCACTTTGCTTTAATGATAAAAACTGAGAAAGTTTTTTAAATAGCTGACTTTTGATTCTGACTCATTTTGCGAAGCATTATATTGACTTAAGTGCGTCGCTCAGCTTATGCATTTGTGATCTGAAATGTGCGCGCTTTGCTTGTTAAATGATCTTGTTTTTATGATCATTATGTTTCAGATATTCATTTCACGCATCTAATGTGCTTTATGTTTTTCATATGATTTGCAGTCATCTTGATTTCATTACTATCTTTAAGCAGTTTGAATTTCAGAAGTTCTTTGCTCAACTTGATGACTTTGTCAAGAAAGTAAATTTCTCAATGATTTTCTGTAATATCTTGATAACTTTGCACATTCTTTTGTTCATCATCATCTTGCTGTTCAAAGAACGATTCAACGAAAGATGCATATGCAAATATGCGCTTAATGCTTCTGTGTTCATTTTCTTTCATAGTTGTTGAGTTGAAAACTGTACTGAAGTTGTTTGTAAACAAAGTTCTGTGACAATTAAAAGATGATTCAATTCTTGATGCAGATTGATGCAAATCTTGCACTTGTATATCATGAACTGTATTTTCTTACTACTAAAGATCAGATCAATAGTTGTAAACTGATTGTAAGTTTCACGAGTAATAATGTTTGATTTCAGCAATAATTTCAGCTTAACATTAATAATGATGTCAAGTAAACTGTTGATTGCTGTATGTTGAGTGAAGCATCTTCATTCTCTTCAATAAGAGTGATGTAGATTGAAATCTTTCATGATCAGTTGTTTGCAATTGTCTTTAAGTAGCTCGCTTAAGCAAGAAATGATTGAAGATTTCTTTATAAATGTAAAGAACAATGAACACAAATTGTAAATGTTTATAAGTTGCAACGTCTGCATTTCATCATCTGTGTTGTGAGTTAATATTCTGATTAAGCAAATGTTTGATTCAGCTGTTTCTATTATTCACTGATTGAGTCTTAAGTATTTGTTCACATATATGCATGTTTTTAACTGTGATGACGTGTTTTTCACTAAATAAAAGAAGTTGTGAGCTGAGTTAAATAATTGAGTGTCATTAATGTTGCAATTCTGCTTCTGTATAACTATGATGTTAAAATTACGAACTTCTCTGTTGATTAGAAATGATTTCTGAATTTTCAATGATTTTCTGATGTTGTACTGCAGTATTCATAGAAAAGATTGTTTTATCATAAAGTTATTTGTAACTGTTGTTGACTTTGCAAAAAGAAGACTTTTTGAATGCTTTCAATCATCAAGAATCTGTCTTGTCTTTTGATTTATTATTTCTGACTCTGCTTGAGCAACGTCTCATTTGAGTCGCTACTTACATAAGAAAAACGATCAACACATCTTTTATCAAAAATATGTTGTATATGTTGCATGTAACATACATAAAGCACAATCTTTATACTGATTTTCTTCTTAAACTTGAGAAGTTACTCTTAAAGAGTTTTCTCACGACAGATTCACAGTTCAAGATGAACAAGATTTCTCACTGCTTAAATTTCAACAATTTACTTTTTAAGCATGAGTTGCAGACATTTCATCTGTGATACACATGCATATCACAGTCAATTTCTTCTTTAATCACATTGACATATGCTACTGTTCTTTCAAACTATATAAATGATGTCTTTGACTAAAGATTGACTTTATCATCAAGATATTTAAGAGTCAGAACTCAGTGAAGAAATGAGATTCTTAAGATCAACAGTCATCATCATTGTATATCATGCTTCGCAGACACTCACTTCGCTTGTTAAATGTATGACTCATCTGTTTCATGTTATCTGTAGAGATCTTTCTCATGTAGATTGATCATATTTTGCAAAGATGTTCATATGTTACACTTTTAATCAAATAGCATAGTTCAATCATTCTTTATTAACTCACTTGTGTTTCTCTTCTTTTAACAAAGTCTTCTCATCAGCATATTGCTTATGTATAAAATGTTTGTATCTGAACATTTATTAAATGATATTAACAAGATTCTTGAGTTTACTCATGTCAAACTTAACAAGTCTTGTGAGTTGTTTATATCATAGTAACAGACACGCAGTCTTAACAAGATTTATACGTAGTTAGCATGTAAATTTAAAGAATGTTCATGATTCAAGTTTTTTCTACTAATCATTCTCAACAGATCAAACATAAGAATGTTCTGTCTCAGTTCTTGTCATCACAATGACAAGATACTGAATCAAATGATTTTTATAAGCGATTTTTCTCATAGTTTTGCATTCTATTTAACTTTCTCATTTGCATATGAATTGCTTATAACATGCGCATTGAGATTATTAAAGTCTGTGTGATCGCGAAAACTCTGCATGCAATCAATGCATAACACTTCATCATCACGCAGCATCTTGATGTCATTCAAACTTTTAATAATTTTTAAACTTTACTGTAGCTAGATAGTAAATTCATAGTCAGCATCATGTATAGATGAGTTTCATTGTTGATCAATAATGCAAAAGTCAAAAATCAATTTTTTTTTCTATATTTAACTCTCTTGATGTCAAGCTTGAGTTCTTGATGAATTGAGTTGAATTAACTCAATTCTCAGTTGAATTAAGTTGCATTAAGTTGAAAATGTAAGTAATTCAACTTGATCTTGATTTGAGTTCAAAATATTAACTTGAAAATCAACTTAACAATCAGTTTAGTGAGTGTCAAGTTAACTTTTGAATGTGAACTTTCACTGTTCTCAATCAGAACTAGCTTTAGCTTGTTGCATTGTTTATGAAGTATTTAATTTAATTTGAACTTAATTTGCTTAACTGACAAAGTTTCAATTATAATTTTTGAATCAAAGATTATTTAATGTTTTATAATCAACAGATTCAGCAATGATTCATTTAAAATGTTCATTTGAAGCATTAAATACATCAAAATCATTTAAGTTATTTAACTCACTTGATTTTAGTTTTAATAATTTGTTTTTACTAACTTTCTATGAAGTGATTGATGTTCTTGTTTGATGATTATTAATAATTTTCATGATTTTCACATTTTCAATGATTTTTATTAAATTGAACTTCATATTCAATACTCATTTGAAATAGAATGAAAATGAATTACTTAAACTATTTAAAGACAAAGCACATCATTAACATGATGCTCACGCTTCATTCTGATCATCAAAAACAGATGAGAAGTGTTGTTGATACAACATTAATGAGTGAGTGAGAAATGATTATCATTATCTTGCAAAAGAATTCAATCAAGATGAAGAATATACATGAGAAATTGAACAAGCTGCAAGTACTTTATGAACTTAATGAACATAGAAACAACGAGCTGATGCTCTGAAAAAAGATGAGAAGATTGACAGAAATGATAGAAAAGTTGACGTGTCAACATGTCGCTGTGTTGACTATCAATCGATGCATGAAGAATCAGCTGAAGAGATTGAAAAAGATAATGAGCAGACTTGAAAAGAAGTTCACAAAGAAGAAGAAACACATTGACAACTGAGCGAAGAAAGCGAACGAGAAGTCAACGACGTCGTTTGAAAGTCATCTTGTTCTCAGCGTTGATGTTACGTCATTAATGCAAAATCATTGCAAGAAATTCAAGATTAAGATCTTCATTAAAAAGAAAGAGAAGATCAAGAGAATCATGATAACAACAACAAAAAACATAGTGAAATGAACAAGAGAAATTAACGTCGACAAAATGCTATTAACACGCAAGAACATAGAAACTATGAAGAGATGATTAAATCTACTGATATTTCAAGTCAAGACAAAAAACAGCAAAAGAATATTAAAGAAGAACGATTTTTGAATCAAAGAGATTTCATTGAACATAAGTTTGTATGAAGTTAGTTTCAAGATAGTGATACATGAAATTAGAATTGAAGAAATGTTTAAAGACATAGAGAAAAAGAGAATGAAAGCACTCATCAAGATCAATAAAGATATACATTTGAAAATGATGATTGAGAAAGTCAAGTGACTCACAAAGAATAGTGAACAGAAGAGATACATCTTGCTGATGATATGCATAGTTAACGCTGAGATGATGAACAAGTTAATTGATGAGAAGATATATCATGAGATCGACATAAAAATTACGCAGTTCTATAATTCAAGTTGTAAAATACATCAATGTTTAAAGTATCAAGACTATGATCATAAAACATATGAATGCAAAAACAAGCAAAGATGCATTTACTGCACGCTAAATTATCGCTTGAAGCATTGTTCTCATAAACAGACTCAACACATGTGAAAATGTAAAGTATGTTAAAATACATACAGAATTTTTGACTTTTAATGTCATAAACAACAGATTGAAAAAGAGAGAATAAAGAGAGTCATGAAACATAGATTTCTATATCACGTTGTACAAGAGCAGAAAGAACTCAAAGTAATGATGTCAAAGACAATTACAAAGACATTTATTAATCTGAGTGTAATGATTGTTTCTTTAACAACACAAGATATATACAGAGATTAAACAGTAATCACTATTACTAGACTTGAAATCTGAAGATAGCTGAAACAATAATATGTATTGACTACTTACATGAGTTGAGCACGAAACTTCTATCTAAGAAAACGTTCATTGTTATATAAATATAAAAGAATCATGTCAAGTCATCTCTGCTCTGAATGATCATTCTGATCATTCTCAAGCAAGATGAGTAAAATGAGCATTTATGCTTATCATGCTCACTGTGATCACTTCTGATTCAAGCGATCAGAGTGATCACTTCAAGACTCTGATTACTCAATGATTATTTAATCATTGCTGTTACATAATTCTCTGCGAGAAAGTTTTAACACTAGGTTTTCTTCTAAGATTTTCGTCTTGAAAATTACTTTTTCTTCATGTCTTCTCATTGCACAATCAAAAACTTTATCTTGCGTCGCAAAGATTTTCTTGAATGTATGAGTTCTGAGTGTGCTGTCATATGTTCTTGTGAACATTGCAATCACTTGCAAAAGAAATGTCGTGTTGACAACGAAATTGATCATTGCATCGAGTGTGTGCATCTCAATCGCAAGTGCAATCTTACTTTCTTGATGATGAAGTGAAAAAAAATAAAGACAGAACGTGATCACATTCTTGATGAGCTGCTGAACATTCACAAGCAGATGCAAAAGATTTTCGCAAGAACTACTTGTCTGCAAAATCAATTTGTGTTTCTGAAGAATAAGAAACAGATGATGATTGAACGAAAGTTTCAAAACATTGTTGAACTCAAGAAAGATGAAAGAAAGACTAGTGAATCATTGCTGAATGATCTTCTCTTTGACATGTCTTTCAAGCAGATTGAGATTTCATCAGACTTTGACTAACTGAGTTTCTTAACTGAAACTGTTGCAGAAGCATCTGATAGTTCTTGAGATTTCTCTTTGATTCTCAAGTGTTCTCGATATGTTTGTAATCTTTTCACTTGACTAATCAATGAGACTGATCTTTGATATTCTGTCTATTTAGTATATTTTCTACTTCGTATTCAACGTTTTGACTCTTTGAATCAATTTTTGAAGATTCTGTTTGAATTAATGTATTCAAGTCTGCAGACTTCAAAAGATAGATATGAAATATCAAATGTATTTTCATAAATGCTGATAGATTTAACTTATAGTTAATCAATTCTTTGATCTCTAAAATCTTATAAGATTCTAGCTTTTTGTGATTTAATTTATTACTTGATCTTTTCGTTTTGATGTTTTGTCTTAGTAAATATGCTTTGTCTCTCTTTTTAAAAATAGATTTTCTATCTCTTTTCTTGTTTGCATACAGAATCATGCACTTGCTGAGAAACTGTATATTCTTCTGTAATTCTTTCTGTAGCAGCTGCAATTGTTTTATCTGTAGCGTAACTTTCTGAACTAATTGTGCAAATTTACGTGATTTCTTGAGAGTTTCTGACTTGAACTCATAGTTTGCAAAGAATGATGACATGCTGATTACTTTCGTTGTTGCGCTATTGAAAGTCAACTGTGCTACTGATAGTAGCTGTACTCAATCGTTCTGTCTATAGTTAATATAGCATCTGAGATACTGTTTCAATGTCTGATTCATTCTTTTTGTTTATTCATTTGTCTGCAAATGATAAGCTGTTGACAGCTTATGATGAATTTCTAACTGATTCACCAAGAATTTTCAGAATTTTGATGTAAAAAGCTTGTCTCTATTTGAAATTATCTTGTCTGATAATTCATGATTTGCTACAATCATTCTCAGAAATGTGTAAGTCAAATCTTTCGCGAATGTTACTTTCTTGTATGACAAGAAGTATTCATACTTAATTAATCTGTTTGTTATAATCAATATAAAGTCATACGTTGTTTCAATGACTCTTTTTCTTGACTTAGATAGCTTGACTATGAAGTTCAAAGCTATGCTTTTTCACGCATGATTTGATGTGCTGAAACTTTTCAAAAGTTCATAAAGTTTATGTTGATTGTGTTTTGTATGAATACATACATTGCACTTTTTGATAATATCTTCTACTTGTTTTCTCATCTTCAAGAAGTAGTAAATTCTAAATATTCTTTCAATGATTTTATTCAAATCTTGATGTTCATGTATCATTAACTTGTGATGATCATCTATCATCTCTTGTCTGCATCTTGTTGAAACATAGATCAGATCTTGAAATGTTAGTATTTCATTGATAATCTCAAAGTTCGCGTTGTTCTCGATATTCTTTATAATATTCTGCGCGACTGAGTTCTTCGCTAGCTTCAGCTTTACTTGTTTCTCAAGATCTCTGTTGTTGATTCATAAAGTAGCTGCGTTTTATTTATTATAAACAATCGAATCATCTGAGTTCTCTTGCAAGATAGTCTGATTTACCTGTGATTTATCTGTCATGTGATTTGCTCTTCTGCTCAAGACATTGATTTTCAAGTTTTCAGATTCTTTTTGATATTGAATTTGAAAGTTGTATGATGACAACTTCTTTGATCATTTAATCTGTCTTCGATTTAGAACTTTCGTGATCTTAAAGTATAGCAAATTCTTGTGATTTGTATATACTTGAACCTGATGTTTAGATTCTTTCAAATACACTCTTCATTGTTTGAAAGAGTTAACAATAGTTAACAGCTTCTTGTTATGTATCTTATAGTTCAATTCAGCTTCTGTAAGCTTTTTACTATGAAATGCAATAAGAGGCAGACATTTCTTATCATCTGATTGACTGATACATGCTTCAATAGCTTCATCTGACGCATTTATCTTGAGCATAATGAGTTTTCTCGATTCAAACATGATCAGTACTGACTGAAAGATGAACAATTTCTTCAGCTTTTTGAAAGCTTCTTTTGCTTTCTTAGTTCACATGAACGATATGTTCTTTCTTGTAAGATTTGTAAGTGACAAGATGATTCTGAAGTATTTCTCTATAAAATGTCTATAAAAGTTCGCGAATTCTAGAAAGAATTGAACTTCGATCTTTGACTTTAACATCGATCAAGTCGTAACAGCTTCTATCTTCTTTGAGTTCATTCTTAGACTCTGAGACATGACTATGAATTTCAAAAACTGTACACTTTGTACATGAAATTCACTTTTTTCTGACTTGATGCGCAGATCGACTTTCTTTAAAGTCTGTAAAACTTTCTTAACATGTTGCACATGTTCTTTCTTCGTCTTTGAGTATACTAATATATCATTCAGATATACTATGATGAATTGATTCAGATAACATCATAACACGTTATTCACAAAGATCTGAAATATGACTGAAGCATTGATTAAGTTGAAAGACATGATCAAATACTTGTAATGTTCTAGTCAAGTGTGAAAGACTGTTTTTCACTCATCTTCTTCTTTAATTTATATTCGATTGAATGCTTTAAGTATGTTGAATTTCGTAAATCATTGTGCATCTTGCAGTTTGTTCTGCAGTTCTGCTATGAGCGATAATGAATAGCTGTTTTTAATCGTGATGTTATTTAATGCTTTGTAGTCGATACATAGTTTTAAACTTTCATTTGATTTCAAAATAAACAGAATTGAATATTTTGCTGACGACTGTGATTCTTTAATGAATTCTTTTTGCATGTTCTTCTTCAGATATTGTTGCAAAGCATTGAGCTTTTCTGTCAACAATGAGTAAATGAACTGTTTCGTAAGTTTCTTGTTGTCAACGAGCTTAATCTTATGATCTCATGATTAATGTTTGAGTAGTGTCTTCTGATCACTTTCTTTCTTAAACAGAATCTTATATTTCTGATATTTTTTAAAGATAATAATGATAGTGAAATTCTTCAAGTGATCACTCTGAATCTCTCTGCTTCATAACATCTGTGCGTCATTAATTTCTCTGAACTCTTCGCGCATTTCTTCGCTCATCATGACAAATATCTTCACATTTTGTGATGACTTCAATATTGAGTGCAATCGCGTCGTTTTTGTATCTAGAAATGCGATTGTCTCGTTGATTCAATCAATCATTGAATTGATTGTATGAAGTCATGATATGTCTAGAACTATATCGCTGTCTGACTGCTTCATAACATCTAAACGTAACTTTTTTCAATGTTGTTCAAGTCTCAAATGAATGAGTTTAGTTTCTTGATTTATTAGTTCATTATTGTACTTCATGAGTATTTCATTAAAGTTTTGCAGATTGTAAGATTCTTTCTTCTTCTGCGTTGATATTTGCGCTTCTTTAGCAAATTCTGAGAATATGTAATTTCTCATGCAGTCACTGTCTATGAATAGTCGTGCTGCGTGATCATTAACTTTGACTCAGACTTGTAACTGTGATGAGTCATTAATGAAGATAAATATGCTTTCGATTTTCAACTCTTAACTAGACTTCTTCAATGATTTATCAATCAAAGAGTCTTCTAGTTTTTTGAACTAGAAGCTCTTTTCTTCAGTACTTGTTCTATGTACTGAAATTGATTCAAGTTGATCTTCTTAAGTGAATATTTCTTCGAATCACACAGATCAAATCTCTCTCTGATGACTTTTGTCATCTGTCTAAGCTTTCGAAATATGTGATTTTCATTAAGAAGTACATATTCTTCTTGCTTAATGAACTTGACTTCTGTAAATGACTTCTTCATGACTATGTCATGATATTAAATGTCTTTGCGTGATGCAATTGACTCATCTTGCATAGTGTTATAAATAGCTTGATGTATATCGTTCTTGATCTGTTGCATTCGCTGTGAAAAATCTTTCTCTTTCTGCTTAAAAAGAGTGTACAATTCATTGTACATGCTTATAAAGCTTGCTTAACTTGTAAACTTTCTGAAATCTTTCTTTACTTCAAGATGATCTTCTTCTTGATCGAGAGCATTTTCTGCTGCAATAGTGAATGCTTGTAGAGTTTCACTAAGTCGATTTTCTTCTTCGACTGCTTGATGAATAGCTTCTTCAATATTGTTTGATCTATTTAAGTCATATGCTTTGCTGTTGAAAATCTTTGATTTCGTGATCATAGTGAACGAACTTTCGTCACTATCTTCATCATGCACTATCGATTGATGATGAGTTGCTGCATAGAAACGATTCTTTCGTGAAAGTTTTGAGTATTATTTCAAACCTTTCTTATTGCTCAGATGAGTATGACAGTTGTTCTTGTAACATGCTGTTCATGACAACACTTAATGCTTGTCTCTCTGATCTTCTTTCGTTGCTGCAAAAGATCTGTCTTGCTTATCATAGAGCTTTGACTTGTTCTTATACTTGTTCTGAGTACAATTCTTGAAGTAATGACTCAACTTTCTGCATGTGTAACATGTCTTGCTTTGTTGAACTGTTTTATCATGAGTGTTCATCGATATCTTTCAAATTGCGTCTAACTTCATAGATTGAGAATCATAGTATGAGTGTCATCGTTTCTTCTTGAACTTTTGACTCAATACTACTGACATAGTTGATTCTTTACCTTTTTTCAGATGTCTCTCGTACTGTCTGTTATCGATGATTATCACTCTGAATATCATCTTCTGCAAGTCAATGAGTTTATCAATTCTAATGATTTCATTCTTGACTTTCTCTTGCAGTTTCTGATAGAATTGACTGATGAGAACTGCATCATCTCATTTCATATTCATTGCAATATGCTGAAAGCTGATTGAATAAGTCGCTGCGAAGATTTTCTGTCACAGATTGTACAACTGTCGTTTCGCTGTACATTTTTTGTCAATGTCTTCAAATACTCTTCTTAGACGTTTCTCAAACGTCTAAGAGTCACGAAATATCATGTTGATTTCTTCTTCTCATTTTTCTGATTTCTTCTGCAGATAATTTGTTAAATAGTGATGAAATCATATGAATGCATTATCTCTCAAATAAATGAATGCAAAGAGTACTTTGTTCTTGATAAACTTGAACTGAAATAAGTGTTGTTTGATGTATAACTTTATCTGTACTAGATATGCTTCAAGTTTATTTCAATCGTTGTGATATAAGTTTAATGTTGAAATCTTGATTTTATCTGCGCTGAAGATGCTTGCTTCTTGACTGAGCGTGACTCATTCTGACTGACTAAACATGATTGAAAGAAATGAATATCTCTGATATTTTGTGAAAGAGTGATGCTCAAAGTGTAATGATTATTTCTTTAACAACATAAGATATATACAGAGATCAAACAGTAATCACTATTACTAGACTTGAGATTTGAAGATAGCTGAGACAATAATATGTATTGACTACTTACATGAGTTGAGCACGAAGCTTCTATCTAAGAAAACGTTCATCGTTATATAAACATAAAAGAATCATGTCAAGTCATCTCTGCTCTGAATGATCACTCTGATTATTCTTGAGCAAGATGAGCAAGATGAGCATTTATGCTCATCATGCTCACTGTGATCACTTCTGATTCAAGCGATCAGAGTGATCACTTCAAGACTCTGATTACTCAATGATTATTTAATCATTGCTGTTACATAATTCTCTGCAAGAAAGTTCTAACACTGAGATTGCTGATAGACAATGATCTGAAGAGAAAACAGAAACGCTCAACAAATGAAAGTCATCTGCTAAGCATAATCATCACATTCAAAAACACTATATTGAATCATTTAATCAAGAAGTCAAAAACAAATGAGTTGAAGTCAATATCAATCACATCAATTTCAGTATCATTTTCTTTTAAAAATCTTACAAGAGAAATAAACATATTGCAAATGCTCAAAAAAACATCAAACAGTCTTAAATGTAAACTTTAATGTTTCAGCAAAAGAAGATTCAAATACTACAATATAATGTTCACAAGTTCAGAGAAAAGATGATAATAATGCTACTACATGAGAAAAAAATAAAGAATTATGACATTTTGATTCTTCAAGAACTTTGATGATTTGATGAGAATTTCAGAATGTACTGCTCAGCAACTGTTGACTTTACACTAAAGAATAATGAAGATAGAATTTGTTTCTACATAAATAAGAGAATTGACAACAACATTTGATATTCAACATGACACTTTAAAGATGTAAACATGATTATGTTATAAACATTAACAGATGACACACAGACAACTCAGAAAGCTATACACATTCATGAAGCATACAATTCATCACTCAGAGATCATGAAGTCATTCATGAAAAAGAAAGTCTTTCAAACATTGAAAAGATGCTATACATGTTAAAAGAATGCATTCTTGTAGAAGACTTCAATCTACATTATCTTACATGAGAAGAATCATTCGACTTAAGACAGCATTTATTGTCAAATGATTTAATTGAAATGATCACAAATGTTAATGCATTGTTGATGCTGTCTCAAGACATGATTATGAGAAATTATCAGAAATCTCAAATGACAATAAATCTGATCTTTACAACAGATGACATTATGAATTGATTAATACAATGTAAAATCAACGAAGAAATGAAAAACTTTTCAGATCATTTGTTGATATAAACAATTATAGATTTCAGAGTTTGCAAAAAGTTAGCATGAAAATCGTGTTGCAATTGAAAGACAATGAATGAAAAGAAGTTCATCAATATTCTGAGAAAACAAATGTTGAAATCACTGTTGAATCACAAGATGAAACGTCAATGCATAAATAAATACACTAAGCAACTACTGAATGCACTGAAGAAGATCATCAAGATTTTCACTCTTTGAGTGAGATCACACAAAATGATCAAAGCAGAATGAACGAAAAAGTGTATGAAGATCATCAAGAGTATGTAATGAATAAGAAGAAATTGTTGAATCATTAATGATTAAACAGAGTACATTCAAGCATGTGATAAGAAGAGCAAGATCATCAGAAAACAGAAACGCAGTGAATATCAAAAGATTATGCAGAACGTTGAACAATTCTTGAGAAAACTGTTTAAAACTGCGAAATGAGCAAGAAATGCAGTTGCAGACATACTGACTTAAACGACAATTTCTTCTCTGATCAAGTCAGAATGCTTTGACATCATCATAACAATGCAAAATAAAGCGAAGATGATGTTTTAAACTCACTTTTCATCATCTTTAGAGATTTTCATGCTGAACACAATAAACTTCAAGTACTTGTTCTTAATTGAAGATGATGCTTCATTGATGCATCATAAAATTAAAAGAGTCATTTACAAAGTGACATTTGATAAGACATCAAGACATATGAAATACATAAATAAAATAATGCGCAGACTTATTAATGATGCATCAGAATAAATACACTTTCTTTTTGAAAGATGTTTATAAAAGAGAATACAATTAACTCAGTTTAAAAGCGCAGTTACAATAGTGATGCAAAAGTCAGACAAGAAAGACTACTTTAATGCAAAAACATATAAATCAATTGCGTTATTCAACATATTAAGCAAAGTACTAAAGTTCATCATATTTGAACGTTTGTAAAACATCATAAAGATGTGCAACTCAATATTGAACATTCAGATGAGAGCTTGCAAACACAAATTAATAGATACGATTTTGCAACTGATTACAAAAAAGATACATACTGTATGAAGTGATACAAAAAGAAGAGTAGTCTCATTGCTGAGTCTGAATGAGAAGAATGCATTCAACAATGTAATGCATAGCAGACTTTTGCATGACATGAAAAAGAGAAGAGTTTTCAGACTGCTTCTTGAATTTGTGAAGAAGTTTCTGAGAAATCGATGCATCATGATCATAATCGATGATTACATGATGATGAAATGCAGCGTAAACATTAACATATTACAAGACTTTTTACTATCATCAATATTATATCTGTTTTACAACATGAACTTGCTAAAAGTATGTGATGATATCAGATTAAAAATAAACTTCACAGATTTTATAAATGATGTCAATATCTTAATATATGAAGAATTCATGAAGCGCAATTGCAGAGTTCTGAGCGAGATCTATGATAGATGTGAACAGTGATTAAAAACGCACGACATTAAGTTTTTAAAGACAAAGCATGAATTAATTCACTTTACAAGAATCTTTAAGTGATTCAATATGAACATTGATGTAAAGTTAATGAAACATCAGATTAACTTAAAATCAAATATCAGAATCTTGAAAGTTCAACTGAACTTCAAGTTGAGATGAGCAACTTACATGCATCATGTCGAAGTAAAACTAGTGATTAAACAAAAGATCATGCAGACAATCATTGAGTTTACTTGAGACTCATCAATGATGACAAGTAAATAAATATACTTCGCGATGATACATTCTTTGCTTAGTCACGAAGTCATCATATGATATACATCACAGAGAATGAAAGATTATCAAAAAAGTTTAAACATTAAGCTGAAATCAATGCAAGAAAGAGCATTGTGACAGATTATTGATGTTTATCATGTGATATCAATAAAGATTTTACAAGTGAAAATAAACATGATGTTAATAAATATTCACTTATAAAAGCTGATACAAAGATTAATAATAAACATGAACTCTTAAAAATCAGATGAAGTTATTGAGATGACAATGCATTGAATTTGCAACAACTTAACATTCAAAAGAGATTTAAAATCAAAGTTGCATAAAACATCTCTACAGTTGAAGCAAAAGTGAATGAAAGAAACACTTAAATAAATGAAGATGAATCAAAGTCATCTTTACACAGTGACTTTCTATCTCAAATGAGTAATGATACTCAGAACTGAGTATCATTGTTTTTGAAGAGAAAATTAAGCGAGAACTTGAGAACAGAAGACTCGATATCATTGTTTTCAGAGACTGAGTATCATTTAACTTTCTGAGCCGATTTTCTTCAAACTTTCAGGTCTTATTTCTTTCAGTCAGCTGTATTCATGAACATAATATTGAACTCAACGACATCAAACTGCATTTTTAGAAAAATGTTGAACATTGAGATTTTAAAGAGTTTTGCTAGCGCGAATCAGTTTGAACATCAAAATCATCAATTTTCCTCGCTTGAATTGATTTATGCGCGCTGACTATCTCACATACTTTGAAAAACATAATTGTAGCTCTGAATTAGCTGAATTCAATGCTTTCAAAATAAGTAAAAAATATTGAGATTTGACCTAGAAAATGAGATTGAGAAGATTCACTGCGTTGATTGACTGATTCTTCGCCTGTCATCATCTTTTCTCACTTGAATCAACATATGCACAATGACTATCTGATATACTTTGAAAGACATAATTCTAGCTCTGAATCAGATGAGTTCAAATCTTCAAAAATAATGGAAAAATATCAAGGTTTGACTCAGCAATTGAGATTAAAGATATCTACTGCATGAAGTGATCAATTTGTCATATGCTCTCACCTGTCACCATCTTTCCTCATTCAAATCAATTCATACACACTGACTATTTTCATAGTTGCAGCACGTTCTCATTAACTCTAAGCTGACATAGAAGTTTAAAAAAATAAAATGAAATAAATTGTCTTTTCTTGACAGAAATCTGAAAAGAGAAGACAATTCTAATAATCATCACAGAACTTGAACTTGCATCTTGAAATTTTTGACTTCACACTTTATCATTGAGCTAAATGATCTGATGTAGAAATTCGAACTTATTTTAATACATGAACTACGCTGAATATTTCACCTTACAAAAACACATGCGCTCTGACTACTCTTCATACTTTGAAAAACATCATTGTAGTTCTGAATCAGCTGAATTCAATGCTTCAATAATCATCGAAAAATATCAAGATTAAATCTAGTAATTGAGATTAAAAATATCTGAAGCTTTGACTGATCGACTACTCATCTGCCACTCTTTTTTCACTCGATTCAATTAATGCGCACTCACTATTGTACATACTTTGAGAGACATAATCATTGCTCTGAATGAGCGAAATTTCATGCTTCAAGAATCATTGAAAACTAGGCAGAGATAACTCTAACTCTTGAAGAAAGAAGAATGCATGATTCAAAGTTCGATTTTGATCTTTGAATCTTGATCGTCGCAAACTTTGCGTCGCATCATATTGAAGCCTGAATTCATGTGAATTCAACGAGCTCATCGATTTGAATTCTCAACGATTGCATCGAAAGATATGACTGAAAACGTGCTCAAGAACTCTATTTTTGAAAAGAGTTAACAAGAACGACTGATTGCTAATGCAATCTTCATTTCATCATTGAATCTTTGAACTCTTCAACATTTTCACCTCAATCTCACTTGTTCAGTCAGCTTCAACAGTCACAATCTTTCACATCTACTCAACAGCAATCTTTTCAAGCTTGAGCTCAATCTCTATTTGATAAATATCTTGAACGCGTCGTGAAGAGTCTTTCAATCATGAGAAGCAGATTGCTACATTCATTGCATCATCTAACATGTTGAAGTTTCATGTCTACTCAATCACAGATTCTTTGAGCTTGAATTTCATTCTTCTTTGATGAACATCTTGAACGCAGTCATGTTTAGATTCAGTCATGTAGATGTTTCGTCAATCTTTCATATTTACACAACAGCAGTTTCTTGACGCTTGAACTCAGTCTTCATTTGATGAATACTTTGAACGCAGTTATGTTTAAATTCAGTCATGTCGAAGTTTCGCTAATCTTCTTAGAATTACACAACAGCAGTTCTTTCACGCTTGAATGCAGTCTTTATTTGATGAATACTTTGAACGCAGCTATGTTTAGATTCAGTCATGTCGAAGTTTCGCTAATCTTCTTAGAGTTACTCGATCGCAGTTTCTTCAAGCTTGAACACAATTCTCATTTGATGAATATCTTGAATGCAATTATGTCGAAGTTTCTTTAACAACGCAGTCACTTCATCTATCGAAGAAGATTATCGATTTCGTCAGATCTCATTCAGTAAATCACAAGTGACTCTTAGAACAGAAAGTTACATCAAGCATTCTTGATTGCTGATACTTGAATACATGAAAAGAGAGATACTGAGTGACTATTATGCTGAATGACTATGATGAATGACTCTTATGCTGAATGACTATTACGCTGAGTGATTAAGATGATTAACATGCTGCATAGATTTACATCAAGTGCTCTCGTTCATCGATACTTGAATACTTGAAAAGAGAAGACAATTTTATTCAGCGCATACTTCATTGACGTACGACTGTTCGCAGACTTAAGTCAAACTCAATGCTCATAGTCTTAAACTTCGACAAATTTACCTACAATTCAAAGCATCGTTGAGACGCTGATCTTCTTTTCAAATCTCTCTCATCTATTCATTTAATATTTGCTAAGAAGACATTTTGAGACGAAATTCATACATGAATTGAGCATTCTAGCGAAGATTACGACTGCATGATACTTTATTATGTCAAATGACTATTACGCTGAGTGACTATTATGATGAGTGACTATTATGCTGAATGACTATGACGAGTGACTCTTATGCTGAATGATTATTACGCTGAGTGATTAAGATGACTAACATGCTGCATAGATTTACGTCAAGCGTTCTCGTTCATTGATACTTGAATACTTGAAAAAAGAAGATAATTCTATTCAATGCATACTTCATCAATGCACGATCATTTGCGAGCTTGAGTCGACTATTTTCAAAGAAAGTCATCAGAGCTAAATGACATGATCTGAGTCGTATGAAGAATGTTTGATTGAAAGTCATGAAGAGTGTTTGATCAAGAGTCATGAAGAGAGCTCAATCGAGAGTCATGAAGAGTGCTTGAACTATGCTGAATGACTATTATGCTGAGTGATTATTTGATGCACTCGAAACATAAATGAAAAGACTCTCAAAATCTATCTGTTTTCATCTATGTTCAGCTCTATCAGCAATGCTCAGCTCTATTGACGATGTAGCTGAGAACTCTCTATCAAATTGATCGACATCTTTTTCTCATGCGTTCGCTGAGAAAGATTCTGATGCACATTCTCTTGATCAATATCATTATTGACATATTCAAGTTTTTTCAACTCTTCTTTGCCAAGTCTCTTTTTCTTGAAGCTCAATTTTCCTTCTTTGTCTACTACGTCTTTATCGCTCAGAATTGATCGCGCTTTGACCTTAAGCTGTACATCTTCTTGACTTCTCAACTCTTCTTTGCCAAGTTTCTTTTCTTCGAAGCTCGATTTTTCTTCTTCATTTACTACATCTTTATCACTCAGAATTGATCGCGCTTTGATCTTGAACTGTACATCTTCTTGACTTTTCAACTCTTCTTTGTCAAGTCTCTTTTCATCGAAGCTCAATTTTTCTTCTTCATCTACTACGTCTTTATCACTCAGAATTGATCGCGCTTTGATCTTAAGCTGTACATTCTCAAATGATGAGAACAGCTTGAGAGTCATGATTGTACTTCTGAATCGCGAAGATCGCAAGTAGCTTTTACTGAGAGTGTGAGCTGAACATTCTCTTGACTTCTCAGTTCTTCGTTGTCAAGTCTCTTTTCTTCGAAGCTCGATTTTTCTTCTTCGTTTACTAATTGTTCAGAGTTGATCGCGCTTTGAACTCGAGCTGTATGCGCTCAAACGATGAGAACAGCATTGAAGTCATGATTGTACTTTCAAATCGCAAAGATCGCGAGTAGCTCTTACTGATTGTGTGTAATACGAGATCATGTTGCTATTTAAAAACGCTCATCAAGAAAGACGTTGAGAAAGCATCTACTAAATGATAGAGAGTTTCTCAATGCGCTCACTGAGAAAGACATCGAAGATGCATCTACTAAATGATAGAGAGTTTTTCATCGCGCTCATCAAGAAAGACGTCGAAAATGCATCTATCAAATAATAGAGAGTTTCTCAATGCACTCACTGAAAAAGACGTCGAAGATGCATTTACTAAATCATAGAGATTTTCTCGTTAGAAACATGAGCTTGACATCAATCATGATCAAAGTCAATGTCAAGCTTCAAAGATGATTGACTCAAATCTTAAAAAAAATTCTAAATTCATCGCGCTTCATGCAATTCACTTTCAAGCTACGTTGCGACTTTGATTTAATCTTTGATTCAATTCGCTCACAATGTCAATGTCAAGCAACGCAGTTGTTGCATTCTCACAAAATTCAAATCGCAGTTTGAAGACTCTGTTAACACTGTCAAAGAGCATCAAAGAACTTCAACAGCAGATTGAGAATGAAATACACGCTCTGTTGAATCAAAGCTTGCAATGTCTTGATAAAATCAAAGAAAGACTGAGAGTGAAAGAGAATGAGTGAGAGTTGACGCTGAAATATACGTGAATAACATGACAGTATGTGATTCAAGAGAAAATATGACGTGAAGAGTATAAAAGTCTGAAGATCTTCAAGAAGAAGATGCACTATGATGATGCTTTGAAGAAAATGCTTAAAGCACAGAACATTTTACAAAAGCAACAGATGAACGTTCTTGTCTTGACTTTCGTTTCATTCAAGCTTTCAACTGATTCTAAATTGAACAGCAACAATCATCTTGAATCATTCTTCAATAATGAGACTGTTTGTCTGATCAGTTGCTGTTCAACACTTTGAAGTTTCTCAGATTCAGCAATCATCTGCTTCACGTTCTTGCTTCTCTCAGTAAGCTTCAATTCGACAAGAACATCGTTCTTGATGTGCTAGAAAAACAAGTCATCATGCATGTCACACTCGATTCTTCTCGACTAAGCTCTCAATTGATGAAGAATTCTCAGCGTCAAAATCGAAATCAGCATAACGAAATGACATGTCTGTTGATCTTGAACGTTCGTGCTTTTGTAAGAACGTTGAAGAATGATCGAAAGATGAGAAAGATGAAAAAGAGTAGAAAATCTCAAACACTCTGCTTGAACGAGTCTGAGTCTTCTTTCAAAAAAGCACGACGATCACGAGTGAAGTCTTCATTTAAGAAATTCATGATGAACAGTTGTTCTGAGAATGATGAAGAAGAGAATAACTCTGATCATGTCATCACTACAAAATCTGCAACGTCAAAGAAAAAAGAACAGTTGAGAGTTAGTAAGATGTCAGATCGACAGAGTAAAATTGTTTTGAGTTTTCAAACGACTTGACAGCTTCATCGAGAATTGATGAAAGATAGCTTGCAAATATTGAAAGAGACGCGAAGAGAGATTGATGACAGTGAGAATCACGACGATGAAGATGATGATGAAGAAGAAGAAGATGAAGAAAACAGAAAAACTTTGAACGAGAATAATGCAACGAATCACTTGAATAAGAGCATTGACGAAGCTTTGCATTCTCTGCGCGAAGCTCATTTGAATAAAAGTACGCTCAAGTTACAGACTTTGTCAACAGCTTGAAGAAGAGTTTGATCTAGAATTGAAAGATTAGATAATGAATGATTGAAAACTCACTGTTCAACATGTACTTGCACGTCGTCATCTACATTGCAAAGCTCATGTCTTTAGAATGAATAAAAAGCTCGATTTGAGTTGAGTCAATCTGACTGAATCAACAAGTTTAATTCAAACTTGAACTTGCAATCTTTTACTACCTCTTATTCCCGACCGTCATCGAGGTCGATGACGCTTCCAATCAATCTCGATGACGATCGTCTTGACACGTCGATTCGTCATCGACCTCTCGATCAATTCGTCACCTGCTTCGAACTTCTACTAGACGTGCTCGAGCTCGATACTTTCTATGACGGCAATTGTAGAGTCGACTCAGGCGACTTCAACGCTGTCAAAACCATGGAAAAAGACGCAGGTTTGACTGCGCAAATGCGATCGGGAATATTGACGGTTTTGAGGGCTCGATCGCCCAGCTGCCACCACCTTCCCCCGCTCGGATCGATTTCTGCGCGCTGACTACCTCACATACTTTGAGAGACATAATTGTAGCCCTGAATCAGACGAATTCAATGCTTCGAAAATAATCGAAAAAATGTCAAGGTTTGATCTAGTAAATGAGGTTGAAGATGTTACTGCGCAGCTTGCTGCGACCCTTTCACCTCTTAGCACCTTCCTTCGCCCGAATCAATCTATGCGCATTGACTACTTGACATACTTTGAAAGGCATAATTGTAGCTCTGATTGAGCTGAATTCAATGCTTCAGAAATAATCGAAAAATATCAAGGTTTGACCTAGTAAATGAGGTTGGGGAGGTTCACTGCGCTGGTTGACCGCTCACCTAGTAGTA
>JAABUW010001442.1_pt1 | contig 39830 bp, 82 predicted proteins | sample 5560081 | NCBI WGS metagenome assembly JAABUW01 (sample SAMN10711882, study PRJNA513363) | rock metagenome | isolation source: Antarctica rocks | place: Antarctica: Victoria Land, Knobhead sud | reverse complement strand
CGGCCGGGGAAGCCCTGGGGGAAGCCCTGCGGGCCGCCGGGGAAGCCGCCGGGGAAGCCGCCGGGGCCCATCATGCCGAAGTCGGGGCCGCCGGGGCCCATGCGGCCGCGGCCGCCGCGGCTCTTCATGCCGGGACCGCCGCCACGCGGCACCATCTGCGGCGCATGCACGACTGACCATCAGCGCCAGAGTGTGCTTGCAGACAGTGTATTCAGTATGTCCTTGATTGTGGCACAGGGCATGCTGCTGTCACAGCAGTCTGCCCTTGGAACCAGCAGGCAAGCCCACATGACGCTCACCCCGACTGTCCCACTCCTACATGCTCAGCAACTCTGCATCTGCCAGACGAACCCCAGCCCTGCCTCCGCATTCTGACACTGTCCAGTGCACCGCAGCAGCGTGCTAGGGGTTTTAAGGGTTTCCGCGCACCTGAGGGTAGCCGAAGCCGCCGGGGCCGCCGCTGCCGCGTCCGCCCATGCCGTTGGGCTGCGCCTGGTAGAACATGGGGTTGGCGGCGCCCATGGGGAACATGCCGGGCATGCCGCCGGGGCCGCCGGGACCGCGGCCGCCGGCGGGGCCCATGCCGGGCACGCGCTGCGTGTACTGCTGCTCCAGCTGCGCCTTGCGCACGTCCCGGCGCTGCGCCAGCGCCACGTACATCGGCTTGCCCTGTACCAGATATACGGAAGAGGCTGTGAGAAGGATGAGACCCAGTTGCACTGAAGGAGGCTGAGCTCGAATTGAAGTTGCGGCAAGGGGCTGCAAAAGCGCACAATGTGCTGCGCAGACATGTTTCGACTGCTCGCAGGCATTGCAGGGAGGGATGTGCAGGAGGGAGGAGGGAGCTCGCCTGCAGCATCTTGCCGTTGGTCTCGGTGACGGCCTTGGTCGCCTCCTCGGGGCTGGTGAAGCACACGAAGCCGAAGCCCTTGGACTTGCCGTCGCTGTCCTTCATGACCTGTTGCAGACAAAAGAGCACATTTTGAGGCCGCTGTCGCCAACACTCAAGAGTAGTCTACATCTGAGCTTGGTGCCCAGCCTGTGTTGCAGTCACGAATGCACTCCTGCAGTCACAATGCTGCAGAGTCACTGCTGCGTTGCTGTTTCACCCTTCGTTCAGCCCACCTTGGCGGAGGTGATGGTGCCGTAGGGCTCGAACTCGGCGCGCAGCTTCTCATCGTCCACCTCGTCCACCAGGTTCTTGATGTACAGGTTCATGCCCTGGTACTTGGCGATGCGCTCCTGCCGGATCTCGTCAAACCTGCACCGCCACAACATTACGCCAAATGTTACCATTTTGTATATGTCATGTAGGAACACACAGCAGTACTTTGCGCTCCTGCCGGAAGCCGTCAAACCTGCAGCGCCCGGCATGGCTGGTAAGGAAGGAGGCTTCCGATGGAAAAGCTCACACTATCGGAGCCACATACACCGATCCGAACTCGTGCGCTCAGGCCTGCATGGCTCACAACACAGCGGCACAGGAGTAGCGGTGGCCTTGGGAGGATCGACGCCGGCTGTTCTGATGCTTCATTGCACGATCCCCAACATGTCTCGCATGCAGGCATATATATGGAGTGAGGGAGCCGCTCACTTCTGCTTGAGGGAGGCCTCGCGCTCGGACTTCTTCTGGGCACGGCCGGCGAACAGGGGCTTTCCCTCCACGTCCTTGTCGTTCAGCTCGTCCACCGCAGAGCGCGCCGCGTCCGCGTCCTCAAAATTGACGAAACCGAAGCCCTTGGACTTGCCGTCGTCCTCCTGCGGCGGTAGACGCTTATTTACTATCATGTAGACAATCATGGGATCGGATGTACTGGCTTGATGCGGGGGCCGCGCTGCAATGGCAACCACACACAGACCTCCAGAACGCCTGTCAGCCCGCTCCGCTTGTCGCGCAACTAGCAGCCACACCGCACATGGCACCAGCATCTCGTACAGATGGTCAGGGAGGCGGAGCACAGGCATGGGAGGCATGGCATCGGCGCACCTTCATGATGACAACGGAGTTGACGGTGCCGTGCTTCGAGAACAGCTCGTTGAGCACGTCCTCGGTGACGGTGTCGGCCAGGTTCTTCACGAACACGTTAGTGAAGCGGACCTCCGCGTCATTCGGCCGGTCCGAGCGCTTCATAAACGGCCCCACGTACACCTTCTTGCCCTCCAGCAGCATGCCGTTCACCTGCGCGGGTCCTGGCATTTGATGTTGAGCATTCCCTAAGAGCGGGGGTTTTGCTGTGGACGACCAGGACCTTTCTTTCTGTGTTATTGCCCTCCAGCAGCATGCCATTCACTGGGCGCTCGCAGTCCAGCATATGTTGTTGTTTGCTTCCCTGTGCCCAGGTAACGGGAACGCCGCATGCCTGCTCTGTCAGGCCGTCCAGGTCTACGCACCCCACGCGGCAGTGCCTTGGCACAGCCAGTCGCCACAGAGAGCAGAATGTAGGGTTGGGGTTTCAGAAAGGGCGCCCACCTTCTGGATGGCCATGGCCGCGGAGTCGTCCTGCTCGTAGTGCACAAAGCCGTAGCCCTTGGACTGGCCGGCAGCGTCCAGCGCCACCTTGCACGACAGGATGTTGCCGAATGCCGAGAAGGTGTCGTGCAGCGCCTTGTTGTCGATGTCCTTGTCCAAGTTCTGTGCGGGGGCACAGAGAGGACAGTAAGGATGCCATGTGGAATAAGACTGCAGCAATGGCATTTGCTGGATGACAGGTTTGATGGAAGCGGGCCACTCCAGTGCACGTCCCTCCGATACCGAGCCACCCGCAACACCCTTTACGTAGGTTCCAGCTCCAAGCCAGCGCTGAACCGCTGCCAGGGCTGCCCCTCTTGGTCTCTTCTGGGCAAGTCCCTGCCGTGCCGGCTGCCTGCTGAATGTCCCATCTGACACCCACTGCCGCCACATCGCTTGCTCCGTATGTGCCATGCTGGCCACTAGAAGGCAGCGCCGATGCGCGGCGCTCCCCCATTTGACAAACCGGCCAAGCTGTGACCTCGCCAAGCAGGAGCTGTATATCAGCGCCCAGCAACACTCTGTCCCCGCTGCTCACCTTGATGAAGATGTTCCCGACGCCAGAGCGGCGGCTCGCCGGGTCGCGGTGGGACCACATGAGGCGCATCGGCTTGCCGTTCAGCGGCGCGTAGTTCAGCGTTTCCAGCGCCCGCTCCGCTGCAATAAGGGCAATTGCAAACGTCACCTTAGGCTGCTCTGCGGGTGTACCAGCAACTTCAGCGGGCAAACTGCAGTTAGTGTGAGGCCGCCGCAGTCGCGAGGCACGCGGCCACGGTTGCACTCTCAGGCGACGGCCATCACGAGGGTTGTGCAGGATACAGTGCAGCCTTCAAGGCGACGTGCGCGCACCGGCGGCGGCGTCCAGGGTGCTGTTGTAATTGACGTACGCGTAGCCCAGCGAGCGGCGCGTCACGGTGTCGCGGCATACGCGGATGGACGCGACCGGTCCGATCTGCAGTGACGCACCCGGACGGAAGGTCACATTCCCTCGCATTTGCCGAGTGCTTTGGGAACTATCCTGACTGTCACAAAACGCTGGCTGGTGCGGGATGCGCCGCCGCCGCATCAGCCGCCGCGCCGCTTGCCGCGCCCATGCGTTCCAAAGACTGCTGCAGGAACCAGCTTTCGGCATTCTGAGACGAACGCCGCATCCGCTGCACCGCCTCGCGCGTGAGAGCTTGACCCCGAGAGCTGCCCAACATCCGATGGCTGCTGGACTGCCAGGCAGCTGCCAACTTGAGTGCCACCGGCGCGTGCAGCTGCTGCACCGACATCCCAGAGCATGCAGCAACCCGACGAAAGGTATTCCTCACCTGCGAGAACAGCTCGAAGAGCTGCGCCTCGCTGACCTCCCGATCGAGGTCGCCGACATAGAGCGAGGAGTTGCCCAGGCTGGGCGTCTGGGCGGCCGGAGCGCCCTCAGGTGCGGCCGTCTCCTGCAGTAGCAGAGCAGCACTAAAGCCTCCGGACCGGCGCCACTGAGATACATAGCAGGCAGCCGGATGTCTGAATGGCTCACCGGAGCGGCGGCTGTCGCCATCGTGTCGGTGCTTGCTGGGTTGTTAATAGAAGCCTGTGGTGCTGCGAGCGGTATTTGGCTGCCCGTTCCGCTGCTTTTTTTGGGGGAGGTTTGTTTTTTGGCCTGTGTCGGCCTTAGAGCGGAGAGCTTGGTCTGTCAAAGCTTGGCCGTGTTGCCCCGCCTGTCTGACTACGAACGCTGCAGCAGGTGCGCACTGAAGCTCACGCGGACGCGAGGGGCGAGACGAAGAGGCTCGAATTCAGCGAGTGCATCGAGCCAAGCTGGCTGCTGCATTAGGGGTATGTTAGTTAAACTCTAATGCTAGGCGAAGACTCCGGTGAAGACTGTGCGCAATGACTTGCAGCACTCTTGGCGTGCCTGCGCGCACTTTCCGCTCTGTTCGATCTGTTGATATTACTTTAAGAGCCACCCTGGCGATTTGCAACTCCCGCACGCTGCCTGCCCCTCAAATTCGTGCCATCTGCTGGGCAGGCAAAGCAGCCGGTGAGCTTCTCAGGTTGCAGCGGCAACGTGAGCGTCTAGCATTGTGCTTGGTGCTTAAGCGCGTGGCAACCTCCTGCCATGCTTGCTGGACACGAAGGCGGGTCCACGCTTGCCAACACGGGCATGATGCGCATCACGGCGCGCCATTCTCAGCTTCTTTGTCACGACGCAGGTGTCGGATTGCGACCTCGTTCACAGACAACAGTCATCCACGCTACATCTGGCAGGCTGGCATTGCGACAGGCAGCACGGGCGCTTGGCGGTGCCGGCGGCGCCCGCCGCGCAGCCAGCACCCTGGCGGCCAGCAATGGCCACCAGCCATGGGACGGTGGGCATTCCTTGCCACCCAACACTAGCAATCTGAGCTGCAGAGCAGACGTCGCGTCCCAGTGGACGGGCGCACCGCACCCTGTCTGATTGACTGCTTGTTTGGACGGCCCCAGCTGCATGAGACCCGGCGTGCAGGCAAAGTGACCGGCATCAAACACTGCAGGCACAGGCAGCCAGGAGGACCTGCTGCTGCGGGACCAGTGCATCCTGGTGGACGGAGCGGACATCATAACGGGCAGCGCCAGCAAGCGCGACGCGCACCGATTTGACGCCGCCCAGCCGGGGGGCCTGCTGCACCGTGCCTTCTCGGTGTTCCTGTTTGACGCCTCCGACCGGCTGCTGTTGCAACAGCGCGCCCCCGGAAAGGTGGGAGTCTTCCTAAAAACCGCCAGCGAGACTGCCATGACCATGTAGCTTTTAATCAAACGCTGATTGCCACCATGGGGTTGCTCCGACGGATGTGTTGTGTACCATCCGCAAAACACACCTGTGTTCGAGGAATGCAAAACGCATGGATGCACCCCACGCCTTAGGCATTGACAATTCGATAACCTATAAAACTTCTTCTCCCTGTCGCACAGGTGACATTTCCCAGGGTGTGGACAAACACCTGCTGCAGCCACCCGCTGCACGGGCAGGCGCCGCCGGAGGTGGACGCCCCGCAGGACATTGCCTCGGCAGCGGTGCCTGGCGTCAAGCACGCCGCCGTGCGCAAGCTGCGCCACGAGCTGGGCATTGCCGCAGAGCAGTTGCCGCTGTCTGACTTCAGGTGAGGGCGTCAGAAACGACATGGTAAATCGTGATCCTGGGAACGCAATTGAAAGCACATTGCTTTAGCTGCGCTACGAGTTTGGCACCGCCGCAGAGCAGCTGTTGCTCGTACTTTCAGATGAGGCCATCGTGCGATGCTGCTGCGTCACACAGTGCCGCAGTTGGTTTCATTTTTGAAAGGACATCTGCATCTTGCATGCCGGCAACTGGGCGCAGCCGCACAAGCGCAGTTGTTGCTTGGATTACCGAGTCGGATCTGGTAGAGCACATGCGGCCAGCACAGTCACATTCGTCACCCTGTGCAGATTTCTGACGCGGCTACACTACTGCGCGGTGGACCCCTCGCACGCCGGCAAGGCGGAGCAGTGGGGTGAGCACGAGGTGGACCACATCCTCTTCATCCGCGCGGCGGTTGACGTGGCGTCAAACCCCGAGGAGGTGGCGGACCACAGGTGCCGCAGCCTTGAAAGCCTGATCGCATTTTGAGACCTCCTGTGGTAGAGCTGGCAAGTCACAGTTGGTAACTCGGCGAGGGTGCAGGCAGTCTCCCCATCGATCTGGTCGCGCCTGCTCGGCTGGACAAGCTGAAACATGCCAGGAAAATCACTGCGACTGCCGCCTGGCCTGCAGCGAGTGCATCACACAGGACCAGTTGCGACGCACGATGCATGCGGGGCCGGGACTGAGCTACTTGTTGGAGGAGTCATATATGGTCATGGTGTCGTCTGTCTGAACATCAAGGTCTCGCCGCATCGTACGGGAGGAGCTGCGCGCGTGACGGACCGGGAGTTTGGTCCCAAGAGTCGAACATGCCGTTAATCAAGCGTCATGGTCCTGCCCCAGATACGTCACGCGGGAGGAGCTGCGGCGTATGATGGACCCGGATTCGGGGCTGGCCTGGTCGCCCTGGTTCCGCATCATCGCGGACAAGTTCCTGGACGCCTGGTGGGCGGAGCTGGATGCCGCGCTCAACAGCGACAAGTTTGTCGACACAGAGACGGTGCACAGACTGGACACAGGGGCGGCGGTGCAGGCAGCAAAGGCCGAGGCGTTTTCCTAGAGAGTGACAGGGTGGCCATAGAATGTGCAAGAGCGGCCCTTGAGGGGCGTCATCGGACTGCGAGCAGAGATTTTGCTGCCTGACCTCCGGCTTGGTGGTGGCTAGCGCGCTGCTGCCTCAAATTTGCAGATGTATTGTGCGTGAGTATGAGTGTGTTGCGTGCTATCAAATCAACCAATTACTTGTTACTTGTCTATTCGAGGTTGTTTGCCCCCAAACACTCAAACCAACCGACTTCGGACAATCCAATTCGTAAGGGCCTTTGCAACAGCACATCACTGGGCATGCAAGCCACAGTCGGCAGTCATGGCACATCAAACCGATCCAATCTTCAGTATCGAGAAATCACGTGGCGTGCCTATCCAAAAGCTTCAATATGCGTTTCATATCTAAGCCTATCCTGTCCCAAAGTTGATCGATCTCCGTTCAAGCAGCCTTGCGGCGCCGCTTGCCAGGCGCTGCCGGCTGCGGCGTACCTGGCGCGCCTGTGTCCGCAGCAGACACTGTTTTTGCTGCCTTCTTGGCCTTTGCATTTGCCTTCTTGGCCAGCTCCCCAGCCAACGCCTCTGCCGCAGCGGCCTCCGCCACCAACGCCTCCACCGCTTTCTGCACGGTTGCCGCCTCTCCCCTCGCCGCAACCGTACTCGCCAGCCGCTTCTTCGCGCCTGGCTTCGGAGCCCTTGCCATGGCTGACGGAGTCGCAGGCTGCGCAGCTGCATCGGAGGCAACCTCCTTTGCGGCAGCTTTGGCCTGCTTAGCGGCTGCCTTGCCCTCCTTCCCAGCTGCTTTGGCGGCGGCTGTTGCTGCCTTTACCTCCGACCTCTCGGCTTTGGCGGCTGCTTTCAGCGCCTTGTCTGCCTCGATCTCTTCCTTTGTCCGCCGTTTGCGCTTGGCGGGCATGGCGGCGACCGCTACGTCTGCTGCATCGCCCGCCGACTGCTGGCTGAGGCTCTGCTGCGACGCGAGCCTAACTGCTGATGCTCTTGCCGCAGCCTGCATGGAGGCAGACACGACTATTCGCCCCACCACATGCTGCACGCGTCACTGCTAAGCACGCGTAACTGCTAAGCACACATGCCATCAACACACATCTGACAACAAAATGACTTCCTCCAATACTGGCTGCACCCATGCAGGTGCTCTTGGTCGATGGGAAAACAGTACCAGCGAGCGGCAAACCTGCAGATGCACATCGCCTACACACTTGGGTTTTCGTTGCGGCGCTGGCTGCGGCTGTGCAGGCGCTTGCCGACGACGGGCAGGCACTGAACGATGAAGCGCAGCTGCATTTCAGTGTAGTGGTTGCTGATTCAGTGCTGCATAAGTATCATACCTGGGTCTTGTTGCGGCGCTGGCTGCGGCCGTGCAGGCGCTTGTCGTTGACGGGGATGATCTCGACGCCTTCCAGCACAACGCTTGGCAGCGGCTCCAGCTCCACCTCGCGCCCCACCGCCCTCGCCTCCTCCACCTGCCGAGATTCATATGCACCTTTGATGTGTTTGACTGCACATGTGAGAGACAAGACTGGTGGACACGGTGAGGCATGGTCAGAATGAACAGGGAGAGGAAACGCAAACTCCAGGACTGCGTTTTGCAAAACCCACCCGGACCGCCTCCACTTCGATCTCGTCGATGCCCTGGAAAAAGGCCTCCCTGCAGATGCACCAAACGCGTGACATCACACATCCAAATAACCATGCACACGGAGGAGCGGTCTGAGATGTTTGCAGGGCAGGCCACTGCGGCATGGTGTCATGCGTTCCGAGCAATAACATGCAGTTGCATGCACATGCTCACCTGCCCTCGCTGCTGTTCTTCAGGATGTCCCTGCGCATGGGGGCAAACAGCATGTGTCAGAGCATGCTGAGGCTGTCTTTCTGCTGTCAAGCCTAGCTGCATCCATCCGCGCATACCAGGCCATTCACCAGCCAGCACGAATGCTGTGCACCGCCCTCGAGCTGGTCCAAGGGCCTGAACCCCACAGGCTGTAAGCATTCTTGGAGCATCTCAATGGGCCAAATCGTAACGCTTGCCTGTACAGCAGGAGGGACAGCTCCTTCGCCTTTGACTCGACCATGACGTCGATCTCCGCGTCGAGGCCATGCAGGTTCAGGCGCCCCAGCTGCCCAATGTAGTCCTGCGCACATGCCGCAGGGTCCATCAGAGGTAGGTCAGTGTGGTACTCTTCGTGCATGTAGACATGCGTCTACAGGGACGACAGCTGTCCTGTAGCGCCTTCGATGCGGCTCACTGCATACAGCAGATTGGGGCCACGAAAAGCAGGTTTGTCAGCAGCAGGCGCTGGTGCGAGCCTCACCGAATGTGCGTGTGCAATCTTGCCGCCCTGCGACTCAGACCAGTGCACCACTGGCCGCATGCCAGACGGCCATGTCGACATGGCCGCCTTCAGCGCCTCTTCTGATGTCATGCCGCCTGCGGTGGAGCGCAGCAGGTGAAGGGTTTATGCCAGATGAAGCTGGCTACCATTGGCTGCCCACATACACGCGAGCAGAAGCAGTCAAGCAGAGCAAGCGTTTCACGGCGTGCATTCACGCAACCATTAGGAGCTTTTAGATGGTCGGTCATGTAGGTTTCTGTCCCCTGAAGGAGCTTTTCGTCCAGCGGGATCTCATCCAGCAGCGAGCCTGGTCTTTTCTAAGCCTTTACAGAAAGAGAGTGCAGCCGTGCTCGCCTGTGCAGAAGCGCCAGTGGTGGAAGTCGAAGACGATCGGCAAGCGCGGCTTGAGCACGTCGTGCAGCGTTAGCAGGTCCCGCACACTGAACATGCTTGCGCGGTCGTCGTTCTCCACCGTCACCCGCGCCTACAGAAGTGCAATAAATGAGCTTGATACCCAACGATCGCGCAGCGCCAGTGGGTCACGCACAGTGAACATGCCCGCGCGGTCGACAATCTCCGTCGTCACCCGCGCCTGGGAGAAGGTCGTGAATGCATCTGCAGAAGATGCACGAGTTTATCATCCAGGCATTCATGTGCGAGATGCAATCATGTCCGAGATGCACAGTCTGTCAGCGCACCTGGGCATTGGGCGACAGCCGTCGGAAGTTGGCCGCAAAGCGCCTTAGCGTCTCCTCCTTGTCGTTGTAGGTGCCGCCTGCAATGCATGCGAGGCTTTTTGGCGGTTCGTGTCAGTCAATTATGCATCTGTCATGAAGTGTCGCCGCTGAACCAGGCGTTGGCTTGTCATCAGAACAGACAAAGGGGACTAGTGTTTTGAGGCAATTTGCAGGCGAGACGCACCGACATGGATGTTGATCTTGTTGTAGGGGCTCGGCTCGAAGCCCAGCAGATCGAACGTCTGCATTGCAAGGAGCAACCCATGTGTCATTCACGCCTTGGTGTTGCCCTCTTGTGCATCGCTCGTACCGCCTCCACGAGCTGAGCAGCACTCGTAAGCAGACGATAATTAGCCTTCACACGCTTCCTTTGCATTGCTGCTGGAATCAACAAAAACCCAGAGGTAAAAATAAACCCCAAGAAAACCCTCACCGCTGTGCAGACGATCATGAGCCTTCATGCGCTTTGCATTGCTGCTGAAGCAAAACCAAAACCAAAACCCTGGAAATGAACACAAACCCACCTCGCTGTGCAGCTCCAGGTCTGCGAGGCTTTTCTCGACCAGCTCCTCCGACTGCCCCGCGAGCTTCACGTACTCCGAGGGGTGCGACGTAAGCCGCTGGCCGGTCTCCCGCGCATACTCGCCCGCGGCCGCCAGCGCCGCCTTGATCTCCTCGTAGTCAGGCAGCTCCCGAAGTTGGTAGTGCACGTTGCCCCACGGGAAGAACTCCGACGACAGCCTGCATGGAGTGTTATGTGTGTGACAGTGAGTTTGGACAAGTATGAATTCGAAAGGTCTAGTCTCTCCGTTCTGCAGCAGCGGTGTGGCGGAGCACAAGCACTTGGGACCAATCGAATGCCGGGAGGCCAGGCGAAAGCGCGTGCCTGAAGAGCTTGATGCCGTGCTCCGCGTTCCACTGCAGGATCGGCAGCAGGTCCCTGCAGTTTTGCAGCGCCAGGCCACTGACAAACTCCAGGCCCTGCATGAGTGCATGGAGATGGCTCAAGTGCTTGTGCAGCAGGCCAGTGAATCTTTTTGAACATTTGCGATTCGATGCCGAGGCCTCTGCTGGGGTTTTGAGGTACTGCAATGCAGTGCCGCGCATGTTTGGCTTGTGCACCCACGTGTAGCTAAGAGGGTTGCCCACCTTTGCCTTAAGCGTTGCCAGCCGGCACGTCCGGTTGTTGAACATGGTGGGCTGCTTCCCATCGTTTCGCAGCGTCACATTCAGGCAGGCGTAGCCCATGTTCGGCAGCGGCGCGGCGGGATCCGGGGCCGCCGCCGGCTGCGGTGGCTGCGGCGGGACCGGCTCTGCCTTCCCCTTCTTCACCGCTTCCTGCTTGACGGTCACCAATTCCTCCGCTACTTCGTCTTTGATGGCTGCAGCCGCTGGCGCTGCTGCGGCTGTGCTGACGCTCCTTGCGCCTGACGTGCGCATACAGCACGCAGACAGCGTCAGCAGGCAGCATGTAGGCAGCATCAGTGTACCAGGTCAAGGACAGCAGCGGCTCTATTCACTCACGCTGACGCGGCATTGGTGCTCGCGATCCCGGGCGGATGTTTTGTGCAGGCGCCGCGCTCACCTGGCTGATGAGCCGTCGTGACGGCGACTGTAGTTTGCATTTTGACCGTGACGACCTTCCTCTTGGCCCGTGCCATGTTGCTGAATCTGAGGCTCCCGGACGCTGCTACGCTGACGCTGCTGTGCCGACCGCAGCACAAAGGGAGAATGCTGGGCCCTGAGCCGAGTCTGTACAACAGCGTGCGAATGCTGGGCCTGGCAGGGTCCGTAAACAGCTGGCGAACAGTTGAAGCTATCGCTCTGGAGCCGCAACTGCGCAAGCTCCGAAGAGATGAGAACATGCGCCAGCGATGTGTGTCGACTGGGGTGCTACACGCACGTCGCTGCCTGCACCTTGCCGAACACTGTTCTTCGTCTGTTGTGGATTATTTCAGTATTTGCTGTGTCGTTGCGTGAAATGCAGCACGCTAGAGCGAAGAATGTCACACCTGCACCTGTGCTGATGATCGACGTCGTCAGCTTCGCGCTGACTGACCTCTGCAGCTCTTTTGACTGCTTTGCTCAGCTCTGTGTGCATGGTTCTGCCAACCAACAGACGGGCCTGCTGCTCTGCAGCGGCCGCGTAATTGGCGACCTCACCGCGACGCCAACATTCAAAGCGCGACAGCACACGCAACCATCTCGATTGGTTGCCCCCAGGACACTTCAATGCGCACGAAAAAAGCGCGAACCGAGAGTCTCCCAGTACTCAGCCAGTACTTAAGCCTATAGTTCATGCGCGGTCCCCGTATATGCGACACGCATGCTCCTTTGTGCGAAAGCGTACCGCGTCGCCTGTGGTTCCTCCGAGGCGCCGAAAATCGGCGACGCGCGTCGGCTTTCATAGAGGTTGCCGTTGTCCGCTGGGCGGGCGCTGAGTCCGCAGTTTGTCGATTTCGCCTCACAGTGCTCGGGTCCGGTGCACGGGCGTTCCGTGCCATGTCGGAGTCACTTCAAGAGGCCAGAGTGAAGCGCCTCAGAGTGCGGCGGAGTGCGCCGATTCGTTTGCAGATCGGGAGTGGCGATCATGCGCGCACGTGCCGTAACCTTGCGACCCTTCCCTGGCCTCCACGCCCCATATTTCTCGCGCACTCCTACACCCTCCTGGGGGCTCACTACATTACAGCGTTCCCGAATCAGCAGAAAGGAAGCCGCCCGACTGGTGCTGGCTTAGGGATGTGCCCGTGTGAGTAGGATACTGGTGACAGGCAGCACCGAGCCAGCGTGGTTGGGCAGCCAGTGCTGCATGATGTACACCGCCAGCAGCACCGGCGAGCAGTGCGCCGTCGAGCTGCCCGGCATCTCAGTCGCCAACCAGTGCTGCAGCTCTGAAGCATGCCGCTCGCGCGTCGCTGCAGTGCGAGGCTGCACCGCCTGGACCATGATGGCCGCTGCTGCTGCAACTCCAGCTGCCAGCGTCTGCTGAGCTTTTTGCGGGCTGGAGGCACCGGCCGCAGTGCGAGGCAGTGCTGCAGGCGGGCGCTGCGCTGCTGCCAGCTGCGCCTAAAGAGAGAGCGGCTCAAGCAGCGCCGCCCAGGCTGCTGATGCCGGCAGCGCTGCTGAGGTCTCAGACAGTGAATAATGGCAATGCTTCAACAGCCGGACATTGTGCCGAGCAGTGCTAAAGCGGTCAAAACATGATGACAGCGCTGATCAGTTGATGCACAACAATGTGAAGAGTAATCGTGAAGATAGAGCAGATACTGTTGCATGCTAACGTCTTCATGTTGCCTGCAGTGTTGCGGCAGGCTTGCCAGTCACCAACTCCTCATTGACATGTGCTGGTTGGCAGTCGAACGCACATTGATGTTGTATCCTTGCAGGCAAATGGACGATGACCTGCGCATCAATGTCCCTCTGGACGTGAATCTGGTCGAGCATTTGGACGAGCACCGCATCTGGATGGCGGCAAACGAAATCAGACGTGAGTGACATGCAATGCTCGTGCCGACAAGTGACAAGAGCCAGTGCTTGCAGCGCGCGCAAGTTCATCTGTTGCATTGTTTTGCACAGATGCACATGGGCAGCAACTCGCGAGACTGACAATGCTGCGCCATGCACAGGCGACAAGCTGAAAGTCAGCCTGGGACTCGCTGAGATGACGCGAGCGTTCCTCGTGCACGAATCGCTGCGGCCGCGCGGCACCCTCTTCGAGCACTGCAATCCGCAGTCGATGGCCGGGCTGTTCACAGCACGCAGCAACCTAGAGCCCCGTGGTAATGAATTCTGCTGCACTTCCGCATTCGCTGCCGCGCGGACTCTGCAAAACATGCATCGCAAATGCGCCACAGTGCGCAGCACATGGCAGCTCGATGACGCCACAACCCTTCAGAACAAAATGCTGCGATTGCAGATGAAGGCGGTTGGGACAGAAGAGGGTTGTATGGCAACTGCGTCATCATAGATGTACGGTTCTGGTTTAGACCAGTAAGTTGCATCCCCGAGAACTCCAAGTTTCCATGCCAGCTTTACCACCAGCTCTTATAAATCTCCGTTTATACGTTCTCATGCATTTGCAGGAAGTTCAGCGCTAGGTGCGTATGATATTGAGGAGCGGTGATGACTTCCGCATGCGCTGGGCGGAGCAGGGGGTGCCCATATTTGGGCACGAATATGGTCTGGCAGATATTCGTGCCCAAATCGTATTTTACATTGCTACCGATAAACGCAACTCATCCTAGTAACGAGTGCTCCTAGAGACAACAACACTGGCCTCTTCGCCAATGATGCCGAGTGCACGATCAACAGTCCATCCTGCCAGCAACTCCTCACTCAACGCACCACTGACACGCGCCCCATGTGCCTGACTGAGCTCCTCGCAGCAGGAGCATGTCAGAAAGCTCGGATGCCGCTTGTTCATGCCTGCCGCACCGGGGCTTCCCGTGCCACCTACCCATTGGATCTGCAGCCTACACTTCAGCCCTTCCCGGATATTGTCCTGATGGCGAAGGAGCCCTCGCCATGGTCGTCCCCATATGCGAGCGCAGGGCGCTGGTTGCACATTTCCCTATGAAACAAATGCGGCAAAGTCGTCACGATGCCGCCACAGACTGGCCTGCAGGCTACAAATCTGGCAGGCATCTGTTGTGGGTAAAATCAGGAGAGCTGTATCGTCGAGAGACATACTGTGCTCGCAAACACAGTGCGATCGTTCAATCTGGGCGACTGGAAAGCAGCCAAGCCTGGTCGGACCTGCTCGTGTGCAGCCAAAGCCCAGGCGAGAGCAGAGCCGCTGCCAGCCTGGACCAGTCCCCCAGCGGTCATCGACTATCGGCAAGCGGTCACCCTGCACGGCAGACAGTGCGTGATGCTTCTTCCGAGACAGCATGCCGAGGTGGGCTACGATTGCGTGCAGTGGAGACCCACAGTGCATACCTGCCGCGGCGCCCGCAAACACACCGCAGCATCTTTGCATCATCGTTTGGCAGACTTGGTCAGCTGCTGCTCCTTGGACTGGCCGCTAGCGGGGGCCGTCTTGTCAGCGGGGGATGCGAAGACCCACACGAGCACCCCACAGACCACTGCCGCCGCCAGGCCAGAGTTGGCATACGGGTGCTTGGTGTAGGCCTGCAGCATCGGCAGCGGTCTTCGTTGAGTCGCTGCGCTTTGATGTCAGCTTGCATTATGGACATGCTTAGCGTTGCAGGCTGCATGCAATGAGTAGGGTTGCCGCGTTGCTGTGCATTCAGCCCTGCGGCGCTTGCAGTGAACGGTGTCAAGTCAGTATGCAGTGAGACCGCGATGTGTGCAAATGTAATTAGAAGGGCTGCCGATGCTAAAACAAGCCAGAAGAGCCTCACGTAGCGCCACTGCTCGCCGAGCGTGGGGGGCTTGAATCCCTTTGGAGTCGTGTACGGCTTTGGTGTCACCTCCTGCTTGGGCCCGCTGCTTTCCGACATCACATCTGGCTTGCTGACGTTTTCGAAAGTCAAGCAACGCTGTTGCTGAAGCCTGTGAGCGCTCAAGAACGGTTCACGACGGCGGGCAATCTCAGCACGGGTTTCCTTGTCACTTCAGGTATGGCGCAGATGGCTTACTGGCGATTCTGATAACCTGCCACCCACGCATGAGGCTGGTTCTGGGCGCAATAGGACGCAAGTTTCTTCGGCTCGCCATGGGAATCTCATGCGACCGCAGCCCTTGACTTCCACCTAGGTTCAAGGCACGTGACCCAGTTTACAGACTTGTGAGGGTCAACAACGCCCGAAGCTGCTCTGGAAAGTCAGATGTCAGTGATCTGCAAGTGATGGAACCGTAAAATTGGCATCGTGCCAGCTGCACCACCTCAACGGCTGTACTGGCGGCTCGCCTTTCACTCCAGTAATATTTGAGACAGGCTCGAAGACTGCCGGGCGAATCCAACAGCAAACCATTCTGCGGATCGAACTAGAGGTCAGCCATGCAGGTGGGTCTGCGGAGGGCAGCCGGCCCGCTAGCCAGCCGCCTGCTGGGAAGCTCCGGCATCAGATGCGCAGGGTCCTGGGCCACTGTCGATCCGGGGGCGTTGTCTGGCTCCAAGCCCGGCAAGGCGTACAACTGTGGTAAGCATCCAGACTGCGTTGTGTCAGGCGGCTGGGTATCCGTATTCACCACTCGCCTGACTGTTACTCACGTATCTCCACTCCACAGTCTGACCCCTCTGCTTGCGAGCCTGTGACTCGCTGACGCCCCATATCCATGACCTGTATTGACATTAACAGATGATATGCCATCCCGGTCACACGCCCAGGCCTGCAAGCTGATCTGCACCTGCGCTGCTCGCAGTTGATGGCGAGTGGGTGCGCGCGAGCGAGGACAAGACGATCCCTGACCCGCTGAACGGGGAGCCCTTCATCTCGTACCCCACCATCGGCATGGGCGACAGGCAGCCGTTCATTGACAGCCTGCGGCGCGTGCCGAAGACGGGGCTGCACAACCCGCTCAAAAATCCTGAGCGCTATCTGCTGTACGGCGCCGTCTCCGCCCGCATGGCCGAGGAGATGCGCAAGCCCGAGGCGAGCTCACACCCCTTGACAGACTGTCATGTAGATGATCCATGGGATGGCGCATCTTCTGTGGCTGCACCGGTCAGGCCCAATGTCACCGCATGGCTGAGGGACATGCATGCCGCGTGCCCAACATGCATTCAAGGGCGCCGCCCTGTCAGGAAGAGCCAAAACTCAGCTGTCTGTGATGTGTCATGAATCTTGCACAGTGCCGCACCGCTGCCCCGCCGCAATTGACGCGCTCTATGCGCAGCTCAAGCACCTCGGAACACAGCACATCAACGCCTGCAACCTGAAATGTTATGCAGGTGGCGGACTTCTTCGCGCGGCTGGTGCAGCGGGTGGCGCCCAAGCACTATGCGCAGGCCATGGCGGAGGTCACCGTCACGCGCCTCTTCCTGGAGAACTTCTCCGGCGACCAGGTCTGCGGGCTCAGACACTTGGGTCGTGCCTTTCATCATATAGTAGGCTGCGATATCGGACCCTTGATTGCGCTCGAACTCGTCGCTGCCCTTTCGTGACCCACCAGCCAGGCTCGAGCCACATTGCAAAGCTGTTTGTTTGAAGTGTGAGAAGCGGCATCACAGCATCGAAATGGCGCATCCACGCTCAAGTGGAGAAGGCGTTTGAACTACCAGATGACCAGTTCGCAAACGACAGTGAGCCCTGACGCTTGTCCTGGGGCAGGTGCGCTTCCCGGCGCGGCATTCCGGCACGTCAGGCGACCTCGCCGGGCAGCAGAGCAGACGTGACAAGGCAACCAGAGCCTGAATGGCGTTCCGACACCATTTTACTGTGCCCCGCGGCAGGTGCGCTTCCTGGCGCGGTCCTTCAGCGTATCAGGCGACCACGCGGGGCAGCAGAGCCAGGGCTACCGCTGGCCCTTCGGCCCGGTGGGCATCGTCACGCCCTTCAACTTCCCGCTGGAAATCCCCGCGCTGCAGCTCATGGGCGCACTCTACATGGGCAACAAGCCGCTGCTGCACGTGGACCGCAGGTGCGGCAGAGAGTGCTGTCGCATCCATTCGCGATGAATGCTTTGACATGCACAGATTCTAAAACTCTTCGCTGGAGATCCCCGCGCTGCAGCGCATGGGCGCGCTCTATATGCGCAACAAGCCGCTGCTGCACGTGGACCGCAGGAGCGGCGGCACAGGTCCTTTCGCAGCAATGTAAACTAATATTTGCAGGATGAAACCTGGAACTTGCAGCTCTGTACATGGGCAACAAGCCCCTGCTGCACATGGACCGCAGGTGCGGCAGAAACCTTGAACTTAAGAGACGAAGTTGCAAATCTGCAGAGTCCGCAATGTACACTGCTACACGTGGACCGCGGGTGCGGAGACAGGGCCTTGTTGTTAGAATGCAATATGGGAGACGGGCAACAGAATTTGCAGCTCATGGGCGCCCTCTACATGGGCAACAAGCCGCTGCTGCACATGGACAGAGCGTTGGGTCAGCATCTAGGCGGGCGTCCAGCCAACAGCTATGAGGCGCCCGTGGCCAGTCCCACCTAAAAAAACGCCCACAAAACGCACCCGAATTTTTGCGGCGCCGCAGGGTTTCTTCCATGGCGAAGCACATTGTGCGGCTGCTGCAGTACTGCGGCGTGGCAGCGACCACCGTGTACTACATCCATGGCCAAACTTATTTAAATCCTACGACTTCACCCTGTCATATAAACCCTGCTTCCCGCTGTACAGGGTGTCCATCGTGGCGGAGCACTTCGCGCGGCTGCTGCAGCACTGCGGCATGCCGGCGACCGACGTGGATTACATCCACGGCGACAGCAATCCGCCCCCTACAATTACACTTTGAAATAACCCCTACTCTCGCTGCAGGGTGTCCATCGTGGCGGAGCACTTTGTGCGGCTGCTGCAGCACTGGGGCATGCCGGCCAGCGACGTGGACCACATCCACAGCGACCGCTTCCAAACCCTACAACTAAACACAGCTTTGTCGCTGCAGGGGTGTCCTTGTGGCGGAGCCTTTGTGCGGACGCTGCGGCACTGCGGCATGCCGGCGAGCAATGTGGACTATCCCAGCCTTTGGAATGTAACCTGTGCGTTATCACTGCAGGGTGTCCATCGTGGCGGAGCACTTCGTGCGGCTGCTGCAGCACTGCGGCATGCCGGCGACCGACGTGGACTACATCCATGGCGACGGCAAGGTGGTGGGCTCCATCCTGAAGGACGCGCCCGTGCGCTCGACGCTGTTCACCGGCAGCCAGGCCGTCGCTGAACATCTGGTCGTCGACCTCAAGGGCAAGGTGGGACTAGAAGTAGAGTTCTAGTTCAGTTGGATTTTCGTCGCGGTGTATTTCACGCTGTTCACCGGCAGCCAGGCCGTCGCGGAGCACCTGGAGGTGGATCTTGAGGGCAAGGTGCGCGCGCCAGAAGATGAACTGTGCATCTGTGCCCTTCTGAATCTCGCAATTGCGAGGTAGCTGCAGCACGCAGCCTGATGACGGCCAGATGCTAACTGTGTCACATGACTGGCTGCGTGGGTTGCGTCCCTGCCGGCAGCTGGCCTGGATGATGCTTCAATAATTTAAAACCTCCACATTTTTGTCTCAATTTAACAACGTCATTTCAAGCCCCAACGCCGGTGTCCTCCTTTTTGTGGACTCGACCTGCTGACTCCTGCTCAATCTTTTTAAGATTCACCTTACAAAGTGCATCATCGCTGCCACTGCCGCAGGGCTTCCTGGTGGGCGTGGCCTTTCATCTTCTGAGGACATGCAGAATGCATCGTACAGGGTCCAGATACCCTTCCCGACGTTGAATGTCAGCCACCTCCCTGTGCAGGTGTTCCTGGAGGACGCGGGTTTCGACTGGAAGGTGCTGGGGCCGGACGTGAGCAACGACGCGTACGTCGCGTGGCAGTGCGACCAGGACGCCTACGCCTGCTCCGGCCAGAAGTGCTCAGCGACGTCGCTGCTCTTCATGCACTCCAACTGGGCCAACGCTGGTGCGTGAGCTAGTGGTAGACCACCACTTCCTCGATACGCTCAGGTCTCGTCCCGCCTTTCCTCCGCCTCTGCTGATCGACTGGGTGCAGGCTGGTGCGCCGCCACGAAGGTTGCTGTGTTTCAGCGACACTCTCTGCACCCGTTGAGTTGCTGAGAACAAGACAAATGCAGCAAGCACCGCTATCAAGGTTGCATCCTGCAGCTCCTGCTGCAAGCCCAGGGCCAGGCACTTCAGGCGATGTGCCACCCTGCGCAAGCCCGCACTGACTGTGATCTGTTGCTGCGATCGGCTGGAAATGTGGCTGGCAAAGCGTGCGTCGAGGCGCAAGCTGGAGGACCTGACCATCAAGCTGCAGGACAGCCGCTTCTGCTTGAAATTACGATCAACACGACTCCTTTCTGACTGCAAAATCTTATCCAGCAGGCCTGGAGAAGCGGCTGGCAGCGCGCGCATCGAGGCGCAAGCTGCAGAACCTGACCATCGGGCCTGTGCTGTCTCTGCCTGCTCTTCCTTTCAGACGAGTATCCTCTGAGTACCCACATCCTCTGATTGCTCACAGGCCTGGAGAAGCGGCTGGCGGAGCGCGCGTCGAGGCGCAAGCTGGAGGACCTGACCATCGGGCCCGTGCTGTCGTGGACCACCGACCGCATGCTCAAGCACATCGACGCGCTGCTGAAGATCCCCGGTGCGCCTAGGTTCCGGACTCTAAACCCTTTAGCACATGCATCGTGATAGCAGCAGCGGTGGCAGCACCGACCGCATGCTCAAGCACATCAATACGCTGCTGAGAATCACCGGTGCGCCCACTTGCTCCTCCTGACCCCGCTCCCTGCCTGACGCATCCCGAACTTGGCAGCGGAATTGGAAATGCCGGCGGAGTGTCAGCAACAGTGGTGGCACTGGCAGTGGGCGCAGTGGCGGCAGCGGTGGCTGCAGCTGCGGCCATTGTCGCCGTCTGCTGCCGGCCTCTTGTGCGCCATTGCCTGGCCGCTTGTAAGGCTTCGCTACAGCTGCTACGAGGGGTCGCACGATGGCCACCGCCAGCTAGTGATCTCAGCAGGCTGCACAAGAGAGGTCCTGTGCCTATGTTGTCCCACCAAAGCCCTATGTAGGCGAATGAGCTGTGATTGAAGAAGCGAGATGCCCTAACCCGAGATCCCGTCTCGCTCAGGGGATGTCGAGCTCCCTGAAATGCCATGATCAAAGCGATTGCCAACAAAGCTGTCGTTTCTGGGGTGCAGGCGCGCGGGTGGCATGGGGCGGCAAGCCGCTAGAGGGGCACTCCATTCCAGAGGTGTACGGCGCCATCCAGCCGACGGCGGTCTTTGTGCCGCTGGACCAGATTATCGCCTCCAACGCCAACTGGGAGCTGGTCAACACCGAGCTCTTCGGGCCCTTCCAGGTAACTGGGATCCAAAACGACAAAACATAAGACATACCATGCTCTCCGCAACGGGCATAGACATTCTCGCTCCCCGCAGTTGGTTGCCGGGTACGGCCTGGTACCGCCAGGTACGGTCTGGGCCTTTATTCTGCCACGCATCAGCCCTCCAGGTGCGTGCTCCCGGACAGCACCTTACCGCAAAGCTGCTGCAGGTGGCACGACGTCGCGGCGGCACGGCAGCCGATGGTGGCGGCAGCTCTCCCCTGACGCGGGATGCGTGCGCAGCTTGACAGCAAGTGAGTTGCACATAATCAGACCCAGGGGTACTGGCAACGCAGCGCTGCATGGTGGTGACGAGGTCAGCTCCATCAGACTGCAGCATTCGATGCACCATGGCGCCTCCCTGGCCGCTGTGAAGTGTGCGCATTCCAGGGATCTGATCTCACACCCTTCTGCGCCCCCGCCAAGGTGCTGGCGGAGTGAACTACAGAGACGCTGCTGCGCCCAAAACCCTGAACTCCCTGCAGTACTTGCGTCTTCTCATCACTCAGGCTTTTCCGCATTTGGTCCCGCTCAGGTGCTGGCGGAATACGGTGACGAAACTCTGCCGGCGGCGCTGGGCGCGCTGGAGCGCATGAGCCGGCGCAACATGCATCCTTGATCCGCGTTGTGGCCGTTTTGTGTCCCTGCAGGTGCTGACGGAGTACAGCTATGAGAGGCTGCCTGCAGTGCTGGGCGCGCTGAAGCGCACGAGCCAGCATCTCCAGCGCGCCCCACACACCATGCATCTCTTGTTGATCTGCCAGAATTTGACCTCATAGTTGATTCCTCTCTCAGGTGCTGACAGAGTACAACGACGAGACGCTGCCGGCAGTGCTGGGCGCCCTGGAGCGCATGAATCAGCACCTCACGGCTGCCGTCGTCTCCAACGACCGCCTGTTCCAGCAGAAGGTGTGTTTCGCCGTTTGAGTGCCCAATTTGATAATTTCGCTGACAACTGTGGGAAGTGCATGCATTTCACGTGCATGGATCATCATGCAGTCGGAGTACGGCTGCCTGCTGGCAGCCTTGTTGCGCTACTGTCTGTCGAGCTTTTCTCAAGTGTGCTGGGTCTGAATTGGCAGCTGATCATCAACGACCTCACGCCCTCTCCTCGCAGCTGCTGGCCAACACTGTGAACGGGACGAGCTACACGGGCATCCGGGGACGCACGACGGGTGCCCCGCAGAACCACTGGTTCGGCCCCTCCGGCGACCCCCGGGGCGCCGGCATCGGCACGCCCGAGGTGCTCATGCGGAATTCCTCCCTTTCTGGCTTTGCAGATGTCCAACCTGACCTGAAAACGTTACACATATGTTACATGCCATAACTCTATGCGCGCCGGCGTTGGGACGCCCATGGTGCCCATGTTTGCGGTGCACATAATCTCCCTTGCTTGCCCAAATGTGCACGTAGCGCCAGCAAATTGGCAGGCGTGAGCCGTCCGCACCGACACGTCGAATGTCTTCCTGTTCATATTTACCCAGAGGAGCATGCATGCATGCATGCATGCTTGCTGCCCAAGCAGAAGGGCATGCAGGCCTGGTTGCTGCCCAACAAGCCAGCACGCCCTGCACAGCGGCAACACTCTGTCTGCAGCTACACTGTTCAGACCCTGCTGGTCACAACTGTTGCTGACCCCACTGGCCAGAACTGTTGCTGACGACACTTGCGCTCGCTGCGCCGTAGGCCATCCGCCTGGTGTGGTCGGCGCACCGGGAGATTGTCACAGACGAAGGCCCCGTGCCCACCGACGAGTCGCTTCTCACCACCACCTGAGGCATGGCTGTAAACAAGCCCAGCGCCGCCTGGGGTGCCTGCGCACATGGCCGCCGGCGCATTGCCGGCGGGAACGGGCTGGCGGCAATGGGCGCGGCGCTTGCACCCGAAGCAGCCGACATGCGGGCTCAGGCAGCGCTGCCTGGACGCGGCGGCGGCAGCCCCTGAGCTGCTCGGCTGCTGCCGGCCGGCTGCCGGCGGGCCTGGCCGTGTTGTCAGTGTGTGCATCACGGCGTGTCGCCGCCTGCTACCGGCATGCGTGCAGTGGCGGCGTCAGCACATTTAGCAGCGGCAGCATCTCCCCACGTCCGAGGCCACTAGTGATGCTGGGGCGTGCATGGCGGGCGCAGTGCTCTCAGACACCTGTGCACATTTGCTCAGCTTGTGGCCCGCCGGGGCTGGTGCCACCTGCTGCTGGCGGGGAATTTTGGCGAAGCTTGAACGGATTCTAGTAGCAGCAGCAAGAGCTTGCACCAGTGCAGCAGCGTACATGTTGATGTCTAGGACAGTGACTGCTGGCATGGGAACAGGACATCTCTGTGTGAGGTGTTCTAAAGCTGCCCGTACATCGCCTTCGTGGACAATGATGGAAGTCGCAACACAGATCATTCTCCTCGGCATTACACCACAAGCGTTTCTACAGCAACGATTCCGCTCCTCAAAATTTCAGATGTGCTTATGGCAGGCCAGCAACAGACCATTCGTACTGTCCCAGCACTGTCCTAGCACCGATCGGGTCTCCGACGTGGGACCACGACGAACATGCAGCTTTCTCCGGTCGGCATCCGACATGCCGACTAGCCGGAAGTGCGTGCAAGCACTGCTGCAGGCAGGATCTAACAGTTGAGGTGCCAGCTGGGGAACAGGGTGGTGCCCTTCAGCTCGTAGAGGCACCCGCTCCCACCCGGCGTCAGAGTGAAGTTGTCGCCGCTCTCATGGTTTGTCTTGCCTCCGGCAACGTCGCAGCTGACCCAGCAACTCGCATCATCGGGAAATCTACAAGCAGAAACCGCCAGATCAACAAGTTGCATCGTGGTACAGGATTTGCATCATGATGGCGGCAAGCGACGACAGTGCTGGCGATTAGACGAGGCTGCCTATTCAGGGCTGCAACTGGACATTCAGGTCCCGGCACAGATCGGTCTCATGGCCGTCGGTTCTCACGCGCACCCTGGCGCGCGCGTATCGGAGTTTTGATCGACACAGGATCAAACTCTATGTCATGAGCCTTCCAGACAGAGGTAGCAACTCACTGTATGTCAATATCTCACGCTCTCAGAATCCACTCTGTGAATGTATGGGTCTGCTGCTGTGCGGCCCTTTCTCGTCGGTCGTATGTCAACGCTGCCAGCCACGCAAGCCGAGGAAGAACCTCGCCCGTGCAAGCAGCAAAACAGCGCCGCGGCTCTCCTCCAGCAGGCAGCACTTGCCAGCATTTACGTGCACAGAACCCACCGCTGCAGCCGCCCTGCTGCCGGCAGGCTGCCGTACATCAGGCCGCTGTACAGGCATGCCAGCAGCGAAAGCCTGGGGCGGACACCGGACCGGCGCAGGCCGGCAGTGTGTGCGTCACAGGTTGAAGCGCCGGCGCATGGCTGCCCTGTCCTTTTCGGGCTCCAACATTATAGGTTGAAGCGCCGCCGCGTCGCGGTCTTGTCCTTTTTGGCAGTCTCCCACTCAAATTCGCCGCCCTTGGAGTCGAAGGTGCCCTTCTGCAGGCTCTGCAGCCGCAGCGCAAAGCGCGGCCCCAGCTCCTGCGGCGGAAAGCACCCGACTTGCAATGAGAACGGAATGTCACAGCTGCGAGCGGGCTGATGGGAGTTGGTAGTGGCCTTCTGCGAGCTCTGCAGCCGCAGCGCGGAACGCGGCCCCAGCTCCTGCAAGAAGCGCAGAAGGATCTCATCTTTTGCACAGAAAAGCACTTGAGACAAGTACAACTGCGTGTGATGAGCCGTTAGGCGCTGTTAGTCACGCGCTGTCGCATTGACCTCGTCTCCTTCGCCAGCCTGCAGCAGGCAGACGTGATGCGAGAGATGCCGTGGGAACCACTGCCGGATTGGACCCATCAGATCGCCGACCACTGCTGCGCTGTCGTCAGAGCTTGCACAGGTTGTGTTCGGCTCAACAGCCTATATTCTCGAATTGCAATTGGAGTTCACATGGCAGAGATATCACCTGTAACCGGGCGATGACGCGCTTCTTCTTTGTCTTTTCTCCCGCCTTGCGCTGCTCCTTCTCCTCGAAGATGTACCGGTGATGCCTGCGGGTTTCGTACTTGCGATTCAAAAGTTTAGGGTAATGCATGCGGGGCAGGCAGCCGCAATCCTCACCTGCAGCTATGCGATGCTGTGGTACTGCACAAGGAGCTTGTTGCATGTGCCGCAACAGCCGCAGCGCGCCCGAAAGCGGCAACAGAGCACAGTCTTGTGCTGCGCTGCAGGGCTGCTTGCATGAAAAGCAGACAGCCAGCGCAGGCCAAAGCAGGCAGCAGCAGGGCCGACATTGCTACGCAGCTGAAGCTGCTGGATTGAGTGTGAGCCTGAACTGCTGAACGATTGCTGCAGAGCGTGGCACCTGAAGAAGATGAAGTCGCGCTGGTTGTGGAACGTCACCGCGCGCCGCCCCCTGTACGCCGGGTCCTGCGATAATCAAATCCTTGGTCTGTTCGAATGACACCCAATGAGGCACAAAGTAACAGGTCTGCACAGGCTCCGCTGGTGCACCAGGGCTGCAGCATCCCCTCATGCAGCGGGGAAGGTGGCACAGCACACTTTCATAGAGGCGCACGAGAGTAGAGGCTGGCCTCCGGTCACAGCATCATTGAACACGCTGGCGCTGCAGGGACCAAGAAGTTCAACACACCTGGGCAAACAGCGCCCCGAAGAGGCGGCTGACGCGATGGCCCAGCCGTGTGCCGAAGCCCGAGAGGATGACCTCCGGCTTGTGCGATGTCGGTCGCCCGTGCCCCTGCGCAGAAGACAGCGAGGTGTTCAAGCTCTGAGCATATTGTGCGAGCACATCAAAAGTTTGGTTGAGCATTCACACGATCTGCAAATTGCCGTGCACATCAGCGTGCGGAGCAGGTTGAGCATGCTGCATTTTTAGAAGGGAGTTGCTCCTTGGGCCCAAAGAGCCTAATTGCTGGAAAACCTAGACACAGTCCGCCTGGCAGGTGCAGCCCAGCCATGGCGTAGCAGACATACATCCTGCTGAAGCCACTTGTATCGTCGAAAAAATTGCTCATCGAAGGAAGTATCTCGACTGCTCACCTTCCTGGTCCTTGGACAGCACCATCTTGGACAGCCGGATATGCGCCGTCGGGCCGCCGGCAAGGTGCGCCACTGGGAAGTTTTCACCAGAAACAGCAACCAGCCAGAGGCTTCTAGTGGAGCCGGTTTCAAAGACACCTTGAGGTCCTTGGACAGCACCAGCTTGGACAGCCGGAAGTGCGCCGTGGGGCCGCCGGGGAGGTGGATCACCAGCAGCCCGTTGACGGATTTGCGGTCCTCGTTGACCACCACCAGGTCCGTGAAGCCGCGCGCGGCAGCGTACTTCGCGATCTTCTTTAGCGGAAATCCTGCGCGCTTATAGTACTGCGCGCTGGGGAGCACCTGCATGGAAAAGGATAGCGTGACACATGATTTAATTTACATTGCAGCTGCTGTTCACTCCGCGCCAGCGCCTCATCATGCTCATCGCTGGTGGCGCTGCGTATGGCAGCACGGCACCTGCACGCACACTGCGCCGGCACGAAAAGGTCGGTACAAGGCGGCAGAGCGAAAGAGGCTGAATCATACGCCGCACCTCCAGCAGGTCAGCGATGAAGTGGAACATGACCTTTGACGGCTTGTACGTCGTCGTCAGCAGCACGCTCGGCGGCCGCTCCTGCAGAAATGCAACAGCGACTTTGCGGAAACGTCCATGCGGAAACGCAGGGGGGTAGCTGAGCGTGCTGTTTTTCCGACAGCAGCTTGCTCGGCGGCTGCCACAGGTCCACAAGTCCGAAACATTCAGATGATGAAGGGGGAACTTTAGCGTGATGTTTCACCATTCAGCAGCACGCTCGGCGGCTGCTCTCCTGCACATCTGCAAACTCGGCAACATTCAACTTGGCGATAGGGAGGAAGGGAAATCTGAGCATGCTGCTCTTCCGCCAGCAGCACGCTCGGCAGCCGCTCCTGCCACCTCGAAATGTCAGCGTTCGATAGAATGCCCTCACCCTGCCTCCGGCCTGCCCCCATCTCTGCTGCATGCGACACGCCCATGCACAGCACCGGGCTGTGCTGCTGACATGTGTCGCATGCCAGCCAGGGACAGCTGTCCCGCGGCTCCCGCGCTTGGCCATGCCGTGTCAAGAGTCTGAAGCTGCGCGGCTGCACACCGCAGCCGGGCCTCTGTGCCACCTAAAACCCCGGCTCAACACCCCAGCTCAAAAGGCCTCAACCACAGCAGAGAGGCCCCACCTCTGAGGAGTGGGGCGCGACGTCGTCCTGCTGAATCATTCGCTGGAGAGAAGCTCCAGCCCTGGAGAGAAGCTCCAGCGCAGTGGCCCACTAGTGTCATTCACCTCTGAGAAGTGCGGCGCGAACTCATCCTGCGCCTGCTCCTCTGCGAGCTCCGGGTCGTCCGCCGCTATCCGCGTGTCGCCCCAGTCCCGCGTGTTCTCGATGGTCTGCGGGCGACAGGAACGGAGACAGGGTCAGCGTCGAGTCCGCGCCACCTCAGAGTACCGGCTGCTGGGTCGTTCGCCGCTATCTGCATGTCGCCCCAGTCCCGCGTGTTCTCGACGGTCTGCGGGCAGCAGGAACAGAGGCACAAGTGAGTGTCAATATCTCTTGAACTCTGCAGTGCTCTAGCTGCAGGTGGTCAGCCGCGCTCTGCGTGTCACTCCAGTCCCGCGCGTTCTCGATGGTCTGGCGAACCAGGCACAGGTGCTGGTAAGCGATTATGTGAGGTCAATTGGCAAGCAGGGTTCGTGGCCATGCGCCGACGGGCACAACAGCTGACCGAGACATGGCATGCAATGCCGCAATGCTGGCAGTATGCGTGCATGCTGTGACACAGTGGATGCACTGCAGCACATGAACCGGCTCACCTTTGGCTCCTGTTTTGGCGCTGGCTCGAGGCCGGCCTTGACGGCCTTTTCTGCATCCTTTGCCGCCTTTTCCCGCCGTATCCGCTTCTCGTTCTGCATGTCAAAACATCAGCTGTGGTTTCGGCTGGTGAGTTCGCAGTGGGATGCAGCCGGCTCAACATGCGTGGCGCAGTCGCAGGCGTTTCGGCGCATGGATGTATGTGCCGCGCGGCGCTGGCGGCTGCGGCGTCGGGGCAACGCCAGCAAGAGTGCATGCTCTCATCTGACGGCATAGTCCCACCTTCTTCTTGTGCTTGAGCTTTCCGTAGGCTTCCTCCCGCTTCTGTTTGTTCCTGATGTGGCTAGTGAGCTGGCCGATGCTCTTGGCCTCCGCAATTGGGGTTGGCTGCTTGCTGGTGCCTGGGGCACCGCGTTTCGTCATAGCCTCAGCAACCTATTGGGACACTGTGGATGGACTGACAAGCTGCAAAAGGATCGTCAGGATGTACGCAGACACTGTCGGAGAAGCATGCCGCGTTGTGGAGAAGTCACAAGCAACACATGCACGGCCCTGACAGACACAATATTTCGAGGTATTCTACACTGCAGCAAGTTTTGAAAGTGGGGAACACACGCGCAAATGAGAGAATTTGGCTGTGAAGCCGAGACCTGCAGCAGTCCATTTTTGCTCTAGGGCGGGGCCGCCGATGCCGCCGACATTCACCGGCGGGAGCTGCCCACTATCCCCACACCATTGTCCCCACACCATCGGAAACGCAACCGCGGTGCAGGCTGGGCGCCGCGCACTCAGGCAGGGCTGGTCAGGGAGAAGCACGTTCTGGCGCTGTCCCAGTACAAGACCGCACTTTGAAAGGGGAGGCCAGTCCGAGGGGTCAGTGGTCAGTAGGCACACAGGGCGGGAGCTGCACATACAAGGTGGTGCGTGCCCCAGCTGCTGGCGGGCACGGCGGAATCCCATCCAGTATTTACACTTTGCAATACTGCTGTCACTGAATAACGAGTTCCCGATATCTGTGGTATGGCACTCCACCCCAAAAACCCCATGTGCGTGCTGACACGCACTAGGACGAGCGCACAACTCGCAAAGAAAGCTAGTGCGGCTGCGGCTCGCCCAACGCCATAAGCATTATATGATCTATATTTTCCGAAGTCCTGCGTCGGCTGGCTATGCGCCCAACCACAGGTAAAATGCGGAGCAGGGAGAGAGGTGGGCCAGACATCTGGATTAGATGGACCTGGCCCGATGAATTAGCATTCGTCAACTGGGGAAATGGGAGTGTTCCGAGTCATGACAGCGCTCATTGCTCGGCGCCCAGCGGCGCTGCTGCCAGGTTATAATAAACCACTACACTAGGGTATTGCAAGCCGCTTGAGAGCTGCTGCCTTTTGCCACGTGTGGCAAAAGTTATGCTACATACTTTGTTAAGTACTCCCGCAGCTGCAGAGCGCCGCCATCGTGTCTGCCACGCAGGCAGCGCCCTGCAGGAGCTTCTGTTCTGCATGCTGAAATCCCGTCGTCTAAAGAGGAAACAGGCTGGTGCTGGCCGGCGATGTGGTGGCGGCCGTCTGCCTCGGCTGCAGAGGCGCTGTCTGCAGCGGGGCTAAGGACTTCATTGTAGCGGCGGCGGCGACGGTGGCCCAAGCGGCTGCCGCCTCGTTTTCGGCGCGTTTGCGCGGCGGTCGATTTTGGCGTCGGCGCCCGCCGCCGCAACTTGCTGTGAATCACGGGTGGCCTTGCTGACCCCGTCTGTACGGCTCGATCGCGCTGCGTATTCGCGGCCGGCAGCATGCTGCGGCTGGCGCTGCCGAGAATTGCGCGCCTCGCCGGCGGACGTCAGCGGTGATTGTACTACAATTACCGCTGTAGTACAATCACCGCTGACGGCCGCCGGCGAGAAGAGAAAGTACGGTACTTCCCGGCCGCCGCCGCCTCAGTGCGCGTGCACGTTAAGCCGCGGCGGCGACCAGGGCAGGTCGCCCGACGGCGGCTGCTGCGCGGCGGCCTCCACGAGGGCGACCAGCTGCGCGATGCTCTGCCGGTTGCAGCCGTCCACGCCGCGCGTCCGCCACACCTCCTCCGGGCTCATGGCCTGCAGAGAGTCAGCATGCAGGGAGCAGCTCCTGTTAGTGGGTTCATGAGTATCTGCAAAGTGCACAATGCTCTGCCGGTTGCAGCCGTCCACGCCGCGAGACCGCCACATCTCCTCCGGGCTCGTGGCCTACGGAATAGGATGCTTACGGGGTGACTCAGGGTCTTTCAGCTTGCAAGAAGATCGCATGAAGGAGACTATTCGGTATTCAGGAGCTTTGTCAGCGGCATTCTAGCTGCACCACTGCTGGTTTCTGCGCCACCAGCAAAGCATCACAAACTGAGCTACGTTTGCTGTAGGATTCAAACCATGATCGCGTTCTCACCAGGGCGCCGCAGGCGCTGGCGTCGTAGGCGTCCACCTCCGCGGCCGCCGCCGTCGCCAGCAGCGTCTCGTTGAGGTCAGTCACACCCGCCGGCAGGTCCGTCATGAACCAGGGGTGCGCCATGATCTCGGGCACTGTGATGCGGTTTTTGGGGTCCGGGTTGAGCATGCGGTGGATGATGTCCCGCACCTCCGCCGACGCCTGGAAATGCCAACGTCACTTGGTTCAAAAATTTCAAGCGCTTTCTTAAGCAGTAGTCAATGCATCCATATGCAGCAGTGTGGCTGCCAGCCTCGATATGCAGCCATAATACGACAGCCCCAGCACTACAGTGCCGCAGCAGCCCAGCTTGCAGGTTGGAAGAGTGCCCGGTGGACATGGCATGTCACGGCAGCCTGACTCTGCCCCGTGCGTCAGGCCCTACTGGTATCGTGACGATCTTTAAATCAGACAACATCATGCCTGGCTTGCAACAGGCGAGAAAAACACGCACCTCAGGGCGCAGCGGATTGTACTGACCGGCCACCAGGCGCGGGAACATGGCCTGCATGCGCTTGATGGGCGTCTGCGCCTGGTTGTGGCCGGCGGTGCGGAAGGGGTAGTCGCCGCACAGCAGGATGTACAGGCTGCAGCCGCAGGACCAGACGTCCACCGCCTTGCCGTCGTACGCCTCCCCTTTGAGCACCTGTCGGGTGGGATTTCAGGGTTTTGCAGGTCAGCTCTTATGCCAAAATGGTATTTGCCGCACAGCAGGGTGTACGGGCTACAGGGGCAGGTCCAGGCGTCCACTGCCTTGCCGTCGTACGGATCCCCTTTGAGCACCTGCGGGTGGAAATTCAGGGTTTCGCTGGTCAGCCCCCTGCCGGCACTAAGCCCTGCGGCACAGCCTGGCTGTACTGCGTCCGCATGCGGGACCGCAGTACATTAGTACACGGCACACGCAGCCTGGCGCAATCACAACATCACATACGCGCTCAATTCAATGCCATTTCGTCTGCATGGCGAGACAGCCATATAAATTGGATTTTTGCGCGGCACCCACCACGTATTCGGGCGTTGCGCAGGCGGGCTTGCAGCCGGAGCCCAGGTTCTAACCCAGCCGGAGTCCAGCTTGAGCTGCCCAGGCTTCTCTGCCACTTTATACTGGATGCAATGTCAAACTATCCACAAGAATGCACACCTCGGGGGCCATGTACTCGGGCGTGCCGCAGGCGGTTTTGCAGTCCGACTCCACGGCGCCGTCTTTCGAGTAGCCAAAGTCGCACAGCTTCAGGATTGCCGGCGCGTCGCCATGCAGCAGGATGTTGTCCAGCTGCAGCAGTGGCATGATGCAGGGTTGAGTGATTGATCAGTACTGCTTTATTAATTTGGATTGAATTGAATTGATCAGATTAGTAGCTATTAGTCATCGCCTTGCTGACGCCCCAGACTGATCGCCCAGCTGCTGCCAGAGAAGCCCGCTCGAAGTGGACTGCAGTCACCAGTCATCGACCCGACAGTCATGATCCTAGATGGTGGAACTGGCACTCTGGGTCAGCGGCGCCTCTGCAAGCGGGCAGGACGGCCAACACCAAGGAGGTGCGACGCCATCACATTCTCGCTGGGCTTGGCAGCGCGGTGCGCCCACTTTTCCTGTTGGTTGACAGCATATGATTCAACTTTGATCATTCGTTTGGATTCACTATACCTTGATATCGCGATTGACGATGCCCAGCCGGTGGCAGTAGTCCACCGCCACCATGAGCTGCTGGAACAGCAGCCTGGCGTCCGCCTCCGGCACCATCATGCCCTGTATCAAAGAGCAGACAGACCGTGATGCTCAGCGGCTCAGAGCTTGTTCGCACTGCCAACCACGGGGTGCCCAGCTGCGGATGCACTGCGGGCTGGCCTGGCCTGCCAGGGTCTGATGCACGCGTCACACCACGCAGCCTGCATCCAGGCAGCTCGCGGCGCCCCGCAGTGCCCCTGATGCATCGTTCCGCAGCGGGTGGTGCACCTGGGCCAAGCCTGTGGGAGTGCGCCCGCAGGTTGCCACTGGCGGCGCCCCACTTGGCAGCGCCCACGCACGCCGCGCCAGGAAGGGACCGACCAGGAGGCGCATCCCAGTCAAGGAACAAACACGACTGAAGATCCTTCTGTCTCCACACTCACGTGCGCCATGTGGGCCTCCACATAGTCGAGCAGGTCGCCGCTGGTGGCGTACTCCATGGAGATGCCCAGGTGGCCGGGCGTCAGGAACGCCTCCCGCAGGTGCACAATGTGCGGGTGCTGTGCGCACAGCCGTTGGTTCAGCAGCTCCCTGCACAATGCAGGAAGATGCACTCAGGGTGTCAAGGTCTCAGTGTTGCAAGGACATGAGCAGCCGCTGAGGACGCTGTAGAGACAGGTGACGTTAGAGCCTGTTTGGACATCATCTTGGAGAACATCACAGCATGTGGGCTTATGTGACAGCATGCTTCAGCTGCTGCACTGCAGGCGCCTGGCTAGCAGGGCACTGTGTGCACGGAAGTGGGCAAGGCGCACCGCAAGATGTGTTTGGTCTTCATCTTGCCCACGCTGCGGTCCAGGAATTTGATGGCCACCTGCTCCCCGGTCTCCATGTCCAGTGCCAGCTGCACAAAGCCGTGCGCTCCCCTGCGGAAACAAAAAGCACAAATGCATCAACATGTCCATCCCTTCGAAGCTGCTTCGCGGCGCGTGGCTCCGCAGCAGTTCCAAATGTTGAAGGTTTCGAGCGAGAAGCGCATGCATGCAGCAGCACATGCATGCATGCGCATGCATGCAAAATCAGCACAGCGCTGGGTCCCACCTGTTGAGGTCGCGCAGCTTGTAGTAGCGCTCGTGGTTTGACAGCGGCTCGGTGCTCTGGCAGTAGCCCGACCCGAACGCTGGCTGAGGAGCAGGCGGCCTCTGCTGCTGGTACTGCCGCTGTTGCCGCTGCTGTTGCTGCTGCTGCAGCTGCTGCGCCGCACCCGAACTCTGCGGCACAAACTTGCATTCAGACACATGCAACACAAGGGGCGGTGCCGTCGATTCATACATACATGGATTAGGCCTGAAGTACTGCATGCATGCGATATTCGCGCACGCCTGTGCACAACAGCAGCAGCAGCAGCGGACCTGCTGCGATGCGGATGCAGACGACTCCCGTGACCGGCTGTGACGCGAGTGCGGCGAGGACCCAAGCGTCTGGCCGCTGTCTGTGGGCGAGTAGGCCGGCCTGCTCTGCGGTCCGAGGGCCGGCGTGCCCGGCTGCGCCGCCTGGAGCTGGCCCTTGGCTGCCCCTGCCAAGTGCGATTCCTCTGCCGGCAGTTCCGCCGTGACGCACGAACCGCTGCTGGCTGCCGAGTCGGAGTTCGTGCATGTCATATCATCCAGCTTGTTTAACCCGTCGAAGGCGGAGTCCGATCTGCGGGCAGCAAGTGGATGCCGCAGTTGGTAAAAATCAGCAGAATCAGCATTTTCTTCCGGCTACGTCATTTGTCTTTTGCAAGCCTCGCACCCCGTGGCTTAAGCGGGCCTGCAGCGGGGCAGCACCGGTAGGCTTATAGCTTTCACGAAGGCGGCACGCGACGCCGCGCCCTGCGAGGCCGACTGGGTCCCCTCATAACCGGGTTGTACCGGCATTGGCTATCAGGGTGCAAGCGTCTCACGCCGCAAATGCAGCGGTGTTCGAGGCGTCACCACGGCGTCGGAATCTGCCAGAACTTGCCTGCCTAGCCCGCGATCTGCGAGCATCCGCGTTGACGGGGCTGCGTCTTCAGAGAAAACCTGGAGGCAGATGCCTGCGACTGGTGCTGTCGCAGAGCTGCAGGCTGGCACCCCAGCTGGCGACGGTGCGAGGGTGCGAGGGTGCAACTGCTGCGCCCAGCAGGACCGCGACTGCGCCCCGCAAAGCCGGCGTTCACGTCACTTCAGCAGTCCAGGTTCTAACTGAAACGCCGATCAGTCTGTCGCCTTCTCGCCTGACTGCTGAGAGTGTAATCGAGGGCAGTCCGAAAGACGCGTGCCGCAGGAGCAAAATCTGGTTCGGCAAAGCCAACCTACATCGCTTATTCAATCATGGCAGTCCTTCGCTGGGGCGATTCCTCAAAACAGCCTGTATTTGTACTGCCTCTCCCTAAGGCACCAGGGCCCATCAGGATCACTGCAAGATCTGCAGGGCCACGCAGCCCCAGTCGGTGCGAGACCCAGAGCACATCGCCCTGGCCAGCCCGGACGCAGTGAGCGACAGCCTGGGGCGTGGATTGCACAATGACGGCATGCCGCACAAGGCGGAGCGCACGCCGTCGCAAAGGTTCAGGCGGGCCAAGATGTTTCGAGCCGCGGCGGTGCAGCCCTTCATCAGCGCGAGCAACACATTAAGGCCCGCTGCTTCAGTTACGCATGAGCCATGCAGCCGCTGCGGGTCCGGAGCCGCTAGATACGCAGGCAAGCGCCGGCCCTTCGCTGTGCTCTGGGGCGCCGGTAACGTGCTTCTGCTCAAGCATCGGGGCTCTGCAGCCAGCCGCACTCGTATGCAATGCTGCGCCATGTGATCGCGTCACAGATGAAGCGGCATCGCCGCAGACATGGCGCATGAAGGCTGTCCACCATCATTCAGCGCTTGACCCCTTCACCGCCGCACGAGCGGGCACCACCCAGAATCTAATCGGTGATATAAACTTCGCACGAACACAGGCGCTGGAGCCCAGCTGCCGTCAAGCATTGGCGTCGGCAGTTGGTGGTGCCGCCGCTTGCCCACTTGATCAAGGTGAAAGCCCGGAAACGAGACATCAGACACATATTTTGACTGCCCAGTGCTTAGTAAGACTCCACTGGATAGCATGGCCAGCGGGCAGCGACGGTCTGACCGGTGACAACCGGCTTTACGACTCCTCTACCGCTCGGCGGAGTCATACGTAGCTGTCTCATCTGCGGGGCAGCGTGTGACCGGGCACTTGTGCACCGTTGAACTGCCAGGATTCTGCTAGCTCGCTATGGGATTGAGGCAGGCCGAGCTGCACATCGATATGTTTTCATCAGAAATTGCAACTGAAGCTTTGGCGAAATCCTCACCTGATGTCCATGTCTTCATGCTCCTTCTCGCAGCCAGATGAGCCTGCATATGGCGTGGCTGTGCTGCCGCTATTGCTGCTTTGCCGGGCATCGCTGCTGCTCGCCTTCGTCTCTGAACCGCCGCTGCTCGCCTTCCATCGGAATTTGGTGTTCCGCGAGAAGAACGCCATTATAGCGGAAGATGCCCCTGAAACTATTGCACGCACAGCTGAATGAGCCGTACAGCGCCGAAAACTCTACAGCCCTCTGCAACTGGAGATACGTAGGCACGTGCTTCGTATGGTCGCCAGGAAGCGCCGCCGGGGCTCAATACGCAGCAGCAAAGGCTGAGCCCGTGAACAATATTGTCCCGAAGGTGAATAACAGCTGTGCCCCATGGCACATGCGCGGAGGCGTGAAAGGCCACGAGAGAAATACGAGCACATGAAGCCAGCCAGGAAGGTCTGAGTCAACTATGTTACTCCAAACCCTATGACGTCTCCAGCGTCCCGACGAAGAACGGCAACTTGGGGACCTAAGCTCAAAGGTGCGCAGCATCGAAAGGCCGCAGCAATGAAAGTATTGTAACTTGCAAAACCGTCCTATCAATCTGATTCGCGACGTCTTCTAACGCAAGATCACATCAGCGCGCCCAGCCGCCTTCTCGCCAGCGCTGCCTCTGCAACCAGGCTTTAAGATGCAGCTGCAGCGCAGCGTGAGGGAGTGCACCTGCTTCAGCGGCCGCACGGCGCCTACCCTTCATCCTCAGCGGTGCTTCACCAGCGCACCCAGCAGCAGTAGAAGCACCCGAGGCATGCGGCGTGCGGCGCGCCGGCAGCCGGTGGCTGTCGCGGCGGCGGCGACCGTGGAGTTTGCCAAGTACCAGGGCCTGGGCAACGACTTTATACTGGTGCGCCTCATCACCTCTGGGCAAGAATACTGATTTGCTTACTGAGGCTTCATCAGTGCATCATCCAAAGTGACATGCGTCCATGTTTTCACCGCCACTGCAGGTCGACAACCGCGCGCAGCCGGAGCCGCTGGTCACTGCGGAGCAGGCGGTGGCGCTGTGCGACCGCAACTTCGGCATCGGCGGCGACGGAGTGAGTCCCTTGTGCCAGCTGCAGAGTCCCGCACCGTCCACACTTCTTGTCCAGACCATCAAGGCGATGCCCGCTGGCTTCCATTCGTGGCTTTGAGCTACCAATGTCTACCTCCTCACATGGCCAATGCCATGGCGGGCTGTTGGTCTGCTGCCCGATGGACTGCCGCTGGCGGCACACGAACCGTAAAAGGTATTGCCACAGCATCATCACCGGACGAGCTCCGGCATGCCTCTATATTGACGGTATACGCGCCTCCCGCTCGCAGGTCATCTTCGCGTTGCCGGCGGAGGGAGACACTGACTACAGCATGCGCATCTTCAACTCTGACGGCTCAGAGCCGGAGATGTGCGGCAACGGCATCCGCTGCCTTGCGCGCTTCATCGCGCAGCGCGACGGCAGCAACGGCTCCACCGCACACCGCGTGCACACGCTCGCAGGTCAGTAATGGCAGCAGCAGCGGCTGGCAGCAGCAGCGGCGCACATGTGCGTGGACTGTCGCGCTCATAGTCAAGCCTGTCCATCTGTACATTCTCGGCTCCTGGGGACGAGTGGACGGCGGTAGGGGAAGGAGCACGAATCGCGAGCTTGAGCTCGCCGCTCTGCAGATAGGAAGCTGCATTGGTGGAGCACTGGCCTACTGGTGAAGCACTGGCCGGCAGGCCAGTGCTCGTGGCGCCCATGCGCCTCCTTCGAGATCTCAGCAACGAGCAGGCTGCCCGCCTCGTTGCCCGCAGGCCTCATGCAGCCGCGGCTTATGGACGACGGGCAGGTGTGCGTCGACATGGGGCCGCCAACGCTGGCGGCCGCCGACGTACCAACGACGCTGCCGGCGACGCGGGACGGCGCCGCGGTGGCCGCGCAGCTCGAGGCGGCCGGCCGCACGTGGACCGTGACCGCCGTCAGCATGGGCAACCCGCACGCGATAGTGTACGAGAGCTCGGAGGGGGCCCTGAAGGTGCGAGGCGCGCAGTATCTGGGTGGTCATTCCCCAGGTGTACATCATGGTTTACGCTGAGGCGCGGCATGCGACATGCACATGCGGCATGCGACATACCTGAAGCGTGAGAGATGTTGGGAGGGCCTCGTGAGGCGGGTGTCACTTGCAACATGCATCCGAAGAACGGCGAGCGTGTATCACCTGCACTGCGGAGTGGCCGGTCTGCTCAATTACTGGAAGTGTATCTGAGTGTGAATCCATGGAGGTTCCTGGCGGCGGCGAGTGCTGGCCCAGGAGTTGGCTTCCCTCTTCATAGCCAGATGGTCTGCTGAGACTTCTCTGCACCTGGGCAGATTGACGACCTGGACCTGGCCGGCATCGGCCCAATCTTCGAGAGCAATGCGGTCTTTCCTGCAAAGACCAACACCGAGTTTGTGGAGGTGCGAAGCACGACTGCTCCTGCATCTATCTGCTGCATGCACACCTTTGGCATGGGCCGCTATAGTGCGCAGGTGCACCGGCCGTAAATGGCACAGGCCCTTCGGGACGTCGGGGGCAAGCATCCCAAATGAACATGATATGCTGTCGCAAGCCCGGAGGGGCCAAACGTGCATGTGGCAGGCATCCGCGCTTTTTTGCCTCTGATGCACAGCACAGGTCTTTTCTCTCGGCCTTCTGATGTACAGCATTAGACATCAGAGGCCACTTCCTGCGCTGTGCCGTGCATTGTATCCTATCTGTACAAAGACTGCACCTTTAGTGGCCACTCAAATCAGAGCTGCACCTCCTATGAGATCACAGCTTCCAATGGAGTATTTGTCAGCAGCTGTGCCTCCTTGCCAGGGAGCAGAAGTTGTTTGATTTGACATGCACATCAGGATTTTGCTTCTGTGCTGCCAGGTGGTGAGCCGGCAACATGTGCGGATGGTGGTGTGGGAGCGGGGAGCCGGCCGCACCCTCGCCTGCGGCACAGGTGCGCTGCTGCTGCTGCTGCTTCTGCTGCTTGCTGCTGCTGGAGCCCTTGTGTCAGCGTTGGGCCTGGCACCAGTTCTGCTCGATCCACAGCCGCTCAGAATCTGACTTCGGTCAGCTGCTGCATCCAGGAATGGCAGACTGATCTTTCATGATTTTGGTCTTTGACGGATTCTCGGACGACATCATGCACATCCTGCAGGTGCCTGCGCGATGGTGGTGGCGGGCGGGCTGGAGGCAAGGATACACCGCGACTGCCGGGTGGACCCGCCGCCAAGAAATGTCTGATTTGAGATGATCTGAGATGATGACCTGCACATACAGGCGCTTGCGCGCTGGTGGTGGCGGGCGTGCTGGAGGGCCGGATAGACCGCGACTGCCGAGTGGACCTTCCTGGCGGCCCGCTGCAGATCGAGTGGCGGGACTCAGACGGCCACGTGTACATGACGGGCCCTGCGGAGCTGGTGTTTGCCGGCAGCGTGTCGCTCTGAGTTTTGGGCTGCATTGACGCTCTGGGCGGCAGCAGCGAGGCGAGGCCAGCCCGACTCAGCGGTGTGTGGCGGCATGGCGCGGCAGCATGACGCTCGTTGGCGGCTTGACGGTGTGACCAGTGGGCGAGCCGCAGCAGCGGAGGCGTGGCAAGGCGGACAGCGCAGCTGGCAGCACTGTCCCAGAGTGACGCAGTGGAGGGGCTCGTGAGAGCCGCTTGGCGCGGTGCGGCCAGCAGCGGCGGCAGTATTTGCTGGCGATGGGCCTGGGCGTGGCCAGGGCGCGGCCATTGCGCAGCAACACCGCCTGTCGTGATGAGCTGCTTGGCTGCTGCCATTGGGGCTGGGCTGGTGGCGAGAGGGGTAGCAGTGCGGCGGCTGCGCTGGTGCGGGCGCCTTGAATTGCGGCGGCATCGTAACTGTGCTCAGGCGGATTTGGCAATTCCAAATGTATTTGCACTGAGTCTGAACCACAACTCCAGACGTAGAAGACAGTTGATACATCTGTCGAGCTCGGCATGCTGATGCATGGTCCGTCGCACGCAACTTTCTGTCTCTTGACAGGCACACCCTGTCAGTAAAGCTCCAGTGCGGCAGTAAAGCGGCGTCCCATAGCATTCACGTGAGACCTGATGCCAACGCCAATCAGCTGCACAGAGCCGCAGACTCCAGGGCACTGGAGGAGACGAAGTGTCTGGGCAGAAGCAACAGGGGTTGATTCGGGAACGCTGTGATGTAGTGAGCCCCCAGGAGGGTGTAGGAAGTGCGCGAGGTATATGGGGCGTGGAGGCCAGGGAGGGGGAGCACGTGGCTGTGACCTGCCGGTTCCTTGGAGATGTGGAGGTGGATGGAGGTGCCGGGTGTCTCACTGTGAGGTGTGTTCGTCAGCATGCACACAAAGAATTGCGGAGGCACGGAAAGAACTGTGGAGGTGAAGCGCGTCGCCAGCCGAATTGCCGCGCAGGGCGCGGCAGTTTACTTGGCGAACAGCTCGCTGATGAGCTTGCTGGCCTCGGCCTTGGTCAGCTGGTCCAGCTCCTCGTCGTCTTCCGCCAGCACCTTGGCCTTGACCAGCGTCTCGATCTGCCTCGCCGTTGCCTTGCGGCTGGCGCTTGTCAGTTCGCCGATTGCGATGAGCGCCTGCGTCAGCGTGCAGCCGACGGGGGCAGCGGGGTTCAGGTCCAGCCAGAAGCGCTTCTGCGAGGCAGGGGCAGGGAGCAGGGCAGTGAGTGCGGCGTGCCGAGCACGCTGGTGTGTTTGAGCTTGTAGGAGCGCGCCTGGAGCAGCAAC
>JAABUW010001441.1_pt1 | contig 39850 bp, 30 predicted proteins | sample 5560081 | NCBI WGS metagenome assembly JAABUW01 (sample SAMN10711882, study PRJNA513363) | rock metagenome | isolation source: Antarctica rocks | place: Antarctica: Victoria Land, Knobhead sud | reverse complement strand
AGCGAGGACGAAATGCAGAGAAGCGTTGGGGTGGAGCTCAATCAAAGACTCCTGGCAGCCACAGAGGCACGAGCAAGAGGCGAGGATGTGATAATCGATGCCGACTGGGAACAATGGCTGAAGGAGGCAGCAGAACGAGGAATACGCCCTGGTATATCCCATGTGGCAGAATCAACTACTGGTGCGGTGGATACTCCGCAAAGTCTAATCTACTGGGGACGGGAGATACCGGAATTTCTCAGTGACAGTCCTACGCCGGAGATGGCAGCTATCCGGGCTTCACGTCCTTCACCACCGGATTACTTACCCCAGGCACGCACGGGCACTCAAGCAACTGCATTATCAATTCCACCACCTGCATCTCACACCAGTACTACTTCATAGGAGGAGACCCGAAGTCCAAGAGATGTTGGCCAAAAAAGTTTTTCAAATCATCTTCTAAGCAAGGTTCATGGCTTAACAAAGGCGTATCTTGTGAGCGATCGGCGTCCTGGCTATAGAACGAGATATGGACATGAGTGGGACGTGGAGTCACGCGCCTTTATCGACGCTAGCGTTATTAGCTGCAGGCAAGCAGCTTTGTTTTCCCAATTACCAGCCATGTCAGCGTTGCTGTGGCCACTGTCCACGCACACAGCTCTCTGGCGGAAAGGCCAAGGTTACCAATCGCAGCATCCATAAAGTTAGAGCATAGTCTTGAAGCTCAACCGTCTTTGTAGTCTTCCTCTCGTTGCATATCGTTCGGCTGCTAGATAGTCACGTTTTGATGACCATGCATAGTGTCTGGCTAAATCCCAAATGCCTCGCCTCGATTCTTCATACCGAGATTAGTCATACATCCAACGAGTCTATAGTAGAGACCCTATCAATGAGCCTTGGACATGGATTTGGCCATGCATGGATGTCGAGCTTGATGTGTCTGATGACCTAGCAACGGATTGTTACATGGGACGCGAACTCGGAATCCAATAGAAGGACCATTCCTTTACCAATTCGTTTGCGTATCACTGCGCTCGAGGAGAACTCTGGTGGAAGAGATAAGGTGACGCTACGCCTAATTTCTGGTCTATACAGTGCCGTGCATTCAAAGATTTTACCTTCGGAGGCAGTTTCATTTCGATCGATGCAAGAACTCTCAAAGCACGGGGCTCTTGAGCGGTGTCAATCGCCCCAGTAGAACACTAGCTGCAGTGAAAGAGGCTGCTTACGCTGTCGTCGGTAACATGTAGGCTCTCACATCCATAGTCATAGCATTGGTTCAGAGCTGGCCTGCATACTCCGCGATCAATTTCCCTATCCAAACCTTCCCACAACTTCTCTTGAAAGTTGCCCAAAAGTAGTCCCGTCCTTTTTATCCACCACTTCCTCTAGTCCTGGCTGCGTAAACACTGCCAAAGTGTTTCTAGCCACTCTCATGCTTCCTTCGTTTACCCCTCCAGCACGAACGAAATGCGGTACAGCTCTGAACTTTCCACCAGTGATGATCTGCAACGCTTCACCAGTCTGAAAAGCCAGACAATCATGCGGAATAGAGATCTTTGTGATAGTGGAATCACGGGCGTGGATGTAAAGACCTGAATTAGGGTTTGGGGCAGCGGGGAGGATCGGTAGGATTGGTGAAGGAAGTAGTTGGGATTTGGAGTCTGACCTCTGGAGTTGAGGAGGATTTGCCGCCTCATCAATGTAAAGAGCGGATGTTAGTCCAGTCAAGCAGCCGTGATCGATATGAGTTGCACACCACGAATCGTGATCCGCGGGAGTCGAATCCGGCGGATTGCTGGTCGTTACATTCGTAGCGGAAGGATCTTGGGGGAAATAGTGTAGCAAGCGAGCTTTTGTTATCATGGAAGATTTCACAATACGCTCAAGATACTTGGGCTCATAGCTTTCGATATATTTGGTGGCATACCGGTCGCAGGCGCGAGCCACAAGGACAGCAGTGTCAATTATCAAAGTACAGAGCTCCTCGAAAATTTCGCGAAATCCCGGTAACGACGATTCTTCCGGCCATACGTTCGGAGCCGTGAATTCGGGAAATTCAGCCGATTGCTCTACTGTGACGTTTTTCCCTTGGTAGAAGGCGCAATTGACATAGAAAGAACCTTTCAGCGTGTCGTAGGTTCCACTCTTCAGGGCTTCTTTGCCATGACTCCAACCACTCAAGTACTTGGCAGCAGGACAAGTAAGAGCATCTGAGGACGATAAGCCAAAGTTTTGACTCATAATTTCAAGCTCGGAAGCAAAAAGACATAAGGGCAGGATTGACAAGGATATGTACCTAGGTCTTCACGGGGAAGATTTGCAAGATGAGAAGCATAGGAGAGAAGCCTGAGGCGAAGGTCGAGAAACCTTGCTGGAAGGTCTTTAACAACCAAGATACCCAGAGATGACGGCCCAAATGCTGCTTCTAGAGACTCGAATGGCACAGAGGCTGGAGAAGATATTAGGCGTTGGAACAAGGACGACAAGATTGAGAAGCTGACACTGTTCAAGTTCTTCTAGGCTTACTGTGACAGCGTTTCTACGCCCTTGATCTTGTTCTGAGTGGTTCATGCTGACTTCAGTAAACTAAGGTAACAATGGACATGCTACGCGTTCGGGAGAGTCGATGGCGTGGTCCCTGCCGCCTTTCTAGCCTAATTCCGGCAGAAAGTCGGCCTCCCGTTATTCTAGCGGCAAATCAAAGACTTTTGGTGCCATCCTCCGTCAACCGAATGAGGGCTACGGGCGATCCCCCACGAGAAATGTATGTACGGCCATATTTCTTCTGCCATCGTCGTCTGATCCAACTTGTAGCCGTTCAGGCGTACTAGCAACTTCTTCAGTGACAAGTAGGGAATTGGGGTGCGCAGACTTTTCTTTGACCCGGATGTTGTAACAGGGCTGGGGGCGATGTGAGCAGACTTGCTATACCTAAGATGGTCAAACCTCTCGCTTTCAAAGGCGACAAGAAGTCAAGAAAGCGCAAAGCTCCTCATCCGGATGGCAGCGAACAAGGTGACTTAAAGGCTTTGTCGGTCCAGAATACAACAACAGAAGCTGAAGAGGACGATAGTTGGGTGACGGCAGAAGCACCAACAGACATTACTGGACCGGTCGTTTTTACTTTCCCTTCGGCGAAGCCAACATGCTTGGCCTGCGATGCCAATGGCAAGGTATACGCTAGTGGGCTCGAAAATATTGTAGAAGGAGATTTGGCTACTGCGGAGCCGCACGATGTACGGCAGGTCTTTATCGCTAGCAGAGTCGCAGGAACAGATGAGATCAGCTTTAAGGGTCATCATGGACGGTAATCCTCCCTTCTGATGGCCGTATAGCCACAACTTCACTTATCTTTATGGCTAGTTATCTAAGCTGCGACAAGATTGGTCTTCTATCGGCCACTCGCGAGGCCATATCACCCGAGGAATCATTCCTTTGCATCCCTTCGCCCGAGACACCTGGAACGTTCAGTATTCAGACAGTGCGAGAGAAGTTCCTTACCATTGTGGATGGAAGCAAAGTGCCAGAAATTCGAGGCGATGCTGAATTCATTTCGTTCAATACTACACTTCGAATACGAATGCAGGCGAGGTTCAAGCCCAGACTGAAAGCAAACAAAGAATTAAAAATCAAGGAGAAGATCAGTAGGAAAGAATTGGAAGAGGTGGTCGGTAGGAGACTGGAAGACCATGAGGTGAAGAGATTGAAAAAAGCGAGGGTCCAGGGGGATTATCACGAAGCCATACTGGATGTCAGGGTCAAAGGGAAGCACGACAAATACTCATGAATCACACTGATCTATCCATGTGATGCCCCAAGTTTCAGAGACGGTCCCAAAATCACACCGTAGACCGGCCTCCTTGATGAAGCCTTACAAGCTAAACTCCACTAGTATCGCTGAGCAACTGCATTAATTCTACGCTGTACTTAAGTGCTGTTGATTCATATAAATTCGGACCCGATCACGTGTAATACACTGTAGAAAATTGTGTAAGAGACTGACAACCTTGTTTGGTTCAGTTGCTTGACACAAGGAATTGCGTGAAGAATTTTCTGGTAGATGACAAGCTAGCTGCAGCAGGAGGGTATCTAGGTGGTCATGATATTTACGCCTTTGAAAAGATTTCAACCAAACGCAAATTTCGAACTTCGCTGTGATGTCGAACTATGCTCTTGTTCCGATTGTCATTAGTCGTGCCTCACGTAGAATGTACTCTCACCTCAACTACCACTGCTGATACCTGTCGGTAAACCCGGTGGGTTCGACCTCGGCACAATTCGTTCCTTCTTCTCCTTTTTGGCCCAGCGCACTACACCCTGATTAGTATATGGTTCATTCATTAGAAGAAAATGGAGTCGCATACGTCCGCATGCATTACATAATGTCTTTGGTCCACTTGGGCCTTTCCTCCATTCTGGCGAGTCTAAGGTTCCGCAGTCGGTACACACATACTCATCTGCTACTTTGAGCTTTTTCTTCTTATCTCCGCCACGATTGTCCTTGTCGACTGGAATGGCAATGCCAGCATCGCCTCTGATTAGTGCTGGGCTAGCATCGCCGGTACTGATACCTTGCGACCGCTCGCCGTCCCGATACCGAAGACCAGTTAACATCTCGATGGTCTCAATATGTGTAGCGCCTTCATAACGAGCCATCTTGTCATTGATACTGTCAGGCTTGGAGCTGGCATTCGCTTCATCAAGATTTTGTTGGGTCAGGGCCGTGTTAGAGACGCTGGGTTTGGCTGGCGGCGGCATGCCATTGTAGTCATTTGACTGCGCAGAAGTCAGGGACGCTGAGCCGGGGTTCTCGCTCTCCGTACGCTGAGTATCCGACGGGGTAACGCTACCATGACCGTCCTGTTTTCTTTGATAATGCCTTTGCTGAGCTTCGATTTCCTCTTGTTCCTCCCTTCGGAGGTCTGCTATGCGTTTGGTGAGACGTTCGTTCTCGATTTTGTGCTCAAGAAAAGAGTCAAGCAAATTTGCGTTCTTGGTTGGGTACGGCCGAGCCATCATGAAAAATCCACGGCAAAAGCCGGCAGCATTGTTGGGCCCAAATGCTGCAGCATCAGACGTAAGATGAGGATGCCCGTGGGATTCGAAGATTGTGTAGGTGTCGTCAGCTTTTCGAAAGCGATAAAAGAAACGTAGAGGGTTGCCGGAGGCTATGGATTCATTAAACTCGCGGACAAAGACACCACTATCGTCTTGGTGGATGAAGTCGACGATAAACTTTCCAATGAGTTCTTCCTGATTGTAGCCGGTCAAGCTCTTGCCTGAGGGTGATACGTAGAGGATTCTGCCATCGGGGGTAAGGATATGGAGGAAGTCCTTGAGCTCTTCGAGTACTCTTTGCGACCAATTCCGTCTTTTTGTAAAGTCCGTGAGTGTACCCCCTCCACCGACATTCGTCTGCGTGCCAAAGCCAGTCGGTAGTGGACCGGCGCCTGCTCCAGTCATAGCGCCGCTGCCAGCACCCGAGTCCTCTAAATTCTCATTCCCGGACTGCTGCTGGTCTAACTGGGTGTCGCCCGTGCCGTAATTCTGTGTGTCTGAGCCATTCAAAAGGTTCATAGGCAGCATCTCGACATCCAAGCTGTCTATCATGTCGCCATTGTGGTTGAGCATATCTGTCATAGATGTGTCCCCACCGTGCACTCCCTCCATCTGAGATGCAATTAGGCGGACATGGGAGGCTAAGGGGAGATCGAAAGCTCACTAGATGTCCAAGTCCGGAGGTAGGGCCCCTTTGGCCGTTCTCGAACATTGACATGGTTGACACGGACCATCGAATGCTGGCGTGTGGAGATGTGTACAATAATGACTGCTCAGGCTTGTTCCATTCGTTGCGAAAGCTGGAGTTGATAGCCGCAGGTAACCCAACACGTGACTGCCCGCAGAGAAACGCGGGGAAAATACGCCTTTGACAGGACGCGATTTCACTTTGACACTCGAGACTCTTTCAACGTCATTCACGACCTCTTATACTCAACCTTTCCCACTCATTCGGAGACTCTTGCAGCTTCCTGAGCATAATCTTTGCGAGCCTGGTCTAGGCCGATACCTTCCGATCAACGCAATCATGTGAGTCTTGAAATACTGTATCTGCGTCTGCTGAGCTCAATGTTTTCGCAGGTGTAAGCATTGTGGATACAGTCATCTGTCCATGATCAGCCCACTGATCCCGCTGTAGCGAAGATTGACAGACTCGCCATCTTGGGGTAGGCTATAGTCAATGATGTGCCGAGTGCTTAGCCTTTTAACACGCGATAGGGTTCGTTCCTTCGACAACAAGAGGTCCGAGACCATTCAATTTCACACACCTTTGACATTGATAGTAGGCTATAATGGGTCAGGTAAAACGGTACGCTCAACAATCTAGATACGGGAGAAACCTTCTTTGACATGCATAGACTATCATCGAGTGCCTCAAGTATTCCACAACGGGAATTCTGCCACCGAACAGCAAAGGTGGCGCCTTTATCCATGACCCCAAGGTCCGGTAACATCATTCGAGATCACGAATGATCGCTGACAGGCTAGTAGATTTGTAATGAGAAAGAAGTGCTGGGACAGGTCAAATTATCTTTCAGGGCAACTACTGGCCATCAGATGGTTGTCACTCGAAACATGCAAGTCACCGTGAAGAAAAATACTGTGCAATTTAAGACTTTGGAGGGGGTAATACAGACTAAGACCAAAGATGGCGAGCGGACTTCAGTCTCTTCGAGGGTCGCGGAGCTAGACCAAGTCATGCCCCAATATCTTGGTGTTTCCAAGGCTGTCCTGGATTCTGTCATCTTTTGCCATCAAGATGAGAGTTTATGGCCTCTGAGCGAGCCAGCTGCTCTCAAAAAGAAATTTGACGAGATATTCGAAGCTTTGAAGTACACAAAAGCCATTGACAACATCAAAGCGTTGCGGAAGGCTAAGAACGACGAGTTGAAACGGCTCAAGGAAACTGAAACATCTTCAAAAAATCTCAAAAATCTGGGTGACAAAGCAGAAAAGCAGTCAAGAGAGCTGGATGCCGAGATCAAACAACTCAAAGACGAGATAACGGAACTCAATACTAAGACTAAGGAGGCGGAGGGAAAGTACCGCGATGCATTCGATCGTGAGACACAATATGAACGTGTCATTAGTCAATTAGATGATCGTCGAACTAGAGAAGGTTGGGTTCAGGCACAGGTCACAAAGCTCGGCGAGAATCTCAAAGTGCGCAGCGAATCCGATGAATGGCTACAATCAGAGCTTGACCATAACCAAGAGCGTATGTCTGATCACGAAAACAACAAAACGCGACAAACTAAGAAGTATCAATCTCTCGAGCGGAGCCTCAAGCAAATCGAGGAGAAGCTGAGCAGAAAGCACACCGAAGCCGGCAAATTTGAAGAACAGAAAGCCAATCATGAACAGCAAATTGAGATGCGTAAAGCGTTGATCAAGGAGACCTCACGACATCACAAGATCCGAGGCTACGACACTGATCTGGACAACGTGCGGATCAACGAGTTCTTGGAAAAGATCTCGAGGCTATGCAAAGATCAAATCGCTGCCGTAGAGAAAGCACGCCGCGAGACTGAGGGCGACACGGTGAAGGCGCAAGATGTGCTGAACAGATTAGGAGAGCAGAGTTCGGTGGCAAAGGAGAACAAGAACTCTGCTCATGCCGGCTTTGCTGCCAACCAAGGCAAAATTGGAACTATTCAATCTCATCTCAATAGCATCGAGATCGATGAAGGTGGGAAAGCAATTCTTCAAGCTAATATCGTGGACCTTGAGGCACGTCTCAAGAAAGCGAAAGATGACTCTAGGAAGGGTTCATGGGAAAGCAAAATCAGCGAAGCCGATCTTCAGCTGCGCAGATTGAGGGAAGAGAGGAAGCAAGTAAACAATGACTTCATCCAGGCAAATAGACAAGCGGGTGAACTAGCACGGTTAGCTCTCTTGAAGGACGAGATGGCCGATCGTCGACGAAAACTTGACACTATGAAGGGGGTACATAACGAGAAACTCAAGAGCCTTGTAGGACGAGATTGGGAGCCATCACGGCTCGAAATCGATTTCCAGAATGTTATTAATGAAAGGAGTCGCCAAGTCAAGGAAGCGGAGCGGCATCGTGATCTTGTATCCCGTGGACTGGAGCACGTCGAGTACAAGCTCAGCAATGCGAAAATAGATCTCAAGAAAGCCGACAAAGAGCTTGCTCTGTGCGTCAAACGATTGACCGACAACGTTGACGGAGAGCCAAAGGACTACCTGGACACACTTTCCGAAATACAGCGACAAAGGGATCTTCTCAAGGCAGATTTCGACAATTTTGGGAATATGAAAAAGTACTTTTCTCAAGCTATACAAAAAGCTCAGGGGGTACATCCGAAGGCCCCAGGAAAGCATATTTGTAACCTATGCGAACGGGCTTTCCATGGCAAAGAAGGGTCTGAATTCATCAAGAAAATGCAAGAAAAGATAGAGAACGAAACGGCTGAGCAAGTAGCGCAAGATCTGAAGGACTTAGAAGATGAATTGCGGAACGCTAAGGAAGCTGGACCAAGCCATGACACCTGGTTGCGGCTGGTCAAATCGGAATTACCAAGATTGCAAGGGGCCGTCACAAGCCTAGGAGCAGAGAGGGAGACGATCCTTCTTGAGATCGAAAGTCATGACAAGACGGTTGCGGATCGAGAAGATGCGTTAAGAGATGCAGAGTCGCTGGCAAAGCCTGCTGCCCTAATAACAAGATACCATCAAGAAATGATGAATTTCATCGGACAGCACGAAGAGCTTACTGCAAAACAAAACAATGCTGAAAGCTCTCGTACTCTCGACGATATCCAAGAACAGTTGAAAATTGTGGATGAGAAAATCCAAGGCGTGGATACCAACCTCGCCCAATTCAGGGCCGACAAAGAGCGGGCTCATTCGCTTATCACCTCGCTAGAGCTGGATTTGAGTAAAGCAACCAACAGCCTTTCAACTGCAAACCATCAGCTTGAAAAAAAGCAGGATCACTCGAAGCGGATAGAGGAATTTAAGGAGACTAACCGAGGTCATCAAGATACCATTAAGCGTTCAGACGCGCAGCTCAGGGAGTTGGCTTTACAGATCGCAGAAGAGGAGACGAAAATTGAAGAGATACGGCAGCGCGGTAGAGTCAAAGTCAGTAGCATGCAGCAAGAAGCATCCAGCTTGGAGAACAGCCTACGGAAACTCGATTTTGCTGCACAGAACATCAAAAGATACGTAGAAGATGGCGGGCCAGCTAATTTGGCAAGATGTCGGAGAGAGATTGATAGTGTGGAGCAGGAGATTTCCGAGACTAGGGATGAGCAGAAGCAGGTCACCGTCTACATTAACAAGATCCAGCAGGAACTGAGCAGTCAAGACCACATCAAACGAACAATTACCGACAACCTCGAATATCGTCGAAATCTACGCGAACTCGATGAAATAAAGGGCGACATAGCTATGTTGAGTGCGCAGAATGCCGATGCCGACCAGAGACATTGGCACAAACAGGCAGCACACTGGAAACGAACCTTTGATGAAGCTTCGAGTGAAAAGACTCGCAAACTCGGTACTGCTACCGCGAAGGATAATCAGCTCGCAGGCTTGATACGGGATTGGAATGTTGATTACAAAGATGCGGCCCACAACTTCAAGAAAGCTCACATCGAGGTGGAGGTAAGGAAACTTTCGGGCTCCTGGTGAAGCGCACGACTGACGATTGGCCAGACCACTAAAGCAGCAGTGGAGGACCTTGGGCGCTACGCCAGCGCATTGGACAAGTCAGTGTCCCAAGCCTGTCGATTGGTATTAATTGCTGACTTGGTTGCATAGAGCAATCATGAAATATCATAGTATCAAGATGGAGGAGATCAACCGCATCATTGAAGAGCTCTGGAGGAAGACCTACCAGGGTACAGATGTTGATGCCATCTTGATCCGGTCAGACAATGAGGCTGCCAAGGGAAATCGCTCGTACAATTATCGAGTCTGCATGGTCAAGCAGGACGCCGAAATGGACATGAGGGGACGTTGCAGCGCAGGGCAAAAGGTATTGGCCAGCATCATTATCCGCCTGGCATTGGCCGAGTGTTTTGGCGTGAATTGTGGGCTCATTGCGCTGGATGAGCCGACGACGAATTTGGACCGAGACAATATACATTCCCTTGCGACCTCTCTACACGACATCATCGAAGCCCGGCGGCATCAGTCCAACTTCCAACTCATTGTCATCACCCACGACGAAGAATTCCTGAAGTTCATGAAGTGCCCCGACTTCTGCGACAACTACTATCGGGTTTCGAGGAACGACCGACAGAAGTCGGAGATCGAGAAGCAGTCAATAGCAGAGGTGATGTAGGTAGGATGTGCATTGAACGGAAACAGTGGGGGATTTGCTGTGAGTTGCTTGGACTCGAAGGGATCCAGGTGAGATATGTGATCGTTGAGATGAATGCACATGGTAGGCATTTTGCTCCAGCTTGTATTATTACGGTTTGCCACAGTCGTCGCTCCATAGAAGGGAAGGGCTTGTGATTGTGAAGGGTTGCTGTGTTGGCAGAGTGGAGGAATACTTTATTTTGAGAAGCGTGTAGGGCCGATCGGCCTTTCCAAGGATCTAAGGTAGACGCCCAAAATAGCACTTACTCCCATTTCTTCAGCCTACTGCGTACATCAGAGCACGCTCACTGTCAACAAGCCGAGCGTTGAGGAGAGGAGCCTCGGGATGAAAAATTGGAGGTTGCAGCTGACTCGTTCAGCATGTGATATCTCTTCTCTGATCAGCTGGGTATGTAATGACATTCATGTGCCTCTTACCCCGCGGTCCAGGTTCGCTCCTGCGGAAGTAGAAGGCAGGCGCCGAGGGATGAAATGCATGCATTGAGGCTAATGCGCGGGGAAGTTAGCCACAGACTCAACTGACTCATCATGCACGCGGCTCAAGAGATCCCTTGCTCAATGTTTATTTGAATTAAATCCAATCGCGCTGTCCATGCCCTCCTTGCCTCCACCACTGCTACCCGGTAGTCTCTAACTGTAGCGTTGAGGGCTGTCCCCGCAATGGTCACGTACCTGAACGAGTGACGATGAGTGACGATGAGTGACGATGGGTGACGATGATGAGATGAGATCGCCCGACGCTGAGTGGACCTCTCCTTTTTCGGATGCGACTGCTATTTACCTTTGACCGTGACCCACTGTTCCAACTTTTATTCTCCTTGCTCAAAACATGCAATGCCCTGCTTTGTCCCCGACCATCACCGAATCTTGCTATTCTGACTGCCGCTCCACTTGCTCCACTTGCTCCAAAACGATTCTCCCATAGCTCCCTAAAGTGTGGGCTCTGTTGGCTGTGATCTCCTGCTATCATCAACCTTGGCATCCCGCAACAATTGACACGCTTGCTCTACACGTTGACAATCTTGACTGCTTCCTCGCCCTCGGAGCTTTCATACCCGTGTGCTCACACCTCGCCTACACCTCTCCTTGTGCAGTTTGCTCATCATGAAGGTCATTGTCACCATCACTGCTCTCTTCGTGGGCATTGCCGCCACGTACGTTCATTTAATGCGAAAGACTGTCGGCGAATACTAATCTCCGCAGCGTTCCTCTTCACAAGCGAGGCGTTGGCTTTTCCTGGGGTTCTGAGAAGGTCCGAGGTGTCAATATTGGAGGCTGGCTTGTGCTGGAGCCGTGAGTATTCGAAGCGACCCCTTCCAGAGCATGCAAGGACTGAGATCATTCCTAGATGGATCACCCCGTCAATATTTCAAGCTTTCCCGGGCCACGATACCGTGGATGAATGGACATTGGCCTCAAATCATCCGGATACTGCCCCAGGTATCCTCAAAAATCACTGGGATAATTGGGTTGGCCTTTCGGACTTTCAAACGATTGCGAAAGCCGGTTTCAATACTGTCCGAATCCCCGTTGGTTGTATGCAGTCCCGTCCCTACACACCTACTAATGCGTATAACTGACACGCTGTTAGATTGGGCATTCCAGAAATTCAATGATCCGTACATCCAAGGCGCAGCCCCGTACATTGACCAGGCCATTACCTGGGCTAGATCAACTGGGCTCAAAGTCTGGATTGACTTACATGGCGCCCCGGGCTCTCAAAATGGCTACGACAACAGCGGTCACAATGGCACCATTGGCTGGGGTGATGGTAGCACAGTCGCCGAGACGAGAAGTGTTATTCAACAAATTGCGAACAAGTATGCACGGTCGGAATATCAAGATACCGTGGTTGCCATCGAAGTTTTGAACGAGCCACAATCGACCAAGATTTCTGGTGGCCCCAATACCGTTGTGCAATACGACAACGATGCTTATGGCGATGTCAGCGTCATCAGTGACACACCAGTGATGCTACATGATGGATTCCAAACCGGAACCTTTTGGAATGGAGTGTTGTCAAATTCCAAGAACGTCATCATCGACCATCATGAGTATCAGGTTTTTACTCCCGAACTGATTGACATGTCGGCTGACGAGCACGTCAAATACGTACGTTATGTTCTCGGTCACAGATCATCTATCAGCCGTGGCTTTACAGTTAAACATATGCTTTGACGGTGGAAAGCTAACCCCGCAATTGTTTCCAGGTATGCTCGAATGCTGGAACATATTCCGCAAACACCAACCATTGGGTCGTGGTTGGTGAGTGGAGTGCTGCCATGACCGATTGTGCAGCAGCCCTCAATGGCTATGGATTGGGGTCTAGATGGTAGGGGTGCTGATCGGTCAATCCTCAAGTATTGGCTGATTCAAAATTAGGGAAGGCAGCTTTCCTTTGACCGGAGCTAAGACCTCGACAAGATCTTGTGGTGATATCAATTATATTGGTGCGTATCTGAATGCTCAGCATTACACAGCTCAATATGCTCGAGGAATCATCAATTAACACAATGCACCTTTCACAGATACCTGGAACCAAACCTTGAAGGATAATACCCGGCGCTACATCGAAGCTCAAATCGACGTGTTCGAACAGCAAACGCAGGGCTGGGTGTTCTGGAATTTCAAGACCGAGGCAAGTGCCGAGTGGGATCTCGAACGTTTACTCACCGCCGGAGTTTTCCCTTCTTTGAAAGGATATCAATCAAGCTCGCCGTGCTCATCCTAGAAACGCTGTCGGAAAGCCTTTCCCTTCCATGATCGTTAGCGGCATGCATAGCGTGGCGCACCGTCCATTCGCTTACTTTTCGATAAGTTGACACGTTCGTTGATCAAACACCTTGCGGTGTGGATTTTTGAGAGGAAGCAAAGTATGAGCATTTGATACCCATGGATCTCGAGAATGACTTACGACATATCACAGTGTTTTCGATCCATCTTCAATGGTTTAGCAAGAGCAGGAAAGGAGCACCATAGTACTATGTAGCTTCCTGTACATACATAGCTTGGTCACATGAACGACCAATGCAGATCTGAGAGACCATGTTCATTGTCATTACCATGAGTAAATAAAGCCTTTCGAGGCTTATACTGTTTTACGTCCTAGCATCATTTGATTTTTATGGTGTCCCCGCAACTTGATACCTACTTCAATCAAAACACGTTATGCATCGAGTTGGCTTCAATCTTGATAGACGTCCGAAAGCGTATCTGGTCACATGATGCAAAGTGAAAGAACGACTTGGAGCCGATGTTAGCCTGGGACTAAGGCGGTGTTTTCTACCGCCCTACCTTACCAGCTGGTAAAAAGTCGCACTTAGCAATGTACTTATTGGGCCTACACCAACATTTTTGAATTGAGTTTCCACAGTGGGTCGATGGCACATGGGACGCGTTGAAGCTCTCCTTCCAGACAGTCTGGTATATGTCCTGCTGTCTCCCGCACGAATTGAGCTGTCCCAAATGGTGAGTAGAGCGCTCTTTGTTATTCTCAAGTCTCTTCTCCAAAACGCTTTGTCCATAGTCAATAGTCGCGGCTATTCCCCCTCTTCGGTCTCATCGAGTTCATCTTCGGTTTCGTCCTCGTCGCTCTGCGCCAAAACTTTCTCGATCAAGCCCAGGGTTACCCTTAGCGGCAATCCCACAACGTTATCGAAGCTTCCTTCAATCCTATCCACCAGTATCGCCCCAATACCTTGTATGCCATAGCCTCCAGCCTTGTCCGCCCCTTCTCTCGTCCGCACGTAAGCCAACAACAACTCATCGCTTATGTCCTTTCCAAACTTCACAGTCGACTCTTCCACTGTACTCTCCATCGCAAATCCAGGCTCGCGCGCACTTTTCAAAGGTGCCATGACCACGACAGCTGTGTACACCCTATGGTGTCCACTGTTCCGCAGCATCTTCAGCATCCCTATGTGATCTGCCTCTGACCGTGGCTTCTCAAGTATCTGACCCAAATGCGAAACAACGACTGTGTCCGCGGCGAGGACAATGGCCGGTTCTCCAAGCTCGGTGTTGTCGATTTGCGTGGAGTAGACGTGCGTTGCCTTATTGGTCGCCGTCTGAAGAACATATTCGAATGGGGAGAGGGATTTTGGTACGTCTTCGGGCAAGGGAGAGGGTATTATTTCGAGGTCTGTGAGGCCGATCTGATGGGGGCAAAGAAGTGAGTCCACAGTAACCTAATCATGGTTGGGTCTTCCTTGGCCTATTACTTGAGAGAGCAACTGCTTCCTCCTTGGGGAGGCGGAGGCAAGGATGCATCGTTTGCCCCGGATTGAATTTATGACGGGCAGGTCGAGAGGCAGCGGGGCCCGCAGATGTGGCGGCTTTGGAGGCGTGGGTTGGGCGGCCGTCTCGTAAGAAGGTGGAGGTTCTGTCGGTGCGGGCACATATTTGGTGTCTGTCATGCTGCTCGGGTGGTTATTCTCACAGCGAACAGAGGCCATCGGCAGTTCTCGATTAGCTACGGAGGTTGACACAAGTCCTGGGCGAGTGCCAAGTCTAGAATACAGGGATCTGGATGCCTAAGATCCTTGGCTTGGTTCCGGGGTAAGGTACTCCTCCCGTTAGCGCCTGCTCAAGACTTTTGGTGTCAATCTTCCATCTAGATAAAGTAAGGTAGATACCGATCACCCGCTGCAGCAGCCGAGGCTCGACATCGACGGCACGGAATTCACCCTAAATCGGCTTTCGTCATCCGAGGCACCCTGCCCTTCTCTCCGAGGTCAGCAAAATGGAAAGCTCCCACAGAAGCCGAAAATGTATCGACGCAAAATACGTGCTTCATTTTCTAAACGCGTTCCGCATGATGTCCGTCGGACACCAAGGTGCTCTTTCCCCACGCTCCCTCAGACATCAACGCCGTGCATCAGGCATTTATAATAGAGCCTCTTCCCTTCGTACTACCGTCTCATTTCTTCCCAATCGCGTGTGCTTGCCATCTTCCGCCCTGATCAAGCAAGAAATCATTGCTTGATCCCCAGGAACTCGCCCAGCATGGTACAGAATAAGGGTCTGATATTCAAAGAGCCTCCGGTTGATTGGCCGGTAGAGGGCAAGAACCTCACAGTCGAAGATCGCGGCTTCGACCTAGATACCCAACCTCCGAAGGATGGCATCACTACGAAGAACTTCTATGTCTCGTTCGACGTTCGTTACGTTTTATTTTCAACTCTCTCTAATCTGGACTTGCTCATGAGTCTCGAGTCACATCTGTAGAGTCTTTAGGACTCAAAATCGTCTCAGAATGCGTTCTTCTCATCCAATCGATATACAGGCTGACTCCGCAATATTGCAGCCATATCAACGAGGCCGGATGCGAGCGCCGGAAGTCAAGTCATACTCTCCCCCCTTCGAGCTAGGCCAGCCCATTACGAACTCTGCCGTGTCGAAGATTTTGAAATCGAACAACCCAAAGTTCTCGGAGGGCGAGATAATTACTGGAATGTAAGTTGGCTGACTCAAAGGACCCCGCAGAATGAGGCTGAGGCCTACATGAAGGATTCCCACAGAAGAGTACTCGATCATATCTGGAGAGGTTGTGAATAGCATGATCAGAAAACTGGACAACCCATCCAACCTTGATCCCAGGCTGTTCTTAGGTGCGCTAGGCATGCCAGGACTGACAGCGTATTCGTCTTTGTATGAAATTGGACGGCCGAAGAAGGGGGAGACAATTTTCATATCAGCCGCTAGTGGAGCTGTGGGCCAGATTGTAGGACAATTAGCCAAGCACGAAGGTCTCGCGGTGATCGGAAGCGTTGGTAGTGACGCGAAGTTGAAATTCATAATGGAAGATCTTAATTTCGATGAAGGATTCAACTACAAGAAAGAGAAGCCGGTGGAGGCATTGAAGAGGCTAGCGCCCAAGGGCATTGACATCTATTTCGAGAACGTTGGAGGTGATCATCTGGATGCTGCACTTGGAGCTTTCAACAACTATGGCCGGATCGGTAATGACTAACACGCTTTCCATCCTACTGCCTAAGCTGATCTTATCGCAGTCACCTGTGGTATGATCTCACAGTACAACATTTCAGACCCAGACAAGAAATACGGAGTCAAGAATCTGGGGAACGTCGTATCCAAGCGCCTGAAGATGCAAGGCTTCATCGTTGGCGACCCTGACTTCGGGGTACGCATCTTTTCTGTCCCACTTCTACCCAACCTGGGAATGATCTCGAGGCTTGATATATGTTTTGAGAGCTTCTTACTCGTTGGACGTGTCTTGGCACTTCTCTTTCTGCTTCCTCGAGGAATGCTAACACCCAAACATTATAGCCCAAGTACGCTAAGGACCACCAAGAACACGTCGCCAAATGGATCTCGGAAGGGACGTTCAAGGCTCAGCAAAGCATCACAGAGGGTATCGACAACGCGATTGGGTAAGCCAAATTCTTGATCCATTTCCGTGTAATAAGTGGTGGTTCTTGTGCTCGGATCGTCATTGAGACCTCTACCAACCCGTTCTCGCTTGCCATTTCTTCGGCCTGCTGCTTCCGAGGCTCAGCCTTGTCTCAACTCCGTTTTTACTCGCAGAGTTGTACGATGGCTGTATTATATTTCTTGGAGTGCTGACTTCAAAATTCGCACAGTGGGTTTCTGGGAATGTTGAAAGGGGAAAACTTCGGGAAGGCGATTTTGCAGATCGAAGAGTTGAAGGTAGGTCTTTACATGAGAATCTTAGCATGGTGATTCTAATCTTTATAGTGATGTATTGGCGACCGGCAAGCTTCAAAAAACTGAATATCAGTGGATCGTGAGACGACACGGTCACCATTGTTTGAAAGTGATTCTAGCACAATTTGAGAATCGTCACAAGACGAATTTCATGTAGATTTAGTAGTAGTTTATTCTATTGAGGTACATTGTGTCCCAGACGGAGGTGTTCCACCAGGAAATCTACAAGGAATCGAACCCATAGACCACTCTCGCCCACCATGCTTTCGGTAGGACACCCCATATGCAAGGGAAATATTTAAGGGTAAATAAACGTGCTACATTCATAGACTAAGAAGAGAACGATAAGAATTTACAGAAATTAGGGTACTCCAGCTATCTGAACGGTAGTCCTGGTGCTGCCAATTCATCCTCGCTATCTGAGATAACGTCCATCTCGTCGGCGAGTATCGTTACCTCCAACAAGAACAATTTCTTGTCAGACATCCGTGTCACTTGCTCGTGATACTCGACTAATAGTAATTGGCATTCAGCTCCCTGATGAGCCGCTTGCATTGTGTTATATTCATTCTTACGCCTGGCAGCCCGCGGAATTTGGCTCCTGTACCTTTGTCCTTCTGCACTGGCGCTTGAGAGCCTGGTTTGACGGTTTCGATGAGGTCCCAAGTCTTTCTCTGATCCGGTTGTGCAGACACGTCCAGGTCCATGGTTGCTCCTAAAAGCTCTTGTGGGTTCTTCGCCAGGTTCCTCTGTCCTACAACGCAAATCACATTGTAGTTTTTCTTCTTAGCACGGACCACTTTCTGGGCCATTGTATCGCTACTATCGTCGATATCAACCATACAATCAAGCGATCCTATAGCCTTTGCCAACAGCTTTCTGGGATTCTTAAGACCCTCCTTGTCAGATATGCAAATCCGCAATTTGTTGGCGTAGGCTTTGATGGGTTCTTCGTCGCCAACGGTCAGGATAATGAATTGCTTCGGACTAAGCCAGAATGGCAGTTTGCCCCTGCAATTCTCTAGTAACAAAGCCATGAACCGTTCCAATGACCCCAAGATGGCCCTGTGTATCATGACAGGCGTCGCCATTCCCCGGACGGCCCGCGTTTCGGAGCTTTTCCAATCCTCCCCTTTTGCCTCCATCTCCACCGCAGGAGATTCATATGCCAACTCGAATCGTTTTGGTAGCTGAAAATCCAGTTGAATAGTCCCAGTCTGATGCTCTTTACCATTGTCATCTCGTAAGATAACATCGATCTTCGGACCGTAGAAGGCTCCGTCACCTTTCCTCGCCTTCCACCCCAGTCCAACTTTACCATCTTCCACCCCAATACTACCAAGTTCATTTAAGGCTGCCTTCAGCTGCTCTTCTGCCCGATCCCATTCTTCTGCTGACCCTATATAATTCTTTTCTGGTCTTGTGCTCAGTACGAAATTATAATTTCCGAGGCCCAGGGTTTTGTAGACCATGCGTATGAAGGCCAGTGATTGAGCGATCTCCTGCTTGATCTGACTCGGCCGACAGAAGATGTGGCCATCGTCTTGATGCAAGCGGCGGACCCTCGTCAGCCCACTCAGCGCTCCCGATATCTCGTTGCGGTGCAAGGGGCTAAATTCTGCGTAACGAATCGGCAAGTCTCTGTAGCTTCTTCGCTCGGTTCTGTAGAGTATACAATGCCCTGGGCAGTTCATGGGTTTCAAGCCATACTCTTCTGACTTAGGAGCATCTTCCAGACCTTTCTCTGGCTGCATGCTCTGGCCTCCAAAGTCGGAAGCTGCTCCCTGAGATTGTTCTGAGGGGTTCCCGGTCACCGTAAACATGTCATCCTTATAGTTCTCCCAATGTCCGGACTGCTGCCATAGTGTCTTCTTGTACATGGTAGGGGTTAGCACTTCACGGAAACCGAAATGAGGATACTGGGCCCGCAGAAAAGAGACGAGCTTCTGAAAGATGTGGGTGCCATCAGGCTGGAAGAAGGGGGCGCCAGGACTAGAAGGGTGGGTGGTGAAAAGAGACTGCTCAGTGCCTATTGCACGATGGTCCGCCGGAGAATAATCATCATCATCGCTGGCCGTTCTGAGTTTCGTGCGTCCCCGGCGATGCTGAAGGGGACGGGAGGCGCTCAGGGGCTTCGTTATTGAGAGGCCGAGAGGTGCACTGCATGAACATGATCGACGATTGATGTGAGGCCAGCATAGCGTGGTGTTAGGGCGGTATGATACTCGAGTGTTCTGTAGAGGGCTCGAGAGCCTCAAAAGCCTCATAGAAACGAGTCCTCAAAAAGATTGCCCAGCTTCGAATGCGACTTAGAGGAGCGAGGCCTGGAAGGAATCTTGAAGTGCTTGTCGAGGTGACCAATCACAAGAGGCCGGCGCGACTGCGTCAGTCCCGTCTATTTCACGTCACAACGAGGGCAAATCCCAGATTCAACCCACTACGGAGTTACGCGAAGTCCTTTCAAGGGTACAAGTACGAGTACTGAGACTAAATGCATCAACCTGCGAATGCAACACAAGGCTCCTAACCAGCATTTTTAATTAAGAGCTTTTACACAGGCAAAGTCACGAGCTGAATCTCCTCCTTAACACGCTGGGTGTTCGAAGGCTGTCAAAATGGTTAGAGAACGGACACCCGCCCGGACACGATCCAAACCTCAGCTGGGGGACTCATGGGTTGTGGACAGTGACGGCGATGATGAATACACCCCTCCCCCGTCGGGTACGAGTGCACAGCGGGCGGAAGGAGCCAGGCAAAGGCTACACGAGACAAATAGTACGCCTCGCAGGCTATCATCGCGTGCAATAATGAGAGCCAGTGCTAAACCCGAACTGATCATGCCTTCTCTACATGAAGATAATATCAATTACTCCCGAATTGGGGAAGAAAAGCGAACGACAGAGCAAGAGTTAAGCAAGACAGGCAACAGAGGGGAAAGAGGGCAAAGTGCATCGCGTCGTTCATCAAATAATACATTGCAGCGAAAGGTAACTGAGGCGTCAGACACTGTCTTAGGCTTCCTCACTCCCATGCTCTGGTGGACCTATGATGTTCTCGGAGGAGCACTGATAACACTGAAAACACCAATTTCCTATCTGATCGCTGTCTGGCTCCTCGTTGGTCTATTCATATTTCTACGGAACCTCTTCTTCACTTCGATATACTCAGCCCTATCGCCTGTATGTCGTATTCCAGGCTCTTCGTTGCTGAGCCTTCCAATGTGCAAATCGCCTATCTCGGTCCAGTATTCCGGTGATGAACCCCCACCTGTTCATTTTGATCAGCTCATGACCGTACAAAACAAATTCGAGGAGGTTCTTCAGGAAAGTGCCGGCGGTGTCAGTCTTCCCCTCGACATGAAAAGAGGCGAGACATCTATCCGTGACCTGCGCCAGGTCGTACGCTTCAGCCAATTGCACTCCAAAAACGAACTCGTCCTTGAATTCGACGGTTTCGTCGAGACCGCTCGGATTGCCTCCTACGACTTGCAGAAGTTCAATAGTCACGTTGGCCGAGGCGTGGACAACATCCTGGCTACAGCTCGCTGGACCAAGCGAGTCTTGGCCGGCATAGCCGAGCGTGACGCGTCTCAGGGGGCTATATCTTCATTCTTCAATGACAGGCTTCTGGCACCCTTTCAGCCAATCAAATTTACAGAGGACGCATTACTAGACCAGTATCTTCAGCATACACGGGTAGTCGAGGACGAGATCAATAGACTCGTCGTTGAAGCTCAGGCACTGTTGCTCGTGCTTCAGAATCTTGAGGATCGCCTTGATGTTATTCATGGAATCGCAGTACGGGATAACCTACACGCCCAGGGAGGTAGGAACGAAGTCCTGTCCCAGCTCTGGACTATGCTCGGCGGCAATCGTAGCAAGCTAGGAAAATTCGACTCGCAATTGCGTTTGTTGGATCAAGTGAATACCTATCGGCAGAATGCAATCGCCCATGTGAGTGGCACCTTGATCAGGCTTCAAAGTATGGGAGCGGAGTTAGAAGAACTCAGGGAGAGGGTTGGAGGCGTGGAATTGATTGGTGGCAGGGGTAGTGTACCGCTCAGTCTTCACATCGAGAATATCGAGCTAGGGGTAGAAAGATTGGAGAGAGGAAGAAAAGGGGCCAAGGAGTTGGAGAACGAGGAATTGCGGAAGACTTTGAACAAGGGCAAGGGGAACGACAGGATGCTTGAAGAAAGTTGAGAGACTCATTTGCTATGATGCTTGCGATTTCTGTTTCCGAAGATACCCTTTTGCCGCGACGACATCAATAATCTGCACCAAATCGCAGATTGAAATGATATCGACCGACAAATTCATTGGCTACTTACTGTCAATTTCGTTGGGGTTTATTCTTACGAAGTAATACCAGTCACGCCCCCTTTGCCTACATTCCACTCCCCTCGGATCAGGTCTAGGCTTGCCCGGGGCCGCCACAGCCTCTAGGGCTACTTAACAAGTCAACGAGCGAGGTGGCCGGCCCTAGGGTGCGCGTAGCCACCGTCACCCCCAATAATAGCACGTTGCACAGAGCCCAGGGGCTTCCCCATGCCAAACGCTCAACAACTTCGGCTGAATCAACCGATTGCGGGTATCAAAAAGTTGTAATGTTGGGGGTCCGAGAGTCGCTCCGGGCTCGCGAACGTCGCCATCGACCATAAATATCAAGCTTTTAGGTGGTAAATCATATTACCCCCTCGGGCACCCATCCCTAAAGCTTAGGGGACTCAGTGCTTCCTTAGCATGCCCCGGGACATAGATACTGCGCCGTTCGGAGCCCGGCTAGGGCCTATTGCGCTGGGGTACTCAGGCCCTAAGCTAATCATGCTCCCGGGGTTGCTGGGCTACAACACAGTCGGGCGGGTATCTCCATCTGCGTACGAGGCTAGACCTAGTACGGGGGGTGATCGTTGGCCAAGGGGCTGTAACTGTAATACTTCCATAAATGATAAACGTGGGCCACAGACAAGCACCTGGAGCATAGGAAAGCTCGGCACCAATATCCATGTCAATTGTATGTAGGCTGTAGATCAAGAATTGCTCCAGATTTATTGACCATCTGAACGGGACCAATCATATTCGAAAAAACCAGTCCCGAGTCTGACGATATGCCTACTGTCTGAATAGTTTCGTTAAAATGCTAGAGGTCTAGATATCAGCACGTCCTGTCTGTTCTCTTTAAAGGCTCAGTCAGGGATAGCGACGCTTCTGGGGATCTGGCCGCTGGCAGAAAGTTGCTGGGCGACCCCACTTCAGAGACTTTCCAATCCATTGGTGCTATTGATAACAAAGACTGATTACATCCAACAAGCTGCCCAAACCTAATGACTCCAAGCCCAGCTTCTAGACTCAGCAAGAATAGTGGGAAATGGTTCTATTGTTCAGGAACTCGGCATGGTACAAATAAACAAACACCACCACGCTACAATCCGGTCATCGTGCCATCCATCTGTGGCTACTGCATCTGCATCTCTTCGTCGCGACCATTCTTCATCATGTTTGCTGGCATATGTGGAGTATACTTGCTCCTAGCTCGGATTTGGGCACCGAACTTGTACAGCACGAACGGTATTGGTACTAAAGCTGCTGAGATGAATCCAAACGTTGAAATCGCCCATGCTCCAGTCAAACCATCGATCACTATAGGGGATGGTTAGCAACCACCAAAGCATAGACACATGTAGAGAATGCAGCGTACTCTGGATTATGAACAGAGGAATGACTGCGGCAAGGACCAATCGAAATGAAGCTGCCGCTGTAAGTGCAGACAATGTGCCACGTGGTGGGTATGCGTCGAACAAATAGGAGATGGAGGATATCTTGAACCAATCGTTAGCCAAAGGCCTACAAGCATCGGGAAGAAAGGACTCACGATAATCGACATGGCGCCCCAGACATACAGGGCAGTGCCGAAAATGGGACTCAGGTAATGGACAGTCGGTTTCGCAGTCCAAGCAATCCAGAACAAAGCTGTCGTAACCAATGGGCCCCCAACCATTGCTGGCAGCATTCTGTACTCTTCTGGAACCGTACCGTCGTGGTTCTTCGTACACCAATGGGGAACACTAATATCTAGAGCCGTGGACATGGCCGTGGATAGAAGAGCCCCAACGATAGCAGCGCTGAAGGCAATGCCGACCTGTTGTCTGTGAAGAATCAGCATGTCGATGGGTCCACCAAACATTGGTAGCTGATACATACACGGTAAAGTTGTAGGTGCTTTCCAAAACAGCCGGTATGGAGATGAAGAATTGAAAGGTAACAGCGAAGATAAATCCGACATAAAGACTCAGTAAGATGACCAAGGGCTCGGTGGCTAGCATTTTAAGAGGTGTGAAGAACGTCACAATAGACATCTCCTTTAGTGAGACGCCGCTCTGAGCCTTCATCAGATTAGGTGGCATGCCGGTGCGCTTGGCTCGTCGTCTTTGTATCTCTCTGGGACTGGGAAGGTTTTCAGTTCTAGTCCGATAAATCCGGGAATGGAAATTTCAGAGGTGACATACTAGGTCTCAGGCATGGCAATGCCGAACAAGAATGCCCCCAGACCGAGAATGAGAACAATCCATTGCATCCATCGCCAGCCACCGAAAGCGTAGAGAAAGCCGCCTATTAGAGGTCCTGCTGCCGTTCCCGTAAAGGAAGCTAGAGTAAGGAAGGAATAGTAGGAAACCGTGACTCTTGCAGACCAGACGTCGGCGAATGTTCCTTCAATCAAACTGGAAGTCACGTTAAGCTTTGCTCATAGATAAAGAAGAGTTTGAACCTTGCTTACACCAAGCTTGGTCCGCCAAAGAAGCCAGCAAAGAAGCGGCATACGGCCAGGGCTGCAAAAGAATTGGAGAACGAGGCTCCGAGAATGAAGAGGCCAAATATTGGGAAAGAGACAAGGTAAACTGCTCGACGACCAAATCTCTCGCTTAGATGAGGCGTAGTTATCGGTGCGAAAGCGATCCCAAGGAGGTACAGAGAAAGGCCTAGAACAGAGACCTGCATCGACACGTCCAGATGGGTGATGACGCCGGTCACACTTGCGGTATAGCTTGTAGCTCCAAATGCGCTTGATAATCATCGTCAGGTCTTGTATGTAGAGGTATTGCCACATAGGAAAAGAACTCACACAATCCAAGCAAAAGCGAAGGCTACGGCGGATGCGTAGAATTTTTTGAGCGTTGGCCAGTTTTGGGGATTGTCCGGATCATCAGCGGACATCATATGGCCAGCAGCAGGTGTTGCCATGACTTTCATGGCGTCTTCGTCATGACTGGACGAAGGAGACATCTCCACATGAGGAAGGGGAGTGGGAACATGATTCACGGCCGGGGAGGTAGCGTTCGAGCTCATCATGGTTGCGTCTGACCAGTTGCAGATATTTCTAAATGATTCTTGGATTGGATGCATGAACTTGATGAGGAGAAATGGGAGGGATTCGTCGAGACATATATAGGGATGAGAGGGACCCTCTTCACGGATGGATACAGTTTGGCAGGCGGTGCTCAAACATATTCCAAATCAAGAGATTCCCAACAATTCTTGCCAAAAGGGTCGACGTACAAAACTCAATGGCAGAGGTATGCATGTCAATTGAGCTCATGCTACTGGCTCAGCCGAAGGAACATGAAGCGGTGCAAAATGAAACGATGGCAGGAATACAGGGTAGAAAATATACGTAGCAGACGGATGAGGCATCGTGATTTGGAAACAGAGTCGTAGCAGTTTCCTAGACTGTTTAATATGAGATCCTTGGAGCTAGCACTGCCTCGAAACTACAGTCACCACCTCAGACTGTGACAAGGGCACCACGGGCACGTATCAGTGTCACCATTGATTCCACATCATGGCGCGTCGGGCTGTCCCAAGATAGAACTACCCGCCGCCAAGCCGCTAGATAGAACTAGTTCCAGAACTAAGGGCCAAGGGGCCTCTGTCAACTCGCAAGCACGCAAAGATTACTCACCCGTGGTGAGGAACAGTAATCGCTCGAACAGCGGTCCGTGGCTCACATTCGTCCAGATGCGGCCTATAGACCCCTTCATCGCCCTCGGCGATGATGCCCCTTCTATCCCGTCCCCCTCTCATATCGAATGCGCCGCGTCTCCCCTGTTTCCTAAGCGTTACGAAAGTAGCTCACGCGCGATCAGTAGGTATCTCCAGACATGCATTGACTTCAAGTCAAAACATGGCTCCAGTCACCAAGCAGTATGATTTCATTGTCATCGGCGGTGGCAGCGGAGGCTCAGGAGCGGCAAGAAGAGCATCAGGACAGTATGGAGCGAAAACGTTGTTGATAGAAAACGGGCGCTCCGGGGGGACCTGCGTCAACGTGGGATGTGTACCAAAGAAGATCACCTGGAACTTCGCCTCTGTTGCCGAAATGCTTAAAGACGGGGTACATTACGGTTATGAGATTCCCCAGAACATCAAATTCAACTTTGCCGAGTTCAAGAAAAAGCGTGACGAGAATATCGAAGGTCTCAATGGAGCTTATGAACGTAACTGGAATCGCGAGAACATTCAACTGGTCCATGGCACTGCCACCTTCAAGAGCCAAAAGGAGATTGAGGTTGACGTGAAGGGCGGCGAGAAGGTCACATATACTGCACCGCACATCTTAATTGCTACTGGCGGATACCCAATCAAAGCTCATGGCTTCCCCGGAGCAGACCTTGGCATTACCAGCGATGGGTTCTTCGACATTGAGGACCTTCCCAAGAAGATGGCTTTTGTGGGGGCAGGCTACATTGCTGTTGAACTTGCTGGGGTGATGAATGCCATTGGGGTTGAAGTAGGCGCCTTTCAGATGCCGGGTTCGAGAAGTGGTACTGATTTGATTATCTCTATCAGACACACATGTTCATACGCGGGGACACCTTCCTTAGGAGTTTTGACCCAATGATCCAAGAGACTCTGACGCAACGATACATCGATGCTGGTGTGATCATCCATAAGAAACACAGGGGCTTTAAAGAGGTAGTGGAGGTAAGAGACGGCAAAGGAGAGGAGAAGTTGCTCAAGCTTGTTGGAGACGATGGCCAAGAGCTAGAAGTCAATGAGCTGTTATGGGCTATTGGACGACACCCAGAGATCGAGAAACTCGACCCAGCGAAAGTTGGAGTCAAGCAAACGAGCAAAGGTCACATCCAGGTGGACGAATACCAAAACACCACTGTCGAGGGCATTTATGCTCTTGGTGATGTGACTGGTCAGGCCGAATTGACACCAGTGGCTATCGCTGCTGGCCGAGCTCTCTCCAACCGTCTATTTGGGACACACCACCCTTCCGGCGGATCTCATCTGTCCAAAGCAAAATTGGACTACAACAATATTCCCACCGTTGTCTTCGCTCATCCGGAAGTTGGTACCATCGGCCTCACCGAGCCTAGTGCCATCGCCAAGTTTGGGAAGGGGAACATCAAGACTTACCATACACGCTTTACCCCAATGTTCTACACGTTCTTCCCCGCAGAGGACAAGAAGCTGCAACCTACAGAGTATAAACTCGTATGTGAAGGGCCAGAAGAGAAGATTGTGGGCATGCATATCTTGGGAGCGGGCAGCAGTGAGATGATGCAGGGGTTTGGAGTCGCCGTAAAAATGGGAGCAAGGAAGAGGGATTTCGACGCTTGCGTCGCCATACATCCAACCAGTGCCGAAGAATTGGTCACTATGAAGTAAACAAAACTCGGTGAGTGGTCGGAAATTGCACAGGTTATGAAGTTTGTATAATTTTGTGAGTGATTCTGCAAATATTTGTGGTCCTCGTGCCTCTCCTTATCACCATACTCCTTTGTTGATAGTGGCTCGGACGATTCCCATTCTCCGACACTCTGAAGCATAAATACGAACCTCATTGTATCCGCTCTGGCAGTATCGGCACCTTGGTGGGCGTACAATCTCTTAGAGTAGCATCTCAAGTTCTTTTCCAGCCTCTTGCTTCATTTATAGGACAATCTCGTATGTAACGAAGCATCTTTTCTAGCTTGACTTCGATTTGGATCGTCTAAAGCAATGGATGCAGCCCAATCATCGAGGTCACGCAAAGTACAACAAGGATAGGAAACGCCATGTTCTAGAATTTAATTACACATTCAAATGGCTGACGCATAACTCTCGGTCTCAGTCGTCAATCATCCTCCTTCTGGCTTGGCAAGAAATCTGGAAAAGGCACGTATCCGAATGCCGTTCTTTCTAATTCTCCACAGACGGCCCAATGCAACCCCCGAATCCCTCAAACCTCCGAGGACGCCATCAATAGTTATCGAATGTCGATGAAGCTTGTCCGTGATGTTGACTTCTCATTTACCACGCCACTTGAGGCCTCTTGAATTACTTCTCGGCAGCCGCCGGAATTCCAAATCCTCAAAACTATCATCTGAATGCTCGAACACCCGACTTCTACTCCTTCCTCTTCTCGAGAGCGGCCGCCTTGACATTGACGCCTTCCTCCCATATCGGAAACCTTCGGCGAACTCGTCGTCACTGCTCGAGTCGCTCGAGAACAATGAGCTCGGGCGCTTCTTCTTCTTGTCCTTGCGGCCGCGTGACTTGCTCCTCTTATGCTTGAAATGCTTTGGCAATTGCTGTTTTGGTGCTCGTTCTATCAATCGCGGGCCGTGGCCGTGGCCGTCGTCATTAGAATCCGAATCAGAATCGCTCGACACGATCTCGATGCCACCCTCATGGTCATCGTGATGGCCACGAGGACCCCTTTCGCCGAGGTGGTCATGACCAGGTGGAGGAGGTGGAAGGGGCTGCATCCTGGGATCGTGACCCATACCCATCTCCGGGTTCCAGCCTTGCAAAGGAGGCCGCGGAATTGGCTGACGGAGCATGAATTGTTCTCTGTCCATGCGCAATTGATGTTCCTGCTGTTGAATAAATCGTTGATTCGCTTCAAATTGACGACGATCCCACAGTTCTTGCTCGCTCTCGTAATATCGACGACCAGAATTCGATGTGACTAATGCCCAATCCCCAGAAGAACGCTTGCGATCCTTGACAAAGCTGAGGCGCTTGCGGCGAGGCTCGTTGAATGATCGTGGGCGGCGTTCCTGGATTTCGATGCCGCCGACGAGCTGCGGCCAGAACACCATGGCGCGGTAGGTTAGGCTATCTGAAAAGGCAAGGCTAAGGCGACGATGAGGATGCAGATATGGAACGAGAACGTAGAATGGAATCGGCAGTGCTTAGTTTCTCATTCGATGGCTGGCGTATTTCTTATAAGAGATCAGGCTTTAGGTAAATGGAAGAACAGAATGAGGATTGCAGAGACTACTGTTGTTTTATGTATGATTCGAGGAGACAAGGCTACAAGGTCTTCCCTTACCTCCATCATGCATCCTCTGACGAGAAAGGATTGTTACATACTCTCGAGCCTTGTCTCCAGGCTGCCGCCTCTTCAGCTGGACAGGGTCGCTGAATGGAAGCGTCCGAAGCGCCCAGGAGCAGTGCCTCAGACATGGTGAAGGTGTCACGATAATTGTGTACGCAGTGTTGCATCATCTTCAATTAGTCACAGTAGCTGCCAAATGCACGCCATATGGCGTTAATGTTCGTCAGATTAATGCTGCCACTGCTACTGGAGGCTGGAAGGAAGGGTGGCTGAGCAGAAAGAGCCGCTTCACAGCCCACCAGTAAGGCTCCACTCCATTAGGCTGACAGTGAATTTGCCGGCCGTAGAGTGTTTGTGGACGAATCCATTCCGATTGTTGCCACATCTCTGATACCTGGACCCCAACTGGTGAGGGATCCCACGCTGTGGCAGTGCGTCCTGAAGGCCCTTCAGCCCTTCTCTTAGCCTGTAGCCCGCCAAGAAATCTGCGGGCCCGGCTGACGCTCTCGGCCCGGGTGCCTAGGATTTGGCATCCATTCTAACATGTTAGTATCATAGTGCATACTTTGTCTGTCCATGTCTCTTCCAGCGTTCAGTCCCCAAGACTGGCAACAGCTTTACCTAAACTGAGCCCAGGGTCGTGACCAATCTGATCTTGCCTTCCTTCCCTTTGGCGTCGAATGTTTGGAACTTCTTACTTGAAAATGCCGTCTTCTGTGGCCTAACTGGTCAGATGTTGTTCGCGGTTTGCTTGGGGTGTGCCGGGTGGAAACTTTCTCGGGCCAGAGCTGGAGAATGCCATCGTTCGATTTGATTACCTAGGCTTGATCCTCCTTTTTTACAAAGGTAAGGCAGGGTCTGCTCAAATGGTATGAGTATGTTGAAGCGCCATGGGTGGCATATCTACGTCCTTCGCGGCTGTCGAAGCGGACGTGGCTATGTCAGTTGCAGTCGCAACAACCGGCATCTACCTACTCGTAGCATTGTCATTTTCGCTACTTCCTTACAAATGCTACTCCGTTGCAAGCATTCGCTGCTGGTGTCTCGCTCTGTTCTATCAGCTTGGCCACAACATTCACTGTGCTTGGTACTAGCGGCTTGGAAATCACGCGGCTGGCAACTGTGATGGCAACGGTAGCTAAGGTTGATGATATAGTTGAGTCGATAATAGTGCAAGGTATCTCTAATCTTGGTGTACGAGCGCATCTTTCAGCAGTATAGCCGTCATTAGACCAATCGCCGTTTCCAATGGACTGGTCGTTGTCTTCATGATTTTTCGCCGCTTCATCGTCAAGCCTTTGAGGTTCTTTTTGGAGGGCAGACTTAAATATTTCCCAAACAGCTTGCTTCGCCATTTGCTGCTGCACCACAAGGGAATAGCCTTTATGCTCCACCCCGCAAATTTATTGGTGATGGTTGCCGGATCGTCTTATGCTGGGACGTCAAACTTGCGCAGCTAATCTTGCAGGGGCATCGATGAGTTGGTGGGAAAGCGAGGTGTCACGCTCTCTGAAAGGAATAGATACAAGCATTGCGATCGCGGCTCGTGACTTGAATAGACGCCACAGTACAAGAGCAGGGTTGAACGAGGCCACAGTTGACGATAGCTCAGACGGCCAGGACGTTAGCATTAGCGACGAGGGCCAAAGAAACACAACGTCCAGGCAAAATCCTCAGCAACGTACGGAGAGGAGCACCATAGCCAGCCCGGCTTTTGGGGGCTTTCATTCATGAAGAGTACTACGCCACTATATTGGAAAGAGTGTTGAAACCGTTCTTCTTCGCCTCAATCCCACTTTCAATGCCAAATACCGAGATGTTCAGCGGTTCTGTTGTATGGCGCGGCCTCCTCTACACGATCCTGATGCTTGTGGGTCAGATGCTTACGGGCTTGTGGCTTGTACGAGATCCAATTCCATCATCAGCCATCATGGCATTCGTCAAGACTTACGGCCGATCCAGATGGCATTGTTAGGGGTCACAGCAGACTTATATACCAATGATAGCCACTGTAGCGAAAGGGGGAACTGCTTGTCAAGCGATCGGGGGAAATCCTAGAGATATTTTGAAATATATTGCCCTAAAAACATCAGCCAAAGCGCGGAAACCTTTATCGCTATTTTCGGCTTCGATACATGGTACAGCCTTGGGCTCTCGGGGCGAGATTGGCTTCCTCATTGCGTCTGTCATGGAAAGCAGGGGAATCTTCGCCAGCAGTAGATTACCCTGAACGGCCACATAACAGGAAATGACGGCTCCAAAATTTCCTCATTACCATTTGAGCGATTACGTTGCGCACTATCGTTGGTCCATTAGGCGTGGGCCTTTCGTGCGAAGAGTGAGGACGCTCCATGGCGAACAGCCACTGCAACTTGTGAATTTCAATTAATTGGGCATTCGAGGCGTTCGTTGAGCTATCTATTTCAAGCTTGTATGTATCTTGCATGCACATCAACTTAGTAGATGTACCATTGTGCCTGGAATTGAACTATCTTAAACCTGATATTCCCAAATAGCTGTTTCTGAATGGTGAACGTCGACTTCTTTGACCTAAGATCAAAGTAGCTTAGCGCCCAGTTCAAGCGAGGTCATCCAAGGTTTCAATGTTGTTTCCACCAATTGAGAGGCAATTTTGATGTCCTGTGCGTAACCTTAACTGTATGAGCTCGAGCTTGTAGATTATGAGAAGCCACCAATTCCATTTACTCTTTGACCGGACGTGACACAGCTACTTCATCGAACTACTAACAACAATCCTAGCTGCTCCCTCACGCCGCTGCTTTACAGAAATACCAATTGGGCACGCTAATTTCTGAGTATATCGCGTCTCTTCTGGACAATCTCTATCCTTCCCTACTTTACTACCATGGCCCTGAGACGGGTTATTCCTTTGGACGGCAAAGACACATGGGTCTTCCGCCAGGCTTCTAATGCATCTTCGGAGTGGCTGAACGTACGGGGTATGCCCACGAACGTACATTTAGATCTACTCCTCCATGGCCTCATATCAGATCCACATTCGGGAACGCAGGAGAACGATTGCCAATGGGTTGGAGAAGAAACCTGGGTTTACAGAGGCTCGTTCTCGAGACCGGATGGCATTTCTAACGGGAGGACACTGCTTGCATTTGATGGTCTTGACACCTATGTAAGTGATCTTAAATCAGCCTTCGTCTGCCTATGGCGCGGAGTTGAGCCAGGCCAGCTATTAGAGATGTGGATGCTGGAGTGGCCAGATTTCCAACTAATTTGCACATCGCAGCTCCGAACAGCTGGGCTTACACTCTCCTAAGCCCGTCTTAGATACATTACTGTCCTTAATTATATTTCTAGAAAGTCTAAACAGATGGGGCTAGACCAGCTCTGAGATTTCTGGGCTCGTAGGACTGTCAGCCCAAACACTGCCAATAATGTCTCTGATGGCTAGCCTGCAAAAAAGATTCCGGGATCAATGACCCTAGAGACTTGTCATCGCACTTGCTTGTTGCCTAGGACGAAAACTGCTAATAACGAATATTTGCAGGCGACGATAGTACTAAATGGCCAGGAGATATGCAAAACTCGAAATATGTTCATTCCAGAAAGAATTGACGTCACTCTTGAGGAGGAGAACGTCCTGGAGATCACTTTTGATAGCACGTACTTGGCTGGTAAGAAGATCGTCGAGAAATTTCCAGATCATCATTGGGGATGCTGGAATGGAGACCCGTCACGTTTGGCCGTGAGGAAAGCACAATTTCACTATGTGAGTACACTCTGTTCGCCAATCAATTGGTGTTCCAGTCCAACTAATAGCTAATGACAGGGCTGGGACTGGGGCCCAACTCTCTTGACATGCGGACCATGGAGGCCAATATCCCTTGAGGTCTACGATGCCCGTATAGCCGATTTGTCCTTTACGACGGATGTTGACATGTCACTTGAATCAGCTGAGATAGTGGTCAGAGCAGATATAGAGGGTAAAGGTGACAAGGTACTATTCGAGATCTCTCTTGATGGAGCCATGGTTGGCACAAAGACGTGCCATATCGATGCAGATATTGCATCTGTTACCTTCCAAACACAAAAGCCAAAGCTATGGTATCCTCACACCTACGGCGAACAACCGTTGTACGTTCTCAGTGCCACGTTGTATCAAAAGAATGTCGTTCTAGATACTCTCAGTAAGAGATTTGGTTTACGAAGAGCCAGAGTCGTCCAGCGAAAGTTGGTAGATGCCCCTGGTCTCACTTTTCTTTTCGAGATCAACAACATTACAGTATTTTGTGGAGGGAGCAACTGGATACCAGCTGACAGTTTCACGCCTTTGGTTGGTGCAGAAAGGTACCGTAGATGGGTCAAAATGGCCGTGGACGGAAACCAGATAATGCTTCGCGCATGGGGTGGTGGTATTTTCGAGGAAGAAGCCTTTTACAACGCCTGTGACGAGATGGGTGTCCTTATCTGGCAAGACTTCCTCTTCGCATGTGGCAATTATCCTACGCATCCTGACTTCTTGAGTCTCGTGGAACGGGAGGCAACAGAAAACGTCAAGCTTCTCCGTCACCATCCCTCAATTGTGTAAGGCATATTCTTTAGCTGTTCCCCCTCTGGTTGCGAGGCATGTTTCAGGAGTATGCCACTTGTTTGAAGATTTTGTTACTCATGTACTCGTGAATCTCACTCCGGGGAACCAGCCACTTCTCGTGCCCCACTCTTTGCTTACAGCTACTGGCTTGTCGCTTCTTTCTGGATGAAGCACTCTTTTCTGTAAGGCCAATTTTTAGGGGTGCAATTCATTCTGTTGGGCCGTCTCTGCTCTGCAGCAACGTTTGTTCGCTTCTCTTATAAAGGAGCAGTCCTTTGATGTAGGTCATGCTTTACTGCACAAAGTGGATTTTTGCTTCGTCTTGTAGGGGAGCAGTTCTATCGGGCCACCTTCTCCTATACAGCAACCTTTATTGGTTTCGCTTTTCAGGGGAAGAGTACGACATGTTGGGCTGCTGCTTCCTCCGCAGCGATCATTTACCAATCTACTCAATGCTTTGACCAAGCAATGCTGACTCCGGCAGAATTTGGGCAGGAAACAACGAAGACTATCAATACTGTGAAACAGAGAACCTAGACTATGACCCATCAGACCGGGATCCAAAAAATTGGCTCAAAGGATCATTTCCCGCAAGGTACATATATGAGGTGATCCTCGTGAATGTGATGAAAGAGTTCATACCGGGAACCTATTACCACTTTGGCTCTCCTTACGGAGGGAAGAGCACTGCAGATCCCCACACCGGCGACAGACATCAGTGGAATGTATGGCACGGGAGCCAGGAGAAATACCAAGACTTTGATAAATTGAAAGGAAGATTTGTTAGTGAATTTGGGATGGAGGCTTTCCCAGCTGTGGGGACCGTTGACAGTTATCTGTTGGAAGGAAAGCTAGACGCCGATCGGACTCCCCAATCCTCAATAGTTGACTTTCACAACAAGGCTGCCGGCCAAGAGAGGAGACTGGCCCTTTATCTGGCAGAAAATATTCCATACAGCATGGCACCCTTGGAACAGTACATCTATTGCACACAACTCATGCAAGCTGAATGCCTGTCCACCGCTTACAGGCTCTGGAAGCGACAATGGAAAGGGCCTGGGCGTGAGTATTGCTCCGGTGCACTGGTCTGGCAGTTGAATGACGTCTGGCCTGTAAGTGTTTCCTGCCCAATATCGCTTAGATCTCCATCTGATTCGGGATCTAGGGCCAAACTTGGTCTATAGTCGACTACTACCTGCGTCCGAAGATGGCCTACTACGCAATCAAGCGAGAACTCCAGCCCATCACGCTTGGAATGAAACGAACACTTGAAATAATTCCGGCGGACAAATACACTCGTGCGTACATCAAAACAGTCCACAAGATACAAATGTGGGCTTGCAACCTGTCCCTAGAAATTCACGAAGCCAGGATCCGCGTTTACACACACGATCTTACCACTGGCCAGCGGAGAGAATGGCCTAAGTTGGGCACGACCGTTCGGCTTCTCCCTAATCGTAGCACCGAGATATCCGAGTTTACCATCCCCATTGTACACGAAAGGGTGGACGAAGCAACAAAGAACAATACAGGCTATCTCCAAATTGAAGAGCGCGAGCGGCAGGTCGTTGTAGCTGCGTACCTGTGTATCGACGGACAAAACCCAGCACGTGCTGTCAACTGGCCAGAACCCTTGAAACATGTGCATTTTCCTAAGCCGGCCGTGACGACGCTTCGATTGACCTCCAGTAGCTATGGTCCGGAAGGAGCAGGTTGCCTTGAGTCAGGACTGGGACATCCACATGAGGCCGATACAGTGGTGGTGTCTGCTGATGTACCAGTAAAGGGCCTTGTGGTTGAGGTAGTAGATGTTGAAAAGCTGGAGAAAACAGTTGTATTTGAAGACAATGGAGTAGATCTCGTACCTGGTGACAGCGTTTCCATTGGAGTCAATGGGTTGAATCTTGGAGATGAGCATCACTTGAGCGTGAGGTACTTGGGCATGTGAAAACAGTGGCGATACGAGCAATCGAGATGGAAACCATCTGCACGTGAGCTAGTTGAATATGTGAGGAACGGCTGAAGAACGAATTTGGAGATAGCCAATTTGGCCCGAGATCAGGCATCAATATCCGGAATCTATAGGACCTGGTCCCATTGTGTAGGGGCTAAACGAGTGGAAACCCCCGGAAGAGGTAGAGGTTATTGATTGTGGTTTTAAGAAGTTAAACGCCGCACTGTGGGTATCCAACATGTACCTCCATCCATCAACGCCAAACAGCAGAAGACGTGTAACGTTGACCTTTAGCAACAGCCGCCTCTCCTACGCCTTCCGGCCCCATCAAGCCTGAAAACAGCTTCCCATTCCCTCAGCGCAGCATTGCCACGACCTTTTCGCTTGGGAGTGGTCCCCGCACTCTTGACACTTCCAGCTTCTTCCCCGCCACCGTAGTCACCATCTCCATATTGTATCCCGCTCATTGAATTGCCAGGATCGATTTCCCCAAGCTCGATCTTCGTCAAAATCATGGCCGCCAGCCGAGCAAATATCTCTTCTACCCCGTCCCCCGTGAATGCGCTCACCTCAACGGAAACAGGTATGGCAGCACGAGATGCCCATCGGAAAGCTTCTTCGGATGTCACTTCGCGACCTTCTGTGGCCACGGTAGCGGTCAGGCGGGAGCCAGGATTGTAAGCAATGGAAGAGCTGTGGCGCTTCGATCCACCACCAGATTCACTTCCAAATGTGGACTGTCTGCTGGAGGCGCTATTCGGAGTAGATGGAATATGATCGGAGGCAAAGCCATTTGTTTCATACTCAGCAGCCAAGTCCAATTTATTACCAGCCAGGAGGAGGGTAAGATGAGGAGAAGCAAGCGCTCGCGCGTCATTCAGAAAGGTTGGAAGAGCGTCGAAGGAAGTGTGAGATGCCAGATCGTAGACGAGGATTGCACCCGCAGCGCCCCGATAATAAGACCGCGAAACAGAACGGAAACGTTCAGTGCCTGCAGTATCCCAGAGTTGCAGCTTTATTCTTTTTCGTCGAGCGCCAGTGCCGACTCTGATTATTTTGGATGCAAACTCAACACCGATTGTCTGGCTTGATAGAATTTTCCCTATTCTCATTCAGGTTTGCGCACTCGCATATGCTAGCAGAGTATTACTAACACTCGTTTTTTACGATCCGATGTAGTAAACAGGACCTGGAGCGATATAAGCTCTAGGGCCTGTCGAAGAGCTCCATCAAACGCACTTGCCGCTACCGCTTGGTCCGAGCAGTATGATCTTTGCAAGGTAGTCGTACATACTTCCTAGTTCCTGGAAGAAGCGAGTTAGCTATATGTGTCATTTGTAATTAGAGAGGAAACCTGCCTGGTCGTTACGCTCTGGAAGCGAGGACTCATTCGAGACATGGGAACCTCTACGTTGGCGTGCCATCTTGTAGAGATTGCTACAGTCCTCGTCGTCTATGATAGCCTGGAATTACCAGGCATCTATCGCGGAAGCTCACATCTCAAGATGCGAGTGTCGTAACGCACGAGAGACAAAATTCATTGATGCTTCAAAACAGCTGATACGTCACTAGCGCCATGCTGAGAGCCAATCAGGTTGGCGTTCGGCGTCGCTTCCGTAAAGCTCCTCGACTCAATTTGCTGGTCCTGCCTCATTCGATCTCCATTGAGCATTACCACGAACAAATCGCCTTAATTACCTGTCAGCACGGCCAAGTGGCGGATGTCCGGTGCTCTTTCCTTCATGTTTGCAGCCGCGCCATCACGCTTGATGCTTCGGCACACCCGTCTCGTTGCACGCCAGACCACGAGACGGCATGCCTCGACCACGGAGGCAGCAAAGAACACAGCCGCAAAATCAAAAGAGACAGCTTCGAATATCACTTCAAAAGCTTCGCAAGGTCTTTCAAGAGTGAGCTCTTCGGGAGGGTCTGCTCTAAGCGGTGCAGCGCAGAGGGTCAGCAGAATAGTTGAAAATATTGGAGGTCGGACAGGGAGATTAATATCTGTCGTTCAATGTAAGTCGGAGACTTTGGACAGGTTAGAAGGGTACTCTGTTGGCCAATTGAGGAGTGGCCTTGTGCTGAGCGCTAGGTGCCCCTTGGTCTGAGGCCCAGCTTCGCCTTAGCTTGAAAGCGCAAGAGAAGCCCACTCATGATGACAGACCAAGGGGTATGCTGGTAGAGTGCTAGCTGACTCTCCTATCTGCAGCGTTGATACCGCCAACGATCTACTATTCAAGAGTTGCGCTCGAAGTCTCAAAGATAGTCTTTAGAGGTCAAAAGATGAGCCCACCGTAAGTCAGGTCTTTTGCAATCGTATGCATCGTATGCGGCTTCTCAGACTGACGATGCGCTCACAGTGATCTTGCTGCATTCCAAAAATACACGCAACCTCTTATCAACGCCGTCCGTAATCCTGCTGGCTTGGTCAACAAGGGCGTCGACATGGGAGCCTCCTATTCGCCAGAAGCTCTTTTGAGCCGGATTAGGAACCTCAATAGACAACAGATGGTCACGGCGGGTGTGGTTGGAGCGGAGGTCTTGGGATTCTTCACCGTGGGGGAGATGCTAGGGAGGATGAAGCTCGTTGGTTACACGGGGGAACAGGAGCACCACGAGACGGCAACAAACACACACTGATTGCAATACTGAACATGAGTCCACTCTCCACGCGATGCCAATTGGCTTATAGAGGGGTCTTCATGACGCTGTGGAGGTCTGGGCTTCTCGAGGTCGGAGTGTCGTGTACTTGTGCACATTCCATGTTCTCATAGGAGTGATGCTATGTAAAACATGTCAAGATGCGTTCGCTATTCCCAAATCATTGCATAATGTCAACCGTCAGGACTGCAAAATCAGAAGAAAGCTTGGCGTCGATCAAACCTCGACATCTGTTCCCCAAGCTTCCCACCAAGCATATTCAACCTAACCCTTGAAGAAATTGCTTATAGACAAACCACTGCCACAACTTATGTTGGTATAAGCATAGAGGCATGGACGTATTTAAGTTGCTTACGCGATCTACCAACATTCAAAAATCTGCTCAATCATCCAAGACAGCCACTGACTACCAGGTCCCATCGGCTGGAATCCCTGCTCACCCTCGGTTTGACTTCGAAGGTGGCCACCACTTTCAAGTACAGGCGAATCCAGTCTCACGGGGCGTCAAGCGTAAGAGGAGCGGTGCGCAGAAAAAGCACGGTCTCGACGCATCTGGAACGTTAGATTTCTTCGGAAATGGGGAAGAAAGCAGCGTTCAGCAAAATGGGTCTATCGAGAATCATGATATAGCGGCTGATGTTCAGAAGAAGGTCGATCAGGATACCCGCAGCGCTGAAGGTGTTGCGCCAGCATTGAACCAAGAGGAATGCTTGGAGACTTTGAAGCGGCATAAGCTAAAGGTCACAATTCTGGGAATGCCAGAGGACCTACGCAATGGAAAAATTGCAGCAGTGCCAAGCTCGAAGGCTATGGGGCTTAAAACCAAGAAGGATGCTCATACACAGCTATTCCCGCAGCCGTTGACTTCTTTTAGTCTCTTGAGGAGTAAATACGGTATCTCGAGGAGACTTGCTGAGAATCTCCGCGCTCAAGGATACACTCGACCTACTGAAGTACAGATGGGAAGTCTGCCTCTCTTACTTGGGTCCGACGAGGATCGCGGCCTAGCAAAGAAGAGAGTCAAGAGGACTCAAAAGCACTCCAGAGCTGAAATTGATCTACTCACAGTTGCTCCAACGGGCAGTGGGAAGACGATGGCATTCATAATACCTGTAATCGACGGTCTCCTTGAAGACCAACAAGCTCGAAAGAGAAATAATCTAAGTGGAAAGTCCGAGCATCAGGTGGAAGCTCTTATTGTAGCGCCTACTCATGAGCTTGCTGATCAGATAGTCAATGAAGGCAGGAAGGTGGCAGTGGGTACCGGCATCAGAATATCCGGGCTGAAGAAAGGCATGAAACTGCGTTCAGAGCTGATGAAAAAAGACCACCAGGTGCTCGGAGACCCCGAGGAGGCTACTAACGGCGAGCAAGGATCCAACTATCCGTCTACGAAGACTTCGTCGGTCAAAGCAGATATTCTCGTCAGCACACCTCTACTGCTACTACACGCGATCTCGAGCAAAGGGCCTGCATCAGATCCTCTCCCCAGTGTCCGCTTTCTAGTGCTTGACGAAGCCGACGTCCTGCTTGACCCGCTGTTCCGCGAGCAGACAACAGGTATCTGGCATGCGTGTACAAACCCTTCCCTTCGCATTTCTTTTTGGTCTGCCACCATAGGATCCTCGATTGAGGCTCTAGCTCAATCGTTCATTCTGAATCGCCGCCGGAAGCTTGGCTTGAAGTCAAAGCACCACCACCTCATCCGGCTAGTAGTAGGACTCAAAGACTCTGCCATCCCTAATATATCTCACCGCCTCGTTTACGCTGCGTCGGAACAAGGCAAGCTCCTAGCTCTGCGTCAGCTTTTACATCCTTCTACAGCGCCTACGAAGGACGGGCCATCGCTGCAGCCACCGTTTCTGATATTTATGCAAACAATTCCCAGGGCCGTAGCTCTGCACTCTGAGCTTTTATATGACATTCCTCCGGAAGCAGGCGGATCCTCTAGAATTGCCGTTCTACATTCTGATCTATCGGACACCGCACGCTCGAACGTCATGGCTGGCTTCCGCAAAGGAGAGATATGGATCCTCATAACCACAGATTTGCTTTCCAGAGGTGTCGACTTCCGAGGCATGAATGGCGTTGTAAATTACGACATCCCAAACACTGGCGCTTCTTATGTTCACAGGGTCGGTAGAACAGGGCGGCAAGGTAGGGATGGAGGCGTAGCTGTGACACTATACACAAAGGAGGATATACCGTACGTGAAGAACATAGCTAATGTGATTGCTGCAAGCAAAGGAGCTAAC
>JAABUW010001439.1_pt1 | contig 39858 bp, 29 predicted proteins | sample 5560081 | NCBI WGS metagenome assembly JAABUW01 (sample SAMN10711882, study PRJNA513363) | rock metagenome | isolation source: Antarctica rocks | place: Antarctica: Victoria Land, Knobhead sud | reverse complement strand
GATTGAAGCTCAGCGCCTCAAAAGTATAGCAACATTGTCACCACAGACGCAATATCGCCAGAACGCTGTACCCATCATCTCGGCTGCTGCGGCTTAGCCTCCGCAATCGCCTTCAACACCGCCGCCAGATCAATCGGTGCAGCCGCAGGCGCACCAGCCTGTGCTTGTTGGGCGGGCGGCTGCGCATACTGATATTGCTGCTGCCCTTGCCCTTGCCCTGGCCAGCCTCCATACGCCGCCTGCTGCTGCTGCTGCTGTTGCTGCGGAGGCGGCACCCATTGCTGCTGCTGGCCCTGGAAGAACGACGGGTTGACGAACGCGCCCGTTGGACTTGCGCTCTGTGCTTGTTGGGCCGGGTTGTAGTACGAGTTGGGTTGTGGAGTCTGAGGCTGAGGAGGAGGAGGGTTGCCGTACTGGAACGTGTGGCCGTTGAATTGGTAGGTTTGTTGTTGTTGGGGTTGCTGTTGCTGGAGTTGCTGCGGAGGTTGATATCGCCGATCCTGGGCAAGATTGTGATCCTGAGGAAAGGCCTGATGGGGCTGGTAGCTTGACGAAGAGGAGCTGTACGGTCGCGGGCTGGGGAGGTCAGCGTTGTGGCGGTCTGGGAAGCTGTGGGCGTTGCCTCTGAAGGGTTGGCTGGGTTGGCCACCTCTGTCGTTGCCTCTGGAGCCGTTTTGACCGCCTTGACCTCCTCTGTCCCCGCGATTCTGGTTCTGGCCTCCGCGGCCACCACGCTGCTCGAAGTTGCCTCTGCCTCTTCCACCTTCGCCTCGTCCTCGCCCTCTTCCGCCGTCACCCCTTCCTCTGCCTCTGTCGAAGCCCTGACCGCGTCCTCGACCGCGATCGAAACCTCCACGCCGACCACGGGCAGATGGTGGCATTTCGATGGGCGTACCACCGCTAGCCATGAGCTCACTCAGGTTGTCTGGTCTCCTTAGTGGCGTGAAGAACCCATCCTGCACATCCCCATCGTCATAGCTCAGGTTACCGTTATACTGCTGCCGCGGCGCATCGCTGTGATATGGGGTGAAGCTATGCCCGGCATTCCCTCCCTGATGCTCGGGTTGCCGCTCATCATACTCTTCCTTGAACGTACTCCTGCTGAGTGGACCTTTGCCGCCTCGCCTCGCCGCTTTCTGCTCCCGCTTGTACTCCGCCTCCTTTTCATCGTCCGAGAACGCCAACTCATCTTCGCCAACTTCCTCGTCGTGCACGTTCGATGCATCCGTGCCTTTCAGACCTTTTAACGGCTGCGTGAAGACGAATGTGCTGTGGTCGGTAACGTAATATACATACGCTCTGTGCGTGAGGCCTGCCGCCTCGATGTCTGCAGCATTTGTGAATCGCACACTGTAGAACGGCTCCTGAACTCGCCCGAAGGTGTCCGCCACAACACCGATGACCTGGCGTTGCTCGTTGCAGAGCACGGAACCGATTTCCAGCACTTTGTACTCTCCTGACGTAGCGCCCTTGATCATGACCATGTTTTCCAGTGTCCCTTCCACCTCTCCCAGATACTTGACATCCATGTTCTCCGTGATATCGATTTCTGGCTTTGGGATCACATCCTCTTTGATTTCGTTCGCCGTTCGTGGTTGGTGGTCTCCTCCCTTGCCTTTGCCTTTCTCTCCATCATCATCGTCGCCTTCGCCGGACATCAGGATTTTCGCCGCTGTCGCAGCATCCAGCATTTCGTACCCGCCATCGCTACCAGAGTCTGAGTCGGAAGAATCACTGTCAGAGCTCGAGTCGGAGTCCGACGATTCTGCATCAGACGGCTCGAACTGCCACTCCGCCTGTGTATCATCCTTTTGCGCCGCAGCTGCAGCTAGGAACTCAACATCCTCCTGCGGCTTCAACAGGGGTTCAGTGCTGTTGTCGCCTTCTTGGCCAGTATGATCTCCATTAGTGCCAGCAGGCTGTATGATCTCCTCTGCCGTCGCTCCTGCGGAGGCACTCAAGGAGCCCAGTGCTGTCTCGACCGAATCCTGCTCGTCCGCTTCATTCGTAGGTTTGCCAGTGGGTATGGGCTCGTTCACGACTTGCGTTGTTTGCTCCACCATCCTCACTGCTGGCTCATCTACCACATCGGGTACCGGTTTCGGCGCGACGAGCTCCTCCTCTCCCTGAATCTCACCCTCCTCAGTTTCGAACATAGCATCTGCTGCATTCTCCTCATCCCCTTTCTTACTGTCCACCGGCTCGTGCTCGCCATCTCCATTCGCCTGGGCTCCTATCTCTGCGATGCCATTTCCAAGGCGCTCGTCCTCTCGCTCGTCATGGACTGCCGCTGACGCCACGCCATTGAAGAGATCGTGATGCTGCTGTGATGGGACTTGCTCAACGTGAGTGGTGGATGCTAAAGGCACGGCTCTCTCCTGCACATCTCCAATCGCAGCTGCCGCAGGCGCCTTCTCCTCGTAGATGTCATCCCAATCGCTGTCGTCGACGATCTCGTCTTGCATATCTTCAGTCTGTCCCAAAGATCCGTCTAACTTCATACGCTTCAACGGGCGCGACTCGTCTGGCTGCTGGCGGTCTTCTAGCTCGTCCATAATTACTGCTTCCTAGACAATGGAGATATGTCTGGCTGCAGCATTAAACATTCATGGTGAGGTTGGTGTGAAGAAGAGCTTCATCAAATGTTCGTGAATTTTTGAGGAACGCCCGGACGTCATCCTTGATCGCGTCCGCCAAACTCTATTGTGCAGCGACTCCATCTCATTGCTGCAGGTACCATACTACTAGCGTGTCGTCGTGGATGATTGGGAAAGTGAGAGTACAGCCAATATGGCGGATCCGGAGAGTACTGTTCGTCAAAGACGACCGCCGCCATCGTCTCCTCCCACAGCACCATCATACCGCACTCAAGACGCCTCAAAGTAAGCCAGCTAGACGTACAGCAATTGATCGTCTCCTGACAGCGTACAGAGCTCGCGGCAGGCCAGCAGAAGTTCCTGTGGCAATAGTCCCTCCCGTGGCCTTTCTCATCTTATTCGCAAGCCATGTCATAGCCGCACTCTACCATCCGATCAATGACTGTGACGAGGTCTTCAACTACTGGGAACCAACACACTACCTCAACCATGGCCACGGCTTCCAGACTTGGGAGTACTCGCCCGTGTATGCCATACGATCATGGGCATACGCCGGCTTACATGCCCTGGCTATGGAGCCATCTAAGCTACTGCCATTCGAGACGAAGGCTGCAGAGTTCTACTTCCTCCGAATCGTGCTAGGTCTCGTCTGCGCGCTCTGCGAGACGCGGCTGTACTCAAAGATCGCTTCCATGCTCAACCCGAGGATCGCTGTCACCTTTCTGATCATCATGGCTACGTCCCCGGGCATGTTCCATGCCAGTATCGCCTATTTGCCCTCCAGCTTCTCGATGCACACGACGATGCTGGGCATGGCAGCCTTCATGGACTGGCGCGGCGGCTTACGGACAGCGCAAGGTATCTTCGCCATTGGCGCCGGAGCAGTACTCGGCTGGCCGTTTGCTGCAGCCATGGCACTGCCCTACCTGTTGGAGGAGGTTGTCCTTGCGAGCATCAGTGATAAGCAAGGCATGATCGACCTCATCTGGCGTTTTGCTGATGGCGCAGCGCGAGCAACAGGTATACTTGCATTGCAAGTGGCCATCGATACCTTCTTCTACAGGAAGCTGGTCATTGTGCCCTTCAACATAGTTTGGTACAACGTCTTTGCTGGCAGTGGTGGCCCAGACCTCTACGGCACGGAGCCATGGCACTTCTACCTACGCAACCTGTTCCTCAACTTCCATCTATGGCTGCTCCTGGCCCTCCTTTCGATGCCGTTTCTACTGCTGCAGCACTTCTCACGCGTCAAGGGCAACACAAGCTCCAGCTACCTACGTGGCATTGTCTTCCTTACGCCGTTCTACCTCTGGCTCGGCATATTCACGCTACAGCCACATAAAGAAGAACGATTCATGTATCCCGCATACCCAGCGCTCGCTTTGAACGCTGCAGTGGCGTTGCACATCATCCTGGCGAACCTTGGCTCTACGGACCCCAAGGACCCTGTTAGCCGGATTCCGATCCAGCTCCGTTTCATCAGCATTCTGGCATTCGTCTTTACTTGCCTTGGTCTGTCGGCTTTCCGTACTCTGGGCACTATGACCGGGTACAGCGCACCACTATCGATCTACGCACATCTCCGCGGTCCTGTAGCTCAGTATGGCGACAATATTTGTCTTGGAAAAGAGTGGTACCGCTTTCCATCTCACTACCACCTTCCAGCACACACGAGTGCCAAATTTGTAAAGTCCGAGTTCAGTGGCCTCCTACCTGGCGAATTCTTTGCAGGAAACACGATCCAAAGCCTCGAATACTTCCCGGCTACCCACATGGTCCCTTCGGGCATGAACGACCAGAACCGCGAGGACCCAGCGAAGTATAACGACGTCAAGAACTGCAACTTCCTTGTCGATGTGCACTCACTGAGTACCGGCGTCTCGAAACTTGAGCCAAACTACATCGCCGACACGGAGCACTGGTCGCCCGTCAAGTGTCTGCCCTTCCTCGACGCGCCGAGTTCTGGAGTCATCGGTCGCCTTGGCTGGGTGCCCGACTTGCCGTTCCTCCCGTCGCAGCTTAGGAGAGTGTATGGCGAGTACTGTCTGCTGAAGCGGAAGGGCCCGCCGGCGCCAGAGCCAGTGTTGGGTGGTAGGGTCGATCCGGTGCCGCGTGTTGAGACTATGGCATGAACGAATCCACGAGCAATGACCGAACTAGAAGTTGCCTGCGATCTTGGTGCTCAAATGCACCGAATCGATGGACGCGTTGACTTTCTGGCTCTCCGGAACACTGGAACGCCTCACTGTGATCTACAAGCTTCGCAGTCCAATAGTCAAAGAAGGTTTGAGGTTACCCAATGCTGGAGCTTGACCGACATAAGATCATGGAGCTTGAGCGACTACCTTGCAACGTCACCTTATCAGTGGGAGGGGCGGAACGTTATCGTGCTGCAATCGACCGGACACGAGGAAAGCAGCAAGTATGGTGGCAATAACCGCCCACACAGTGTTCATCGGCTGTGCCAACCTGGTTGTGGACAACGGTGCCGGGACTGAGCTTTCAGTCATCTGTACGACCCGGAATTTGCAAGCATCTTTCAAAACAATTGCAGAATGGATCGCTTGAGAGAAATTGCTGCAAGCTGGAAAGTGAGCGATCAGAAGGTGCAGCAAGATCTTAAAGCTGGTCTCTACATTACTGCTACTGTTGTTCTCTTGATTCTCTTTGCACGCTCCTACGCCGCTCAAGGACGAAGCGGTCGGTCATGGCTCAAGCTGCGATCAACATGCATCAACCCAGAAAAGAGTGACGACGCCGGCAGATTCGCAAAACAGCATCTGCAGCCTACTTCCCGTCCACCTGGCAGTAAGTCGCGAGCCTCGCACCATCGACCGACACCATGTCGTGACTGACAACACAATAAGCATGGTCCCCATCGTCCTTCAAACGCCCTGAAGCACCACCCTACCCAAACTGGTCCCTCACAACCACAAAACCTCTTCCCTAGCGCCCGTTCAAATGGGGCCCGAACCACATAACAATGGGCCTCGGTAACATGCCCTGGGACTCGTGGATCGAACTCGACTCCGACTACCTCAAATTCCACGCCGCCAAAACTCGCCGCATCCAAGAACGTGGCTCCCGCTGCTGCCGCACCAACCCTGACCCCCGCGTCTTCGACGGCGCTGTCGAATTGCTCCAAGAACTCTGCGCGTACCTTAGCGAACGTTACCCTTCGATGTTCATGCGCACAGCCGTTGGAGTAGATAACACGGTTACGAACGAATCTTTCAATATCGCCGACCTAACCATGAACGGCATCAAGGAAGATCCGATGCAGCTCTGCGCCCGCCTCATCCAAGACGATCTAGCCATCATGTTCGAGAAGGAGGACGGACAGTACTACCTCCTCGCCGGTGCCATCTTATTGCCAGCGTTCTGGCGGTTAGAGGATAAGTTCGGGATGCCGTTGTCTGAAATCCATACTTCTGGGGATGTACCGCAGTTCAAGAAGAAGTTGGAGAAGGGCATGATGAATTTCTTCCGCCGCATTACGCCGGAGAAAGCTTTTTTGAGGAACAATTACTTCATGCAGGTCGACGACGGTCTGGCGTGGTCGCACAGTATCGGCTCCGAGGATGATGACATGACGGGATGGTTTAGTGCTGAGAAGGATCGTGCGATTGAGCAACATTATTTCCGGTCTGAGAGGCAGAGTTTGAGGAGGTTGCCGAGGAGTGGTGGGGTGGTGTTTACGATTAGGACGTATCTCTGTCCGGTGGTAGAGATCGCGGTGGAGGTTGGGGTACCCGGGAGACTGGCAAGTGCGGTTAGGAGTTGGGGGGAGGATGTCTCAAAATATAAAGGGAAGGAAAAGTATGGGAAGGTGTTGCTGGAGTATTTGGATCGGAAGCATGGGGAGCAGGTGAGGGGTGGCTTGATCGTCGAAGAGGACGACGAGAGGAGGACGTATCCGTGGTAGCTGTTGGGCCTCGCAATGTTCGGATGATGTACCTTGATCGCCCGTTCGCAGAACGTATTTCGCGTCCTCGCAAAGCTGCAAAGAACATGTGATGTGATTCGCATGGAATTTCTTGAATTTTGCATGGCTACGCTTTCGTCGCGCGCATATCATGCTAGAAGCGTCTGTAACGCCTCAATGCTGTTCACACCATGCCTTCTCGTGATGTCCGATCGAGCCGTTCAAAACCCTGCGATATCTCTGTTAGCACCCAGCCCCATTTTCATGCCCGAACATCCTCAAGTACTCACTTAAGGGAGTGAAGAACCACCTGTTCTTCCCGCTCAAATACCGCTCCTCCAGGGTCTTCTTCACATTCTTCTTCGCCTCCTCCCGCTGGCTGACCTCGCTGAACGTATCATTCGACACAACACCCTTCAGGCCCTCCAGCTCCAGCGTGTACCGCGTGGGCATCAGGTGGTTGTAGTTGATGGCCTTGATGAAGGGCTTGACCTTGCTGCGCTTGGACTGGCGGGCCTTGGACATGCGGCGGGTGACTTGCAGGGGGTAGCGCTCGATGCCGGCGACGAGGGCGTGCGGGAAGGGGTGCTTCTTCGTGCCGTTGTCTTGGGGTTGGATGATGACGACTTTCTTGCCTGCGTAGCGGCCGCGCGAGATGATGGCCTGCTAGATATTAGTATTGGGCATGTGAAGTGGTTTCACGGGTGTTGCGTACCACTCGGCCGACCTTGAGGACTGTGTGGTTGTCAGCATTACACTCGCAATGGTTATTAGGTGTTACATACACTTCATATTGTCTATGTGTTCCTCGAGTTGTGATGTGGTCGCTGGTCAGTTACCTGACGTTGTCGCGAGGTTCAGCTATTTTTCGAAGGTAGTGGGCTTGGCAAAAGCGGCGGACTTCCGAGTGGCTACTCCGTACACGTGATCAGCTGCATCGTTGTTGCCCGTTGCGTTAGCGTTGTTGATCTGTGTTTATTCCGCGTCCCGAGTATCAAACCTCAGCACGAATACCGTCTCACCACCCCCGCTCCATTGTCAGACCACTACCACGCCTCTCGCTCTCATACCATTGGAAGACAATTGGAGAACCATTGAGCACATCTACAACACAATGAGTGGCGCATAAATCGAAGCATCGCATAGCGACCGCATACATTCCAGCGAAGGTCCGGCACGAATACCATCGACCACAATGCCGGCGACAGAGAGGGAAGCTTCACGCGATAGCGAGGCGAGACAGCATTCCTGGTCCGAGTCGGGAAGGATGAGTGTGCCCATGTATGTTCAACATATGAAGCTATACCACGGAATCCTGGCGCATGCGAACATGTCAAGATGCGCCTGCTAACATCGATCAAAAACAGGTGGGACAGCTCTGATCCAGATCGCGCACCGCCGCCTCTTCCACTCAATCCCACGCACAGCCCGACTACGAAAGCGAACACATCCGCCGGTATTGCCGCGGCCGCCAGGCAGTTCGTCGAGCGGGCTCGCGAGAGCCAACCACTATCATCTTACACATCCAACAACACACCTCAGGGATCGCCGGAGAGATCCTTGATTAAAGGCGCACACCACAAGCGCATGCAGAGCCTCCAAACGGGAAACGTCAAAGACCTCCGCAACTACCTGGACAACAGATCACCAGAGCGGTCACCGGAGCGACCAGTCTCAGTGAGCGGTTTCTCCTCGATTAGTCGGCAGGAGAGCAAGGAGGATATCTTCGAGCGATCGACAACTCCGACTCCGGCGCCTCGCGATATAACGAAGGACACACCAAGCCTGAGGCCAGTATCACGACCTGGGCCGCGTCCGTTGCTGGGCGAGAACACTCCTCCTTCCGCGACTATGCTTGCGCTGCAGACTATGCAGGTGCCGGAGCCGCCATTGAGCGACATCACCAATGGACCAAGCACTCCGACTCTACCGCGAGCCAGCAGCAATTATGATCTCTCAAGCCAACTGCTGAACTTGACTACGATCGCGACCAACCTACAGAAGGAAATGACAGCTCTCAGCAGGCGCAGTAAAGACAACGCTGCCGACCTCTGTGGTCTCAAGACCTCTACCAAAGAACGCGATGAAGTGATCCGAAGAACCTTGCGAGAACTCAAGGCTGGCGTAGACACTTCGTTCTTAGGCCCACCGCCAGCGATAGGCGATATGCCGAGAAGTGCAAGCAGCAATTCCTTCTTGGAGAACAAGGCCTACAACTCGCCACCTTCGGCCACGAAGGCGTACACTATACCACGAGCAGCTAGCGCGCATAGCATGTTCTTGGAGGACAGGGTTGGTTCACCATTGCCATTCTCGATCGAAGGGACCGCGAGCATGGCCATGCTTGAGAAGATCATCCGCGATATGGTGACGAAGGACGGCCAAGACCATCTGCAGAGACTACTGACGGAGCTTCTCGAGAAGAGTCAGAAGGAGAACACTGAGGCCGCGAAGAAGGTGGAGGAGCTGTCGGAATTCATCAAAGAGAAATCGGGTTCGCAAGCAATGGTCCGCATCTCGAAGGATGGCCCTCCCAAGCTTGATCTCAACTTCGACTCTCCGAATCAGAAGACGCGCGATGCTGGTGGCAAGGAGGCAAGGATGATCGGCACGGATGCAGAGATCCTGAAGATGCTTGACCACATCAAGAATGCCATGACCCATACGGGAGGCACCACCTCGGAAGTCAAGACCATTGTTCGCGACTTGCGCGGCGAAATTCTGGGTATGGGTAGAGATCTCGGCCAGAAGCTTGAGAACGTCAGCCAGTCTCAATTAACGAATGTGCTCGATCGTTCTATCGACGAAGGACAAGGCAAGCTGGAGGCTGAGGAAGTTCAGAGCATCATCGACGAGAGCATGGCAGAGCTCAAGGCTCATATATCGAACCTTATGCAGCAGCGCGCTGAAGAAGACGACAACACCTTCAAACAGCTCGCAAGCACCAGGAGCGGGCCAGATGGCGACGAGATACATGCTGTCATCAAGCATGCGCTTTCCGAGCACAGCGACAGCATTGTCAAGCGGGAGCCTGAGTCCGAGAACGTCAATGTTGATCGCGATGCAATTTTGGAGGTGGTTAAGGAGGGTCTGGAGGGTTTTGAGCCGGACATCTCGATCCAGCAGTTCGGTCTGGAACGTGAGGAGATCTTGGAGGTGCTCAAGCAAGGCTTTGAAGACTACACGAACAGCCGACCGGATGTTGGCAGCGTCGACAAGGGTGATGTCTTTGAGGCGGTGCAGGAGGCGCTGAAAGACTTCAGGACTCCTCTACCCAACGACCAGATCCAGGAGATGAAGGAGGAGCTGCTTGCAAACATCCGACAGGCTCTTGAAGAGTTCACGCCACCACCTGCAGCTGCGACAGACGTTATGGCCACGCGGTTCGCTGTCATGGAGGCTGTGAAGGAAGGGCTTGCCAACCATGGTCCTGCTGCACCACGGGAAATGGAGATCAGTCGCGAAGACCTTTTCGACGCAGTGAAAGCCTCACTGGACGGCTCATCCATTCCATTCGGCGGCCTCGGCGAAGAGGTACTCAGGCAGTTGCAGGAGCTCGTTGACGGCATGAGGGTCGAATTCCAGCAATACATTGCTGCGAACGGCCGAGACACCGAGCAAGTTCTTGACGCTGTAAAGGACGGCCTGGAAACTCTTCGTGGTGAGGTTGAAAGCTACGTCGACCGAGCGCAAGACGTTACCGGCAAGGACGAGATCGTAGATGCGATGAAGGGTGGCCTGGAACAACTCCGAACAGACGTCCAGGGCTTTGTCGCTGAAGGACCAACGAACGACAACAGCAAAGCGGACATGTTGGAGTATCTTAGACATGAGTTCGAGCACCTCCATGAGGTCATCGGCGATCGCGACATGGCTCGTGATGGCGGCGAGGAGTTGAACCCACATCACGCCGCTAAGGTCATACTCTCGCTGAAGGAGGGCATGGATGAGCTGAAGTCGCATGTCAGCAACGGTCGTAGTCGCGGTATCGATGATGAAGAGGGCGGACACAGCGAAGAAATGCTCGAAGCAATGAAGGAGGAATTCAATCAGCTCAAGACCGAAGTTCTCAACGCCAACGCCAACGACAAGAGCGAGTTGATCGAGACCATCCAGGATAGCATAGGTGCGTTGCACGCGAAATTCAACAGCAGCGAGCTTTCTGGAGGAGCGACAGAAGATATCATCAACGAGATGCACGCCGAGTTCGCGCAATTGAAGGAGTCTTTGCACTCTATCATTGGCGATGCCGATCGCGATGCGATTGTCTCCGGCGTGAAACAATCCATCGACGACTTGCGCATACAGCTTTCAGCCGATCAAAGCGATGCTGCCGCCGAAGCGCTCGGAGCCATCAAGGAAGAGCTTGAAGGTTTCAAAGAAAGCATGGGTAGCTCTGTCGTGGTCGGCGGTGGTGCTGGCGCAGTCAGCGACGAGACTCTTGCCTCCATCCGCTCGAGCCTGGACGAAATCAAAGAGACAGTCGCGAACAGTGGCAACCTAGGCATGACAGACGAGCTTCTTGAAGCCATTCAAGGCGAATTCGACAAGGTACGCGGCACCATCGCAACGAGCGTTGTCCACGGTGGCTCTCAAGAGGAAGTGCTGGACGCCGTCCGCCTCGGCCTCGACGACCTTCGCAGCCATATCGACAAGAAGTCGGAAGACCCAGACCAGCGAGCGACGCAGCACACCGAGCTTGTGGACGCGATCAACGAAGGCCTCGAGTCTCTGCACACCGATGTGATCAAGACTCTTGATAAGCCACTGGATATGACCGTGAACTACGAGATTCTGGACACCCTCAAGGAAGGCCTCGCCGGGCTCCGGGCGGATATTGATAAGCTCAAATCTGCTGATGGGACGGCGATCATTCCCAAGGGCGGCGAGATCGTACTTGCAGATGGCGCTGAGGTTGGTCAGGCCAGGGATATCTCTGCTGAAGCTGGTGTGGCGGCAGGTGTCGCTGCAGCTGCGGCAAGTGGAATGAACCAGGCGGATGTTGAGAAGATCGAGATCTCGATAGCGCAGCTCCAGATCAAGATCGATGCCATGAGCGCTTCGCTCCAGGATCTGCCGGCTATGAAGCCTTCCGGAGATTCTGCTGTGAAGGACGACATCGTGGCCCTAGAGGTCATCCTCAGGGAGATTCAGGACAGTGTTGCCACAGTGGCCGACCGAGGACCAGGCGAGGGCTCTGCTACCAAGGAGGACACCGACGCGATCGAAACACTCCTGCGCAACACCAAGTCTCAACTTGAGGAAATGGCTGTTCCGGACCCTGCGAACGTGGTCACGAAAGATCATCTAGACGCTGTTGAGGCTGTTGTCCGTATCACCAACGAAGGCATTGATGCGCTCGTTGAGAAGTTTGAGAATTCCGCAGCATCGAAGGACGACTTGGCGGTTGTCGAAGTCCTCGCGCAGGACTTGAAGATCGCCATGGACGAGCTCAAGGAGCGTGTGCCGCTTCCTGACCCTGACGAAGAGAAGCCTGAGCTCATGACCAAGGCCGACCTGGATATCCTTGGTGTGATGTGCACCGATATCAAGATGAAGGTCACTGAAATGGTCTTGCCAGATCCGGATGAGCTGCCATCGAAGTCGGATGTCGAACAACTCCATGGACTGATCACCGACTTCCGTGAGAGCCACGATAAGCTGAAGGAGAGTTACGAAACCGACATTGCTGTGACTGCCAAGGCCTTCGATGACCGCAAACAAGAGTTCGAGGAGACAGTACAGCACATCAGCGAATTCAAAGACTCGCTTGCGGAGATCAAGGAGGAGCTCCTGGCTAAGCTTGGAGACGGCGAGACTTCGATGGATACCCTTGGTGAGACGCTGAAGAGTTTGGAGGAGAAGACCAGCCATGAGCCAGTGACTGCTGAGATCCAGAGTCTACTTGACAAGGTCACGCAAGAATTCGAACGCGCACATGGCTCGATAGAGGCGATCACGGTCAACCATCAGGAAGCTGCTGAGTCGTCTCTGGAGAGGCAGGCTGAGCACAAGGAAGCTCTTGCTACTGAGATTGGCGAGAAGCTGGAGACATACTTTGACGGACTTATGTCGAAGTACGACGATGCTCAGCACGCCGCGGAGGAGAAAGCGAAGGGCATGGAAGAGAAGGCGGCTCAACAGGACGAGATGTTGAGCAGCATGAAGACCATGACCGACGATCTGCGCTTGTCCATTGACACCCTTGGAGCCACGCTCACGTCGTTCCTGGAGACTGTCGATAAATTGGCTGAGGAATCGAAGACTGTGTACAACCGAGTCGACGATACGTTCAACAAGCTGGACGAGACTCAGGAAGGTCTTAAGTTCGAGCACTCCGTGACTCGCGACGAGGTGTCCAAGGTCCTGGCCGCGATTGGCGCCTTACAGAGCGACTTCACGGAGCACAACCCTCGCTTCATGGTCACGTTGAAGGAAGTCCACGCCCTGCTCGGTCAGCACTATGAGCACTCGCAAAAGGCTTCCGACACGGCTGCAGAGCACAAGCGCATGGTCGAAGAGCTCCAAGAGCAAGTTCGCGGGATAGGAACCCAGAACGAAGAGCTTAAGAGCAACGTCTCGTCTTTGCCTCAACTCATGCCAGCGCCTTCTGCAGACTTCGTGCCTGTACCGATTCCTGAGCGGTACGACGATACCGTAATGCATGAAAAGCTCGACAAGCTGATGGGCCACGCTGAGGACGCGACGAAGGGGTCTGTCCAGCTGGAGCGTCTTGACCAGATTCATGAGAAGGTTATGGCGACTGCTGCGGAGGTCTCTGCTTTCGTTGCTACACAGGCGAAGCAGATTACCGAGGAGCATGAGAGTAAGGAGAGGGAGGCTGAAGAGCTGGCTTTGCTGCTTGAGCGTCGACATGTAAAGAAGGATGAGATTGAAGACGACATCACGGTCCTCAACGGCGAGAAGGAGTCGCTCGGTACCGCTGTGGAGGCGCTGAAGGCTGAGAAGGATGCTTTGACTGCTCAGAAGAGCCGCTTGGCTGCTGATGTATCTGCTCTCGAGACAGCAATGCACATTCGCCGCGAAGAACTGCACGAGATGGACCGGAAGGCTGAGGCTATCGAGCGCAGGATGCTGGAGGGCGTCATGAACCAGTCGCGCATGCTTCTGCTGGCCAAGGGAGCCAAAGCGCCTCCGAAGAAGAAGCCGCAGGGCCGCGACCTACGCATTCCTAGCAATGCCTCCGCGATTTCTGCCCAGACTGTTACGTCCTCGGTACCTGCGATGAAAGCGAACCACTCTCTAGCCATGAAATCGAGACCTGGAATTCCAAGGAATGGCGCACTTTCGAACACTGCTGAAAGACGTATCATGTCGCTCAATCAGATCAACAACAACGTTGCTTACGGCGGCAGCACTCTTTCTTCTACCTCGAGCCTTGCCTCGCAAGGCCTGAAGCGCAGCCATTCGGTCAAGACGCAATACCCTCGCAAGCCGTCATGGGCCAACAAGCGTGACCTCGCCGCTCCAGTCGAGAACAAGGAGAACGATATCCTCTCGGAAGAAAGCGAAGACGAGCTGCAGCGTCCTGGCTCTCCAAGCGTCTACGGCAGCGACGCAGCGACCGAGCGCCGCACCAGCCTCCTGAGTGGACGCGACAGCTACTCCACCTACCCAGAGGGCAGCGTGACCGACGGCATCACCCCTGGCATCGACGAGAGCCGCATGAGCTATGGTACCAGCGACCTCTCGTACGGTACTGGCAGCTACATGACCGGCAGCGAAATCGACCGACGCACCAGTCTCGGAAGCTCAGCGGGCGGAGTGTTGGGCAGCGCACAGGAGGTTATTGATGAGGAGCCGAGTGAAGAGGAGTTCCATGAGATGAGCGATGGTGAGGCTGAAGGTGGCGCGGGAGCAGAGCAGTTGCAGATAGAAGCTGCGCCTGTCTTGGACGATAAGAAGCGATTGTACTATGCGGTTGCGAGCGATAGCGGGCTTGGGACGGATATGCCGACAGCGGCGTTGAGTAGCGTGAACGGGGACGAGTATTTTAGGAGGTAGGGGGGTGGCGTAGCGGTCTTTCATGGTGGGAGTTCTGACGGTGGTTTTGTTTACGCGGTGTACAGCTGGTGTTATGCGATTGGGAAAAGAGAGGAGGTTGGAGAATCAAGGCGCTTTAGCGACGTTCGTTGGGAGTTTGGATGTCTTCGTTTGAGCAGTTCAGCATGTACAGAGGACTCGTTAACGTTATACAAGGTCGTTACATTTCATTGCTATCTGATCTGCCTTGTCTCATATCCCAGGGCCTCGTGATCCATAAACAGCTTTCCTTGCAACCATCCTGTTCTCCACCGGCGAGACAATTGGAGTGGCACTCAGAGTACTAGAGTCTCCCACGGTCGCCACAGTGCCTACCGGCGAAATGTCGGTTGGGGAGCGCTCACTCGACAGCGGAGATGGCATGTTGTCCGCCGCCCGACTCCCATTACCTGACACGCCATCTCCTTCCAACTCTACAGGCGTTGGCGGACTCAGCTCGTAGACTGGAGCCTCTGGAGCCTCGAATGGCCTGTCTTTCCCGTCCACTTCAGTAATTCCGTATGATGGCCCTGCTTCTTGTATGCCTCCAGGCATTCTGGGCATCGAAGACCTGACTCGAGGCGGTGCATGGCTCTACAGCGCGACCAACTCCCCGTCGTCCCCGAGCGTATGTTGCTGGCATTTTACTGTGGGAACGCTCAACCGCCTTCTAGATTAAGCCCTTGGCTCCTTGTGTAACTTTCCGGGCAAAGGACATGGCTTGGCCTTGCTGCATTGATCGGATGAACTTCATGCAGTCTCAATGCCGGAACTCATTGCATCTTGCGGAAGCCACAACAAGAGAGTTGGCGGAGGTATCATTGCAAAGGCTATAGCTTTGCGGAAGTCTTCTAAAAGATCATGATTGTGAGTAGCAAAGGTCTGAAATCTCGCCAAGGGCTGGTGTTGGCTGGAGTCTTGATGTCTTGTCTCTCGATCTTGGGACGGAAGCTGCGCCTTACCTTGGTTTCAAAGACTGAGATGGTTTACCGCAGCGATGTGCGCGGCCTTCCACCAAGCATGCCGCAGGTCGTCGGATTGGGCTCATATTGTACAGTTCTTACAATCGCATCGATCATGATATCACATGGCATTGACAGTGGACACCGTTTCTCCAGCCCATCCAGCGCCTGTTCCCAGCGCCTACAACTTCGCCTTGATCTCCTTCCCTGCTCCGCTTGAGAAGTACTCCTTGACAGCCGCGCGAGCCTTGTCTACGACCGCCGGATCTTCGACCGTTGCCGGTACATTCACCTCCTTGTCATACTTGCCCTCGAGCCCATTCTCGACCAGCTCCTTGAGCACTCGTCGCAACGTCTTGCCCGATCTCGTCTTTGGTATAATACCTGGGGCAGAGATGACGCCACCCAAACTTGCGATAGGTCCAATGTGGTGCCGTAATCGACCATTGAGGTCTTTCAGCAGGTCTGAGGGCGGATCAGGTATCGTAAGGAAAGCGAATGGTACGTGGCCTTTCATCTGACCGGGCAGAGGCACGACAGCTACTTCCGTGACTTGTGAGTTGCTGCCGATAGCTTGTTCGATGGCGCCGGTGCTAAGACGGTGGGCGGCAACGTTTATGACATCGTCGGATCGCGACATCACGTGGACGTATCTGGTTTGATAGGTTAGCGACACCTGCCACAACCTGAAGAAGTCCATGGACGCTCACCCTTCTTCATCAATCATGCCAGCATCTCCGGTATCCATCCACTCCCCGTTAAAGCGCTTTAGATAGCTCTTCCAGAACCGCTCATCGTCTTTCCATAGTGTGGTGAAACCCGAGGGCGCGAAGGGGATTCCAAGCACGATATTACCCATGGTACCTTGTTCCAGCGGCTTGCCCTCGTCGTCAACAATTCTGACATCGAATCCAGGCATTGGCTTCCCAGCCGAGCCAGGCTTGATCTTGAGCGGTTCGATAAACTCATGGTCGTCTAGGTTGTGGGCTGTCTTGGGCAGGAGCGCAATACCTGTCATGGGCGATCCGGACTCCGAAGACCACCAGTGGTCGATGACTTGTGCGTTGGGTGCGCCGTATTGCTTTACCAGTTCATTGTACATCGTCACGATAGAGGGCTCTGAACGTTCACCTGCTAGGAAAAGAGATCTTAAATGGCGTAGTCCTCCTTTCTCACCACGGCTCTTGAAGAACTTGTTCTCTGGGTCTTCCTTTCGCACTGCTCGTAACGCTGTCGGTGCTGTGAAGAAACAGTTGACCTTGTACTCTTCAAGGATTCGCCAGAAAGTACCTGCGTCTGGCGTTCCGATGGGTTTGCCTTCGAACAGCACAGTTGTTGCTCCTGCTAGTAGCGGTGCGTATAAGATGAAGCTGTGGCCAACAACCCAGCCGACGTCGCTAGCTGTAAATATCACGTCTCCAGGCCCTCGGACACCGAACAAATATCGTATCGACAGGTTCAGTCCGACCGCGTGGCCACCAGCTTCTCTGAGCACACCTTTGGGCAAGCCTGTTGTACCACTGGTGTAGATAATGTAGAGCCCATCACTGCTCTTGACCGGCACGTTGTCAGCCTTCAACCCTCGTTTACGCGCATCGTCGACAAGAGTCTGCCAGTCTCTTTCGCCATCGTCCTTTCGGAAATCGCTCCACTTGCTTTGGTCTCTCTGCCATATTATTGTCTTTGCTACCTTGTGCGGCGACTGCTCAAGAGCTCCGCGCACCATCGGCTGGTAGGGAATCGGGCCCTTGGCACCCTCAATGCCACAGCTAGCAGTCAAGATTGCGGTCGGCTGGCTTGCTTCGATACGCTGTGCCAGCGAGGATGCCGAAAAGCCACCGAATACTACGGCGTGTATCGCACCCAACCTCGCTACAGCCAGTATGCCGATCAGAGTTGCTGGGATCATGGGCATGTATACAATGACAGTGTCGCCCTTCTTCACGCCTTGCTCTCGCAGAACGCCTGCCAGTGTTGCGACCTCCTCTAGAAGCTCGGAGTAGGATATCTTCTGTTTCGAGCCCGAGACTGGGCTGTCCCAGATGATCGCAGTCGTATCTCCATCGCCTGCTTCAACATGTCGGTCTATGCAATTGTACGTCGTGCTTATTTCGCCATCTGGGAACCAACTCCACGAGCTATGAGAGACGCCAGAATCCAGCTTTCTGGTACTCTTCCGGAACGCCGTAGTGGGAGTAGTGTGCCATGTCAACTGCTTCGCCTGAGTCGCCCAGAATTTCGACGGGTCGCTTACAGACAGCTCGTACGCTTCGTCTTGAGGGTGAGGCGCCATTGAGATTCTTCTACACCAGGTCACGTTAAAGAGACGATACAAGGAAATCAAACGTCTAGAGAGATATAATGATGCCGGCCAACACCTCATCGGCTCAGCGGCGGCTCTATGACATCGGCCTCGGAGGACTCTAGAGGCAAAAGCTCAGAGCGCGTTGGTCCTTGAGCGCGGAGTAGTCTGTGCCAAGGTCAAGGTTTCGCGTTGGAGCAAAGTGGAGAAGCCGGGGTAGCGGAAGTCCCGCGCAGAGCCGCACTCAGGAGCCAGGAGAGCATATCTTATCATGAACTCGTGGTTATCACGCAGCATCATACGGCAAGCCTTTTGATAAACCGCCCAACTGAGTGTGGGAGGTTCATCAACTGGGTTAGCATTGTGCCAACACTAGGCCCATTATTTAGGTGCGGAGACGCAGCCAAGCGGAAGAGCCTGAAGAGCCTTGGAAGGAAGAACAGGTAGAACGCAGAATAGACGGCAAGGCAGACCAGAGCTACCTCTAGCGGTAGGCCACTGCACGGCTAGAAGAGATCCGTAGCATCGTCAGCGTGCACGCGGTTGTAGCTGCCATTCGCCATGAGGTCTTTCTTCCACGAGAACGCCCCGAGACTGCATCAGGGCAGGAGACAACCATCAGGATACGATGCTGAAGGTGGTGCGGTGCGCGCTGGTTCTGCTCCCCGGCAGACGCGATCTTGATTGGCATCGCTGATACGCACAGTTGATATTAATAGGGAGATAACCATTTTTAGACCACGAGCCGCTGGCAGCACACCCTCGCTATCGACTTAGACAACAGCCACCACGCTATCGAAGGAAACCACGTTGCTGAGGGTGGGATAGCTGCCAGAAAAGTCCATCGCCATGTCTTTGGAGACACTTGCTCACGGACTTGTGCTCCAGTGGTTGAAGCTTTGGAAGCGTCGTACATATCCCTTGCATCCACAAAACAATTGCTGCATCAATATCCATTGGAACAGCGCAGATCCGCACGCTCGTGTGTTACACCGTGACTATTGGCGCGCGGAAGGAGCTGTAAGCGATGAGAAGCCAGCCAGTTCTGGCGGATGCCAATGGATGAGGGTTCCAAGATGACTGCTGCTTCATTGATCCTTGACTCACTCGTAGCTTCCTAGAAACAATCGAGAAGCCGACGAGAAGGTCCGCAGCGGCTCGGAGTGCTGCGTATGCCGTGCAACAAGCAGGGGTCACTCAATGTTCGCGGTTGTTACGTGTAGAAGCATCTTCGAATCGCACGTAGTAAGTAAAGCAATTGCATACCCGCTCGCGTTCGCTGAACAGCACGCTTAGAAGGCCCTTTGTGCCTCAGTCAAGCTTCTAATCCTGGGCCGAACTGTTTGGTACCTGCTGATGACAACCCGGGCGTCTGGTAAATCTGCAGCAAACCCATTGGCTGATACACTGAAAACTCTTGGCTGGTTCAGAGATGCGTTCCGGCCTCCTGGGTTCCACAAGACGTACCTCACGCAACCCGCATTGGTCGTGAAGCAATATTCTGCAAAGCAACGTTATCCCAGTGGACCACCATGCTGTGCGTGGCTTGACTGCGTGTCGACGCCATGAGCGGGCGAGATGCTCGTTCAGCATTGGTGCTTCAGCATCCCTTGTGGACGAGTTGGCAGGGGGCCGAACTGTAGACTTCGACGCAAACTTCCACATGTGAGTCCTTATCACATCCCGCTCATGGCTCGTATTGGGAAGGATGCTGCTAGTAGTAGCGGAACGAGCTTGCCCAACTTGGTTTGTACATGCCCGTGAAGCGGCAGTGGCAGCACTCATTCTTACCAGCCCTCCACTCCACCCTGCAGCCCTGCAGCTCTGCATCCGCCGTACGTCAAGATGCTTGCTTCCAAGGAAAGTATAAGGGTGTTTGTTTGCCTTGCGTTCTTTTGCTTGTTGTCGGGATATGTTTGCTTTCGTGACTTCACATTTCTTCCGCTGTCGTTGACATTAGCTCGCCGGAAAGACTTTGCCGAGCGTTCACGTGGCCATTACGAGTGCATCGAGCAGCATGCGCTGATTCTCAACTCATACAAAACCTGCTGTGCTTCCGGAAGACGCTCGCTACCCGTGTGGTGCAAAATCTGTTTGCGAGGTTCAGGCGGATCGATTGACTTCTCCAGAACGACTCAGCACTGCCATTAGCGAGATTAGCCAGCATCGACAGCATTTGCCGGCAATCACCATCAAGGCTCGCCTATACAACCATGTTATGGACACTGGCGCTGCTCCTCGAGCTCTGTGTGACCGTTATCGGCGCGCCACTTCCACTTCGAAAGCATGAGGTTGAGGATGCTTCGTTGTTGATGTCAAATCTCCAACGGCGGCAAGGGCAAGAGCCGCCTGTTGCAATCACGGGCATTCAGACATATGGCGTGCAACCACGTCTCGAGATCCGGCAGCTCGAGGCCAGGCCAGATCAGTGGAATATCTTCCTACTGGGTTTACGGCGGTTCCAGCAGACTGACCAGAGCAACCTCACGTCTTACTATCAAATCGCCGGCATTCATGGTCGACCTTACAACGCTTGGGACGGTGTGCCTTCTGCGCCAGGTCAAGACAGTCCTGGATACTGCTCGCATGTACGTAAACCAAGTCCCGCAGCCAGCCCCTGACGCTTCGCGACATTTGCTAAAATCATCACAATAGGTATCGAATCTGTTTCTGCCCTGGCATCGACCATATCTGGCGCTATTCGAACAAACACTGGCCCAACACATCGTGGCCGCTGTCAACGAGTTTCCTGCTGGCGCGCTGCGCCAGCGATACGCGTCCGCGGCGCTGACATGGCGGTGGCCGTACTGGGATTGGGCGGCTACCCCTGCTGCCGGACAGAGTGTGTACCCAGCGAGCCTGCAAACGCCTACCGTGAATGTTACTGGACCGAATGGCACAATGATCATTGCCAATCCGCTGTATTCGTACCAATTTCACCCGGTCAGCTCTACAGACTTCTACTTCAATCCTTTTGCCACCTGGAATGAAACGAAGAGATACCCTACCAGCTGGGACCAGGATGCAGTCAGCCAGAACGCTCTTATTGGACCAGTCCTCGACAACAACCGTGTGTCTTTTCAAGATCGTCTTTATAACCTGTTCACTAACTACGAAAACTTTACCGAGTTCGGCAACGAAGCTTGGATGCACCCCGGCATACAGAATGGAGACAGCCTGGAATCACTGCATGACGCTATCCACAGCATCATGGGAAGCAACGGTCACATGACATATCTGGACTACTCAGCCTATGACCCAATCTTCTTCCTCCACCACGCCATGATCGATCGCAGCTTTGCGCTATGGCAAGCACTGTACCCCAACAGCTACGTCGAGCCGATGGCGTCTGTCGAGCAGACGTACACTACCCGCGTTGGTGATGTGAAGGATGAGAACTCTGCGCTTGAGCCATTCTTCTCCAACAACGCTCGCGACTACTGGACAGCAGGATCGGTCCGGCAGACTTCGAGACTTGGCTACACGTACCCTGAAATCCAGAACAACGCGAACATCTCGTCAATCAAAGCCGCAATCAACATACTGTATGGCAGCAGCTCCGGCAGCAGCAGCGGGCTGTCCAAGAGGCAGGACTCGACCGTACCAAAACACCCACTCCGTGAAGGCTACATCGCAGATGACGTCGCAGATGAAGTGGTTGATGGCAAGAATCGTCAATATCTTGCCACCATCTTATCCCAGAAGTTCGCCCTGAACGGCTCGTACGCCATCTACGTCTTCATGGGCGAATTTGACGATACACCATCGGCTTGGGCCACGAGTCCGAACCTCGTGGGGACGCACGCTGTGTTTGCAGCGCTCAATCGCGTAGATGCCGTTAGTAATCCGCAGCTCAAAGCCAAGATAAGCCACCACCCTGAAATCGACGTTACCGGAACCATGCCACTCACCACAGCCCTTCTGGGTAAGGCGGAGTCCGGCGAGTTGTCGAGTATGAACCCGAATGTTGTTGAGGACTATCTCGAGGCGAATCTGCATTGGCGGGTCGGAATGGTGAGCTTTCGAAGTCTACCCGATGGTCTTGCATAACTGACGTTGGTCACAGTTTGACGGCACTCAGGTCCCTGTCGAAGACGTAGCGGATCTGACTATTACCGTCATCACAGCGAAGGTCCAGCCTGCTGCGGCTGAGGACGAGTTCCCAGAATGGTCGAGCTTCACTGAAGTCACACGAATCACCCAAGGCAAGCCTGGAGGCTGCTAGAGTGGGCATATGTTATGATGATTTTGGGTCGTGTACTGGTGCTGGTGGCTTGTTTGCTTGCTGCGGAACATAATATGGTGGGCAGTAATAGTGCTTAGAGCAGATGTGTGTAAATAGTGGACAAGAACGTAGAGGAAATGAAGATTCGATGAACGATGTCCGCAAGCGTGCTTGCATGATCAAACTGTGACATAGTGAGCTGTCCTCGTGTTTCATGTCGATGACTGTCTACTTGCGAGCCGTAGAATCTCCATGATGCTCCTCATGCATGAGATGGGATATGTCTGGTCACAAGAGGACTTGCAGTTCTACCCTCCTTGGGCTTGTGCCAGTCAATAGCTCTGGATCCGCGTTCCATTTGGCTAGTCTTAAAGTAGGACAGTGCCCTGCACGGAGATACTGGACCGCTCCTTGGAGGCATGCTACCGGCACATCCGATGAAGACGTCTGGCTGATGTAGATGTGACTTGCCCGTGGAGTTCCCATTCAGGCACCAGCCAATTTCAGACCATACTCCGGCTTGAACCACTCCCTTAACAGATCTTGCAACACCTCATTCGCTTTCCGCTTGGCTTCTTCCGAAGACTCAGCCTGTGCTTCAATGTACAGCTTTATCTTTGGCTCTGTGCCGGATCCTCGTGCTGTGAACACAACGTCTCCGAGCTCGCAGGTGATCATCTGAGCAGTAGCATCTATGGGTAGTACTGGCTTATGATCAGGCGTGGCAGTGTCAAAGCCGGTCGTGAGGTCTCGCCATCGCTGAATAGTGCGGCTCCCGACCTTCACTGGTCTCGAGCCGCCGTTCAAGCATCGGATAACGTTGAAGACTTTGTTCGTAGTGTCTGGCGATGGTGAGATGAGGTACGTGTTGGCATCTTCAAAGTGTCCATAGCTCTGATATAGTTGTTGAAGCTTCTTGTATGGGGTCAAGCTTTGCTTGCGCCAGGCTGAACATGCTACCAGAAACACCGCAGCAGCAGCAATGCCGTCCTTGTCCCAGACGACAGTCGGGAACATGTAGCCGATTGCTTCCTCGTAAGCGAAGACTGGCTTGTAGCCTGCTCTTTCAAGGTCCTGCGCAACGTTGCCGAGCCACTTGAAGCCCGTCAGGGTTTCCTGGAAGTGGAAGCCTTCCTTTGCCGCCATGGCTGCAAGCATGCGAGATGACACTGTTGAGGCGAGCATTGCCAGTTTGTTCTTATCAGCGTGGTACGTCTCGAGAATGTATGAAGCAAGTAACACGCCCAACTGGTTACCAGTGAATTGATGCCACTGCCCATCCTCAAGCTTTTCGGCAGCCGCGAAGCGATCCGCATCGGGATCGTTGGCAATGATTAGAGAACAGCCTGTCCGCTCTCCTTCTTGCTTCGCGAGGTCCAGCGCTCCTTTCTCCTCAGGGTTCGGAAATGGAACAGTCGAGAACTCAGGGTCCGGATCTGCTTGAGCCTTGACTACTCGCATGGCCTCTAGACAGGATGGAATGAGGTGTGCGATTCTTTTCATGAACGGTAGTCCGACTCCATGCATCGGCGTATAGACAAAAGGGGGTATTGGGTCATCGACTGATGAGCTGGACACGAGTACCTCGATGCGATCGTAATATGACTCGCTGGCTTTCTCGTAGATATTTGTCACATTTGAGTCTTGGTCAACCTTCGATTCATCCCAATTTTCGACGTCCACTACTTTCTCGATCGCTGCTGCTATACCGACATCATGAGGTGGTATGATCTGACAACCGTTGTTCCAATAGACCTTGTATCCATTGTCGTTCTTAGGATTGTGGGATGCAGTGACCATGACCCCAGTGTCTGCCCCGAAGTGATTGACTGAGAACGGCACTAAAGGTGTGTGAACAATTCTACCGAACCAGAGGACCTCGAAACCGTCGTCTAGAAAAGCGATGGCAGCCAGTCTTGCGAACTTCTCGGAGTTGTGGCGAGCATCGTGTCCAATGACCACGCTGAACGGTTTTGTTCTCTGCGCGGCCGAGCTGTGTCGGACGTCGGTGATATATCTGGCCAGACCATTCGACGCTTGGAGGACAGTCAATGAGTTCATGTAGGCAAACCCGGCCTTCATCGGGGCTCTCAGTCCTGCGGTGCCGAAGGCGATTCGTTTCCGCAGCCGTCGCTCGAGCTCAGGTTCATCCTGCGACCGTAGAAGGTTCATGATCTCATTTCTCGTCCGGTCGTCGTGATCCAGATCCAGCCATCGTTTGGCAAGGTCCTCTATATCCTCCATCATGCAAGGTCGAGAAGGACGTCGTCATCAATAGTCCGATGGTGGTCCAGAAGGCAGACAAGTTGACAGTATCGACGGATAGCAAGTCGCAGCTGTTATGTTCTCAAGTAATCTCCAGATCCAATTCATATCTTCCAGGTTGTTGTTCACAAGAGTGAGTGAGTGAAGTCGAGACGCGGAAGTTGCCGTGTTGGCAACTGCCTAATGCGGCGAACGTGTTTCGGCGAGCGCGTTTCTCCATTCACACATCTCACATGCTACTTTAGTACCTCGCCGCCATGGCGCACAACCAACCGACATACGACTTCATCCATGGCGGCGCAGGCTCGCCTCCTCGCCAGCCATTACGCGAAACCTTCAAGCAGTCAACAACCACACGGCCAGATGTCAACAACGAGAACCTTCGCGCCCAACTACATGCCCTTCAATACGAGCTTGACTCAATCAAGCAGGAGCGCGAGCTTTCCGCACTACAACAAGCACAAGAGCTTCGAGATGCTCAAAGCAGAGCAGAAGCAGACTTCAAGCGCGCTCAAGCTGCTGAAACAGCGAAGAATGTCGCAACCAAGAAGGCAGATACCCTGGCGCGGGACTGGCAGGACATGCAAGATCGGGCAGCGAACGAGAAGGCAGCGTTGGAGAAGAAGCTGAGGGGAGCGCAGGATGACAGTAGAGGCCTACAGGAGGAGCTGGAGGATGTGCAGGCGGAGCTGTCGTCGCAGGAGCGGGACGGAAAGCATGCGCTGAGTGAGCTGGAGCAGAAGTACACGACACTGCAAAGCTCAGTGGAGGGGATACAGCAGGATCTTGAGAGCAAGGTCAGTGCGTTGCAGAGCACGCAACAGAAGCTGGTGCAGAAGGAGGCAGAAGCCGGCGAGTTGGAGAATGAGGTTATGCGGCTGAGGGCGCAGACTGGTGATAGTGATACCTTGGCTGTGGTCAAGAAGGAACTCTCGGAGCAGGTGGCCTATATCAAGAAGCTCGAAGTCACCAACCGCGAACATGTGGCCGAGCTCAAGCAATTCCAGAAGGTGCAGAAAAGCATTGAGGTTGTAGAGGAGGAGAAGCATTCTTTACAAGCTAAGCTACGGATAATGGACGACTTGCGGCGAGAGCTTTCGGAGGCACAGCTGCAAAAGAGGATTTTGGAGGATGAGAAGAGAGGGTGGACCAGCTACTTGGAGAACGAGGCTCGGGATGAGGATGACATGAAGTACGAGACACCTGAGCAGATGGCGAGGGCGTTCTTGCAAGAGAGGTTGGTATGTCTTTCGTTGGTGGATAAGCTGGGTACGATGCAGCCTGAGCTCTCTGCTAAGGACGAAGAGGTGCAGAGGTTGCAGGATGAGAAAGCACAGCTGCAGGCGGAGGTAGAGAAGGCGCGAAACACAACAACCACAGCAGCAGCGCCATCTACTACTGCTGTAGATGGCAAGGCTCTCTCGCGCCTACAGCGGCAGAAGAATCTGGTCACGAAGGAAGTTGAATATTTACGCGCGCAGATGAAGACCTTCGAGGCAGAAGAGGCTGAGTTTAACCCAGAACAAGTCGATGAAGAGCGAATGAAGCGGATCAACGAGCTCGAAGATATGGTACAGCGATACCGCTCGGAGGTCGAATCTATGCAATCCGAACTGTCCAAAACTGAAGTCCAGCCACTGGCCATATCCCCTAGAAAGCGCGCGAGGGAAGACGACCACGAGAACGAAGAGCGGCTTGGCGAGATGCGCCGGAAGGCTCGTTCGTTGCAAACAGACATCGACAAGCTGCAGACACGCAACCAGTTCCTGGAGGCTGAGCTCAAGGCGAGCATATCACGGATCGACTCGCTCAAAGAGTCGTCTCGGACTCGCACCCTCGAACTACGCAGCAACCCTACAGCTGACGCCGAAGCAATCAAGATGGCTACGCTACGGACGCTCCGGGAGGAGAACGGTGCTCTGTTGACGCAGCTCGAGGGCAGGTCGCCGAGCACGAAAGTCGTACCGATCAGTACGCTGGAGAATATGCGACTTCAACTGGCAGACATGAAGGCGCAGATGGCGCAGAACGAGAAGAAGACGTTACGTCTGAAGCAGATCTGGGGCAGTAAATCTCTCGAATTCCGAGAAGCAGTCTGCTCCATACTAGGATGGAAACTCGACTTCCAGCCCAACGGTCGTGTCAAGGCGACTTCCGTCATCTACCCGGTGTCGTACAACGATGGCGAGGAGCAAGAGAACAGTATCGTCTTCGATGGCGAGGCCGGGACCATGAAGGTCAGCGGTGGGCCGCAGAGCGTTTTCGCGAGCGAGATCAAGACCAATATCGAGTATTGGGTGGAACAGAGGAAGGAGATCCCTTGCTTCCTTGCTGCATGCACGGTGGAGTTCTATGAGAGGATTACCAAGGGGGCGTAAAGGGTGTCCCTTCACACCGCCAGGTTCATAGGATCGCCAACCTTAGGGGCCTTACAGACCCTGAACGTACGAAGTGAGGTTTATTTCGGGCCATTGTTGCTGCGTCATATATTTCACGTGATCGGAATCGCATCATTTTTGTAGTGCTGCGCTATCGGGCCCTCGCGTTGATTCTCCCACCAGCCCCACCTCCGGTTGAGGCGTCGTTCACAAGAGCCGGCAGCGTAAAGTTATATCTCCCGTAGACCTGCAGCTGCAACTTTTCCGATTGTTTCGACTCGCAGACCTTTTGCAATACCTACCTTACTCAAGCAATCGCTCTTCGAAACGCACACTCTGTCCCACCGGTAGCTCTTGAGTCGACGGTCTCCCAAAACGGTCACGGCTGCTGTTGTCAGACCAGCATCATGGTTACCTCCAATGGCGTGCCTGCGAAACCATCCAGCGGCACTTTCCTGTGAGTCGGCACCTTCCACTACCGCAGACGCGGTTTGGTGTGACTTGCTGACGTGCTGTAGCTTCACCTCCGAGTCTGTAGGCGAAGGACACCCTGACAAAATCGCTGATCAGGTCTCCGATGCCATCCTCGATGCCTGCCTTAAGGACGACCCGCTCTCCAAGGTGGCTTGCGAGACGGCGACGAAGACGGGCATGATCATGGTCTTTGGCGAGATCACGACCAAGACAAGAGTGGACTACCAGAAGGTCATCCGCAACGCGATCAAGGATATTGGATACGATTCGTCAGACAAGGGATTCGACTACAAGACCTGCAACGTGCTGGTGGCTATCGAGGAGCAGAGCCCAGACATTGCTCAGGGTCTGCATTACGAGGAGGCATTGGAGAAGTTGGGAGCCGGTGACCAGGGTATCATGTTCGGATATGCTACCGATGAGACACCGGAGTATCTGCCATTGACGATCCAGCTGGCGCACAAGCTGAACAAGGCTATGAGCGATGCTCGTCGGGATGGCAGTCTGCCGTGGCTCAGGCCTGACACCAAGACCCAGGTCACTGTTGAGTACAAGCAGGATGGTGGCGCTGTTGTGCCGCTCCGGGTGGACACTGTGGTTGTGAGCGCGCAGCACAGCGAGGATATCTCGACTGAGCAGTTGAGGAAGGAGATCAAGGAGAAGATCATTAAGACGAGCATTCCGGAGAAGTACCTGGATGAGAAGACCAAGTATCACGTAAGTTGGCCGTACTCCTGAGCTATTTTGTTCTCGGCGCTAACTTTTAGTAGATTCAACCTTCCGGTCTCTTCATCATCGGTGGCCCACAGGGTGACGCCGGTCTCACTGGCCGCAAGATCATCGTCGACACCTACGGCGGCTGGGGTGCCCACGGTGGTGGTGCCTTCTCCGGCAAGGACTACAGCAAGGTCGATCGCTCCGCAGCATACCTCGCTCGCTGGATCGCCAAATCTCTGGTCCACGCCAAGCTCGCTCGCCGTGCCCTCGTCCAGCTCTCCTACGCCATCGGTGTCGCGGAGCCACTTTCGCTATTCGTCGAGACCTACGGCACCTCCGACAAGAGCTCCGACGAGCTCGTCGAGATCATCCGCAACAACTTCGACATGCGACCAGGTGTCATCGTCAAGGAGCTCGACCTCATCAAGCCGATCTACTTCCAGACGGCGAAGAACGGCCACTTCACCAACCCCGACTTCACCTGGGAGAAGCCAAAGGAGCTCAAGCTCTAAACACCTCCCGACCCCTCCAACATATCCGTCGCCATCACAAACGTGACGTGAGTGACATTGCATACCACCAGCGATTCCCCTCACTGGTCCGGCGTTCTGGGAGCAATGAAAGAAAAAAAGTTAGAGCGCAGATAGACGGCTCGCCGCCCATCAACAGACCCCGAAGGAGGGGGAAGCTTGGCATAGGCATATCCATTCAACATATGCTCTGGGGCGGTTTTTGCGCGAGTCAATGATACCCCTTTGTACGAGAGGAGAGGATCTCAACAAATGCATTTGAGCGTCGGCGTTGACGGAGAGGCTTCAACACTTCTCTCCATGGCGCGGCGGTTAGATGGGCTACTCGCGCGCAGATAGTGATAGTGTGTTGAAGCTTTTGTTTCTTGGATCATTGTCTCAATAATGCCCTTGCACGTTTCCTCTCCCCATCGTCGAGCTTCCATGCCATACCGCTGGCCTTTTCCAGCTCACGGCCATCCAACTGGTTGATCTCATCCCACTCATCGTCCTACAAAGGGTCTGTTAGCAAGTGTCTCCGCCTTCGGAAAGAGTCTGAAAGGTCGCAGGGCATAACATGGAGGTCGATCGTATCTCGGAGAACGCTTGAATAATCAGTGCTTACCTCCATATTAACCACAAGCACCAACTGGGTGCATCTCGCGAACGCGTCTCTCAACTCGTATCTGCGAAGGGTTAGCAGGCGTCTCAGCCCTTTCGAACATTCTGGATGATCTCAGAGCGCAACTTGGAGGTCGATCGTCTCTCGGAGAGCGCTTCAAGAACCAGTGCTTACCTCCCACCCTTCACTGCCGCTGCCACAATTCCTGATATATCCCTCTCAAGCCGTACAGCACCCAGCGCATTCACACGTCCGTAGTAACTCCATATCCTCTTCTCCAGCGTCCTGGCGAGGTATCCCACAGTCGAGGTAAGCAGTTTGTCGTAGTTTGCTGGGCTAAGAATCCGTTTGACAGGGAGTGTGAAGGCGTTCCAACCTCGTTCGAAGCGTTTTGACACTATGTCGGCGTCGCTGGAGTCGTTGTCGTCTTGTGCGTGATTGTCCTCCTCGGATGAGACGAGGTAGTCCACGTCACGGAAGGTCTCGATCAAGACAGGTCGAAGACGAGGCCGCATGACTTGTTTAAGCATCACCTCGACAGCCTCACCGATCAGTTCGCTGGTCTTGGCCTCGAAACCGGTCTCCATGTTCTTCAAAGCTTTGAGAACGAATGTTGCTTCGTTGCCGAAGGGGTATTTGTCTGCGAAGGCATTTGCTGCATCTTCCGCTGTACTCGTCCCGATCGAAGAGCGTATGATCCGTTTGAGATAGTCTGTCGCAACGTCGAGGCTGTTCATAAGTACCAAGAAAGCAATGATGATGTTCTCGGGCGGTAATGCGCCCTGAATCGCAGCTTTCGGGTAGCACTCATCCCTCATTCGTCTCTGCACCATTCCGAAGAAGTCGCTTCCTAGCACTCTGCCAATGCTTGGGACGACACTTGCCACCACAGTCTTTTGCCCGGTATTCAAGGTGCGCTGTAAGACTTGATTGACGATATACATCACATCATCGACCGCACTCGTGATGAAGGGTGGCTGCGCCGACGCAGGTAATGCTTTGCTCGGGTTCAACGTCAAATTTGTGGGCGATTCATCGAGCTGGAAGGACTTTTCCACGCTGCGGCGGAAGAAGAAGGTCGACATGAGGTTGAAGGGGTCCGTAAGATTCGAGGTAATCCTTTTGTTAAGGTTGCTGTCGATAACGAAGGCCGGAATCCGGAGAAGCGACCCTGAGGAGTGTCAGCAAGTGTCTCGAAGTTTTCACCAAGCTCGGAAGGTTGCCTAAGGCTGCAGGTGGCTTCATTGTAACTCGGAGAGCGATGTAATACCTTGCGAGGTACTGGCAGTCTCTGTCTTGGATGCTATGAAGCGCGTGTACCTAGAGTGGTGGGTAGAACTATTAGCAAGTGTCTCGGAGCTGCCATTGAGTTTGAAAGGCTTCCAAAGCGTCGCATGTTGCTTGATGCTATCTCGGAGAACCCGGATTTGACGTACAATGCCCATCGCCCGAGCATGAGACCACTCTCGTTCAGTAATGCGTCAACCTCCTTCATATCGACTGCATCGTCTTCACTTCTTCTACCACCTGGTGCAGGCGAGCCAGAGCGAGGAGTATTACCGAGCGCTGAAGGCTTCGACGACGGCAGAAAGCTCTGTACAAGGAAGTTGAAGGGATAGCTCCTCACATCCGTCAGCTTTCGGGCCACACGACCCTGCAGAGGTAAGAGGGTCAGCAAGTGTCTCCGGGTTTTCTAAAATTCGAAAAGGTCCCAGAGCGCCGCATGGAGTGCGATCGTATCTCGGAGAATCCTTCTATACGCTTACCTCCTCAGCCCAAGTATCCAGAATTATGCCACCTTGCAAATCTGCCTCAATCTGAATTCGTTCGATGACTCTGGTCATGCTGCCAGGTCCATAGTGTCGTTCAACGAGTGGCTCGTGTCCGTCTACGATCTGAGCGATATGTTCGAACAGCTTGGTCAGCGCGTTTGCATAGAACATTCCTCCCTGTCCTTGCCTGGTGGCATTGTTCATGTTGGTGCGTGCTCTGCTAGACACACCACCGCAGACGTAGCGGCCATAAGCATCCAGGCCCACTTCACTACGCCCTATCAGAGGGAAGAGCTTGAAGAATCGTGTGACTCGTGCTCCATCGCCTTCCTGTGCCGCTTTCTCGAATTCCCGTAAGAATAGTCCACAGAGGCTCTCGCTGGCAGCGTCAAGGGTTTGTCTCGGCGGGTCAGGCACTTCGGCGGTAGGCACGATTTCCTCTGCAAAGGCGCCATCGATCACGCTGTCCGGGATGCGTCTTGCACGTTGAAGATAGTTGGCTGCTGTTTCCCAGTCCTGTGGAGCGCCCATAGACCCATTGACGCCCAAAACGCAAGACTTCAGCTCAGCCACTTGTTCCACAACCTCGAGAGTGGACTTTACAGCGGCTTGTTCGCGGTCGAGGTTCCTGACAGCAGAGGATATCTGCGTGGCAGTGCTAGACGCTGTGGAGAGCATCCCCTGGCTGATGTTCCGCGTCGTGCTCACTTGAGCTCCTAAATGAGCTCGAGCTAGGTCCAGGCGCGCGAGAGAACGGTTGATATCTTTCTGGCTAGCCAACAGACTGTCCAGACTGGCCGTGACTGATGCATCACGTGACGCGAGTTCGTCCAAGGAGGCTCGTATGTCGGCCACAGAGGACGCCGTATATACACTGGCCATGGTTGACATTGTTGCCAGGTGTCTCGAGGATTAGACAGGAGTGCCGGCAGTACACTCGCTGATATGGCTAGGTCGAACTTGCCATGAGTTTCGAGAGTCGAGGTTGGGTCTGAAATACAGTCGGATTTAGACTTTCGAGCAACGGCCAGTGCCGCCGCTAAATAGCAGATCTCCAGGTTGTGCATGTACGTTGTGCTGGTGTCAGTCGCGAGCACAGAAGTTTGTGGTTGTTTCGCTCGGGAGCATCTTGTTTGCTTCCACTTCGCTTCTTGTCGTTCTTTTAGAGGAGCGGCACAGCCCTCTCCTTCATGCGTCGATAGCTGCTAGGGACGGCGCGTTGTTCGATAGGGGAGGAGGACGCATACTGCTTTGCATATACTTGAGGCCACGACAAGATGGCGGAAGGCAAGGCGGAGGGCAAGCGCAGTGTTGCCGGCAAGATCGCCACGCCAAAGACTGGTGTCACGCCTGCGACCTCATCCGCACCGCCGATGATGGACCACCTTGAGGCACTCGGGAAGAGCATTGGTGCCAGGTGAGTAGATACTACTTCGAAGACGGACCTTACCCGCTTGGGATGAGGATGGAGCTGATGAGAGCACGATACAGGATTAAGATCACAACCGCTGCGCCGCATTCGCAGACCTACGAGGGCACCCTGTTCACATATTGCCCGATCCTGCACATAGTCGCCATCGACACGCGCAGTGCATCAGATCAAACTATCAGCGCTACGGTCCCTCAGCCAGGAGATTACCGCATGTTCCCGGAGAAACAGATCCAGTCTTTCCAGCTACTTTCCCGGGCAAAAGGGGGCGATGCTGGCCACGGGACGTTGGCAACTGCACAGCCGGCGATCAGGCGGGTTGATATCAAGCGTTTAGAGCTGAGGGCGAAGGTAAAGATCGACAGGCTCAAGGAAGAAGAACGTGACAACGGCAAGGGCGTCAGCAAGGAGGCACAAGCCATCTTTGACTCCTTGAAGCGGATGTATGTCCTTTCGATGCGGAAGAGTACAAAGGTTAACATGCTGACCAACACACAGCAACGTGCCTATCCGCTGGCACAATCAGGAGATGATCGCACATGACGCTATCATCATTTCGCCGCCATATCGTGGCGAAGATTGCAAAGGCTCGCAGGACAAACAAGAGGTTCTAAACAGAGTGAAGCGCGTGCTTGAAGGCGAGCGGAAGAAGCTCAAGGAGAAGGACGACCGAGACCGCAAGGCTGCGACACCAGTCGGACCACGGAAGGGAGGCTGACCGGCTGACTGCGTCGTACTCCGAGGTAACGCATGGCTACGCACAGCACGCGCGAGCATGAGCTTATCTGAAGCTTGACTGAGCTTAGAAGGCTTGTTGTCGTATGCGGTCCGAGCGGATAGAGTGGCCTTGCCGTTGTTGGAGGAGCAGCGCGATTGTACCTACTAGCCCTACAACGATGCGGTGTTCGTGGCGCTAAAATAGCGATTGTCCAGCGCGACGGCTGACAAACATCGCACCAGTCATCAAGCGTGTTCTACAAAGGTAGCGGGAAGATGCCAAAGATTTTGTGCACAACCCAATATACCAAATAGTGTGGTTGGAGAAGGCCACCGCGATGCGCCACTACAAGGATGTTTCTATACTAAGCCCTGCATTGCGAGTAGCTCGACACTGATTCATGGGAGATTCGGGCAGTTTAGGTTCAGACATCAGAAGTATTGAAAGTGCTTTCGTAAACTACCGACCACAACAACCTGAAACTTTATCGCAGCCTCGAGCTCGGAGACATACTGCACCACGGTGTACATACACCGTCACGTCGCGTCCCATTCAATGCAATGGGACGGTGAATGCCGCTGACTCACGGGGAAGGACTTCCAGCTGAGCACCACCATTCCTCTATATCACTTCATCGTATTCCATGATATAGCATTGACAGTTTAGACAATGATACAACCGGACCTTGCCACAGCGACGCAAATAGCTTCCATCATAAGCAATGGCGGCTGTACATTATGGGCAGGCTTGCCCGATGTCTCCTCTATGGTACGGCGATGCAATATCTCGTCCATTCCACCTCATGGAGTACGGCCCCGAGAAGCAAGCAGCACTTGACGATTTCATCGCGAGACGGATCACAGCAGAGGACGTCCTCGGTCACAATACACTGGCACCCGACTGGACCAACTTCGCTCCTGCGGAGAGGTTAGCCATCAACCACCCTTGGATTTCTCGCTATGCCTCATCGGCCTTGAGGTTCTTCGACCACGGCATCAAGATGTGCAACACGATTTCAACTCAGGATCACGAAATCTACGGCGACGATAGGAGCCCCATGCTGTTCCGTATCGGCAGCGGAAACGCGGGATATACGGGCATCTTCAAAGTGCTCTGTGAACGCTACATCCACCTCCACAACGACATATTCAGCATAGGCATGGTTCGCAACATGTCGCGCCACTCCCAGGTAGCCTTACTCGCCGATGTGATCCAGGTCGCCCTCACTCAAGAACCGCACAACGAGGACATGGCGATTGGCGAGGGCTGGTGCGAGCGTGTCTGTCCAGTCTTCAACGATCACTCTATCTTGTGCGGACCTGCATCGAACCCAGCAGGTCTTGAAGCAGGCCTACCCATGGAGAAAGCCTTGCAGACCATGGTCTTGAGAGGCTGCGAGCAAGTTTCAAACCGACTGCTTCTTTACCCGAATGGCAACGGGTCGTCGTCGTTCTTCAAGAAGCACCAGCTCTGGTCCTCAGCGGGAATTGACACCTCCAACGCAAAGTGGACGAAGGGCACTGGTTTGAGTCCACATGCAGCCCTTCAGAAGGCGGCTGGGAGAGGTGTGTACATGATGCCCGACCGTGCTACGTACCTGATGGCGAAGGATGGTGGCTTGATCCCGACAATGAAAGTGTACGTCGAGGGCGGCCAGGACTTGATAAACCCTTGTTCCGCACTTGTCAATAAGTTGGTGGATACGCCTGCGAGCAGAGCCGCTGCAATATTCGCTAGGTGGCTCGGTACAACTGAAGCACAAGAAATAATACGATGTTATGGGAAGGACCGGCCGTATGCTAAGCCGTTGTATACGGTTGCCACCCAGGGCGAATTCGAGGACGCCGAGCGGTTGGCTGGGAAGTTATGATACGATGTTTACGAACGATCAGGATGTGGAAGCGTCTTATTCTGGCTGTGATACCACTTGCATAGGAAGCGTGGAGTTGGGTCGTATGTATGCCGGCGGACCGTGTTGACAATTCTTATGTAACGTACAACATGACCTATACAAAGTCTCGCTCGCATGCAGCGCAATGCTTAACCAAGTTTCGCTCGGAACGCTTCAGACCAACCCAACAAGCTCAAACAAACGCTCCCGAAGCGCCTCCACTTCCACCACTCCATCCAGAACCCGGCTGCCTCTGTTCCGGAGGCGGACTCAGCGGCTCGTCATGAAGCTCGTCGTCATCATCATCGTAGTAATCATATGGATCCCTCGTTCTTCGTTGCCGTCCCAGATCGGCTTCGACATCATGCGGACTACTACTGCTCGTGCCAGATGTGACTTGCCACTCATCACTGTCGTGCTCCGCTTCTGCAGCGGGCTCCTCAGACACCGCTTCCGCATACTTCGGCAGCTTGTTTGTGCTATCGCCGTGCACAAGGCCAAGTCGTTCTTCTTCAGTCGCGCCGTCGCCGGAGGTGCCAGGGTAGGAGTGCTGCGCATTACTTCCGCTGTGGCCGCTGATGAAGGAGAGGGCTCCGCGACTCGTTGGCCGGCCATCGGATGCAGCGTCGGATCGTTTACGGTGGAAAACGTTTTGAAAGCTGAATTGGCGGCGTGTCCCACTTGCAGGGCCAGAAACGTGAGGGGGCGGTCGCGGAGGGGCCAGGCTACTTGTCTGAGATGTAGCACGATCGCGAGGGTCGGGCAGATCGCCAGCAAAGTGGATGTGTGTTGATGCAGCGCCTTTGTACTCTGTTTCGGAGCCGTCTCGCGGTCGTTGTAAGTCGTGCGGAAGGCCGTAGACATGCGGGCCACCACTATCACCAGTATCTGGATCCACTTCTCGCAGCGCCACCGGGCTATGGCCCTTGGAGTATCTACGCTGCTCCGAGCCGGGTGTTGCTCTTCGACTCATCCTCCCGATGCGCCCAAAGAAGCCAGGGTGCACTTCCGAGTCTGGCTCACTCACAGTATCATCGCCTGGAAAGTGCGACATACCCAATGGCGGGTGAATAGTCTTCGTCCGTTTGACAGAAACGCTATGCGCCGTACTGACAGTCTTCCGCCGTCTGAGACCATCCCACTCCACCTCCTCATTTTCACCGATCGGCTCCATATGCTCTTCGTGCAGGCGATGCGACTCATCTGCCTCCCTTTTTGACCGTGCACGGGATATCGCACGCACGATGCCTGCTCCGCCTCGTATCGCGTCCGCGCGTGGCTCGTACTCTGATTCTTCCTGTTCGGCCACAGTCCGGATTTGATCAAGATCGCCTTTGAAGACTGCTGTGTCTGGGACGTCTTTACTACTTTTCGCGAGCTGCAGCAATACCACACCAGAACAGATAACCAAGAAGCCCATAACGACGTCGGCAATCTGGATTCCGGTGCCATGGAAGCCCTGGAATAAAATGGCGGAGGTCACGATAGTCGAGCTCGTGAAGTAAACGTAGTATGTTGGCGTCACCAAGGCAGCATTGAAGAGATTGAGTGCCTTCTGTTGTAGTTGTCAGCGCCCTTCTATCACTTCTGGCGCACATTACCAGACTTACATTGAGGTAGATGATCTCCGTTAGCAGAGTCGCAATCACGAATACCAGCAGCACATATGTGAACCACTGATTGAACTGCGGCTTGCCATTGATCTGCGCAATCACAGCAGAGCCCAATCCCTGGGTCGCAACCACAGACAGCCCTCCGACTAAGCTGCATATCGTGAGGTAGATCAGCATGCTCTTCTTCCCGTACTTCGGCGCAACGAACCACGCAACAGCCGCAGAGCCCAGAATAACGACTCCTGCATACGACAAGAAACCCGGCGCGATCACATAATGTTGCATCTCTTGTATGTCCGCCACCGCCGCCTGCTCCGGCGCATTGAGCACGATGATGACCGATCCCAGTATGCATTGAAAGCACGAAACCTTGCCCACGAAGCTCAGCCGCTCCTTCAGGAAGATCGCGCTTAGAACTGTCGTGACCACCACACTCAATGCGCCTAGTGGCGTGACCAGTATAGCGTCCGTGAAAGCGTAGGCGACGAAGTTGCAGATCTCGCCTATGATCATGAGGGTCATGCCGGCCCACCACCAAGCGTTCTTGAGGTACCCATAGCCTTCTCCGGCTTCTTCGTTGTACTTCTTGTTCGCTTTCAACAACCCCATCTTCTTGATCACGAAGGAGACACCAATGAAGAGGCCTGATGCTATGGCAAGTATTAAACCGACGATTTTGTAGCTGGCGGGTCGCTTGCCATTGGTTGTGGAGTTGGAGGATGTGGAGTTCTTGGAGGTGCCATTCTTATCGTTTTCGGCGCGGGCGAGTAGGACGTTGGAGGCGTAGAATATGTCCGCCGCGACGGCGTCTAGAGAGTCCATTGTAGATGCCGGGAGTGGACGGTTGTTCGGTCAGGAGGTCTTATCGCTGGCGGGCAAGGCGCTGCATGTATGTCGATGCTCTTTACAAGCTGTACAAATATCGGGCCAATTTCTCTCTATTCAAATCGTGCCACCCTATGTACTCAGGCGCTGGCGTTCCTCTTTGTTTATAGCGTAGGGTCGAGGCTGTTGGTCTGCTGTCTCGTAGGCAGTTAAGCGAACTCGCCTGCAGGAGCAACGCAATGGGATGACGACGGGCGTCAGACCACCAACTCCTTCAACGGCAATCCAAGAAGAAAACGTGGAATATAGGTCGTCAGGAAGGTCGCAGGTGGACTATTTGTTGTTGTTTCGAACGGTCGCAGACCTTCCGGTTGCACAGCGTACGATGCCTGCTCCGCTGAGCTCTTCCCGGTCCAGACTTCTCGGTCGGTGGTGTTACGAGATGCGCGTGTAAGCTTGTGGCGCAGTGCTTGAAGTGGTGGCAAGGCTGGGTCTTTTCGTTACGTCTGTCGCAAGTGTCCGGGGGCCAGATATCGGTAATTGCTTGTGTTATAGGGAGAGAGATCTATAGGGCCTGGTCTTGGTAGTAAACATTCGTCTCTCGGGCAGACGCTGGCGGCTCGTGCGATCCAGGAACAAGGAACAAGGTTTACCGATCGACAGGCTCAACACGCGTGGCGGTTCATGCTTCCACATGCTTTTAGTCCACGTGACTGATTCGCAACCACATTATGATCATACATATCGATAGCTCGTCAAACACTAACTCGGTAGGCACGACAAAATACTCCCCAGCTTCTCAAGCACAACGCTCTGCGCCTCCTTCCCAGCTGTAGTCTTGTCTCCAGCATCCCCAACACTGATCGAAGCATAACACCCATCCGTCCCTACCACATCCGTCTCGTTTGGCAGTCTTCCATCATTACCGCAGGTCTCCACATCCGCCGGCGTAAGGAATGGGATTGCGATGTTGACTCTCGAGAGTACGAACTTATAATCCGAGGGCGCAGCGCAATCCTCGTTGACCTCGGGATAGTTGACGTTGAGGAACACATTGGAGGGCAAGTAAGGCGTGCCAGAGTTGACGAGCGCTTGCGTGACGGTCGTGGACAGGTCTGCGTACACGGACATGTAGTTCTCAAGTGGTGCGTTCCAAGCAGTTTGCTCGCCTGAAGAGCCAGAGAAAGCGATAGCAGGAATGCCTTCTTTGACGGCTTCCACGGCGGCGCCTACGGTGCCGGAGAACTGGGTGACGATGCCCAGATTGGATCCGACGTTACTGGAACTTGTTGTAAGCAAGCTGTCTCGGAGGGCATGCATGTTCTGAGACGACTTACGGTCCTGCGACTGCAATGTCTGGTAGACCGCCGTAGAAGTCCTCAGATAACGTCTGGATACCGAATTTCATCGCCGTGACTGGATACGAGTTGACGTACTGCTCCACTGTCAGCTGACTGGATCTCTTCGAGCGATGTCGCAGGGAATCTACATTGAACCGTGGCATGCTAGCATTATTTCCTGTCGGCGGGCTTCCAGGTGGACACGATTGGAATTGGCACCCATCGTCCACCTCAGTCGGCGGTGCGTCGAGTGAAGATTTTCCGGACTCGTTATCCGCTGGGGCGGAGATGAACGACTCGAAGCCGGCATCGACCAAGCTGTCGTAGAAGACTCTGGTATTGTTTAGACCGCGGAATCCATCTGTTGTGGTATGAGCTCACCTCAGGTTCTTCTCAGCCCAGCCATCATCGTTCGACTGAATGACATTGACAGCTACTGCCGCCAGCGGTAGTAGACAGATAACGAAAGCTGAAAGATACATGATCGAGTGTGGCGGTCAAGTCGCTTGGGCGCGAAAGATCGCAAGCCCGACGAGGACGAGCGAAGGGGTGATATACTTGCCAACAAATCCACCTGTGAAGTCTACATATTTGAAAAGCCTCGGCGTAGCAGATGGCAGCCAATGTGTATGTCGAACGACATGCACGAAGTCGTCCTCGCGTTTCGCTTGGCTCAATTTGAAGGTCTGACTTTGGCAGCCAATCAGCGTGTGCGGACGTCGAAGTCAAAAGGTGTTCCGATCTTGGAGCAACTTCGCCATCTCCGCCGCGTTGTTGTTTACGCATTCGACAGCGTGAGCCATAGCAAGAGCTGGGGGTTTGAAAGACTGCTGAGCTTCGACACCATAATGAAGACTCCGGCCTGATGGCAACATGGTGTACTCGGAGCATGCCGACGTCGTCCAGACCCTCGGGTGTTTTTGACACGTCCACTGCATCGGACTCACGCTCTTTGTCTTCGCAGTTCTGAAGCCGGAGCACACCACGGAGTTCATCGAGCATTTCCAAGCAGCCTTCGAGGTCCGCACCAAGCGACAGAAGTGCTTGAAGGAAGACACGGTTGATTTGCTACTCGGGAGACCTGAACAAAAGCGGTCCTGCCGTTTTGGGCACGCCGCTCCTTCCTGTTTGGGACTGCCGAGTGAACATGAGCAATATGGCTTCCAAACGTGTCCTTGGTGTGTTCCAACGGAGAGGATGAAAGAGGCAGGAAAATAGAAGTCTCCGTTGTCCGTGCAAATGTGAGAAACA
>JAABUW010001434.1_pt1 | contig 39959 bp, 40 predicted proteins | sample 5560081 | NCBI WGS metagenome assembly JAABUW01 (sample SAMN10711882, study PRJNA513363) | rock metagenome | isolation source: Antarctica rocks | place: Antarctica: Victoria Land, Knobhead sud | reverse complement strand
TGGCCCATAGATATGCGCATTCATGGCCCATAGATATGCGCATACATGGCAATTACTGCTGCCATAGATACGCGCATACATGGCCCATAGATATGCGCATACATGGCCATTACTGCTGCCATAGATACGCGCATACATGGCCCATAGATGTGCGCATTCATGGCCCATAGATACGCGCATACATGGCCCATAGATACGCGTATATATGGCCATTCTTACCCCCATAGATGCGCGCATACCCCCATTTATGGCCTATACATACGCGTATGTATGATGTTCCATGATCGCCCCTATCGACGGCAGCGACCCCCCGGAACCACCCCCAACGCCAGGAACTTTTGATTCCCGGATTCAATCGATTCGCGCGAAATCTACGCGGGGGTGACGCTCGGGCTGTGCGACACCGGATATGTGGCGACGTTTTGCCAGGTACCGTTACATAGTGCGACAGCGACAGCGACAGAGCCTTGGCCATGAATGGAGGCCTTGGCCATAAATGGGGGCCTTGGCCATGAATGGAATGGCGCCATGGCCATGAATGGAATGCGCCATGGCCATGCGCCATGGCCATGAATGGAATAGGGCCATGGCCATAAATGGGGCCATACATGGGGGCCATACATGGGGGCCATGTTGGTGGCGCATTCTAAATTTAGGCATTCTCACGAGCCAAAAACATTCTCAGGAGCGCGCTGGATTCTCAGGAGCGCGCTGGATTCTCAGGAGCGCTCACAGGGACTAATAGCGCTCGAGAGTCAGGATATAGTATCACCCCGCTCAACCAAGCTCAACCGGCTCACGTGCGCTTATAGCGCTTAGAGCCTGCCCTACACTTTTGTAGATACTACGAATTATATCGAGGTAACTAAATATCTAGATATTAATAATAATTACGTATCGTTATTTAGTAGTACGATACTACGGTATTTTATTAAAGAGAATAATATTTCGGCTAAATTACCTAAAGCCGATAATTATTTTATTTGAGATAAAATAATATATTACGGGAATAAATACGTTAGGGTTAGAGATTTAAATAATAATATATTATTCTATAAAGAGGTAACTTAATTATAAACTAGTTAGAATTATTAAATAATAAATAGTATTAAACCCTAACGCGCCAAGCCCCTCAATACTCCTATAATAACGATATAATAATATATAACGAATATAAATCTTATACCTATAGTAAATATAAGAGATCGGAATAAATTCTAGATTAATAGTTTAATCTAGCTCGGTAACGAGTAATTTTATAATTATCTATTTAACGTTAATTAATTTAATTACCTAGATAGTAACCTTTCTAATAATAATATAGAATATATTATAATTAACTTCTTTTAATTTATCGATACACGATTAATCCTCTTCTTTTTAAAGTCGTTAATATATTAACTTTAACTCTATTTATATAGATTTAATAATAATAATTATCGGAGTCTAAAAACTTATAACGACTTTAATAATAAAGTAGATACTTTTATTTTATTAAATAGTAACTACCCCGAGATTAAAATATACTTTAGTATAATAGGCGACTATAAATAACTTTTTAGGAAGTTATTTTTTATTAAAGTATATTTACTCTAGTTTATATATAAGATTTAATAGTATATCCCGATTTATTAATAGTAAAGTTAGATCGTTATAAACCTAAATTTAAATAGTATTATATATCTTATCCCGTCTTTCTTTTATATATTTTTATTTATTATTATTTACCCTAGCCCTAATATTTTATATTATATATTAATTATATAATTAGAGCTAGTAATCTAGGAGTCTTAATAAAAGAGTAGTAATAAAATCTTTCCTTTAATTAATAAGGTTTATTTATAATAAAGGATAATTATTTTATAGTTTTTAGTTTAGGATTTTAAAAAAGAAGTTATAGGTAGCGGTAAATTCCGAGGTAATAAATAAAAAGTTAGTTAAAAACGATTTATTAATATTTATAACTCTAATTATTATAAATAGTAAAAGTTTAACGGCGTTAGTATTAAATATAATATTATACTAAATTATAAAGTCGCTATAAAAGTATTTAACGAGGCGTTATTATTAAAAATCTAGGATAATAATCTACTTTAATATCTATTTTATTAATAATACCTAAAGGTCGTTCTTATTTATAATATAATTATAACGATATTTAGTTTTAAAATTATCGCTATCGAGAGTTATAAATAACGTATATAAGAGGTCTTTTTTACTACGAGTTATCGACGATATTAAATTATAATATTTCTTCTTTTTAACGATAAATATTTAATCGAAATTTTTTAAAATATACTTTAAAACTCGCTTAAATATATTATATATAATTTTTATAAAATAATTAATTCTTACTAGTTAAATAATATATACGTAGTCCTTATAGCGGTTTATATATATTTAATAAAAAACCGGATTTATTATTAAATTATAAAAGTACTTTTACTAGTTAATATTTAGTACCTAGATTTTTATATCTTTACTCTAGTAAATAAACTTCTAGATAAAGAATATATATTATTTATACCCTTTAATTTTAGTTATAATCTATTTTTATTTCTACTTTTTCCCGCTTTTAAAATATATTTTATTAATATATTTAAAAAACTTTCTTTAATTCTTTATATAATTAATATAATATATATAAAAGTAGTTTTTCCGCTCTTTATTATATTACCCGACGATTATAACGAAGTTTTAATTAAAAACCTAGTTTTATAAATACTTTAATATTTACTCGGGATTATTAAATATATTTTTTTTAACTAACGACGTAAAATACTTTAAAGAAAATTTATTAATAACTTTTTAAATAATAAAGAGGATAAATAGGTCGAGGTTTATATATAGGGCCTAAAATATACTAGCGATAGTAGGATAAAATAAAAAGGCGATAACGAGATTAGGCGGGAGATAGTAGTAAAGGGAGAGCGACGGTAATAACGATAGCGGCATAAAAAGAATAGAGGCGAGGATAGAAAATTTATATATATACGGTTCAAAAGGCGGTTAGTAATTAAACTAATACGGGGGTACTTAGATTTATATGTAATCCTCATATAAATCTAAGGACCTCGGTATCTACGGCTATATCCGAACTGTCAGGGCTTCCCGTTTGGGTAATGACATGTGAAACATTTGAGCTGACTGTTCCTTATGTTACACTCATTGCGAGTTTTCTTGCCCAAGAACCCAGCGGCCGCCTTTCCATATTTATTTGGAAAAGGACTATTGTCATTCTCGAGCACTTAGTGTTCCTATTAAATGGCTTTTGCCTGCAAGATACCCGTCATAGTTGGCGTGGGCGATGTCAAGAATAGATCTCAGAGAGTCGAGGATGCCATTGAGCCCATGCAGCTCATGTCGCAGGCAATTCTGAGCGCCATAGAAGACACTGGATTACCAAAGTCTACCAAGGAAGAACTTCAGTCGAGCATTGACAGCGTCAGCGTCGTCGCTACATGGTCATGGCCTTACCATGACTTACCTGGCCTCCTTTCGCAAAAGCTGGGTATCCAACCTCGGTACAAGACATATAGCGAGCATGGAGGCAATCAACCGATCAAGCTTGTCGATGAGGCGGCTCGTAAAATCTCACAAGGGGAAACAAAAGTTGCTATCGTGACTGGTGGTGAAGCGTTAGCCTCGCGTAAGTGCGCGTTAGGTGAACAGAAGTTTGGATGGGCAAAGGGGCTGACATCCAAAATGATCGATAGTGAGTGCATGTTCAGCTGCAAAAAGACTGCCCCCTCCTGGATGGACTACCCTAGATACAGGCATCCAAACTGCGTCTCCCTTGAAACTGCGTCTACCCGCGGAAGGTATGTTACCCTAATTGTGCTATATAAAGCCCTCTGCTCATTCCCACTCGTGATACTTCAGGTATAGGCACTGCCCATGCTATCGGTCTTCCTGTTCACGTTTACGCGCTGTATGAGAATGGATTCAGGGCCCATCGCGGACAATCGATACCGGAAAATAACAATGAGTCTGCACAATTGTACGCTGATTTTGCCAAAGTTGCCGAGAGAAATGAGTCCTCATGGACCTATGGGCAGGCAGCCCTGACAGAAGCAGCAATCGCTACTGTGTCGAAAAGGAACCGAATGATCTGCTTTCCGTGTACACTCTGTCTACCACGCTTGGCTGTCAAATGAAGGTACTAACCGGAGTGTAGATCCACTTTTGATGAATGCGTTTAACAGTATCAATCTGGCCGGAAGTTGTATTCTGACTTCGATCGAATATGCTGAAGAGCTTGGTATTCCCGAAAGCAAATGGGTCTATCCTTTGGGCGGCGCGGGTACTCAAGATTCGGATGACTGTAGGTGCACTGTTACATTCGTGCATTATCATCGTGTGGCTGATGACCACGTTCATGCAGTCTGGGAACGTCCGAATTACCACTCGAGCCCCTCTATTTCGCGCTCACTGGACGCTTGTTTAGAGGTCTCCGGCTTAGCCAAGGAGCAGATAAGCCTATTCGACTTCTACTCGTAAGTGCATTACAGCTCTGGAAGATGCTGGCGCGATAACGCCTAAGATAGTTGCTTCCCCATCGTTCCAAAACTTGCGTGTCAGCACCTTGGGCTGCCGTTCACAAAGTCTCCGAAGCCTATCACACTGTTAGGAGGGCTGACTTCATTTGGAGGTGCAGGCAACAATTACTCAATGCATGTAAGTCATCCCTGAACGCTTTGTCGAGTAGCTAAGCTGCATACTCAGTTTGTGCAGGCTCTGACAGCAATGGTGCGAGGTTTAAGAAGTGGAAACGGCCAGAATGGCTTGATCCTTGCGAATGGTGGAGTACTCACCTATCAGCATGCTCTCTGTCTCGGCACACAACCCAGACGAAATGAGTCCGCATATCCAGATACGAATCCCTTACCTCGTTACGTAACAGATCTACCGATTCCTCGGATTAGTGCGCAGGCTGAAGGTGAAGCAATCATTGAAGTAGGCTCTGGGATTATTTATAAATTTATTTCAACTGGCCTGCTAACCTTGCTGCTAGACTTACACGGTCGAATTTGATCGCAATGGTACTCCTTCAAAAGGGTTCGTTGTAGGCCGATTGACCATCGACAACCACCGCTTCGTAGCTAACACTGGCGATGCAATAACGCTAGAGCAGCTTTCTAGTAGACATATAGAACCGATAGGAAGAGTTGGTTGGGTGAAAAGAGGTGAAATGGGGAGGAATCTGTTCGTGTTTGATCGCAGCGCCCGTCTATAATGAAACCAATCTCATTGAACTTATTCCTGAAAGTTCTCCTCTTGCATACCTGCGGCTGTTGAATGTGAACACTGTTCCTCGGGAAAGCGCTGTGCTCGGTGTCCGTGAGATGCGAGGTCACAATGGGATCGTGCACTTTCCGAAGGCATGAACATAGGAATTCTTGCCTTGCTCTGCTCATCTGGAGGAGGAAGTACTCCATTGAAATCCAAGGTTGGAATCAATACGCTACTTGACCATTTTTTCGAAGCGTTGGTCGTCTCGAAAACCGCAGACTTAGAGGGCGGATGGACATTGAGTAAATTCGCTTTGCAAAAGGCACTCAGAAACAAACAGTCCCGGACTATGAAGGTTGGGATCCTTCGTGTGGTTTAGAGTCAGCGCAACACCCTATGATAGGTGAACCTTGACTAAGCTATTGAGCCGCCACAACATCGCCGGGAAGTATGTAGCCCTCGAGGTCAATCGCAATTCGATCAATTCCAGCAAGTACTGTGTGTACGAATCTCTTTCATTCTTTCATAACGATCTTTATACATAGCTAGCAGGCACGTCTCTGCTCAAAGAGCACAATAGCACTGTCTCCAACCCTGGCCAAATCCTCCTGTCATCGCCAAATTCCACACCCCGAAAGTGCTCAGTGGTTCTTCTTTGTCTGCCACACTGTGAAACTCATTAGCACCCTATACTTTGTTACTCAAGCGGTATGCCTTACCAGCGATGCCAAACGGTAAGCCAAAGGCGAAAGCTATAAAGCAGTCAGCTTAGCCAAGATTAGTCGCATGTGCGTTTAGCCTACCCATCGTCCCCCAGTATCTATAAAAGAAGTACTTTGTCAGAGGATTGAACGGTATGTTGCTGCGAGGACCTTCCGGGTAGTGGTATGGACTTGAGAGGCGTGCTGCGGAGGTTCTGAAGCCGCGATTGGTGATCATCGATGGGGCCTTCGAAGCTCGAAGTGCGGTTCGTGAAAGCATCTGCATTATCAGCTTAGATTTCTGCTCAAATCTGGCGCTCTCATACCTTGACGACTTGCTGTTGTGAGGGTGGTAATTGGAGAATGGAAACATCAAGCTTGGCGGCAATGAGGTCGACCTTACCTTATGACCTGGAAAGGCTTAGCGTAAAATTACTCGGCTTCGGCTTCACAGATTTTGACGACTCAAAAATCTGTGAGTGAACAATAGAGTTGTTATCGCAACCCCGACCCATTGAGAGCACCCTCGACCATGATACCCTCATAAGCTGTCCAGTAATCCGCGTAAGAGTCCACCATGGCCTCCCGCCACACTCTCACCTCCCTCCCTGCAGGCCTCACATTCGCTCAACCAATCTGCCGGACTTCAAAACGTCTCTTCCCTCGAAGAAGGCAGCACACAAGCTCTTCAACCTCCGCACTTGCCTACAAAGCCATCCACCGCCGCATCAATCCACTGCCGACTAATGAGCCGCTCCCGTCATGGTCAGCTCCAGCGGCCGTCTCCTCCATTCTCTACGAAACCCCCCTACCTTCACAGCTCCCACCGAAGCGGCATATACTCAATTGCCTTGTGCAAAATGAGCCTGGTGTGCTATCGCGCGTTTCTGGAATTCTTGCCGCCAGAGGATTCAATATTGATAGTTTGGTTGTGTGCAATACCGAGGTTGTAGACTTGTCTCGCATGACGATAGTTTTATCTGGTCAAGATGGAGTAGTGGAACAAGCAAGGCGGCAATTAGAAGATTTGGTGCCTGTGTGGGCAGTCCTCGACTATACAGCAGCGCCTCTTGTTCAAAGAGAACTCCTACTTGCGAAAATCTCAATGCTGGGACCTGAATACTTCGAGGATCTCATGGCGCACCACAGAGAGATGTCTGCAGCGGACGTATCGAGGCTTGAGGAAGCACGAGACGCTGAGACTGAGCGACATCATAAGCAAGAGCAACAGCAGAAGGCAATAGGAGCAGACTACCATCCTAGTCGGCTTGCGGCAAGTCAGGCACTGAGACATAAGCACGAACACTTGGACGCTATTACGCATTTGACGCATCAATTTGGAGGCAAGGTGTTGGATATAAGTACGAACAATTGCATTGTTGAGGTGTAAGTCAAGTACATGAGCTCTGGATGCAGAAAATGTCATACTAAGATAACTCTTCTAGCTCGGCAAAACCCTCACGTATCGATGCTTTCATGAAGCTAATCTCCCCCTTCGGCATCCTGGAATCTGCGCGGACGGGTCTGATGGCGCTGCCGCGATCGCCCTTGCACGCTGCGAATGAGGATATTGAGAAAGAGGCAGAGGACTTGGTCGATGCTAGCTCTTTACCACCAGGATAGTGGAAACGAATAATTGTGTCGTGCATTGTCGGTCTAGCGAAGGCGTTCATGCATGTATCTTGTGATGGATGGTCAATTGGGTGGCAGTACCAATCAATGCAGTATATGCATCTGCCTTCACACACATGAGCTTTGATTCTTATGCTTCTGATCATATCGACAAAGAATCGAAAGAAATTGGACACGCCTGCAGAGCATCAGTCATATACAACCACCCAGAAACGCCTTCCATATGTTCGACCCCACCGGCGCATCCAATATATCCAGCCGCATACCTCATATATCCAATCCATCACACAATCACCTTAAATTGGCCTCACCCCCGCCCCTACCCCCCTCCCCAAAAACCAAACCCTCTCTCCCCACGCTCCCACTCTAACCTCCACCTCCGCCCTCGCATCCAGCTTCAACCTACCCCCCACCGCCTCCTTCACAGCCTCATACCCCACGCTGCCCAAATCCCAATCCACCGGCAACCGTGGACTCTCACTCGCGCCCGGCGGGACTTCAAACGGCAATTTATACAGGATAGCGCCCACGGGCTCGGTGTGGTTGTAGAAGGCTGTGGCGTTTAGGTAGGCGATTGTTACGACACTGTGCGGGAGGGGGGAGAGGAGGGTGAATGTTGCGGTGGAGGTGAGGAGGTGGAATGTGGCGTCGTCGATGAATTTGGGGGCGTTGGGGTCGCGGTCGTCATCGTCGTCATCGGGGGAGTGATTGGGGTTCTTGGGGGGAGTCAGTTTGGGGGTAGGGATTGAGATGTTGAAGGTGGAGAGGGCGCGGCCGAGTGAGGGTTGGGTAGGGATGCTGCCGGCGTGAGTGCGGAGGGTTATAGTTGTGTTGAAGCCTGCTTCGTGTTAGTTGGATGGTTTGGGGAAGGGACGGGGGGGAAAGAGGGGCTGACCGGAAATGTATTGGGAGAGGAGCTCGCGGCCCTGGGCGAGGCCTTTTGGGCCACTTGGAGTTTTGGGATCCCAGAGGGCTTCGACGACGATGTTGTGGTTTGGGCCTGGTCCGACGGAGACGTTGCGAGCGGTTGCGTGGCCTATTTCGGTACCGTTGCTCAGGAGCAAGATATTCATGTAGGGTACTACTGCAGAGTATTCGGTCGGGTTTGTGATATTGATTTTCGCTTCCAACGAAAGAGTAGATTTCGTAGTCTCCAATATTCGTAAAGACCCTATCTGAGGCGAGAAGCCCTTCAGATTCCCACCGGATATTGCTGAGGACAGGCCATCAGCACCCATAATATTGCCGTTAACGCTACCATATATGGATATAAATAGGAAGACTAACGCTTGACAAACACCTTGCCCTCTGCTGGAATATCCCGAACCACGAATTTCCCAAGCGCCGTCTCCGTCTCGACATCAACGTCTGCCTTTACTCCAAGGACTACCTTCTTGCCACCAAAGACCAAGTCTTGAACCACGTCTGAAAAGACATCGTCATCCGTTATCTCTAAAGGAGCGTTCTTGACGATGGAATCCACTGCGAGACCAGCCTCAGTATCGCCGTGTGCCTCAATTCGGCTCGAATTTGCCTTCTGCCATTTGCTAAGGTCAAGTTTGCCTAGCTTTTTCTTGTGATAGAAAACATCTGAATTTGCTCGTACGCGACCCACATCGATCGGAAAATTCATCTCTTTCGGCAGGCCAACCAAGGCTTTGACGACTGCAGATATTCTAGCTGAAGCTTCGGGTGAACCTGGGACAGCAAACGGATCCGGCAGGTCAAAATGAACGTCTGCAAGTGAAAAATTACGCATCAGGCTCTCAAACGTCTTTCCAGGGAACGGCACCGGAACAGTAACGCTCTTGATAAGGTCCGTCACCCATGCAGGTGTATCGCTTGAGGGAGCATCAGAACCACGAACGAAAATGGTAGTTTCGTTGCCGCGGATGTAATCTCCCAGCAGAACATCTAATGGGGACTTTTCCGTTTGTGGACACGTAGCGAGGAGCGTCTCGGGCAATTCTTTGATAAATCCTCCAACTTGAACCTTGACGCCCTCTTTGGGCTCCACATGAATCTCCTCAGTCGTCGCGTCTGCAAGCTGGAGGTATGGTTGATCTGGAGTGCACCCTTGCACCAGGATGTCAAACCCTAATGGAGGCACGGTGAACTTGACGGGGTAGTCGTTCGTCAGATCCAACGAGACATCCGCTTCCATGCCTCGCTCGCCGCCTGGTAATTTGATCTCGTGGAAATTGAGCTTCGTTATGTCGTAATTTGGGATGGCAGGTATTTCTTTATCTGTCAAAGCAGATATCAGTGCTAGTGTCCTATCGTCCAACCAAAGCACGAACGCTAAGCAAGTACTGACCATCAAACACAATTGTCTCACTTAGAGTCTGCATTCCCAGAGGGAATAGCCCAGATTTCAGTGAAACATCCGCAACGCCTCTCACACTCAATCGCCCGATTCGCCCCTCAAGCCAATCGTTCGCCATTCGCCGTATGCCATCTATATCTCCAGCTGCAAGATCGCTCAAGAAATCGATATGCGTAGTATGCCCGTCCCTAATGTCCACCACGATCGGTGGTACAACAGCAGTTCCAAGCAAGATGTCGCCGTACTCTGGTAAATAGACCACCGCTGTAGATTGTCTACTCTCCACCTTTCTTGCGATCCATGTCCCCGCGCGTCCCAAATCCCTCACTGGCTTCCTCTGCACCCTCGATCCATCAAGCTTAAAATCTCCCTGTATCCTCGCTCTTACTCCGGTTGCTGTGAATGAGTCTATTGAGAGGTTCGTAGGTTCGAAGACCATCGACTCTTTCGCATACTCTTCGACTACTGCGGGCGCTGCGAAACCAAGGCATAGTATGAGGATGAATATCAAGCCTAGGATAGTCAAAGCGATGATCGTTGGCCACCTTGCCCTGCGCTTCCCTGTTGTCGAACCTCCATTCTGTAGTGACCTCAGTGACGAAGCGGCAGGTGAGGCATTTCCGTTTTCAGGAGGCGCATCGCCATAATCTTGATGCTCGGCATCTTGTGAGAGTAAAGGTGTTGATTCTTCTGATCGCTTTGACTGATTTGAGCGTTTTGATCTCGCTGAGGCTTTCGATCTTTGAGAGGGTGGTCGATTCGATGTTGATTGTTCGGCGCCTAGGAGGGGTTCGTTCGCATTGTCAGACATGGCTGTCGAGTCTTCTGTGTCATTTGTGTATAGCAACTTGCGGATAGCAGCCATCGAGGACCATCGAGGATATCTCGATGTTGATGGAGGGTGGGAGGAATGCTGCGGTTGCTGCGCTTGGCGATGATTGCTACATATCAAGCCCGCTGCCACGCCCAGAACGAAATAGTTCGCAATAAGGGCCCGCGAAAATCGCAAAACTGCAAGCTTATAAACTGGTATAGCGCAACGACGAGGGCTTTAAATCGTAAAACTTTCGGTATATAAGTTACTCGCCTCAGCTAGAACTAAAGCTCAATAATTGAAAGTTTAAGTGTATCTCCAATCGTTGCTGAATCACCATCTCACCCTCATTGCGAACTATTTTGTTCTGGGCGTGGCTGCCTGATGACGATTCCCCAGCTTTCACAAAGTCTTGGCATTTAATTGGCATCAAAGCTAAATTGCTTCAATATCTTTTTGGATTTGTGGCTCGCCACATTCAGCTTTTGAGGATTTATCAATTACCCTTAACAGCTTTCCCTGAGAAATTTTCGCTCCTTCATTCAAAAGCACCTAGACCTCCAAGCTTCACCCCTTTCAAGACCCTGGGTATCCCCCTCATGGAGCCATTGGGCAGGCTTCCAATATGCCCCCACTACGACCTTCCGTCCGGTGCCTGCGAACCATTGAGAAGCCACAACAACGACGACGTCTAGCAACAGCTACATCCCCTGCTACTTCGCCCTTTGCTCCTCGACATCTACTTTCAATAGAAAACTTGAGCTCAACGGAGCTCACTACACTTGTCAGGAATGCAAGTGCTTTCAAGAAGTCGATCAAGACTGGCGCGATACCACGGACTTTGGGAGGAGCTTTGGCAGGGTACAAAATCCTTCTGAAATCAACCTGTTTTTGCAATTCTTAAGTCATGAGGGTATTTTTAACAAGCGCAAAGCGATATTCAGAGGGATATGCTGATTCCAAACATCGTGTAGTAAGACAGTCGCCATGACTTTCAACAAGCTCTCCACAAGGACTCGAGTCAGCACGGAAAGCGCAGTCGCTACGCTCGGAGGTCACCCCAGTAAGTCTTTTCGGGTTTAATCTCTCCCTTTTCGTACCATGTACTGAATCGCAAGACACTTTTGTGATTATGATGTGAGCGTACAATCTTGGACCATGTCTCGCAAGTCCTTACACATCTAGAAACTGCAATGCTGACTCCGAAACGACATATAGTGTTCTTGTCGGCTGGGGACATACAACTTGGTGTCAACGAAAGTCTGTATGACACCGCTATCGTCGTGAGCTCTATGGTATCTGCTTGGTTTGCAAGAGTGGGTCCACACAGTGATGTGGCAGACCTGGCAAAAAGCTCCAGTGTGCCTGTGATCAACGCATTATCCGATGATTTTCACCCACTGCAAACGATAGCAGATTACTTGACGATACATGAAGCATTCCAATCGAGCCGAACAAAAGAGAGATCTGCGACGCCAGGACTCGGACTGGAAGGGCTGAAGATAGCGTGGGTGGGCGATGCGAACAACGTTCTATACGATCTTGCCATCGGCGCTGGAAAGCTGGGTGTGGATCTGGCAGTTGCAACACCCAAAGGCTATGAGATACCCGGCGAGATGAGGAAATTAATACAAAAGTCAGGATCAGACGCGCGCATACAGGGAAGGCTCATGGAATCGAATGTACCCGAAGAGGCCGTGAAAGATGCCGACATACTTGTGACGGACACTTGGGTATCCATGGGTCAGGAAAGCGAGAAAGAGAAGAAAGTGAAGGCCTTCTCGGGTTACCAGATCACACCCGCACTGGCAGAGAAGGGGGGAGCGAAGCCGGGTTGGAAGTTCATGCACTGCCTTCCGAGACATCAGGAAGAAGTGTCTGATGAGGTCTTCTACTCTCCAAGGTCGCTAGTTTTCACAGAGGCAGAGAATCGACTGTGGGCCGCAATTTCGGTTTTGGAAGCCTTCGTCGTTTCCAAGGGCAATGTGAGCCCCTATAATTCGTGAGGTTCCCGTATTGAAACCGAAATCGAAATTCTGATTCTACATAATTGGATTGATGTATTTGGATGCCACCATAATGTTTATAGAAACACTTTTTACATGTATATAGAAGATAGAAGACGAGAAAAGGCCATATTCCCAACACACTTACGACGTTGCTCTCTGGTTGTGGGCAAGTAACTTGAAGTCAATCGTGCTGAAAGTGTTCTCGCGCCAGTATGCCTCGTGCACGCCTTCTTTTGAAAACCGTCTTCCTCAGCTCTTCTCTCCATTTGATACGTGCCTTCAGGGCCGTAGGAGGTCAGAAGGATCGTCGATGCAATCATTGCTTCCCCTTACCATTCGTCCAATGATACTAAAAACTCATGGATTCGACATAGGAGCCTGCTCAAGTGTCCTAAAATTTCGTGGGATTTCGTGCTCAACGTCTTGGAAATGGGACCCATACTCTGGCACAATATTCTGATTGTGTGTCAGATGGCCGACAAACTTGGTTGATTCGATGTCATTTGACGTGTTCTGCGCTCAAGCGCCTCTGAATAGGAAACAAGTTCTGGCTTCAAGCCGTGTGCTCCAAACCATGACAAACCGACTCAAGTCCAAGTATTGATAACTGACTCCCTGGAAAAGTTTGTAATAAGGTCTGTCAAACGGAGGACGTCCTTATTCAGTATGGGCACGCTCGTTTTTGCAAGGAGTTGCTGAAAATTGCAGCATTGAGGGACGCCATTAATGGTGATAAAACCTTCTTGGTCCATCACTTATGATGGCCAGACCCTCTTTGTCTTGCGACTTCCAACTTCTATTCTTTGGTGCATGTTGTTTTGCATCGGAATGCTGCATGATTGAAAGTATACGGACTCGTTCTCCACTTGTTTCGGCGAGTCTGGCTATTGGGATCTCCCACACGCTCAAGTAGGCGGAATCGTTTGTCCACTCATTCCGAAGGAATGGCGAGCGCGTTGCTGCAGGTTCAAAGTTTATGGAGTGGGTTGTTCATCTGTTTCGACAGATCGACAATTGTTAGGCCCTGCATGTAGAATACAAAATATACCGAGATGTTGCCCTTTTGAATTGGCGAGCTGGCCGTTAACAGGCTCCCATCGCCTTCCGCTGTGCTGAGTCTGAAGTTGGTGCTGTTTTCGCGCAGCCTGCGTCATGTGTAGATCTGCCAGGCCGTCTATTCCTCTCGAAGAATTGCGATTTGGGGTCCGCTGTATTGGGCTCGCCTCTGCCTTCTAGTTTGTTTAGTTGCATCCAGATAAGGACGCCAATATAGTTGGAACTTTCAACATGACCGAATCAGGAAGAGCCCCTGCTTATCGCTTTGATAGTCGTTACGTCGTTTTTTGACGTTTGAAAACAAACTTTGAAATAAATGGAAGACTTGAAGAGATAAAGACTTGGAAAACTCATGCATGATGCAGGAGGACCCAACATAGACGCTGACTTTCGGAACCAAAAAGCTGCATGCTCGAAACGGGTTGCAGGAGACCTGCACAGCTGAGATCTCCATGTTCCGAGTTCGAGGACTGATTTGCATACGACGGACTACCTTTTTGAGCGAAGCTTCAAATCCATCCCGCGGACCGTACTCTCCGTATGCAGCCACTATCACTAGAACTAACGGGAGGGGCTACTTGAGGAACGATTCGTCTGATCTCGTTGGCGTATAACGGACGCGGGCCTGGCGCGAGCAGTCCGCTCCTCGAGAACGACAAGCATTTTGTGAGATTGGGATCGAGCAGGTGTGTCGCCTTGGCGACCTTAGAGGAGACGATGGTACGCCGTATTCTATAGCATGACTTCATTGTGCATTGTAAGAGGACAGTCAGCGTGGGGAAAAAGCAGCGACTCGTTCAGGTACAAACTCTCCAGCCTTGATAGAAAGCTTCTGTGTCGTGTCGGCAGTTCGTTGTTGATAGACTCCGGTTGAGGTCTGACCGTTGCTGGCTCTCATGGTTACGTGGAAATGGTGCAGCCCGTAGGAAAGCCATTGCCATGCTCGGTTGAAGACTGAAAAGTAGACTATAAAGGAATTCTCTTCACAAACGTTGGGGCCGCATATGAAGGCTGAGCTGCATGCTTCTGGTGCTAGATCTACCAATGTGAACATGCACTGCTCTCGTATCACTGTTCATCACGATAAACCCCAGAGAAGATCCAACCCGTGGGGCTGCATGTGCGGCATCGTGCAGGTGTCAAAATTGCACTGGGGGCAACATTGCGTCTTTGTTGGTCAGGCCAATGGGAATAATGCAATGTTCGAGAAATTCGGCAATTAATTTTACAAGCTGGTGAGCGACAGGGGCAGATGAAAAGCGTCAGTCCTTATTAGGTATAGCGAACAGAATAAACAATCAACAGCCAAAGGCAGATGAAAAGCGTCAGTCCTCATTAGGTATAGCGAACAGAATAAACAATCAACAGCCAAAGGCAGATGACAGGCATTCTTTGGGCTTCTCGACCTTGACAGGCCCTCTACTTTACGGAGTATGCCCAAGTGAGCAATGATATGCATCTCCAACCGAGCAATCACATAGTTCTAGTACCTATCACCGTTGTGATACGAACAGTGAAGCTTGCTCTTACTTGCTGAATACACAGCATTGGTGGAGAACGATGGAAGTTTTGGGCGTGGGGTTTTATCAAAATGTTGAATTGTCGTAAATACGAGCCGAAAGGAACCAAAAGTGTAGAAATCCTCACGACGACAAAACACTTTTTATATGAATTCTCCATGTGAACGCCTCTCCAACCTGCTGAAACAGCCAAAACCCAAGAAGAGTTCCCACAATCCAAGTAGCCTACGGGAGCTAGAAGGTCTAGGGCAAGAGCCATTGTCTCACCGTCGAACTCTGCGCGTGAATAACTCGAAAAACATCATCCCTGTCCTTCGGGATTCTGATTCTGCTAGTTCTCCAGCTTCACCAACAGTGAGAGGATTTCCACCCTTCTATCCTCTTCCCGTCCTCCTCCTCCTCCATCTCCACCATCAGCCCTTCGTCCTTGCATGAACTCCTTCGCAGGCTCGACCCTTACATACTGTCGCTCCTTCTTGCATACAATTTTTCAGTCGACATACCCATCGCGGGGAGCAAGAATGCTGGCATGAACCCGTTGACCTGATTCGCGAACAAACACGAGGGGTATGCAAGTGTCCTAGCATTCTTCACATTATTTGCCATTCCTTACTCCACAACAACATCCAAGTTTCCACTCAAGACAACGGCTAACCTTGGATAGAACCTAGAATCCTTCATGGTGGACAAGTATCCACAAGGCATCCAGGCATTGGACCTTACCAACATTTCCTCACGAGTAATCTTCCTCGAAGCTTCAATTTCATTGTGAAAGGCGCCTGAATCGCTACTCGTCGTATGGGAGCGTCTTAGCGGCAGCGAGGTCGAACGAAATGGGGAAGTCGGCTCGTCCAAGCATATACGTCGCGCCTCTCCAGATCTCTAAGGACATGTCAAAAGGGACAAGCAGAGCACCAGAGAGGCCAGAGACCTCGCTCAGCACCGTAAACGACGTATACATGCCGCGGCAGACAGGACAATATACCCCACCGTTGACACCCCACGATTCTGAGGCGAGTTTCGACCAGCATACCGATTTTCAGACTTACCTGCGCGCCTTCTACCCCTACCATCCGACGTGGGACGACAATTCGTCGACTGTTACTCTACCATTGAACAGCGGCGACGTTATTTTCGTACATTCTGTACATACCAATGGATGGGCAGATGGCACATTACTACTCTCCGGTGCTCGTGGATGGCTGCCCACGAATTACTGCGAACCCTATGACAGTGAACAAAAAAATGAACCAATCCGTAGCCTTTTGAGAGCATTGACCACCTTCTGGGATTTGGTCAAAGGAAGCAGTGTTGGAGGTATGCGCGTTTTCCGCAACACAGACTACGTGCGCGGTCTTGTCGCGGGTGTGCGATGCTTACTGGTTCGTTTGCTATTTCTTGGCTACCAATGGGAGAGCCTGTTATGGAGCATCACTGATACCTTGTAGGATAGGTGCAATTGCCTCAACAGGGAGTCAAGCTTGATTCAATCGAATAACGCACTTCGCAAAAATAGGAAAACACTTCTTTCTGACTTGTCGGCTTTTGTCAAGATTGCAAAGGGACTGGATATCCTTCAAGAAAATGCGTCTGAAAACCTGGAAGTTGTCATTGACTTGGACGAGATGGTGATGAAGGCGTTCAAGATGGTCACACGTGCCGTGAGATTTCTAGATATGTGGGAGGATCTCCTGCAGAGCATTGACCACAGGGACGTCAATTATGCGCAAGTCCCGCCAACGCCTCCTGCAGACCACACCGAATTTGGAAACGCTCAGAACAACCACGAGATTGCTTCGGTGATCGACCACAATAGCGAAGCAAACAACGGACATGCAAAGGACCGTGAAGAGCAAACGAGGGTCCGACCGCGCTATAGTCGCTTATCGCAGACCTATGTACGCCCTGGAAGCTCTAATTCATGCAGGCAATCCTTCAGCCCGCTGTTCAGGAATGGCGAATCAATTTTTCATCGTGTATCTTGCAGCATACACCCAGGATCGCTCAAACTGGCATCGGAGAAGCTGGGCGAACTGCACAACTGCTTTCTCACCTGCCTTGGATATTTCATCGGTCAGCACATACAGTCCAGATCATCATCCGAAATTCTTCTCACCACAAAGCGATCTGTTGATTCGTGTCGCGAAATGCTCAACCTTACTGGACAAGTATGGGACCGTGACAGGAAGCGTTCCGCGGCACTACAGGATGCGCAAGACGCTATGTGGGGAAGCATAGCCGATCTTGCCAGCACTGCTCGTGATGTCATGAAGCCTCTATATTCTGAAGACGATGATGTTCTTATTCCCAGCGAGGGCAAGTCCTTGGTGGAAGCTGCCACAGCATGTGTACGGGCTGCTGGAGAGTGCGTCGCAGAATCAAGGTTCGTTATCGACCGCATTGGAGATTTTGAGTTTGAAACCTCAGGGCTTGGTATATCGGAAATCGAAAAAGCTACACTTGCGGCTGGCGATGGTGTCACCACTTGGGAGGATGACCAAAATTCTGTCACTGCGGATTGCTTCCCAGTACCACCCGAACCGTCGAGCGAGCCTCCACCTCCACCACTACACCTCTCAGACCCAAGTCTTCCTATAGCTACATCGAAGTTTGCGGTCTCGCCCTCGCATGACCTCAAATCTTGCACTGCGGCCAGCAATCCCATTACAGCTTCGTTCGAATCATCAGCAGACGCAACCTTGCATTCCGAGACTCCGGTTGCGGGCCAAACGTTATCCAACGGAGATGAATCGGTGTCACCTCAGACACTGATTGCTAGCGCCGGCGAGCATCAAAGCCGTAGCAGCGGCCATGTACGGACACGTAGCCTCGACGTCTCAAGCGTAGGCGATGGTAGCACCTATGTTGAGAGCGTGCGCGGTTCGGAGACCAGCAGTGATTCGACTCAAGGAACATCTCCAGATGCGACTAAGGTCAACAATCTAGCAACAACATCATTCTCCTCTGATGGTCAATCGACACTGTACAAAGACACAGACGAGGATGAGGCCAAAATCATGGAGACGACCTTCGCTCACGAGCTCGTCTACAACAAGGAAGGGCAGATCACCGGTGGCACCTTGCCAGCCCTTATTGAACGTCTTACCACTCATGATTCAACGCCCGACGCAACCTTTGTGTCAACTTTCTACCTGACATTCCGGCTTTTTGCCACGCCTACTACTTTTGCCCAGGCTCTGATCGACCGATTTCAGTACGTTGCTGAAAGTCCTCGCATTGCCGGCCCAGTCCGATTACGGGTGTACAACGTCTTCAAAGGTTGGTTGGAGTCACACTGGCGCAATGACTGTGACAGCGCAGCACTTGACATCATCGTGCCTTTCGCGACTCGACAGCTGCAGATTGTCCTACCTACAGCTGGCAAGCGCCTTGCGACCTTGGCGACAAAAGTGACCGCTGCCAGCGGGCCTCTGGTACCAAGGCTGATATCTTCAATGGGGAAGACGAATACTTCCATTGGAGTCTACATTGCTCCAGACACCCCTCTACCGGCACCAATAATTACCAAGAGCCAACTCACTGCGCTGAAGAACTGGAAGCATGCGGGGGGCAGCATCAGCGTTCTCGACTTCGATCCACTTGAGATTGCTCGCCAATTCACCATCAAGGAGTCGCAGATCTTCTGTTCTATTTTGCCAGAGGAGCTACTTGCTACGGAATGGATGAAGAAATCAGGTTCCATGGCTGTCAATGTTCGAGCGATGTCAAGGCTGTCGACGGACCTCACCAACCTAGTTGCGGACTGCATTCTACAGCTGGAAGATCCGAAGAAGCGTGCTGTCATCATCAAGCAATGGGTAAAGATTGCCAACAAGCTCTTGGAATTGGCCAATTACGACTCGCTGATGGCCATCATCTGTGCGCTCGATGGTTCGACCATTCTTCGTCTGAAGCGGACGTGGGAGCTTGTCTCGACCAAGACCAAAGCCATGTTAGAACACCTCAAGAGTGTGGTCGACATATCAAAGAATTACACCGTTCTCCGTCATAGACTTCAGAACCACGTACCACCGTGTCTGCCGTTTGTTGGCACCTATCTAACCGATTTGACCTTCGTCGACGTCGGCAACCAAACCACTCGACTCCTCCCTGGCGACGGTATCGAGCAGAGCAAGGCGGTCATCAACTTCGACAAGCACATGAAGACAGCGAAGATCATCAGTGAGCTCCAAAGGTTTCAGATACCATACCGATTTACCGAGATACCAGAGCTCCAAACCTGGATGCAGGATCAGCTCGTCCGTGTCCGGACTTCAGACGAATGCAATATGACCAATCATTACCGACGGTCCTTGCTACTTGAGCCGCGAGAGCAAATGCAACAGAAGCTATCGCCCGTCGAGTCGCATAGCTCAGCTACTGGCAAAGACAAGTTCGAGCTTTTCGGCATGGGCTGGGCTCACCACCACTCAAAAGAGAAACTCGCCATATGACACTCTCACTCATCAACGAATTTCCTACGTCCGGATTCCATTCAGGCGCAATCGGCGGTCAAAAATGATACCCCGTACACAGGCAACACCCCAACTGTAAAGTCATCAGGTTCTCATTATATTCTTGTATCTGCGTTATTTTGTACAGAATTTTGCGTGCATCACATCACCACCTGTATCATAGACGATGTGTATCTCTATCATTGTGTTTAGATGGAAAAGCGACCGGAAAAATGGCTTAGACCATAGGGAAGATGGTTCATTACGAATGGCGTTCTTCACTCGCAGGAATCTGAACCGCAGAGCTGTGACGATGGACGTCTTTGAAATCGTGGGAGAGTCTTTTAGAGCATTGGGTCTTGGAGGAACTTTGGCTTGTTGATGGCATCGAGAATTCGAAATTCTTCCACGACTGAACTCCATCCAAAAAAGTTGCATTTACTATGTGCTGTTCAGTAAATCATGACTTGGTTTCTTCCATCTGTATTACACTTCCCACACCTCCCGTCTGCCAGCCACTCTAGCCACCTGCCACCACACGTAAAGATAACGCCGAGGTGACAGAAATCTCCTCCGACCTCACCCCCACCGAGCCTAGGGTGAGCGCTGCTCTACTCTCGCGCAACGCGGGTAAGCCTGCCGTGGACATGCCTTCTCTCGAAGCCGTCGCCACGGCCAAATGCTAGGGAAAAAAGCAACGAGATGACACGTAAAGAAAATATAAAAAAATAAAAGGAGAGAAAGTAGCGAGGAATACACGCTGATGGGTATTCGCTTTTCAAGGCTTGGGATATCCTTGGCACGTCATTATCGCAAGGTGGGCCGTAGGGCTGCCCCGGAGTCCCCCCCATGAGCTCCCCCAATAGGCGCCTAAGACCCAGTTTAGGGTCCAGCTTATGGGCTATCTTAGGGGCCCCACCATGCCAATTATTTTGATAATGACGTGCCCTTCACATGCAATGAACGATATTGAGTTAGATACGGGACTCAGCTGTTACTGAAGAAGCAGAATCTGTTCTTTGACTACCTTAGTAACCTATCCACAAGCTTCGAGTCCATGATACGGTGACAATCACGCTCTGAGGTGAACCATGGGTGATCCACTCTCCGTATCAGCAAGCATCACAGGCATAGTCTCGTTGGCTATCACGGTTTGCTCAGGTATTCTTCAATACTACGCCTCCTACAAAGATGCGCACGATGACATCGCGTCAATATATGCCCTTGTCGACGATCTCTCCAAAACCTTCAACTTCCTCGATGGCAAGCTCCAGGACTCCCTGTTCAGCAGCGACGCCGTTGACCGCGTCACCGAAAGCATCGTGGCTTGCGCAGGGGGAGTGCAGAAGCTGAAAGACAAGCTTGACAAAGCTAGAATGACAAAGCCTGGCGGAAATCCACATCTTCGCAGAGCTCAGTGGCCTTTTCGGGAGACAACTGTGCTCAAACTTCAGCGCGTCACGTCCGACTTGCGCGCCAACCTGATTCTCGCTATCCAGGTCTTTCAAGTCGAAGCTGCGGCCTCGACTTTAGACAAGCTGCGTCTTATGGACACAAAATTGGATGCGGTCATCTCGCGTTCTCTGAAAGCAGATGATATGAAGATACTCGAGTGGCTCTCCCCTGTGGACTTCCGGGCAAGACAAAACGATGCCCTTAGCAGACGTTCTGGGGAGACGGGCACGTGGTTTCTTGAGAGGTCTGAATTTATCGATTGGGTCAGTGGCTCTACCAATATCCTATGGTGTCCGGGAATGCGTAAGTTGTATCTTGAAAACCTGATCTCATCGTCACTCAGAAGACCGAAACCTCTCTTCATGACTTTGTCTCTATATGACATTGTCTCTATGCTTGATTGCCTTCCTTGAAAAATGGCTAAGTTCTTTTTAGCTGGTGCTGGCAAAACCGTATTGTCGTGAGGACGTCGGCTTTCATGGTGGCACCAAAATGTCCCACTGACTTTCGGTTCAGGTCGATCGTCATCAACCACCTCGAACGAGCTTTTGGGGCCCAGAAAGTTGGAATAGCATATATTTATTGTTCATACAACGACCAGCTCCAGACCGTACGCCGTTTCTTGGGAAGCGTACTACGGCAACTAATTCAGCGAAACCCTTTGCTCTTATCGGATCTCTGGTCATGCTACCAGTCTCACGAACGCACGAACACTCGACCCACGGACTCAGATTTGATCACCCTCCTGCAAAAACAAACACAGCAATATGAAAAGGTTTTCGTGGTCATTGATGCGCTAGACGAATGTACAGAGTCCAGCTTTACCAGAAAAGATTTGCTTGATCGACTTCTTGATCTCGTGCCCGACATACGGCTGCTGGTTACATCACGCCATATAGCCTCCATCGAGAGCCGCTTTCGATCGGAATGTAGGGTGGAGATTAGTGCCAATGAGGAGGACATCAAGGCCTTCGTTCTGACTTATATCGAACGTACTGATCAACTTAGAGAGCTGCTCGAAGGTTCAAATGACCTTCACAATACGATTATCGATTCTGTGCTTCAGAAAACCGGCGGAATGTAAGCATCAGGGTCTCATAATCTGTTGGTCTTGGCTAATGCTGCGAAGGTTCTTGCTTGCGGCTTTGCATATGGATTCTCTCGCCAAAGAAGACAACATACGCGATATCCGAGAAAACCTGCGCAATTTACCCAAGGACCTCGATGCCACATACGACGACGCTTTACAAAGAATACACAATCAGGACCGACGGAAGGTCATCCGCGCTGAGCAAGTCATTACCTGGATTTGTTGCGCAGAGACACTTCTTAGTGTTGACGAATTATGCTGCGCTCTCGCCATTCGATTCGGTGATAGCCAACTCGATCTGGAAGCATTGCCTAAGACAGAACCACTCTTGTCAGCCTGCTGCGGTCTCGTCACACTCGACCACGAGAGACAAGTTTTCACATTGGTGCATTACACCACCGAAGAGTATCTCAAGAAGAATCAGAAATATTGTGGCCCAGATGCTCATGCATACCTTGCTGGAATTTCTATCACTTATCTCGGTTTTTCCTTTTTCGATCGCTCGCCTCTGACTGACGTGATGGCGCTCGGTGCTATTGAACCTTGGGAATGGCAGAGGATGAAGCATGAAAAGAACGACGCTCGAAATGAGGTCGAGAACTTCCTCCAGGTAAACAAGGTCCTGAAGTATGCCGTCAATCACTGGGGGGATCATGCTCGTGAGACTTTTAGTGACAGCGAAAGTTGGTCGGGCCAAGCTACAGGCGCTTCCCTTGCCACCTCAACAAGCCCAACACCAAGCCTCATCGAAACACCAAGCGTTCAAGATTTGGTTCTGGAATTCGTGAAAAGGAAACAAAATCAGATTCGCTATGCCGATCAGCTTGGAAAATGGGTACGAAAGGAACTCGTACATCACGACTTCATGGGCGGGGCCGAAATAATGGCCATGAGGGAAGCATGGTCAACGTCGAATGTCACAACCCTGCAGGTTGTTGCAAGTTTTGGGATTCTCCCTGCTGTAAATTTACTACTCAAAGAAGGGGCTTACGTCAATGAATCCGATTCAAATGGCCAAACTGCGTTGCATAAGGCTGTAATGAAAGGCCACACAGCTGTTGTACAGCGTCTTGCATCAACTCCAGGAATCGAACTCGATGTCAAGGATTTCAAAAAGTTTACTCCGCTACATTATGCGTTAGCTGAAGGTCACATCCCGGTGGGGCGCCTCTTACTCGAAAAGGGAGCGTCAGCGCTACGGAAACCGAATCAATGGGAGATCAATGAAATACTAGAGGGTCACACTGATGAACATTGCGAAGAGATAGTGAAGCTACTTATGGATCACACAGCCAAGCCGAGACATCAAGCGGCCCTTATCCGTGAGGTACTACCGCTTGCCATCCTGAAGAAACGACCGGCTCTGGCGAATTATTGCCTGGCGACCGGAGCCGGTACCACTGCCGCAATATCGGGGTCTCCTGACAAACTAGGTATGATGAAAATGCTTCAAACATCAGGTGCTTCGATCGCCACGGACACCCAAAAAGAGATCCTAATCCTAGCGGTCCTGGACGGCGATTTGAAACTCATGCAGCTAATCCTAGACCTGGGCGTTTCCCCCAACGATTTTCCAAACGCGCCACGAACGCCACTAGGCCAGGCGGCCTACTGGGGCGATATCAACGCCCTCCACTGGCTTCTCGACCGCAGCGCTGACCCCAACATCCGCGACCGGAAGGGAAACACCCCCTTGCACCTCCTGTGGCGCGACCACGTCATCAAAATCGCTTTTCAGGCATCCATCGCCTTTTGCACCAAAGCCCTCGTCTCAAAATGTGCGGATGTGGAAGCCAAGAATCTCCGAGGACATTCCCCCCTGCTCGTTGCTGTCTCGAATGCAAATGTTGACGTCGTGGGGGCTCTGCTAGAGTATGGAGCTGACCCTGAGGCTTTGCCAGAGGATTTGCAACGCTTCAGGAAGAAATACGCCCCTGAGCGGCTTTTCGAACGGGCGGTCAAGCTGGTCATGAAGGCGCGGCGGCGGGGAAGGCGGGATATCAGCGAGGCTGTTGTTTGGCCGCTGGTGGTGCCGCAGGAGCTGGCGGAGGTGACGGTGCTCACTCCGATCAGGCAGGCTGATGGTGATGATGATGAGGATATTCAATTAGTTTGAATAGCTCGCAAATTCTCTTTTAAACATTTTGGAGTGATGCATCCCTCAGTGGGTCATGATTAGATTGAATGACCACTCGGAATATAGATTGCTAGTTACGGAAAGCAAACAAATCGAGGAATTGGCCAGAAAAAAGGAATATAGATTTTGCACGACTAATCCAGGGAGAAGAATTGCCGTCTAAAAAAGGACTACTCGCCGCTGATCTTAGTTCACGGTGTCTTCTGCCGAAAATCCCTGTCTCCAGCCACAAGCTAGGCAAATCGTGCAAAAGGACCTCTCACGGCTTATGATACTTAGAGACGGGGCCGGTTGACGTGGTTAGCAATAGGGATATCGATCAGGTTGTTTAGCATTGGAACCCGTGTCGCCGGCGTACGTAAACGCGGCGCCCTAGCAAGGAGCGAAGAATGGGGCCGCGGGGCTTTTGGTTTGGTGCAGACGGGCGCGGCAGGGACGTAGTGGTTGAACAGTGGCAGATTGCAGGTGGCGACTTCCTTTCGGCTGCCAAGCCATACAAATTCCATAGGGCTGACCATCTCCTTCTGCCACATCCCAATTAAACCCTTCATACCTCTCCCACAACAACAATGAAAGCCCTACGCCGCCACCCACCACACACGCCCCTCCACCTACAATACCGCTCCGCCTCCACCAGCCGAAAACTCAAACGCTCCACCTCCCACAAAACCCTCGCCGAACTCGCCACTCTCCGTGCCGCAATCCGCACCCGTGTCCGCGACTCCCGAATCGCTCGTCGCGAAGACTGGATGTTAGGTCCGCTTGCGCCACGCAGGGATGCGGGAAGAGATAATTATGGGTGTATGAGTGCGCGGGAGTTGCAAGGGGTTAAAGGCGTGAGGGGGGGTGGGAGGGAGGAATTGAGTGCGCCTGGAAGGGTTGGGCAGGGGCGGGGTTTGGGGAAGGGGCAGAAGTGGTCGGAGAGTTTGATTTTTAAGGGGGATAGAGTGAGTGTGATGAGTGGGGTTGGAGGATGGGGGCGTTAGTTGTGACGGGGGCTAATGTTGTGGGTGTGTAGGTGGTTATTGTTGCGGATAAAGGGCCGGAGAGCAGAGAGAGGGGGAAGATTGGGCGGGTGAGTGAGGTGAGGCAGAAGCAGAGGGAGGTTGTGATTGAGGATATGAATTTGGTGAGTCCTGCTACTCGAGATTCTCAAAGCCTACGTCTTGAAGAGTACGCAACGACGGCAGCAGGAGAGGAAGCCCGCCTATCTACTTTCCTTTGCCCCCTACAGTTGCGATATTTGTGAGGAAACCAAACACTAATATTTCCTGCCCAGGTCGACATTGCAACCCCCTCCTACCTCCAAGCGATCGAGCCCTCCGCCCCCGCGATCCGCACGGCACCCCTTCCTATCCCCCTCTCCAGCATCCGCCTCGTCTACCCCATTGAAAGTAACGGCACAACTGAGGACCACATCATCGAGCGCCTCGTCCGCATCCCGGGCCGACGTGGCGGCCGCTTCATCGCCAACAGTGACGCCGCAGTCGGTGGTTTCATCGAGATACCCAGACCCGAAGAGAAAAAGGAAAGGACTGAGAGCAAAACAGAGGATGCGGATACCCTCAGGTTTGAGGTGGAGGAGGCGACGTGGACACCAACGCTGCTGCGGGCACCGATGCCAGGGGCTGTCATCGACGAATTACGCAACAAATATGGCAAGCACAGGACGCGCCACGATGCGGGTTATCTACTGGCTATGCAGAACCGCGAGAAGAGGAAGGCGGAGTGGGAAGCGTGGGCGAAGAATGGAGGTGGCATGTTGATGACGCCTGCTAAAGAGGCGAGGCAGAAGGAGCGCGCCGAGATGGCGGCGAAGGGGAAGCCGGAGTTGAAGAGGGAGTTGTTGGAGAGGATTGGGGAGGTGATGGCGCAGAAGGGTATCAGTTTGACCGAGGAGAGGCAGAGGGAGCTGGAGAGGAATCTGATGACGGAGGATGTATTGGCTAAGGAGAGGGCGAAAGTTTTAGCTCAGGAGAAAGGCGAGATGGCGGCAGCGAAGAAGGTGAAGGCGGAAATAGTAGAGGATGAGGGATTTGAGGATGGAGAGCTTGCTGACGGGGAGTTGGAGGAGGAGATGGAGAGGTTGGGCGTTGACGAAGTGAGGGTTGTTGAGGTTGATGAGCCGCCTAGGAGGAGTCCTCCTTCTGTATAATAGGGGCTGTTCGCTACCAGTCTGTATAGAACTTGGGCGGGAAAGCATGTGCGATGGATACGCTGTACATGTTAAACTAGCGAAAGTGCATACAATATCCTCCAATAATTGATTCCTATCCTGGAATTCTGCTACTCGTAATCAACAAAGGTCTAAGCATTATGAACTATAAGCTCAAGTCAGCCATTGGAAATTTCTCTCTCGCAACAGTCTTGAACCCGAATGGACCTCAAAGCAGAGGCGAGGCGAAAACAAAAATCAGGATAAGGTCGAGTCAACAAAGGGTAGTAATTTATCTGTCAATCCTATCAATCGTAGCCAGCTAAGATGACATATACCCTTCCCATTTCGCGTTCCTCACGACCCCATTTTCTCTATGCGATAGCTTTTATAGCAGCTAGCTATCGCAAGTATTAAGCAACCTACTGCAGACACTCATTATCCATGCCTTGCGGCTTCCCCCATCTCCCATCCCATCCCATCTCACTCCATCCATTCCCATAGGCATCGCGCCATATCCGTGCATATCTAGTACCGTAGCCCCAGTCTACCCATCTATACCTAACCGACCCAGTCGGGTCTTTTAGGGTATCTGCAACCGACCTCTCTTGAGCGTCAGAAGCCATTATGCAACAAATGAAAATGTTGAATTAAGGAGCGTCATGAAAGAACGTCATCAGCATCCGCAGTCTAGATTTGCGGAATGCCGTACATGTCGTTGTCGTCGTTAATGTCGTGAGTAATTGTGGTAAAAGTACAAGTCGTCGGTACGGTCCGCGCCCGTAAGGAATGCAAACACCGTGTCATGTTGGGGTGATGAGCTGTCATCAACTCCCCGCGGACGTCCGCCTGCCCAGCACATTGCCCGTAGGCCAAACCCCCTGCATCCACTTGAAGAAGCCCAGCTTCCTTTTTCTTCGCTGTGGCTGCATTGCCACACTCGGCAACTGCTCCATAGGCCCCACAATGCCATCGTCGCCAAGTTTTGGGAATTTGCCTTCGCTTCTGGGGCCATTGAGTGACGGCATTTTCGTCAGTGGCGCGGGCATGGGCGCGATGGGCGCAGGTTGTGGTGTGAGTTCCGTGGCTGGAGTGTCACTGAGGCGGGGACTTAATGTGACGACCTCAGTAGTCTCGTCGGAAACGGAGGACCAGGTGAGTTCGAGATTTTGTTTCCACGTGGCGTCGATCTCAGCCCATTTTTCTTCCGTGAGGCGGAAGACTTTGGAGCTGGTGCCGTAGTGTTCGCCCGTACGCGCGATGTGTTTCTGGAAATTGTAGCGCGCCATGTCCCAATTAGCGCGTAGGTCTTTGCAGGCGGCCATGTTGGGCTCCTCCGGGATGTAAGGTTGAGGCTCGATGCTATAGTTTGCGTGCCCGAGTTTGTCGGCCCAGTGGTCGTTCAGGTCGGTGATGAGCATTGGGGGGACCTCGGAGGAGGGTGAGATGGTGGGTATACCGCGCTGATGGTGGAAGGAGGCGATTGAGGGTTTGGAGGATAGGGGAGGTGAGGGCAGACCAGCTATGCGGGGTGTTGGCAGTGGGCTGTTGAAGGCGGAGGGCAGCTCGGGTTCCGCGACGCTAGGAGACTGTAATGGAGACTGATATGGCACCTCTCGGATGTGAGCTGGTATTTGGGTGAGTATTGGAGGGAGAAGCGGTGTGGTTGGTTTTGCCTCGCGGTCGACAACGCCCTCCTCCGTCCTTGCTAAGTTCGCTTTGTAAGTATCAATCGAGAGGTATGCATCCTCAAGCTGGTCATCGAAAGCAGTCCTGGTCGGTGTTGGTGGGAGCTGCACTCCTTTAGCGTCCGCCATGTCCACAGTGGAACCAGCAATAGAAGGCGCTCTAGTAGAATTGGCACGTGACCGACTGGGCTCCTGGCATCGGTCTGGTATAACGGTGGTGGGAGTCACTTTTCTTGAACGCCATTTGCGCGACGGTGAACGAAGAATCGAAGGCATTCGTGACTTGATGCCATCCATAGGGCTCAAAGGAGAATCTTCGGCACGTTGTCTCTTGGCACAAGGGTTTGGCGCGAAGTCGCCGTCTAGCGCATCGTCTTCGAGGTCGTATGCTGATGAGAGATCGAGCGCAGTTGGTTGGTAAAGGGCCCAGATATTGTCTGGAGTCTTCGAAAGTAGCTCTTCTGCACCTTAAGTCAGTTTCGCGCAACGGTCTTTATCAGGTGTGAATGTTATTTACCTTCATATGCGCGGTGTGCACCGAAGCCATTGGCCATTTCGTAATCCTCAATTTTGTCCAGTGGCTCTTCCTTGACATCAGTCAACGGTCTGTTGACAGAAGCATATCCGTCCGTAGATTCGCGCATGACGGGCGACGACGCAAGTGAAGAGGTTGAGCTTGGAAGCCTGGAGTGTCCCCACAGTGAGAATGTTGGTGAAGGTAAGTCGGAAGTGGTAGAGGAAGCCGAAGGGTGCTGCGCATGCCCTGTCGATATCGGAGACTCCGTGCTCATATCACTCTCGTGATATTTCCGCGCCTCTATCAACTGAGGCAACATGAACGGTCTCAATTCGCGGCCTTGCATGATTCACGCGGTTTTGGTCAAAGTGAGCGGTTGTCTGGACCCCTTTATGCAGTCGCAGCCATGGTTGTCGGCTGATATGTAGGATTGGCTGGCTGTGGTGTAACAAATCGAGTGCTGATGAAGTGGCCGATATGATCTAGGTCACCCGAATGGGCAAAAATCTTGTTCCCGCGGGTTGAGAGAGTTGCGCTGGGCTGTTTCTGGCACAAGTCAGCACATCTGGCAGCTGTAGAAGCCATGCGCGCCCAATTGCGAAAACACATGGCTTCGGAATTGAGGTACCAAGATGATTCCGAGACTTACTGGAACTATGATACTCCCAATTGAGTGTGTCCGAATTGGGGTGTGTGTGGAAGTATGTGGTTAGACAAGTATCCTCGTGAATAGAGACTAAAAATGAGACTGTGTTGGATGGTGGGAAGGTACACGTAGCGTACATAAATAGTAGAAATCGGATAAGTACATGAAAGAATGTGAGCTGTCACGGCCTGATGCGCCTGAAGCTGCCTTTTTGTTTTCCCTTCTTTTTTTCACCCTGGACCCTGAGTGAAGAAGACTCAGAGGCTTTTTTTTTTGATTCGCTAGTCCCAACGGCGGCGCTGACTTACTGTAGATGATGGAAAGTCCCGAAAGGAAGCGGGCCCGTCAGAGATGGATCCCATTGGACAATAATCCTAAGGTACCCACTAAAACCACCTTCCCCTGGCATCCGAGCACGCTAGACCAAGCTAAGAAGGCTAAGAAGGCTAAAGTACAATAGCGTCAGTGGCTAGAGCGTGGAAAGCCTGTCCCGTCTTCCCATTCCCCCTGGAAAAGCCTGAAGCCTGTGGCACTTCAACGGCATCCTCTTTCCCTTGCGCCTTTTACCGGCGCTGTGTCCGCCAATCTACTACTCCCGTGTTTTTCTTTTTTCTGACAAAAAGCTTCGAAAAGACCTCCAAAACCTGGTAGGATTGATCCAGAACTAACGAATCGTTCATTGAATCTTGAACCTACCGAGGGACGGGAATCCCTGCCCAAGATTGGCGACCGATGGAGGATGCGCTCCACCCGAGCCACGTACTCTGGAAAACCAGATGTCTCGCGTACTGACAGCGCACCACTTCTCGTTGCATGAAATCACGATTTACCTTGCTGTCAGACAATTGACACACAGCCAGTAAGGAGAATATCCACCACTACAATATCGTCGCATAAAGCAAGGAGCGATTGCTATACGTTTCTTTGCGAGCATGACCGCGGCCCCACAACCCACCGAATTGGAGACGAGGTGGGTCCAGGGGTCCAGCGAAAGCAAGAAGGATCCGCGAAAGCGATGCTGGCGAAGGATTCCTTGTTCGCCTTGCCAGGCGAATCGGAGGCCGTGACAGGCCTTTTGCTAGCGATGATCACCCTGATGGTAGGGTAACTTTAGTCCCGACTTCCCAGCCACCTGCGAATCCCGACTTACGCCTGGCCAGAACGCGCAACACTGGGCCCATTACTCCCTACTTTTCGTGTCGCCGTGACCACTTTTGGAACTGCTGAGTACCTTATGATTGTAGCTTTGCAGAGCATTGGTTGCGTACCCATCAGCCTGTGCATTGGCTTGATCTCGTCTGAATGTAATGTTAATGGTGACCGAAACTGACCGGTCATAGAGGATGACATCGTAGCTCATATAATCAAATGCTCGGGCCCAAGCGCAGTCCTGAGAAGAAGCATTGAGAACACTGTTCGTCATAAGTTTGCACCCCAACAAAAGATCGGCAGTTGTACGTCTCTCAAACTTCAGAGTAAGAGTCGAAAGAACGTAGCGCCTCGGTTGTAATCAAACCTGCCCTACTCCATAGAATTAAGGCAGTACTTGCATGAGGTATGACGATACGTGTACCTCCACAAAAGGCAGCTGTGAATGTGTCTTGGCATTTGGCCTTACCCCCGAGCATTGAGTGGCTTTCCTAGAAAACCTGGTGTAACAAGATGTGTAAGCTCACTTGCGCGCGTCGCATTGTGTACATCTGGGTAAGTACTTTGGAGGCTGCATGACTAGCATTCGACAGGCCTAGTCTCATCTTTCTGAAGCACGCACCTGGGCCGTACACTCGAGATCTCATACCGTCCAAGGGTAATAAGTCCACAATGTTGTGCATGAGGTCTCATGTTCGCATGTGAACTATCTTTAGATCCAGTACCTGCTCCAGATTCGGCGTTGTTCGTCGTCGCCCTGGAACTAATTGAAGAACGCGTATTAGCTTGTTTGCAGGCTATTTGATACGAGCTTGGCAGCAATTCTACCTGGAATTCAACTTTGATGATGTCCTGAAACCCATCTTTGAGCTTTGGTTCTCTGAATCTGGAAGCGAAGCCTGCAAAAGCAGAATGAGGAAGGATTGTCCGCTCTTCGGGGTTGAATCGGCGGTTCGACTTGCGTCCGGAAAGCGCTCTGACGGTGTCATTATGCTCGCAGAGCTTTGTCGGAGCTGTGAAGTGAACACATCTGATAGGTATACCGAGCTTCTGCGAGAGCTCGATCCATACGGCTCTAGTCTCTGTGTCTGCGTTGGTGTTGTCTTATATCCGCATCAGCCCTGTCTCTAGAGCACGAAAAGCTGAGGAAAATTACCAATGGCCACGGATTTGTTCTCAGCCAGTAGACCAGATGCTACTCTTAGACATTTCTCACGCTGAGGAGAGTAAAAGTTAGCGATTGGCATAGCAGTGTTGGGTCGATACTCACGGTCTTTAGAGTGTCTTGATTGATGCGCTCGTAGCCAAGGGATTCGAGCTTTGTCCAGTAGAACGTTGATTTACCAGAGCCTGGACTGCCGCACATTAGAACAATGTCCAATGGATTCTTCTTCTCGATGACAATAGGAGCTGATGAGTGAAGATCAGTAACAGTCTAGATCTTTATGAGTGAGACGTGCTGCGACCTACTTGCGTCTGTCGAAGTAGTCGATGCTGGATTGAGAAAATTGCAAGGCTCGAATGTCCTTGTGAATGGCAGTGGCTCCCCACGAAGAAAGTATTCCTCCGGTGTCTTGAAGTCAATACCTACATTGTTTGCGAAGTCTCTGCCAGCTGGTGAGTATAGCCTAACATAAGACATGGCTACGAAAACTTACCTGTCAGAGCACGCATGGTCCGCCTTGATCTCGTTCCTTGCCGTGCGTCCACCAGCATCGCCAACAAAGAACGACGAGCCTAAGTCAGGCCCATCGCCTACATCGAGGTCAAGGTCTTCGATGAGCTCGTCCCACATGCCTGTCCGAGGTTTCCGATAGCGATCTCTGGCTGTGGCGGCCAGCAAGATGATGGGAAAGTCAAAATGGCTAAAAACAGCGCTTGCTTTCGCTTTGAAGGCTGCTAGGCTTCTCTGATCGGCTTTCAGTGTCTTGGGATCATTTTTCAGGCTGACACTGCCTTGGTTGGTGAGGATGATTATAGCGTAGCTAAAATATCGCCGTCCATTAGCAAAAGAAGCCGGAAATGCCAGCGACGTATGCTGTTGTCTCATGTAATGGATACACACCCTTCTGCGTAGAGTTGCTTGAGCGTGCTAGGCACGCTCAGATGCCACCATTTCCAGTCTCTGGCATCTTTGGCAAAGGTTTTGCCAGATGATGTTTGTATCAACGTAGAGTCCTTAAGGAATATCAGCCTGCAGTCTTTGAATCTTCCCCAAAGACTCTACATACGAGATCAAATGCTGCAATCTTCCGTCTCTTAAGCGGTGGTGTATTGCTTTTCGAATCTGTATCAGGTTCATATCTGGCAAAAAATAGGCTCTCATTGATAATCCGCCACGTGATTTTTTCCGGCTCCTTCTTCGATGCAGGTGTGAAAAAGTTGCTCACTGCCTTGTCTGACCATGGTATGAGCGGATATCCTTGTCCTTATTAAGGCACTGGGAAAACTCACTTGTAGTGGTAGATTCGAATTTACGTTTCTTGAGCGGTGGAGGAGATACTGACCGCTCTCTAGCAGGCGGGTCAGCTTTGGGAGCAGAGCCTCGCGTCATAGTATCAGACAAAGACGAGGTGAAAGTCCAGCGAGCTAGGGGCTATTTGGAATCACTGGAGAGGACTGTGCCTTCCAGCTGCAAGATTTGAACAGATCACGATGTGTTTAAGTAGGTTACCGCGCCTCACAACGAACGCATTCCTATGATTCTTAGACTCTCCTGGTAATTTTGATTCATTTCGACTTATCTACTGTTGGTGACAGAAGCTGCACAAACGAGGATTATGCACTAAAATAAGAAATGCTCTATGAATGTTCTATGGAAGGCTCTCACGAGCACTGTATTACGTTGGGCCATGCTACCAATAGCATGGGCCGAAATTTGATTGGAAACCGAGGAAAGAGCAAGACAAAACATGCGTGCCTGCAACCCTGGGTATCGTTTTGTAACACCATCGCCTTTTTGTTTCCCTGGCTTTCGTCCAACACCGCTTTGTTACCACTTCTTGAGTCGCGAACATCCCTTCTCTACCACAGTTGGGACACTTCGCATACCGTGCGCCTTCCGCTAAATTGCTTGCATCACTCATGATGTTTTTTTCCTGCCGAACCTTGCTCGTTTCCTTCGTCATCGCTGTCCTCCTCATTGACCTCTCCCCAGCCTGAATTCCTTCGGCTGACCCGCCCGGGTGCTGGCACTTCCCGCGGACTGGTCAGAGAACTATCGGTGCCCGCGAAACCACCAATGCTCCTGGTGATACTATCGGTCCTGCCGTGACCAACGAGTCCGCTTCTCACGCTGCCTCCGTCTCCTGCATTGGTCTGCTTGCCTGCGTAGTAAGAATTTCGCTCACTGGGTAGCGCGGGTGCAATTCCAGAAGAAGAATAGACGCTCGCACGTTCTGCATTTGCAAGCCCAACACTGACTTGGCGGCTCTGGTGATGACCCGAGGTACTGCCTTGTTCGTTATGGCTCGAGCTAAGGACACTCAGTGGCAACGACTCTTTGCTTCCACCATAGATTGATGACGGAGCGAGGGCGCGCACGGAAGCATTAGTATCAAGAGAGTTGCGCCGTCGACGTTTCGAAGACGAGGCTAGCGTCATGATCGAAGCATTGTCGGTGAGACGGTCATTTGCAGTAGCAGTACTGTATGTCGCTGGATGACCGCCACTGGTAGGATTCGCTAAATGGGAGGGGATGGCAGAGACTGGAGAAGTTGGGAATTGATGTGAGAACGGTGCATTAGACTGCTGTTGGCTCGATTGTGGCACGGCCAGGCCCTGATTGTTGTTGCCGGCAAGCAGGTTCGAAGGTGCTGTTGATTGCATCGTTGTCAATGTAGTGGTAAGTGACCTGATTGACGGCGCTGGCGAAGAGAATGTACTTCCTTCCCCTCCGCCTATACCATTTGAGCTGACGGCTCCACCAGCCGTAGCTGTGGTCCCAGCTTTTGAAGGAGCCACGTCGGAGACTGTGTCCTGATTGGTGGAGACTGTAGGTGCCATAGACTTGTTACCGATTGTTGGAGCCTGCTGGCCGTCGCTTGACATTGGTATGGAGGTCTTGCTCTGCGAAGGCGAGGCATAGCTGATACTCCTCCCAGATGGTGGTGTGTAGAACGAAAGGTGGCCGTTGCCACTATTGGGTATTGAGCTATCAAGTTGGGGCTTTCCTGAATCTGGGTAGGGGTTGTTCTTGGCCGCGTTTCCCTTCTTGTTCTTGGAATTTGCAGAATTCTGATTGCGTTTACTTGTGCCGTTGGGTCCTGAGTCGGAAGATGGGTGCTTTAGGCTTGCAAGGCGCTTCATCCAATTTGAGAACGGACGCCGCCGGGAGTGCCTGTCTGAGCTGGGTGTCAGTCTACTTAAATAGATCAAGAAGATCGCACAATTTGAGACGGCGTAGTAAGGACTTACCTTGAGGTCTTGGAGCTGCTTCCACCGTCGCCATTGTGGCTGCAATGAGTAAGGATTAGGAGCACTTTCACGGAGAAGCTTAAAGTTAGACTGCGTTAGATCACTAGCAAGACAAGAGCTTCCTCTTACACTTCCTTCTGATAGTGAAGCGGACCAGGTCACAGCTCGTACATTCATCAGGTTGGCACGCTTGGATGGTGCACATTGGCGTTCTCGGCGGATCTCCGGGCTTGGCGCAAGGCTACCGTTTTTGACCCCCGAGGGCCCGTTGCTGCTCGGCCACTGCCATCTTTTTGCGTATATTTAAGGATTGGGAGCCCTTAGGGTGTCTCAGGCGTTCGGTTACAGTTGTGACCCCACGTGCAGCAGTATCTGGGATGTTACTGCCACTTCTTGAAGGCCACTCAATGGGGAAGTGGCATCCTCCATGAGCAGAGCTTCCAAGAGCTCAGACTAAATCCACATCTATCACGACAATTCTTCACTGCCATCGGAAAGGCCACGATGTTTTGACATGCCGGGCGATACTCTACCGATCCTGTCTCTGCCTCCCCAAGTCGCGGCGCAAATCAAATCATCAACGACTATATCGTCCCTTACGTGCGTCATTCTAGGACTAATCACCAACTCAATTGACGCAGAAGCTTCCACGATCCATGTCATTGTAGACTTCAGCCGAGGCACGGCTACGGTAGAAGATGACGGGATTGGGATACCCCCAAAGGAGTTTACTGAAGGTGGAGGTTTGGGAAGGCTACATCGTGAGAACCGTTAGCTTGAGAATGTGACAAGTTCGCTGATGCAGATTAGACACATCGAAGAATAACAGCCAAAAGCCTATCTATGGAAATAGTGGGACTTTCTTAGCTTCCGTTGCTGCTTTGTCAATTCTGACGATTACGTCTCACCACTGCGCCCATTTGCAACATGCCTCTTTGATCCTGCATCACTCTAGACCCGCTGCGAGGTTGCTGCCTGCACCTTCTCACCACCAGCTTTGCAATCGTGAGCATGGCACACGGGTGGCCGTTCAAGATCTTTTTGGGAACATGCCTGTCAGAGTAAAACATCGTGCTGTTGGATCTGCAAACGGGGAAGGCGAAAAACAGCTTGAATCATTGAAAAAGCAGATCGTTGGACTGCTGTTGGCTTGGCACAAGCCAGTTTCAATTTCTCTGAAAGACACGCAGAAGATTAAGACGCTTCGTTTGCGTGGCAAGGAAGATCCGAAGATCAGGAAAGCTGGAGACCAAATCTCTCTCCAGGGATTTAACCTCATATTGGTTGCTGGCCTATTGTCCCACGCTGGATACATTGAACCATCAGGCTGGGACGACTGGATCAAGACATCTGCTCGAACGCCATTCGTCACTATTAGAGCAGCTATCTCTACAGAGCCCGCGCCCTCAAAGCAAGTGCAATTTATGTCCCTTGGCATCCGCTCAATCAATGCGGAGACGAGTGGCAATGTGCTCTACGATGAAGTCAATCGCCTCTTTGCTTTGTCGAGCTTTGGCAACCAAGAGGAAATATTGGATCGTGAGGAAAGCAGCAACGCAAGACGCAGTAAAGACAGGCGCTTCAAGCAGGATGGCTTTACGAATAAGCAGCTCAAAGGAGGCGGCAAGGGCGTCGACAGATGGCCAATGTTTTACGTCCGCGTTGATTTGGAAAACCAAGCACTGGAGTATGGAGACGATGTTGGTTTTCTGCGAGAGGGCAAATTGTCCCGTATACTCAAAGTTCTGGGTGCAATGATCACGGAATTCCTTGAAGAAACCCACTTCAGACCACGAGCTGGACCACAGAGGCGGAAATTGGATACCCCTACAATGCCACCATCATTTGCAAAAAGCCTCAGCGTCTCGGGCATACGTAAACAGAAGCAGTCACCAATAGTCACGAATAGCTGCAATCAGGAGCGTGACTTCAGCACTTGGAGTCGCATTAAGAGCGGAACATGTGTCGTTCGCCACGCTGCAATCCCGTCACTCGACGCTCTTCAGAGCCAGGAAATCCCAACCGAACGCGTCAAATTGGGGCTCTCAGACCAAGATGTTGAGCCAGCAGTACCTGGGCCTGCAAAAACTTTGGATGACACGGAACCCAACCGCTCAAACGGTCAAGACTCTGAGCAGACAATTGAATGGAGAAACCCGATCTCTGGGGCCACAGTCCTCATCAACGCCAGAACTGGTCTGGTGCTCGCTCCGCGTACCTCAAAAAGACCGGCGATCGCGCCATCAAGATCTAGCACATCGCCTTCGTGGAATGCTACTGGCGCCCCTGCAAATGCAGCATTCGACCCTAACAAGAGGCTGACTCGAAATGTCTGTTCGCCATTCCGTACGCCTACCATGGACACGTGGTCCAGCGAGCTTCTCAAGAAATGGGAGAATCCCATATTCGCCACATCCGAGACGGACATACCTCAAGTCTCCCTTGATGGTCCTTCGATCGAGACCTCTGATATTTTGCACGGCCGCCGTCATTGTTGTACAGATCTAGACATCGAAAAAGCTTTCACGCAATCGTCTTCCTCGCTATCTGCTAAATTGTCGAAGAAGACTTTGAAGCAGGCGAAGGTTATCTCTCAAGTTGATCAGAAGTTCATCCTCATTGCCATGGGCCAGGATACCAGCGCCAGTAAAGATGATGCTGGCCAGCTTCTGGGGCTTGTCGACCAACACGCAGCAGATGAACGAATCCGGGTCGAAGGGCTTCTGGCTGAATTATGCTCCCATCCAACACCACTAATAAAGCCAATTGTCTTCGAAATCCCAGCTCGCGAGCATGAGCTTATGATTCGCCACGCTGCCTACTTAGCGAGCTGGGGCATAGTCTACGACGTCAAAATAGCAGCGGGCCCGGCAAAATGCCGACTGAGCATCAGGGCACTCCCATCAGCGATAGCGGAACGATGCAGAGTTGAGCCCAAAGTCCTGATCGAAATGCTAAGGGGCGAAGTGTGGAAGCGCAAAGAGTCTGGCTCGAACCCTAGTGCAAAACGCGACCTGGAGGTTCCTTTCTTAAATGCTTCAAAGACCGATGGTTGGCTTGCTCGCCTCGGCACTTGTCCACAAGGTCTTCTTGATATGCTAAATTCGCGAGCTTGCAGAAGCGCTATCATGTTCAACGATGAGCTCTCCGTGTCCGAATGCCAAATGTTGATCTCAAGGCTAGGGGACTGCGCTTTTCCTTTCCAATGCGCGCATGGCAGGCCAAGCATGATACCTTTGGTGAAGTTGGGCACCAGCATGTCTATTGGAAAAGGGGGGCATGCTTTTGGTGCAAGGAAGACACCTTCAGACATGGGGTTTGGAGAAGCGTGGAAAAGATGGAACCCTTCAGCTGAGAAGGATACGGATACCCTATAATCTGTCATAGTCTGTAGATGTAAATAAGTCGATCCAAGCTCTCGCGCAGGCTATCTCAATCCTCGCACAATAGCTTCACTCGACGCCCCAAGCTAGGCCCTGGTATTCCTGATCATAAGGAAACTTACTAAGAAGTTGTCCTCAATTTGAGTACCTTCAATGTGTTCGAAAGACTGCCAAAAGCCAACACTCTGGAGATGCTACCAGCGTTTTGGCAAGTTCCATGCTTCTCAGACATCACTTTTGTCTACTCCTGCTACTATTTAGAGCGTCAAGGAGTGTAATTCTAGCTCATTTACCCACTCATCCCGGCGGAGACTGAGACCGCTAAGCCAAGCATCTGCTGCATTTGCAAAATGCAAAATCATTCTGGTAAATACTCCTGATTTTCTGAGTTCCATACGGAGAGTTTGGGGATGTAACACCATTCACAAGAGCCACTCTTGTTTCATAGGACAAATCACATGTACTTTTATCTCAGACCAAGGTGGTCATAGTCCCTGACGCGTAAGGTAATCATAGGGAAGCGGCTTGGTCGGACTGGGAGACATCCAATGTGAACAAGAGTCTCGTGCTACTTCAAGAACTGGTACACAAAGATCACGAAGCTGTCGGACTGGGAGACATCCAATGTGAACAAGAGTCTCGTGCTACTTCAAGAACTGGCACACAAAGATCACGAAGCTGTGAGATATGATCACAGGGGCTAGATGATCGATGTTGGGCCCGTAAAGTTTCCCTGGGGCTTAGCGGCTCGCTCCGTGACTGGTATTTTGGATATTGACGAGATTTATATCTTGGTACCAGGACTGGGATATCAATTGCTAGTGCTAGGATCACTCTGTCTAGCTCCGGAATCTGGAAGTTGGAACCGTAGATTCTCTGACCTCTCCCACCAGGTTTTCCATCTTCTTGCACTAAAGCAACAAATCTCGATGACAGCTAATCAGGGTTAGATCCTTATGATGAGCTATGGGTAGTACTTGATGAGCCCTTATGTGCTTCAAATTGAAGAATTGTCTCGCCTTTGCGGCGCTGTTTCTTTACCAGTGATTCCAGGCTCGCTTGATTTCTTCTCATTGAATATAGAACCGATACCACGGGTTTATATCACCGGTAAATGAATACATGCAATGAGGATACATTCGAGGCGCAGCCTTGTGGCCTCGAAATATCATTTCCCTAAGAAGGATGTGTTGTCGTGGCTCTCAATCAGGGAAGTCGTAAAACAAGCGCACATTCATGTGCAATAGTAGGAAAGACCGAGAGCGGTGGATTGAGTCTATTAAGTGGTCCATGGCCAAAATGTCGTGCATAGTAAAGGCGTTCAGAACGGAGAATTCGGGGTGTGGCTTGCTTCAAATGTTTCAGCGTGGGTGCCATTCTGCTCAGTAGTTGGCGAAATCGCAAGCATGACTGGTCAAGAGCCTTCTTCAAGGTAACATTTGCAGAATAGGTAAGGGCGGAGATGGCCATGAGCAAAGACTCAGCTGCTGAACATTGCGAGATCCCGTTATAAGCCTTTATCGAGTACGTCACCTGCAGGGCCATCTTCTGTCAAACGATCTGATTAATTGTGCAGATT